>Ga0070711_100000189_pt1 | contig 32578 bp, 30 predicted proteins | sample LARL53metaG_FD_65452 | JGI IMG/M metagenome (GOLD analysis project Ga0070711, IMG submission 65452) | Corn, switchgrass and miscanthus rhizosphere microbial communities from Kellogg Biological Station, Michigan, USA - LAR L5-3 metaG | ecosystem: Host-associated > Plants > Roots > Rhizosphere ... | reverse complement strand
TTATCTTTCGCAGCACCGCCATCGCCTGATCGACGCTATATCCGGCGGTGCGCATCCGCTTCAAGGTGCCTCGGAACGAGCCTTCCAATGCCGGCTGTTCCGGATGAAGTTTGGCTGCGCGGCGTCGGCGCTTGCGATGGGTCGTCTCCGCGAGGTTGGTAAGTTCAAAATAAATCGCGAACGCTTTGGTGACGCGATGAGCCTCTTCAACTGTGAGGCTCGAGATGATGTTCCGCGCCTGGTGTAGTAAAGGGTCCTCGAAATTAATCGGAGTGTCAGCGGGCGACCGCCCTTGGGGTTGGGTCTCGCGGTGCTGGATGAAGATGCGACGCAACTCCTCGACCACGCCGAGCAAGGACTCCCCGGACTGTTCGACCAATACTCGACCCAGCAGTGTGCCGAGTGAGCGGACATCGCGACGGAGAGGAAGGTCTTTGGCAGGGTCGGCGCTGCTTGCGGTCAGTTCAACGAGCCGGCTACGTTGGTCGTCGTTCGTTGCACCAGCGCTCCAGAGAGGCGAGTCACCCATGTCCAATCATAATTGAAAAACTTAGGAATGAGTCAGAGGGCAGGCTGTTTTGACTGTAGCCGGAGCTGAAGAAGGATTTCCGACGGCTCAGGTCGTTCGGTGTAGTCCTCATCTGTTGAACGGTAGAGGATCCTGCCGTCGGTCTCGAGGATGAATGTTGCGGGAATGGGTAATTCCCAACTGTTGTCGCCATTGGCAAAAGGCAAGTTTACAAAGGCTTTACGGTAAATCGCCTGTTGTTCTTCTGGCACGCGATAGATCAAGCCAAACTGACGGGCAATGTTGTTGTTGGCATCGCTCAACAATGGAAAGCGCAGCTTGTGCTGATCGGCCATGAAGAATGACTGCTGAACCGTCTGGGGAGAAATGGCGACCAGCGAAGCTGCTGATGCTTCAATCTGTGGCGCGATCAAATTCATGGCTTCCAGTTGTCCGACACAGAAGGGACACCATCGTCCACGAAAAAAGCAAATGACAAGGCGTGCGCGACGCAAACGATCAGCCGAAGAAATCAATTTGCCATTATGGTCGTTGAGTTCGAAGCCCGGAGCTTCAGATCCGACGGCAAGACTATTTTGCGCTAGGTGGGCCCGTTTGAGCTCATCGATAACCCGCGTGTGTACTGACTGCGTTTCCTGTGGAACGTACCTGGCGATCAGCCCCTTACGTTCCTTGAAGATATCGCGCAGAGAACGCGAGTCCGTGCCGGGTGCGGATTCTTCGAGCGATCGCCATTTCATAATGCGGGTGTCCAGCGCTGACCAAAGATCTTGAAGCGCAAGCGGAACGCAGCACTCGGCGATTGGGCTGAGGTCGGTGCGCGACGCGCGCTTTTACATTCCTGGCATTTTCATGCCGGCCAATTTGCGGGCAAAACTTGGCTTGCCGATTTGCTTAAACATTTTCCGCATCTGGGCGTACTGACGTAGCAGATTGTTTACTTCCTGCACACTGGTACCGGAGCCGCGTGCGATGCGCTTGCGGCGGCTGCCGTTCATCACCTCATGGTGCATGCGCTCATGCTGCGTCATTGAGTTGATGATAGCCTCGACCCGGTTGAGTTGCTTTTCGTCCACCTTGTCGGCATGTTTTTGGATACCCGCGAAGGGGCCGATGCTTGGCAGCATGCCCATCAGGTTTTGGATCGATCCCATCTTCTTGATTTGCCGCAACTGATCGCGAAAATCTTCCAACGAAAATCCATCACCGGTAAGAGCGCGGCTTGCCATCTCCTGGGCTTTCTTCTTGTCGACATTCTGCTCCGCCCTTTCGATCAGCGAGAGAATGTCCCCCATGCCCAGGATTCTGGAAACGATGCGATCAGGATGGAAAGGCTCGAGCGCGTCGTATTTTTCGCCCACACCAATGAACTTGATCGGCTGGCCCGTAACCTGCCGGATGGAGAGCGCTGCTCCGCCACGTGCATCGCCATCCAATTTTGTAAGCACAACTCCGGTCAAAGAAAGCTTTTTGTGGAACTCGTCGGCGGAGTTGACGGCGTCCTGTCCGGTCATGGCGTCAGCGACGAACAGAATCTCCTGTGGATTGAGTAGCCGCTTCAGCGACTGCATCTCATCCATCAATTGCTCGTCGATATGGAGACGGCCAGCGGTGTCCACGATCAACACATCAGACCCCGTGTTGACGGCCTCCCGGCGAGCTTCCTTCACCAAACGCTCGACGGTGGCCGTATTTGCCTCGCCGGCTTCGCCTTCGTAGATATTGGCCTTGACTGCTTGGGCCACGACTTTCAGTTGCTCACGGGCTGCCGGACGATAGACGTCAACCGACACGAGCAACGGTCGGTGACCGCCGTTTTTGAACCAGTGCGCCAGCTTTCCCGAGGTGGTCGTCTTACCCGAACCCTGCAGACCAGCCATCAATACGACGGTGGGAGGCTGTGATGCGAATTTAATCTTGGCTGTATCTCGACCCAAAATTTCGATCAGTTCATCGCGCAGGATCTTGATGACTTGTTCCGCAGGCGAAAGCGCGGTTGCCACCTGCTGGCCAATCGCCTTTTCCTGAATGTGGTCAATCAGCTGCTTAACAACCTTAAAATTGACATCTGCCTCCAGAAGAGCAAGCCGGATAGCACGTAGTGCCTCCTGCATGTTCTCTTCGTTGAGGGTGGCCTCGCCCCGGAGAGTTTTGAACGCGCGCTGAAGCTTTTCGGAAAGATTCTCAAACATAGGGATTAGGCATTATTTTATCAGTGATTCCAGATCGCTTTCGGAATCTGCTAGAAAGGCTTTCGGGAAGCGAGCCCGCCTGGGGCGGCGCGTGCTTCTGGGGGGAAGTACCAACGCCTTCTTCAGAAGTTTCGGTAACCTACGTTTTTTTACGCCTCTCTCATTGCAAAGATGCAAAAATCTCTTTGGCAGCAATCACCGTATTGCAATGAATCGTCACCGTGTCTTCCAGTTTTCTCGCGTACCCGCCTGCATAGGTCACCATGATCGGAATATTCTTTGCCTTAGCCACGCGGAACACGAGAGCATCGCGCTCTTTGAGTCCGTCAATTGTCAACTCGAGCCCACCCAACTGATCGTCGCGATACGGATCGGCCCCCGCGATGTAGCAGATCAGTTCCGGCTCGAACTGACGTAGACCGGAGCTGAGGGCATTGTCGAGCCAGGCAAGATAGTCGTCATCGCCCGTTCCGTCGGGCAGATCAACGTCAATCGAGGATTGGGGTTTCCACGCGGGGTAATTGTTGTGCTGGTGCAGGGAAATGGTAAAGACCTCACCTGCATGGGCGGAACGCATCTTGCCTGCTCGGCTAAGGGACGCACTTGAACTCACTGTCGAAGCTGAACTCGAAGGCAGCGGATCGCCTGGATTTCGCGTACTCGCAAAAATGGCAGCTGTGCCATTCCCGTGATGGACATCGCAGTCAACCGTCATAGCGTTCCGAATCTTGTTATCGTGCTGCAGTCGACGGATTGCGACCGCCACATCGTGAATCATGCAAAAGCCTTCTCCGTGATCCGGAAACGCATGATGGAAGCCACCCCCGATATTGATAGCGACCCGGTCCCGAAGCGCATGCCTGGCCGCGAGAATCGAACCGCCCGCTGCCAGCCAGAACGCATCCACGAGTTCGGGCGAATATGGAATCTCCATCTGCATTTCTTCGCTTTCGGTAAGCGTGCCAGTCTTAAGCTTTTGGACATACTGAGGTGTGTGAACCAGCAACACGTCCTGATCGGAAGCGGGGTCAGGCGCCAGGAAATCGGAGGTTTCGGCGACGGCAGTTGCGAGCAACCGATCATGAACGCCACGATACTTGCCAGCAGGAAACACGTGCGTGCCAATAGGCAGGAGGTAGTCGTCGCGGTAGATCAACGTGAAAGGAAGCATAGAGCCGTGAACAGTGGTTAGAGCATAGTTGGCGCGTTGGCAAAAGCTATTAGCGTATTCTGGTGTGAGACGGCGGCACGGGCGCCACCAAATGCCTCCGTACCGGCACAATCGCACCTTTCGAAGGATCAGCGGCTGCGCTTGCCCGCGACAAGACTTCTTCCTGGATGTATTTCACGAAATCCTGAATCTGAAGTTGCATCTCCTCCATGCGCGCACGCATTTGCAGGATGATCGCGATCCCGCTGATATTCACGCCCAGATCGCGAGCCAGAGAGAGGATGAACTCAAGGCGCAAAAGATCCTCGTCGGTATAGAGACGCGTGTTTCCCTCAGTGCGGGAAGGCTTCAGTAGTCCTTCACGTTCATACAAACGCAGCGTCTGAGGGTGGATGCCGTACATCTCAGCCACGGAGGAAATCATGTACGCGCCCTTGGATTTCCGCTTCGTCATCTGTATTACTTTACCGCAAAAGGCGGAAGGCACGGATCAATCCCGATCTCACAAATGAATCGGGAAATCCTTGTAGATCCGTGGGTAACTCGATTTACGACTTCTCAGCCACCGGCGCCCAACCTGCGGGCTTCAACTTTAGATTGAGGATGTAGGCGAGGACGCCTGCAGCGATAAGCAGGATCCCGAACGCGAAGGAACTGATTCCCAGGACCAGTTCATGCTGGCTGCGGACGATTGAGAAGCCAAGAAGCAGCATAGGGGCCACTCCTACTGCGACGGCTCCAACGAGCCCGCCTGGAACTCTGAATGGCCGGGGCAAATCAGGTTCGCGGACCCGCAAAACGACTAGCGCTACGAATTCCAGGCTGAGACTGACCCCATACAGCAAAATGTCGATGGTCACCAGGCGCTCGAATCCCAAGCCCAAGCACATCGCCCATCCGATGGCACAAACCACAATTGCCACCCACGGTGCGCGAGAGCGTGGATGCAGCTTGCCGAAGATCTGTGGCAGCATGCCGTCCTGAGCCATCGCCAAGGGCAGGCGAGAGTAGCTCATTACCAGGGCATTGAACATGCCGAAGCCACTGATCATCCCTCCCAGGGCAAGGCCAATGCGCAGCAGCGGGCCGCCTAGCAGTCCGGCAATGTCCGCCCAGAAGCCGGTTTCCCATGCGCTCGATGAAAGGCCGGTCATCCACATAGCAACCACAGGAACGATATAACTCAGGGCCACGATCACAACTGCCGCGAGCATCGCACGAGGGTACGTACGCTGTGGCCGCTCGACCTCAGTAGCGATGGTCGAGGCGTTGTCCCAGCCCATGTAGTTCCACATACAAATCAGCAGGCCGCCGAGAATATCGACGGTTGAAGTAGTCGGTCTGGTCACGGCGTGGGCCAAGGCTCCGAACTTGAACGGGGCAATAGCCACGATCAGAATGAAGGGCGCAGACAGCAGGAAAAAAAGCCCCAAGGACGTGGTCGAGACCACTCGAACGCCCGCAATGTTCAGAAGTGCGCAAACCACTACCACCGCCAGAGCCACTATCACTCCGCGGTGCCCTTCCGCAAACCAGGGGAAAAGGCGGTCGAGATAGAGCACAAACAGCGTGGGGTAAATCGCCATATCGAAAATCGAGGCTACCAGCGAGAGCCATGCTTCCTGAAATCCCCAGAAGTTGCCCATGGCACGGCGTACCCAAGCGTAATATCCTCCCTCGAAAGGCAGGGCGCTGGAAAGCTCACCGATCATGAACGCGGTTGGCAAGCTCCAGAGAATGGGAGTCAGCAAAAGAATGAGAATGGCTTTGGGATACCCCGCTCCATGGACGATGTCCTCCGTCCCGTAAGTGCCGCCTGACACCATAAAAAAGGTGGCAGCCACAAGAGGCCAGAGAGTGAGGCGAACCGATTTTTTCCGGCTGGGGACGACGGTAGGGGACGGGAGATTTTGACGCGGGGCGCTAGCTGTTGCCAATTTCGACGGCTTCCTCCTGGGGCGATCCTTGCGCTTTCAGAATTCGGCTGGAAAGCAAGTTCGCAGCCGTGAGCATACGGGAAATTAGATGCAGAGTAAAAATAATTTTCAGATATTTTTTCCCGAAGGGTTACCGAAGGAACGGCTTTCGCGCTCAGTTCTGAGAGGTCTAGCAGTTGTGAAGGGAACTGAAATCAAGACCGGCGACTGAATTTAGACATTCTTCCAGAGTTCCGCACGGGGATCTTCGGGATTCAGCTTCGCCAGCTCGCGCAGAATCTCTTTGGAACGCTCATCCCGAGGCATGGGGACGGTCAGCTTCACTTCGACAATTTCGTCTCCGCGCGCGCCCTCCTTCGTTGCCGAAGGAACCCCCTTTTCGCGCAGACGCAGCTTTTGCCCCGATTGGGTGCCGGGCGGAATCTTGAGTAGCGTGCGTCCGTCGATGGTAGGCACTTCGATCTTCGCGCCGAGAGCCGCTTCCGTAGCGCTAACTGGCACAGTGATGCGGATATCGTCCCCTTCGCGGTGGAACACAGGATGGTCAGCCGTACGGATGATCACGTAGAGATCACCGCCCGGTCCGCCGTGAACACCCGCGTTACCTTTCCCGGGCACTCTGATGCGCTGGCCATCGCGAGTGCCAGCTTTGATTCGAACTTCCAGAGGTTCGGTGCGCTCCACGGTGCCCTCACCGTGACATTGCGGACAGGTAGAAATGTTTTTGCCGGTGCCGTGGCAGCGGGGGCATGGAACATTGAACTTCATTCTCCCACCGGTCTGAGTTACCTGCCCCTTGCCACCGCACTCCGGGCATGTGCCCGCAGACTCGATAAAACCATGACCGTGACAGTGCGGACAGGAATCCCGCCGGGTGATATTCAGGCGCATTACTCCGCCGCGAATCGCGGTCCAGAAGGGAACGTTGACCTGATACTCAAGGTCGGAACCGGGCTCGGGACCTTCTGGCGCCGAGGGGCCCCTTCCCCCGAAGATGCCTGAAAAAATGTCACGAAAGCCCCCCGTACCCGAATTACCGGCCTTCCTGTTCTGGCCGGGCTCAAACATGTCGGAGAAATCAAAGCCGCCAAAATCAAAACCCTGCGCACCACCACCAGCCGATCCACCGGAGAAACCTTGTCCCGCTCCGCCGCCTCCGCTGCCGGCGCGCGCATAAGCATCCGCGGTTGCGGAATCGATGTTGTCGGAATAGAAGCCTACCTGGTCGTAAATTTTGCGTTTCTTGGGATCACTTAAGACGTCGTTGGCTTCCGAGAGAGCCTTGAACTTCTCTTCCGCAGCTTTATCGCCGGGATTAACGTCTGGGTGGTACTTGCGGGCCAGTTTACGAAACGCCTTGCGAATATCGTCCGCCGAAGCGGACTTCTTCACGCCCAGTATTTCGTAGTAATCCTTTTTGGTGGGATTGGCCATTGCTTGGTGGTTGTCCTAACCTGAGGTTTCTACTTCGAATCATTCGCCGATTTCGCGGAGCCGACCGGGTGGAGGTGAGCCCGCTCCCCTCCATACGGTCAAAGGCTAGTTCGGCCTCTTCGGTCGGTCTTCGTCGATTAAACCGATCCGCTCGTACTTAGATACATCGATGTAGACGGGGATGCGTTGCAATCCCGTCGGAGAGGGTACAAACACAAACCATCGCCTCTCATCTTCCGCGAAGTTCAAGAAATAATCTTCACCATTTACTTCGAATTGCAATTTCTCTTCTCCCTGGGCCTGAATTTGTAACGCCAACAATCTGTAGCGTGCTCTTGGCTTTAAAACCGTCACTGCCACAGAAACCCTCGCGGATGAGGGCGCCCGACACCACACGAACTGGACCTTGCCTCGGCGGGGCGGGTCGGAGACCCGCCCCCCACAGCCTTTGCTGAAAGCTGGCGGCTGATCGCTGACAGCTTTCAGCTTACTTCTTGTCTTCTACGTCCACGTACTCGGCGTCGATCACGCCTTCATCCTTTTTGGCCTCACCGTCGCCGCCTGGTGCCGGGTCCGCGCCCGGACCTGGGCTCGGTGGCGTCGGTGCCTGGGCAGCTTTGTACATCTGCTCAGCCAGCTTGTGCGAGGCCTGCGTCAAGGCCTCGCGGGCTTTGTCCATGGTCGCCTTGTCATTCGACTCCAACGCCTTTTTGGCATCGGCAATCGCGTTTTCGACGTCGCCACGATCGGAGCCGGAAATCTTGTCTCCCTGCTCGCGCAGCATCTTTTCGACGTTGTAGACCATCGAGTCGAGCTGGTTCTTGGCGTCGACCGCCTCACGCTGGGTCTTGTCTTCCGCCGAATGCGCGTCGGCTTCCTTGGCCATGCGCTCGACTTCCTCTTTGCTCAGGCCGGAAGACGATGTAATCGTGATCTTCTGGTCCTTGCCCGTAGCCGTATCCTTCGCGGTTACGTTGAGGATGCCGTTGGCGTCGATGTCGAACGTCACCTCGATCTGAGGCACGCCACGTGGCGCCGGTGGAATTCCGGTCAGGTGGAACTTGCCCAGAGTACGGTTCTGCGCTGCCATCGGACGTTCGCCCTGCAGCACGTGAACTTCAACCGAGGTCTGACTGTCGGCTGCAGTCGAGAACGTTTCCGTTTTCTTGGTCGGAATCGTCGTATTGCGCGGGATCATCGGGGTAGCCACACCGCCCAGCGTCTCGATGGCCAGCGACAACGGAGTCACGTCCAGCAGCAGGAGGTCTTTCACCTCGCCGCGTAGAACGCCGCCCTGAATCGCCGCTCCGATTGCCACCACTTCGTCCGGGTTAACGCCTTTGTGGCCTTCTTTTCCAAACAGGTCTTTTACCAGCTGCTGAATTCGCGGCATTCGGGTCTGCCCGCCAACCAGCACCACTTCATTGATCTTGCTGGCATCCACCCCGGCGTCCTTCATGCACTGCTTACACGGACCCACCGAGCGCTGAATGATCTCTTCGACCATTGACTCCAGCTTCGCCCGGGTCATTTTCTTCACCAGATGCTTGGGGCCGCCCGCGTCGGCGGTGATAAAGGGCAGGTTGATCTCAGTCTCCATGGTGGTGGAGAGTTCGATCTTGGCCCGTTCAGCGGCGTCACGCAGACGCTGCAGCGCCATCTCGTTACCCTTGCCCCGCAAGTCGAGGCCCTCGTCCTTTTTGAATTCGTCGATGAGCCAGTCCACGATGCGCTGATCGAGGTTATCGCCGCCAAGGTGAGTGTCACCGTTAGTGGCTTTGACTTCGATAACGCCTTCGCCGACTTCCAGAATCGAAATATCGAAGGTGCCGCCGCCGAAGTCGTAGACGGCGATGGTCTCGTCCTTCTTCTTGTCGAGACCGTAGGCGAGCGCCGCCGCCGTGGGCTCGTTGATGATGCGCTTAACGTCTAGGCCGGCAATCTGGCCGGCATCTTTCGTGGCCTGGCGCTGCGCGTCATTGAAATAAGCCGGCACGGTGATGACCGCTTCAGTCACCTTCTCGCCGAGGTAATCTTCCGCCGCCTTCTTCAGCTTCTGCAAAATCATGGCGGAAATCTGCGGGGGCGTGTACTCCTTGCCCTGCGCCAACACCGCGACGTGGTCGCCGGACTGCACGACTTTGTATGGCACCATCTTGATTTCTTCGGTCACTTCGTCGAAACGGCGTCCCATAAACCGCTTGATCGAATAAACGGTGTTTTCCGGGTTGGTGATGGCCTGGCGTTTTGCCACTTGCCCCACCAGCCGTTCGCCTGTCTTGGTAAAACCGACGACCGAGGGCGTGGTTCGCCCACCCTCTTCGTTAGGGATCACCTTGGGTTCGCCACCTTCCATTACCGCAACGCAGGAATTGGTGGTTCCCAAGTCAATTCCAATAGTCTTGGCCATATTGCTTCCTCCTAAACTCTATAAGTGCTTCTTAATCAATGTATTAAACATTGAATTGCCAACATGATAAGACTTGAGCGAATCATTGTCAATGTTTAGATGCCAGCTATTTGGACTTGGATACATCGATTTACGGGCGAAGTTTTTCGCAGGGAGATCAGGCCGTGGAACTTCATCCGGCCTCCGGTTGACCTCCCTCGAGGAGACCCTCTCCAGGGAAATAGTGGTTACCCGTTGCTGATTTTTTGTTGCTCGAAGGCCTTCTGCAAATATTTCCGGGCTTCATCCAAGGCGCCCTGGGTGTTGTCGTTCGTCTGAAGAGCCTGTCGGTACTCATTGGTGGCGCGTTCACGCTGACCGGTGACGTCGAATATCTTCCCAAGCTGAATGTGGCTCCAGACTTCGGTCCAGCGCGGTTCGCCATCGCCGTTGAGACACTCACGATAGGCATTGGCTGCAGCCTGATAGTTTCGCTGGAGAAAGAACACCTCGGCGATACGGTAGTGGGCCAGCGAGCTGTTCTTGTTGACGTCGAGGGCCTTATTGAATTCGAGCAGTGCCCCCGCCAGATCGCCTTGCTGGGTAAGTCCCTGGCCGCGCTGAATGGATGCACGGAGTCTGATGTCGCTGGAATTCTTCAGCACGTGGTCTGTTGGATCGATTACGATCCGGCGTGGCTTGCCATAGGTCTCCACGCTGAATGCCGAATTTGTCCCGACCACTTCCACCCGCTTGTCTTCCGTCTTTCCGTCGGTGTCGATCTTGAGTTGCACGGGCATACGGAACAGGTCAAGGTCCTGCGTAATCTGTCCCACTACGCGAAAGCCTTTGTTGTTGCCGAGACGGTAAATTGTGTATTTGGTCTGAAATTCTGGCGCTCCCGTTGAGTCAAGCCATTGAGAGAAAAACCAGGTGAGCTTGTCGCCGTAGTTCTTTTCGGCAAGATCCCGGAAGTCGTCCAGCGAAGCCGATTTTCCCGCGTACTTTGAGGCGAAGGTGCGCATCGTCTGATCGTACTTTTGATCACCCAACACGTAGCGCAACATGTGCAGGATCATGGCACCCTTATCGGTTACGAGAGATTGAAACTCTGGCGAAAACAGGTCAAGTTTCCCGGAACTGGAAAGGGGAACGGTGTCGTAGGCAAGCGCGCCCACCGACATGTCTTTGACCGTCTCTTCCAGGCCGGCCTCTCCCGCAGCCTGCTCCACATAGCGAGCCTCGGAATATCGGGCGAACCCATCGCTCAGCCACCAATCATCCCGCGATGCAGGGCTGACTGAGGCTCCCCACCACTGGTGAGAGATAGTGTTCGCCAGCAGTCGATAGTTCACCTTGTCGGTGACCGCGCGGCTGGCGATGGCGGCAACCTCCGGAGCCCACGCGGCGGGCACGGTGTCGTCTGGAAGTTCGACAACTTTCAGCGTGGTTGAAGGCGCCGGGCCGTATAACGTTACGTAATAAGTGAATTCTTTAACGGCGGTGGTGGCGTAAGTCGCTCCCAGGTTCTGGTGCGCGGGTTTGAAGAACACATGGAGGTCGAGCCCCGCCTCGTCACTCTTGAATTCCTGGAACGTGCCGGCCACGATGGTGCCGGGGAAACTGGGTTTGTCCCACGCAAAGACGTAAGTCTTCGTTGGCAATGCTCCGGTCGTCGCCTTCTTGGCCAGGCCGCTGCTTCCCGTGGATTCTTTGCCGCTGCCAATCACCACCATGTGCGCTGGAACCGTTATATTCATGGTGGCGGTGAAACGATTGATACCATAGTCATTTACTGGAAACCAGCGACCGGCATAAAGCAAATAGGTTGTATCGTCACCGATATACGCCAATTTAAGCCCTTGCACCGGGCTCTCATCGGCTGAATCAAGCGTGCCCTCGTATTCGAAGGTAAGTATGGTTGAAGTGTCCTTGGTTAACGGGGTAGCGAGCTGCACTCGGACCGTCGAATCTTGAGTGACTCGTTCCACGCTTAGAGGCTTGTTGGCAGCGTCGAGAACCTTGGTGACGCGCAGAGCATTGTGAAGTTCGAATGTGGCAACATTAATATCTTCGACCGCGGTAATTTTCACCTTGGCGCGAGCGGTCAGCTTGTGGACATGCGGGCTCAACTCAGCATCGATCTGGTAGTCATCGACACGCAGGCGAGTCTTCTCTGCGGCCCAAGCCGGTAGCGAGATCAAAAGAACAGTGCAGGCAAAATAGAAAAACACAGCCCGACGCGCACGCCGAGGTTGAGAAGGCATCAAAACGAGTCTCCTGAAACAAGTACGCTAGTCCGTATGATGAAGATTGTGACGCAAAAGATGCTGGTAGGACAAGGTTTAGAGTGTTTTGACCGGTTTTGCGTTAACCAGTACATCCAGGACGGCCTCCGCCGCTCGATCCACCGGATGAAGCTTTCTTTTTTCTGTCTTTGATCGATCCAGCTTCGATTCCCCCAAGGCCGACCCGCTAAGTCTAGCTCTCACCTCGGCCAGCCCGGCCAGCATCTCGCTTCGCGCGACGCCGTCCGAAAGTATCTCGTTGAGCTGACGGACGACGTTATTCGCGGTGAAATCGTGTTGAACTAATTCCGGAACGATCCGCTCTCCCGCAATGAGGTTCACCATCGCAAAATGTTGCACCTTTACCCGGGGACGTCCCAGCCAGTATGTCAGAGGCGAAACCCTGTACACCATCAGAAAGGGCGTTCCCATTAACGCCGCCTCTACCGTCGCCGTTCCACTAGCGATGATGCCAGCCCGCGATGATGCAAGTGCGGGCAAGGTATCCGCGACCAGATGAATTCCAGTTTTGCCGGCGATCAGCGTTTCAAGAAATTCGTGAGTGAGCGTAGGTGCGACCGGCAGCAGAAATTCATATTGCGGGCCTAGTTGCGCGGCGGAGTCAAGAATCGCCGGCAGGTTCATTCGCACTTCTTTTACCCGGCTGCCTGGCATCAGAGTGATCCAGTGTTTTGCGTTGTCGAGGCGGTATTGGGCTGCGTAGGCCGCGCGATCTATGTCAGGCCGAGGAAGATCAGCCAGCGGATGTCCGACAAAAGTGGCGTCGACACCACGGTCGCGGTAGAACTCTTGCTCGAATGGAAAAATCACTAGAGCCTTGTCTACATATTTCCTCAGAAGGCGTGCGCGTCCCTGACGCCACGCCCAGAATTGCGGGCAAACATAATAGACGACGGGAACGCCGCGTTTGCGCATTTGGCGGGCGACGCGCCAGTTGAAGGCTGGCGAGTCGATGACGATGGCGAGGCCCGGTGTCCGCTTAGCCGCCTCTGCAATCAGTTTGTGAAACAAGCTCCATATTTTAGGAAGATGGCCGAGGATCTCTGAGATTCCAACTACGGCAAGCTCTTTGGAGTCGACCACGATGTCGCAACCAGCGGCACCCATGCGGTCCCCCCCTATCCCGAAAAACTCCAGCTTCTGATTTGGTGTGGGGCCGGCCCTCTCTCCGGCGAGACGCTGCAATGCCTCAATCAGCAATGCCCCATACATTTCGCCGGAGGCCTCCCCAGCGGAGATAAGAATTCGCACAGATGACATTGTAATTGGAAGGCGTCTGCAGGCTGGCGACAACTACGGGACGACAGCCGCCCCTAGCTGTTGAGTCGCCTCGACAAGGCGACCATTTGACGTGCAGATTCGTAGTTGAAGATAACAAGGATCCTGCCGCGCTCAGCCAGACCAAGGCCGCAGTAGTTACTAACCATCCGCTCCGGCGGTGACCGGCGAATTGCTGCCTACGGGAATTTCCTGATCCTTGTATTGCAGTTGATACAGACGGTAGTAAATGCCATGTTCGGCCAGCAACTGCTGATGGGTGCCCATCTCGCGCACCTGTCCTTTGTGCATGACGATGATCTTGTCGGCGCGCTGAATCGTCGAGAGCCGGTGAGCGATGACCACGGATGTTCGGCCTTCGACCATGCGATTTAGAGCCTCCCGGACTTTGACCTCGGTTTCGGTGTCCACGCTGGAGGTCGCTTCATCCAGAATCAGAATCTTGGGATCGTGCGCCAGCGCGCGGGCGAACGAAATTAACTGTTTCTGGCCGGTGGAAAGAGTGGAACCTCGCTCGCGCACTTCTTCTTTGAATCCATTGGGCAGAGCGCGTATGAATTCCGCGAGATTCACATCTTCCGCGGCTTTTTGGATGTCCGCGTCGGTGATCCACTCGGTGCCCAACCGGATGTTGCTCTCGACCGTGCCGGTGAACAGGAACGGATCCTGCAAGACGACGCCGAATCGGCGGCGGAGCGCCACAAGATCCATTTCTTTTACATCCACTCCATCGATGCGCACCGCTCCTTTTTGCACGTCGTAGAAGCGCAACAGAAGCGAGATGATCGTCGTCTTGCCTGCGCCGGTGTGGCCAACGATAGCCACCGTTTCGCCCGGTTCGATCACGAACGAAACATCCCTCAAAATCCAATCAGGCTCGTCGTGCGTCGCCGCTGTAGCGCGGACGCCGGCGCCCGCCTTCTGGTGAGGATGTTCGTGCTCGGCTGGTATGGTCCGGTAAGCGAACCAGACATGATCAAACTCAATACGCCCGGGCCCGTTCGGCATTTTCGTCAGAGAGGGGGACGTGATTTCTACCGACGTATCCAGCAGCTTGAAGACACGTTCGCTAGCCGCCATCGCCGACTGCAAGATGTTGTATTTCTCGCTAAAGTCTTGTATTGGCCGGAAGAAGCGCTGCGCATATTGAATGAACGCCGTAAGCAATCCAATACTCACCGCAGTACGAACCACGTGTAACGAGAATAAGTTATGTGGCGAGAAATCCAAGGTGACACTGCTCACCGTTAGGCCCCGAACAATATCGTTCCCGCCAAACCAGATTACGGAGGCGATGGCGATAGAAGACAGAATTTCCACCACCGGATAGTAGACAGCGTGAGCCATGATCGCGTCCTTGAACGCTTCCATGTGGAGGGCATTTACTTCCGAAAATTTGTTGTAAGCGCGCTTCTCGCGGTTAAAAAGCTGCAACACTACCATGCCGCTCACATGCTCCTGCATGTAGGCATTAATGCGGGCAATAGCAGTACGAATGCGGCGGTAGGAGTCTCGGACCTTGTCGCGAAAAATCTTGGTGGCGATAGCGATCAACGGAAGTACAGACAGCGTAATGAGCGCCAGTTTCCAGTTCATGCAGAGCATGATGCCGGTGATACCGGCGAGCACAAAAACGTCTTCAAAAATCGACACCACGCCGGAGGTGAACATTTCGTTCAAGGCGTCCACATCCGAGGTGACCCGGGTGACTAGGCGTCCAACCGGATTTTTATCGTAAAAGCCGATGTGCATGTGCTGCAGGTGGCGGAAAATCTGCTTCCGCAGATCAAACATCACCATCTGGCCAGCCCACTGCATGAAATAGGTCTGCAGATAGTCGAGCAGGAAACTGAACACGATTAGCCCGACGTACATAGCAGCGATTTCGGCGATCCCCACAAAGGGATTAGGGCTGAGAAAGAAGTCGAATGGTGTAACGCGTGGAACCGGTACCAAATAGCGATCAATTTCGATCGCCACGAGGTACGGCCCAAGAACGTCGGCTACCGCCTTGAAAAGAATTGAGATGAGTGAGACGCCAACCGGCCATTTGTACGGGTTTAAATAGTGGAGCAGCCGCTTCATCAGGCGACTGTCATAAGCTTTACCTAGTACTTCCTCTTCTTGGGCCATCGTGTCAACTTAAAGATACCCTAAATAGATTAGAAATGAAGGCGTGAAGATGGAAAAGGTTTGTCTCAACGCCGCCCACGTAGGCCCCAGATGGGCGGACGAGCCAAAGCTCGCCAAGTGTTTGGTTTTAATTGCCCAGACCTTTACACCATCAGGCAGGTGGGATACCCGTCCATACGTGGGTTTTTATGCGACTTTCTTCAGCACCAACGCCGAGTTTTTCGACCCGAATCCCACGCAGTTACAGATCGCATGTTCGATTTGAACTTTACGGCCAACGTCGGGTACGTAATCCAAATCACATTCAGGATCGGGATGATCAAGATTGATTGTAGGAGGAATTTTGCCGTGTTCCATCGCAATTAACGTAGCCGACAGGCTGGCAGACCCGCAGGCGCCTTGCGCATGTCCGATCTGAGACTTCAACCCGGACATGGGAATTTTTCTCGCGTGCTCGCCCAGCGCGAGCTTTACTGCACGGGTTTCCACTCGATCGTTCATCTCCGTGGAAGTGCCGTGCAAATTAACGTATTGAATGTCCTCGGCCTGAATACCAGCCTCTTCCAGGGCCAGCGATATGGCCCGAGCTGGCTCGTCCGGCGATTCGCTCATGCGTACCCGATGAAAAGCTTCACAAGTCGAACCATATCCGGCGATCTCAGCATAGACGTGAGCACCGCGAGCCTTCGCATGATCGTAATCTTCGAGAACGAACATCCACGAGCCCTCAGCCATGACGAAACCGTCCCGGTCTGCCGAGAAGGGTCGCGACGCACTCTCAGGAGCGTGATTCCACGATTGCGTGAGCGCCCGCAACAACGAATAGCCTTTGATAATTCCCGGCGTGATCGGGGAATCGACGCCTCCCACCAGGAACATTGGCAGCACGCCAGCCTGAATGTGCTGGTAGGCGTAACCGATCGCATCCGTGGAAGACGTGCAGCCGGCCGTTACCACATGGCTGTAGCCCCGAAATCCGAACCGCATGCTGATTTCGCTGGGAATCGTCCCCATGGTGCCGCTGGGGATGCAGAACAGGCTTACCTGTTTGACGTGTCCGCTATGCCAGAGCCGGTATTGCTCTTCAGAGAATTCCTGTGCTCCGCCGCCGGTACCCAGAATCACCCCAATTTCGCGCTTTTCATCCATTGACATGGCTGCGGGATCAAGGCCGGAGTCTTTGATCGCTTCGGTCGAAGCGGCGATCGCGAGCGGCACGACTCGAGAAACGTGCTTGCGCTCGCGGGCATCGACCCATGCCAGTTCGTCGAATTCAGGAATTTCTCCCGCTATGTGTACTGGCAGCGAAGAAGGATCAAAACGGGAGATGCGCTTCACGCCCGATCTTCCCGCAAGAATTGAAAGACAAAACGCTTCTTTGCCGATGCCATTTGGGCTAACCACGCCCATTCCGGTGATAACTATGCGAGGAACCGTGCGGTCTTTAGACAATCGGGCTGACTTCTCCTGGTAGACTTTGATGCTTCGAACCTGACCTAAAACTTCCGTTTCGCAACTCTTCCCATCATTCCACGTTACGCGAAGTGGGATAATTAGTCACGATGCCGCTAGGGCTTTATATCTCGGTGCCGTTCTGCCGCAGCAAATGCAGTTACTGCAACTTTGCCTCGGATGTCTTTTCCCGCGCCGTATTCGAACGGTACATCGATCGAGTCTCTGTTGAAGTCGACTCTGCCAATGATACTGCTGAACAAATTGGTGGCCACTTCGAAGCAATAGCGGACTCCATCTTTGTCGGCGGCGGCACCCCTACGATACTCGATATAAATCAACTGGAGCGGTTATTTGTCACAATTTCGCAAAAGTTTCTAGTGCCAGACGATGCTGAAATCACGGTCGAGTGTGCCCCAGGAACGCTGTCTTCCGCGATGATTGACGCATTAAGACGCTGCCGAGTAAATCGTGTAAGCCTGGGAGTGCAATCGTTCGTGGATGCGGAGGCCTCCTCTGTCGGGCGCCTGCATAAGCGCGCCACCGTGATCGACGACATCTCACAGTTGCGCGCCGCCGGAATAGAGGACATTAACATAGACCTCATCGCCGGCCTTCCGCACCAGACGTCGGAAAGTTGGGAGATCTCTTTGGATGAGGCGCTTGCGTCAGAGGTACCTCACGTCAGCGTTTACATGCTTGAGGTGGACGACGACTCCAGGCTTGGCCGGGAGTTGATGGCAGGGGGAGCGAGATACCACGCTCACTTCGTCCCCGACCAAGACCTGACTGCCGATTTGTACGAGACGGCATGTGCACGGCTCAACGCAACGGGTGTGCGCCAGTATGAGATATCGAATTTCGCCAAGAATGGCTATCAGTCGCGCCACAATCTCAAATATTGGACGCGTCAGCCGTATCTAGGCTTCGGCGTCGATGCTCACTCGATGCTGCGATGTTCCGCTACTGGAGTAGAAGGCGTACGATTTTCTTCCTCCGAGACATTGGAAGCCTATGTTGCGGGTGCCCCCCTAAAGAAGACGGCCGTTTCATCTCAATGTGCGTTGGAAGAGACCTTCTTCCTCGGTTTGCGATTAACCACCGGTGTGAATCTAAATCAAGTGGCAGAGGAGTTCGGTGAAGCGGCGGTTCGAGCATTAACGGGCACGATTTCGGAATGCCAGGAGTTGGGGCTGCTCGTGAGTGAGAACCATTGGATCCGCCTCACCAACCGGGGCAGGCTCCTTTCAAACGAGGTGTTCGAGCGCTTCATCGCAACCCCTTGTGGGGCGGGCGCCCTCGTCTGCCGCTGAAGATGGTTTTGCTTCTGGCTTGGGACGTAACGCGAGGGAAAAAAGAACACGAAGCGCCACAGGTCAAAAGCTAATCTAGAACCGGTGGACAAGAGTGTCGCCCCCACACAACCTCCCGGCGGTAACTTTGAGGGCCTGAAATCGCTGTGTTCTAATCCAGGTAATCTGCGGAAATACCATGCGAACGGAGACGTATCTTGGACTTCCAACTAAACGAAGAACAGCTGCAACTTAAGAAAAGTGTTCGTGAGTTCGCGGAGCGTGAAATCGCGCCTAACGTCATGAAGTGGGACGAGGCTGGCGAATTTCCGCTCGCAACGGTAAAGGAACTGGGCAAACTTGGTCTGCTCGGAACAGTCTTCCCTCCCGAATATGGCGGCGCGGGCATGGGATATGTTGAATACGTCACCGCAATTGAAGAGCTTTCTCGAGTCGACGGTTCTGTGGGCATCATCGTGGCGGCGCACACTTCTTTGTGTTCGAACCATATATTTCTTGCGGGAAACGACACCCAAAAAAAGAAATACGTCACCCCCTTGGCCTCTGGAGAGTTCATTGGCGCGTGGGGCCTGACCGAGCCGTCATCAGGATCGGACGCAGGCAGCGCTCGCATGACGGCCGTCCGAAAGGGAAACAACTGGGTGCTGAACGGCACCAAAACCTTTTGCACCAATGGCCACTATGCCGATGTGCTGGTGGTGATCGCGGTGACCGATCGCGCTGCCCATACTCATGGCCTCTCAGCGTTCATCGTGGAAAAAGGGACGAAGGGTTTTCGTCCCGGCAAAAAAGAAAACAAGCTTGGCTTGCGAGCCAGCGACACTGCGGAATTGATCTTCGAAGATTGCGTGATTCCCTCTGAGAACCTTTGCGGCAAGGAGGGTAACGGCTTTATCGACTCCATGCAGGTACTCGATGGCGGCCGGATCTCCATCGCGGCTTTGTCGCTAGGGATGGCCGAGGGGGCCTATGAAGCTGCGTTGAAATATTCCAAGCAACGCAAGCAATTCGGCAAAGCGATCAGCGATTTCCAGGCGATTCAATGGAAACTGGCTGATATGGCAACCGAGATCGAAGCCGCAAGACTTTTAACGCTGCGCGCTGCAGCCATGAAAGATGCGGGGATGAAGACTACCCTCGAATCTTCGATGGCCAAGCTATTCGCAAGCGAAGTAGCCGTGCGTTGTGCTAACGAAGGCCTGCAGATCCACGGCGGTTACGGATTTATCAAGGACTATCCCGCGGAGAAGTTTTATCGCGATGTGAAACTGTGCACCATTGGCGAAGGCACAAGTGAAATCCAGCGACTCGTAATCGCCAGGCAATTGCTGAAGGATTAATTCGATCCGCGATTAGAAGGCTTTGCCTCATTTATCGCGGAGCACCGATATGGTCGACGGAACGCAAATCCCAACCGCCACAACTCAGGACGAGCGGACCATAGCTCTTCTGGCCCACATGTTGCAAATCGTGCTTTGGTGGATCGCTCCCTTGATAATTCTTGTTATCAAGCGAAACTCCAGGTTTATTTCATTCCATGCGCTGCAGGCTCTGCTCCTGCAAGGGGTTTATTTGCTGGTATTGCTTGCTGGATTGACCCTAGGCTTCGGTGCTCTTGCGTTCGCGGCACTCATGTCACCCCCGGCACAGCATGCTACGCACCCTGAGTTTGTATTTTTTATGCCAATCCTCGTTGTGGCTTGGATGAGTATGGGATTGTTAGTGCTTCTGGCAGGAATTATTTACGGTGTGAAGGCCGGCCGAGGAGAGTGGGCTGAGTATCCAGTCCTCGGTCGGTGGTGTCTGAGACTCCTTAAGCTTGGCCCTGGCGGCATTCCGCGGTAAACCACTTGATGATCCTGTTTGTCATTCTTGTTTAACCTGCCCTGCTTTACACTAATCAGCTTGGACCCAAGCCTCCAACCTTTAATCGATCGTGTTCGCACCGGCGACCCGCGCTCTCTTTCTCGTGCCATCAGTATGGTCGAAGATCGCACTCCTGGTTGGTCAGAGTTGCTCAAATCAGTTTTTCCGTACAGCGGAAACGCGAAAATCATCGGACTAACGGGACCGCCGGGCGCGGGCAAGAGCACGCTGGTCGATCAACTGGCGCGACACTATCGTAAGCAGAATCAGACGGTCGGAATTATCGCAGTCGATCCCACCAGCCCTTACACGGGAGGTGCAATTCTCGGCGATCGCATCCGTATGCAGGAGCATTTTTCCGATCCGGGAATCTACATCCGCAGTATGGCCACCCGCGGTTCCCTGGGTGGGTTGGCACGAACTACCGCTGACGTCGCGACTTTACTCGACGCCGCCGGCCGCACACTGGTCATGATAGAAACCGTGGGAGTCGGCCAGGATGAAGTGGATATCGTGCGCTTGGCGGACATTACCGTCGTGATTTTGGTGCCGGGTATGGGCGACGACGTCCAAAGCATCAAAGCTGGCATCATGGAAATTGCAGACATCTTCGTCATCAACAAAAGCGACCGAGAGGGCGCTGAGCGCGTAGAGCGGGAAATTCGTGCCTTGCAATCACTGGCGGTCCGTAGTGACCATTGGACTCCTCCCATCGTGAAAACTGTGGGCAGCGAAGGAACTGGCATCGAAGAGCTCGCAAGTCTCATCGCAAATTACGAGACTTATCTAAAAAAAGAGAATCTAATCCTCCAAAAAAGGGTGCAGAACTGGCGTGAGCGACTGCTCGAAATGTTGCGGGACTCGCTTTTGCAAAGGGTGCACGAGCGGATAGGGGACAGTCTTGATAAATATGCCGCAGAGATCGTTGAACACAAGCGCGACCCGTACGAGTTGGTGGCAGAGATTGTGGATCGGATGGAAAAGGTCAAGGCCTGAGCTTTTGGAATGCCTTGCTGGTTCGTAGGCCTTGCCACGATCAAAACGCTCGCGCCCACACTGAGTAGAAGGAGAGAAATTGAATTTCAGCATCGATCATATTGGTGTTGCGGTGAAGTCGCTGGAAACGGCGAAAGGCATTTACGAAACGCTCGGACTGAATGTTTCTCCAGAAGAGACCGTCGAAGCCGAACAGGTCCGAGCGGTAATGGTGCCGCTGGGCGAGAGCCGACTGGAGTTGCTCGAGCCCACATCTGAAAATTCGGTTATCGCAAAATTTATCGGCAAGCGCGGCGAGGGACTTCACCATGTTTCTCTTCGCGTGCCGAACCTGGCAACCGTGGTGGCCCGGCTAAAGAAAGATGGTGTGCGCCTGGTCTCCAGCGAAATCAAGGTCGGTGCCGGCGGACATCGCTATGTATTTGTCCATCCCTCGAGCGCCGGGGGAGTCTTGTTGGAGTTGGTGGAGGCTTAGGCGCGCATAAATACGCTCCCAACAGTCATGCTTATTCTCGCCGCCGACACCTCGGGCAGACATGGCAGCATAGCCTTGGCGCAATGCAATCCCGATAGTTCGTGTGAGGTGATTGAAATCGCCGCGCTCGAGGGGGGGACATTTTCAGCGCAACTGGTGCCTCAGGTATCCGCGCTTCTCGCGAAACACGGTTTCACTAAAGGTCACATCGATGGGTTTGCAGTGGTCGCGGGTCCAGGCTCATTCACCGGCCTTCGTATCGGCCTCGCGGTGATCAAAGGCTTGGCAGAGGTTCTTGCCAAACCTATTGCCACGGTGTCTTTACTGCAGGCGATCGCTGTTGCTGGCCAATCCGAGGGCAAGGTAATAGCCGCCTTGGATGCTGGCCGAGGTGAAGTGTACGCGGGCGAGTACGAAGTTAACCAAGGCGCTGCAAACTTGACGGCTGAAAGATTGATAACTCGCTCTGAATTGATACAAGCAACCGCCAGCTCGGTAGTCGTGACTGCGGACCAGAGTTTAGCTGCGTGGGGGCGCGCGCAAGGACTGCGAGTGGAAGAGGTCGAGCTTCCGCGCAGTGACGCGATTGCACGACTCGGATGGCGAAAAATCCTAGCCGGAGAAATGTTGTCCTCCGCGGAACTCGACGCCAACTATATCCGGCGCTCGAGCGAGATTTTTGCGAAAGACAATTCCGGGCATTGAATCAAACTGGCTAAAAACAATTGGGAAACCTGAGAGAGAGCATTCGCGAGGCCGTCCCCGATGATCTGCCCGCTATCGTGGCTTTGGCAAAGAATGCAGTCATAGCGGCGCAGTGGTCTCTCGAACATTACGAGGCGATATTTCGTGCGGGAGGTACCCACCGTATCGCTCTCGTCGCAGTTGAGAAATCACGACACGACGAACCTCGAGTCCAAGGATTCATCGTCGCTCAGGCCATTGCCTGCGAGTGGGAGATCGAGAATATCGCTGTCGATACTTCGGTACAGCGGCGTGGGCTGGGCCAGCGTCTGCTGGTGCACCTTCTGGAAATCGCAAGGGCAAAGGGGGCAAAAAGTGTTTTTCTCGAGGTTCGCGAGTCAAACTCTATAGCGCGCTCCTTCTATGAAAACGCATCTTTTAGCGAAGGCGGGCGTCGCAAACGATACTATGAAAACCCAAAAGAGGACGCGATCCTCTATCGTCTGGAGCTTGCTTGATTTGCATCAATCCTGGTGCACGACTTTGACAATGAAAAGTGGTTCAGAAAGGAATTTGGGATTGATGCGGGCGGGACCCTGTGGTAGGTTAGGGCCGTACAAACGTTCAGGAGGGTCTACTGGATGACTCCAAAAGACCAGCTCTTGGCCAGCAACGAAGAGTTCCGCAAGCTGGCACAGGAGCACACGCAGTACGCGCAACGTCTCGATTCACTCACCCTAAAACGATATCTCACAGAAGATGAAAAGCTGGAAGAAGTGCGGCTTAAAAAGCTGAAACTGCGGCTCAAGGACCAGATGGAATCCATGGAGCGGCAGTTGCGCATTGTGTTGCACCAAGGCCAAGTCGCATAAGCGCAATCCTCCAAAGTCATGCGGCCCTCGTCGCGCTGGGTTTTGTCTGTCTGGATTCAGGCGTGGGTAAGGGCCATTTTTACTATCATTACATCGCAACGCGACCGGTTTGGCCCGCCTGAACTATAATTCTCACAACCCTCATGGTTCTTGATGGCTACTATTACGCTATTGCGCTCATTGGCGTTGCGGTACTCATGGCGTGGCTGGCGTCCCCCGTGTGGGGCTTGCCTGCGTGTCTGCTGGCGATTTTCTTCCTCTGGTTCTTTCGTGATCCACAGCGTGCGATACCGGACTCCCCTGGTGCCATTGTCTCGCCCGCGGACGGGAAGGTCACAGATGTGTCGCCGGTTCTGGCGGATGGTATTCAACGGATCCGAATCAGTATTTTTCTCAGTGTGTTCGACGTCCACGTTAATCGTTCTCCGCTGGCCGGGGTGATTCGCGACATCCGTTATCAAAAGGGCAAATACCTCAATGCGATGAATCCAGCTTCGGCCGAGCACAACGAGCAGAATGCCGTCACCGTTGAGGGCGATGGTCAGGTTATTATTTTCAAGCAGATCGCGGGGTTGTTAGCGCGCCGCATTGTGTTCAACCGGAAAATAGGCGATCACGTAGAGCGCGGGGAACGGGTTGGTTTGATCAAATTTGGCTCACGCGTTGACGTCTTATTGAACGCTGCGGCCGCGATGCAGGTCAAAATAGGCGACCGCGTCAAAGGTGGCGCGAGCATACTGGCGTACTCGCCCGAGAAGCCGATTTCGAACAGCACGGTCGGCTCGGAAGCGGTCCGTCAAGGAGCACTTTAATGGATTCCGAAGTGCCCGAAATGCAAATACGTCCGCGCGAAGGCCATCCTCGAAGACTGAACAAAGGCATGTACATCTTGCCTTCGCTATTCACAACCGCCAATATCGCTTTCGGTTACTATGCGATTTTGCAGATCGCGCACGGAACCAGCGCCGACGCTTGGCATTACGACAACGCAGCCAAGGCCATCGGATTTGCTGTGTTATTTGATGGTCTGGACGGTCGGATTGCTCGCATGACCGGCACCAGCAGCGAATTCGGCAAAGAATTAGATTCGCTGGCCGATGTGATCACCTTCGGCGTGGCACCTGCGTTGCTGGCCTGGATGTGGGGATTCCGGCAACTGCCGTCGAATCTGGGTGAGTTGTATAACAAGTTGCTTCAGTTTGGCGCGATCGCCAGCTTTTTGTTTCTAATGGCGGGTGCCAGTCGTTTGGCGCGCTTCAATATCACAAGTAATCCCCAGCCCTCAAATCCCGGCCGTCCGGGCAAGAAATATTTTGTCGGCATGCCTATCCCTGCGGGTGCAGGCGTGATTGCGGCGGTCGTTCATTTTTCTGAAGGCGATCCCATCACATCATGGTGGACTGCGATCACCTGGATGTTGATGGTCGTGGCCGTCGGATATCTCATGGTAAGCACCTGGCGCTTCTACAGCTTTAAGGACATTGACTTCCGCTCCCGGCAGCCGTTTCAGCTTGTGATTCTGTTTGGACTGTTGTTTGCGGCCGTTCGTTTCTATTCCAAGTGGGTATTGTTTCTGATCGCACTGCTCTATGTATTTTCGGGAGTGTTCTGGCGGCTGAGATGGATCTTCCGCCGGAAGGGAAGCCCGCCACCCCCGCCAGCCTATACTGAAGTGTCGCAAACCTCATGAGTTCGAATTTCAAGGTTGTTCCCATCGCTCGTCCTGATCCGGTTCGTACCAGCGACCGTTACCGGCTAGCCATCGTTGGCGCCGGCACGCTCAAGGGCAAAGATCTGGCTGAGGTTCTTACTGACCGTAACTTTCCGGCGGGAGACATCAAGCTGCTCGACGATAACGAGTCGCTGGGTCAATTGGAGTCTGTGGGCGACGAGGTGTCGTTCATTCAGAGCGTACGAGCCGAGCAGTTTGAGCGAGTCGATTTCACGTTCTTTGCCTGCGATCAGGAATGTACCCGGCAAAACTGGAAGAAAGCACAGAAAGCCGGCAGTTCGATCATCGATCTCTCGTACGCTTTGGAAGACGAGCCGGGTGCGGAAATCAAATCGCCGTGGATTCAGCGGCAGTTGGGCCAAACGCTTACGCCGGAATTGCAGCCCGGACCGGCGGTGGTGGCGCATCCGGCTGCAGTCGTGCTGGCGCTTCTGATTTTGCGCCTGCAGAAGACTGGTTCCGTGAAAAGGGTTGTTGCCACCACATTCGAACCTGCATCGGAACACGGCCAGAAGGGAATGGATGAACTTCACGAACAGACGGTGAACCTCCTATCCTTTCAGCAGTTGCCCAAGAAGGTATTTGATACGCAGGTGGCGTTCAACATGGTGGCTCGCTATGGCGAACAATCAGTTCCGCCGCTACGTGTGGTGGAACGAAGAGTTCTCAGTCATTACCAGCGGATCGCTCGCCAGGAAGCATCGCTTCCATCGTTGCTCCTTCTTCAGGCGCCCATCTTTCACGGGTACGCCTTCACCCTGCATGTCGAAATGGAAAAACGGGTAGAAATCGAGAGTATTTCCAAGGCAATTGCCGGAGAACATGTCACAATTTCCGCTTTAGCTGATGAGTCACCAAGCAACGTCAGCGCGGCGGGACAAGGCGATGTCCAAGTGTCGATACAGCCCGACCCAAATCTCGCTAACGGGTTTTGGCTCTGGGCCGCGGCCGACAACCTGCGGATTGCCGCCGCTACTGCCGTGGAGTGCGCCGAAAATATGGCCACGTCTCGTCCTAAAGGAAAAATCCAATGAACCGCGCGGTGGACGGTACAAGGGACAGGTTCTCGTCCACGATGAGTGGTGGGGAAGAGCGGTTATCTGGCTTTCGAACTCTATTGTCGGCATTAGTGGTTTTGGTTCCACTTTGTTGCACCGCTTGCGGATACCATACCGCCGGCCATGCGGCCGCATTGCCCTCAAGCGTTCAAACCATTGCCATACCCGCGTTCGTCAATCAGACCCAAACCTACAAAATCGAAAAGAGGCTGACCGCGGCGGTCGTGCGCGAAATGGTGACGCGAACCCATTACCACATTCTCAACGAGCCCAGCGACTCTGCCGATGCCACGCTTCGCGGCACGGTGATTACCACCTCGACTTCGCCGCTCACTTATGACTCACAAAGCGGGCGTGCTTCGAGCGCGCTGGTAGTCGTAACGGCGAGAGTCATATTGACTGACCGCCAGGGCAAAATTCTCTACGAAAATCCGTCTTACCTATTCCGTGAGGAATACCAGGTGTCGCAAGAGCTCTCCAGCTTTTTTGAGGAAGATTCGCCGGCCCTGGAACGCTTGTCGCGAGAATTTGCCCACACTCTCGTGAGCAATGTTTTGGAGGGTTTCTAAGATGGAGGACTTCTGATGCGGGCTTTTGCCCAGGCTGACCGGTTCGTTTCGGAAGTGGAAGCGCGCAAACTGCGCCCGGTTTATGTTTTCGTCGGTGACGAAGTTTTCTTTCGTAAGCGTTGCCGTGAGGCGATCCTCAAGCATCTGGTCCCATCCGATCTCCGTGATTTCAGCCTGTTTGAATTCGATTTGTCCGAAACTGATCTGCCGGAAATTCTCGATCGCGCCCGTACTCCTTCGTTGATGGCGCCCTTTCAGGTCTTTTTTATTCGCGGAGTTAAGAATCTGTTCGGTCGTGGATCCAACGAAGAGAAACTAGCCGCCATCGAAGGTTACGCGAAAGACCCGAATCCTGACGCAGTTCTTATTTTCGTTGCCGACCACATCAGTATTCCGGCAGACGCGCGCCGTATGGATACGACGGACAAAGAGCGCTACCAGCGTCTGCGGGAGACTTTGGGCCAATATTGTGCCATCGTCGAACTGGCTCGGGTGGAGGAGAGCGAAGCGGTTCGGTGGATCGGAGAGTACTGTGCAACCCGAGAGGTCAAGATTGATCCTGATGCCGCGCGTGAATTAGTGGACGCGTTGGGCGGCGACATGATGATGGTTTCCAATGAACTGGAGAAGCTGATCCTCTATGTCGGCGAAAAGAAACGCATCGCGTTGGGTGATGTAGAAACCATGGTGCTGGCAGCAAAGCAACGTTCCTTGTATGAACTGACCGATGCGATCTCTTCCAAAGACCGGGTGCGTGCCCTGCAGATGCTCGACGCGATGTTGAGCAGTGGCGACGGCGACGAAGCCGCTATCGGGCACATTTACATGCTGGCCAAAACTTTCCGCCAGATGCTGGTGATTCTGGAGCGCAATGTGCGCGACCAGCGTATGCTTTGGGCCGCGTTGTGGCAGGGCTTTCGTGTCCCTCCATTTGCCGCAGACGATATCATCCGCCAAGCCCGCCGCTACAAATCGAAACGCGAACTTACGCGAGCCATCCGACTGATCGCAAAAACTGACCTTGCACTGCGGTCAAACCCACCGACCAAGCGCTTCGTACTGGAGAAGCTAATCCTGGATCTGACCGCCGAAGTGAAACCCGAAGTCGCCGGTTGGCTACAGGAAGAATTGCCGGTCTAGGAAGCTTTCAATGACCGCCAGAGGCGCTTTTCGTTTTCTGATTGAGGTCCCATGGATCGTGTTTCTTTTCTATTGGATCATCGGCTCTCTAAGAACCCGCGCCACTCGCGAAAAAGAACCGATCGCTTCTCGACTTGCAGTTCTGTTGTTGGAGGTCGTCGGCTACCTACTGATATTTGCGGGTGCGGCTGGGGTTGGTTTCCTGGAAACTCGAGTGGTGAGTCGCACCATGCCCGGTGCCATTCTCGGTGTGGTCCTTACATGGCTCGGCATCGGCTTGGCGATCTGGGCTCGGTATCACCTGGCGGAGTACTGGAGCGCCCGGGTCACAATCAAGGAAGGCCATCAGCTCATCCGCACCGGGCCATACACTCACCTGCGCCACCCGATCTACTCGGGACTCATTTTGGCCACCCTGGGTTCAGCCATTGCGATCGACGAGTGGCGATGCGTCTTAGGCTTTTGCCTGGTCCTGGTTGGCTATTGTTTCAAGGCACGGAAGGAAGAAGCCATGCTCGGCCAGCAATTCGGAGTGTCATTCGACCAGCACAAAGAACACACGGGTTTCCTGCTCCCGCGTTTCCATTAAAACCTGATCTTGGGTGAAAGAAAAAGGCTACTTCAGCGCGTTCACGCGCGCACTCAGACGGGACTTATAGCGCGAGGCAGTATTCCCATGCACCACGCCCTTTTGGACGGCCTTGTCGAGGGCGGAAACCGTCTGTCGGAAAACTACTTCAGCCCCGGCCTTGTCACCTTTTACCATAGCCTCACGTAATTGACGCAGAGCACCACGTAGCCGGGAAGTGTTGGCGCGATTGCGGACGCTGCGTTTCTCTGTCTGACGGGCGCGCTTCAGCGCCGAAAAATGGTTTGCCATAACTAGCTCATTACCTTCGTTTCTATAGGAGATGCCGCGATTGCTTCTGAATAAGTTATTTTACGGGAGTAAGTCACAGATGGTCAAACCTTTATGTCCGATGCCCTTGAGCACTTGAAGATTCTGCTCAACTCATTTACGCCCATCGTCGTGATGGAGACCGTGGAAGAGATGCGTGCGGTTCGTCTGGTTCGTACCGCCTGCTCCTCGCTGAATCTTGCCACTTTCGAGTGGAGTATTGCCAGTGGCCTGGTGCGCTGCGGCAGTGACGTTGGAGAATTAGTGCCGGAATCGGGGCGAACCTTTATCAGTGGACACGGCCTAGGCGCCACGGGGCACGATGTAAATGATGCCGGAGCACAAGCACTCTACAACAGCAAGGAACCCGCCCAGGCGCTCAGCAACCTGGAGGCGATGTCACTTGAGGCCGCATTCGTTCTCAAAGACTTTCATCGGCACATGGATGACCCGGTGGTAGTCCGGCGCCTGCGCGACGTGGGGCAAAAGTTCTCAGCCAACCGTCGAACTGTCATCATCACTGCTCCTGCGATCAAAATTCCGGCTGAGCTTGGAAGCCTGGTCGAGTTTCTCGAACTGCCCCTTCCCGACAAGCAACGTCTTCGTCAGATCATCGACGAAGTGAGCGTCAGAGTTGGTAAATCTCGGACATTAAAACGCACTCTGGATCCGGCAGGCCTCGATGCAATGGCCGCCAATTTACGTGGCCTGACCGAGGAAGAAGCGGAACGCGCTACTTCGCAGGCCATCGTGACTCGATACGGGGTCATACCAGAAACCGTCACCGACGTCCTTGAAGCAAAAAAGCAGTTCTTGCGGCACTCCGGAATGCTGGAGTTCATAGACGCTTCCGAAAATCTCGGCAACGTAGGCGGTCTCGATAATCTTAAACTTTGGCTGGCGCAAAGGCGGGGCACTTGGGAGGACGCCGCCCGCGATTTCGGCCTGGAGCCGCCGCGAGGCGTGATCATTCTTGGGGTACAGGGTTGCGGCAAGAGCATGTGTGCCCGAGCCATCGCCGGAGAGTGGAAGCTGCCGTTGGTGAAATTCGACACTGCCGCCATCTTCGACAAATACATTGGTGAGACTGAAAAGAGAATTCAGAAAGTGTTTCGCGTCGCCGAAGGGTTAGCGCCTTGTGTGTTCTGGATTGACGAGTTGGAAAAAATCTTTGCCGGAAGCGGGCCAGACTCCGCCTCGGTTGATGCCGGTGTTTCCTCGCGAATCCTGGCGGCGTTCCTTTCCTGGATGCAGGATCGAAAAGCTCCCGTCTTCGTAGCGGCTACCTGCAACAATGTAACGGCGTTGCCACCGGAATTAATTCGCAAGGGACGGTTCGATGAGTTATTTTTCGTCGATCTGCCCAATCAAGCGGAACGAAGACAGATTTTTGCGATTCACCTCGCCCGGCGAAAGCGCAACCCAACCGAGTTTGATCTCAACCAAGTAGCTACCGCGGCACGAGGATACTCCGGAGCTGAAATTGACGCGGCCGTGCAGACGGCCCTGTATGCAGCGTTTTCCAGCAAGCAGACTGTGAACACGCAGGGGTTGCTGGATGCGCTGAAGACCACAGTGCCGCTTTCTACCACCCGCTCAGAGGAGGTCCAGGCGTTGCGCGCGTGGGCTCACCAGCGGGCAGTGGCGGCGTCGGTAGCCGGCGTCAAAGCAGAAGGAGCATAGAAGCTATCCCATACATAGCGTGGCAGGGCCGTTCGTGCGAATAGCCATGTGGGCGGCTGATTTGCTTCCTTCTTGTGCCGCGACTTCTTGCGACACGCGGCTAGGTTATCGAGTTTCAAGATCAAAATCATCAGACCTGGCCGCTTGCTTTAAACATTATCGGTGAGTTCTAGTGTCCGGACGATACTGACTTGTGAAGGTCATCGGCCGATCCATTCAGGAGATTTCTCAGTACAGTCACTTCTGACTCGATCCCTATGTGTAACGTGGGGTCTAGGTCCGGAGCGAAAAGAGACGAATGGTTGGAAGGTAAATTTGTCCCAGCCGACTTTGCCTCGGCGTACTTAGTTGGATTCGCTCCGCCCAGGCTGAAATAAAACGACGGTACACCCTGGGCGGTGAAGAAAGAGAAATCCTCCGACGCCATTCCTGGGTCTTCTACAACCACGTTGTCTTTGCCTAACGCGGTGTCGAGAGCGCCTTCCATACGTTGGGCGAGGGCCGGGTCGTTATAGACGGCGTCGGTGCTCTCGAAACTCTCGATCTTTGGTTCGCGCGTCGCCCCGGCGGCGCTTGCTTCCGCCTTTGTGATCCTGGCGATGGCGGCGAGAACCTGCTTTCGGACCCCGGGTTTATAACTGCGGACCGTGAGCCCAAGATCGGCTTGATCGGGAATAATGTTGTTCTTGGTCCCTGCCTGTATGAACCCGATCGTGACGACGGCGACTTCCCCGGGTTTTACTTCGCGCGACACAATCGTCTGCAGGGCCAGCACGGTGCGGGCGGCGATCACGATCGGGTCGATCGTGCTATTGGGCATGGAGCCGTGTCCACCCTTCCCATAAATTGTTATGTGCAGGGAGTCGGCGTTTGAAAATCGATAGCCCGGGCCGACCCCGATTTTGCCCGCGGGAAGCTCGTTGCCCACATGGAGGGCCAAGGCCACATCTGGCTTGGGAAAGCGAGTCATCAGACCGTCTTCGATCATCCTCTTGGCGCCGCTGATCGTTTCCTCCGCAGGCTGGCCGATCAAAATGAGCGTACCGTGCCAAGTATCTTTGGTGCGAGCCATAATGGTCGCGGCTCCGAGTAACGACGCCATGTGAACGTCATGTCCGCATGCGTGCATTACGCTAACGTCGCGTCCCGAATCATCCTTGGTTCGAACTTTGCTGGCATACGGAAGGCCCGTCTTCTCCTCAACGGGAAGCGCGTCCAGCTCGCTACGAAACATCACCGTGGGGCCAGCACCGTTTTTAAGCATGGCAACCACTCCGGTGCCGCCCACATGCTCGGTGACGGAGTAACCGAGATCACGAAGCCGCCCTGCCAGCTTTGCCGCTGTTTGGGTCTCATGTGACGACAACTCAGGATTTTGATGGAGATCCAGATAAAAGCCCCGTGCGCCGGGGTAAACACTTTCAACTTCGCTGGAAGACGGAGCCTGAGCGTAGACAAAAGCGCTCAACCATACGAGCAGGAGACCGTAGGTCAATCTCATTGTGGCGTGAATGATATCTGGAGTCTGGCGAGCAGTGCAATCGAACATCCTAAGTTCCGCATGCACTGCGGCAGACGGAGGGTGCTAATGGCGCGGATGCTCAAGTCAACAACCGTCATTGACTCTCATCTGGCAGGGAGGGTACCCTTTAACGTAATGGCAGTTGCTTGCACTTTGGGGCGAGCACCCTCGACTGGTTTTACCTCCATCCACAAGAATGATTTGCCTGCGCCAGGGCGGAAGCATATTTATCCTCCTGGCTTCTGGGCGAGGGTTAGACCGATTCACCCTGTGAAGCATCTAAACGCGGCGGAGGAAATGGCGAATACCGCATGAAAAAAAGTATTGAGATCAGCCCGAATATCGAAGCGCTGTTTGGCACGCGGGATGAAAATCTGCGCCTGTTGGAAGATGGCCTGAACATTAATATCGATCTGCGATCCGACTCTGTCGAACTGGAAGGGTCGCCGCGTGACGTTGCCCGCGCCGAGCAGATTTTTGCCGACTACGATCATTTGCAGCGCTCGGGGCACGTTTTTAACAATGGCGATTTGGGAAGTATGCTGCGTGTTCTTCTAGCTGATCCCAAAATTACTTTGCGGGGGCTGGCCGAAGCGGGTCGCCAGCGCTCCCTCGGTCGCCGTACCGTTCAGCCGAAGAGTGTAAACCAGCGGCGATATCTGGAAGCCATTGAAAATCACGATATGGTCTTCGGGATCGGCCCGGCGGGAACGGGCAAGACTTATCTCGCGGTGGCCATGGCAATCTCTGCATTGCTGTCTAAACGTGTGAATCGCATCATCCTGGCAAGGCCGGCGGTCGAAGCAGGTGAGCGTCTTGGCTTTCTGCCCGGAACTTTGCAGGACAAAATTGATCCCTATTTACGACCTTTGTACGACGCTCTCTACGACATGCTTGAACCGGAGAAAGTGGACCGCTACCTGGAAAAGAATGTGATCGAGATCGC
>Ga0070711_100000187_pt1 | contig 32659 bp, 16 predicted proteins | sample LARL53metaG_FD_65452 | JGI IMG/M metagenome (GOLD analysis project Ga0070711, IMG submission 65452) | Corn, switchgrass and miscanthus rhizosphere microbial communities from Kellogg Biological Station, Michigan, USA - LAR L5-3 metaG | ecosystem: Host-associated > Plants > Roots > Rhizosphere ... | reverse complement strand
GCGAATTAAGTTTTTTAAACTCTTCCCTCTAACAACCAGGCGGCCTGCCCAAAAATTTTGGTGCTGTTCCCAAATCGGGACAAGTACTAAAAATTTTCACAAGTTTCTTAATGCAGGTGCATTGAATTCTATGTGGAGCGCCCATAGAATTCATTTTACGATTGAAAGTTAGAGAAATTTAAGCTGACGAAAAAGCTATGTAGGAGCTTCAACATGGTTCACGGTAGTGTTCTTGATTCGCTTAAAAATAATCCTCTGAGAAAAAATCTAATCCACCACCCTTTTTTTGAAGCAGTCCGTTCCGGCACGCTGGCGCGCAACGATGTTGCGGTTTTCTTAGGCCAATGGTGGCACCCTCTGCACTACTTCCCTAATTTTCTCTCCAGAAGCATTTCCGTTGTTCCCAACCTCGAGACGAAGACCGCGATTTGCGCCATTTTGTCCGAGGAACTTGGCGAAGGCAATCCGGAAAGGGCCCATGAGCGCATTTATATCGAGACCATGACTGCCGCCGGCTTCTCCCGGCAAGAAGTTGCTGAAGCTCCTCCTCTGGCCTCTACCCGCGAGCTCATCCAAGGCTACGAGCGCTCCTCTACTGCGCCCATCAGTGCGCTTGGCTTCATGTATGGAACTGAGGTGGCTGACCTGGCAATGGTTTCCGGAATCGGCGTGGCAGTGCGGCGAGTAAGCGGCATGAAGAACCTTCCCTGGGTGGACATTCACGTCCTTCAGGAGCCAAATCACGTCGACAAGGCGAGCAATGCTCTGGAACCGGAGCTTTCGTCCGAACAGTATGCGAGTGTCGTCGCGAGTGCGGAAGAAATGTGGCGGCTCTGGATCGCCTTCTTTTCTGAACTAGCCCATGTATTCGATCAAGAAAGTACCGAGCATCGCATGGCGGCAAGCATCGCGCAGACATAATTAGAAGAAAAGTATCGGCAGTTCCGGGGCCCTGGCCTGCCCAGTTGAAGGGCTTCCAGGTCTAACCCTGCGTGTCCATGGTGAAAACTCGATGGCTGAATCACCGCGAGTCATCGACAACGTGGAAATCTCGAAGCGTCATTTCTTGAGCTACGCAGCCCAGCTATATCCGCAGGCCTTTCATCGCGTAGCGCTCCGGCGCGAGAACGAATTCTATTAGAATTTGAGAACGCGGTGCGTTACGAAATAGTGTTGGCTCTGTTAACATCCTCGCTACGACGATGAAAATCCGGCAAATTGGCCGTACGGGATTCTTGTTTTCTATCGCAGGAGGTAGGAGGTCATGCAGGATTTGCACTTTGGCTTGCGCATGCTGCGCAAATCCCCCGGCTTCACAGCGGTCGCCGTACTCACTCTCGCTCTCGGCATCGGCGCCAACACCGCCATTTTTTCCGTAATCGACGCCGTGTTGCTGAGGTCGCTCCCTTACAAAGACTCGTCGCGCCTCGTCTGGACCACACTTCAATTTCCTAAAGGGGGTATGCTCACTTCCTTTGTGCCCCATCCAATGTATTTCGCCTGGCGCGATCAGAACAACGTGTTTTCCGGAGTTGCCGCTACGCATTTTGGGGGGAATTTCACGCTCACAGGAGCGGGCAACCCGGAAAGGATTCTGGGCATGGGCGTGTCCGCTAATTTTTTCTCGGTGCTTGGCGTAGATCTGGCACGCGGCCGGAGCTTTACTTCGGTAGAGGACCATCCGGGAGGTCCGCGCGCGGCAATATTGAGCTACGAACTTTGGCAGTCGCGCTACGCGGGCGATCTGGGAATTCTCGGACGGACGATTATGCTCGACAACAAAGATTACTCCGTAGCCGGAGTGCTTCCCGCGAGTTTCAAGTTCCCAGCCTCGGGCAAGCAGCCGCAGGTGTTCGTACCCCTCGCGGCGCCGGCCGATGCGAGTTCGGAGATTTGGTATCTCTCAGTGATTGCGAGACTGAAGCCGGGCGTGACGCTCGCTCAGGCCGCAGCCGACATCTCATTGGTTGACAACCGTGCATTGCCGCTGCTTCCTAAATTTTTTGTCCGCAATACGCAAGCGATTCGTCTGAGCGTCGTTTCCCTGCATGATCATTTGACAGGCAGCGTCCGCGCTCCACTCTTGACGCTGATGGCCGCGGTTGCATTCATCTTGCTGATTGCCTGCGCAAACATCGCGAACCTGCAACTCTCGCGCGGCTCTGTCCGGGCCCGTGAATTCGCCCTGCGCGCCGCTCTCGGCGCCGCTCGCTCCCGTCTCGCGCGGCAACTCCTAACAGAAAGCATGCTCCTGTCAGCCATAGGCGGGCTCCTCGGGCTGATCGGCGGATTCGTGGGCGTCATGCTTCTTCGTTCTTTTGTGCCCAGCGGACTGCTAAACGTCCAGGATGTTCATATCGACGCTGTCGCACTGGCGTTTACGATCGCTGTCTCTGTTCTGGCCGGCACCATCTCTGGTTTTGCGCCGATGTTGACTCTTTTCAACCCAAACGTGAACGACGCTATCCAAACGGGTCGCGCGCAGGCCACGGGCTCACGGAACAATGCATCCCTGCGAAATCTGCTGGCGGCCGCGGAAGTTGCAGCCGCTTTGGTCTTGCTGGTGGCCGCGGGCCTGTTACTGAAAAGCTTTGTTCGGCTGACGAACGTGAGCTCCGGATTCGATCCGCATAATGTCCTGACCGCTCGAATTTCCCTTCCCCCCGACAAGTACGCCACCGATCCACAGCAAGCGGCGTTTTCCGCGCAGCTGCTCGACCGCATCAGCGTTCTGCCCGGAGTTCGCACCGCAAGCCTTTCCATCAGCCTTCCAACCACACTGTCCATGAAAATGCGCCTTGGAATCGAGGGCCGCCCAGCCCCTGCGCCGGCCGATCCGACGGCGTCCGTTCCGCTCGACTCGGTGAGCGACGACTACTTCCGCACCCTCGGAATTCCAATCCTTTCGGGCCGCGGATTCAATGACGGGGACGGGCCAAACACGACAATCGTCGCGGTTGTGAACCAGGAGTTCGTTCGCATCTTTTTCCCGGATGGCGAAATTCCCATCGGCAAGCGCATCCTCCTGGCGGTTGGCACCCCGCACCAGACGCCGGTCTCCATCGTCGGTGTGGCTGGCGCCCTTCGGCGGGTCGGACGCGCTGACAAACCGCTGCCTCTAGTCTTTCTGCGCTTTGCCCAATCGCCCAGCACTGACATAACAATTTTGCTCCGCACCGCCCAGGATCCGAACACCGTTGCGTCCGCTCTGCGCGCGCAAGTGCTGGCCGTCGATAAAGAACTGCCGCTCTTCGGTGTGGCCACGATGGACGATTTGCTTGCAGAGGAAACTGCTGTCCAGCGTTTCGAGGCGTGGGCCGTCGGCCTGTTTGCAGCGCTGGCATTGTTGCTCGCGGGCGTCGGAATCTATGGCGTGATCTCCTACATGGTCAGTCAGCGCACCCAGGAGATCGGCATCCGCATGGCTCTCGGCGCGCTGCGAGGCGATGTGTTGCGCATGGTGATTCGCGATGGCATGTTCACCGCGGGAGCAGGAATGGCTGTCGGAATTGGCGGCGCGTTGGCGCTGACGCGACTCATGCGCACTCTGCTTTTTGAAATTACGCCCACGGACCCAGTAACCTATTCGGCCGTCACCATCATTCTTGTCACCGTCGCGCTGCTGGCCTGCTGCATTCCGGCCCGCCGCGCCATGCGCGTTGAACCCATGAAAGCTTTACGATACCAGTGACCCATTGTTTCGATCCAAATCTATTGGTGCAACGTAGCGGAGCCGAAGTTAATACCCGGCTGATCCTCGGAACCACCCGAATCTCAAATTATGGATGCCATGCGTATCTAATAGATGTGTGGTAGTGTCCTGATTTCATCTCAAAGCTGAGATTTGGGACAGTACCCATTTGTACTAGAAGTTCTTTTTAGTTTTGGTAGCAGACCAGTTTCACGATGGTCCACTACCTGAACCTTGGTAATGCCATACATTTCGGACAGATCATTTCATTGACGGCATCGTCTGAAAGATGATACATCTGTTCTCATCACAGCCGACATCGATCCGCAGTTAGGGGGTCTTGTTCTGCTGAGGTCTATCCATAGAAAGGAGGCTCTTCGAATGTTTGAGAATATTCTGGAGATTCTTGTTCCATTTGAGACCGCGACGCTCAAAGCGTCAGATGTGATATGCGGCCTCGGTATCGCCGGCGACGGCACGGTAACACATTCTCAGTGAAACATCGACGGCACAGACGACGGCGATTAGGTCTAATCGCGAAACCGTAAGGGGTAGCCGCCGGATGTATGCTTCTTCAAAACCAGTACACAGCCGCCGGCGCCCTCTTGCGCTCTAGCTCCACTTTTATCCTGCTGCCCCCGCCATTCAATTTCGCATGATTTGCATTTTCAGCACCATACGGGACCGGACGACCACCGAAGTGATGAGGTGGCTTTTCATTTGGGCGTAACGGATGTATTGAAGGGTCAATAGCGATGATGATGCAGCCGGCGCCGTATAGCAGAATTCCGTGTCGATCAAAACCCTCTATTGTTTCGATGCGCGTAATAGAGCCGAAGTTAACACCGGCTGATCTTCAGAACCGCCCAAAACTTATGGATGACACTAATAGATAGACGGTGGCCCTGATTACGCCTCACGGCTAGGACTTTGGGGCACTATTCATTTGTACCAAGAGTTTTTCAGCCTTGGTAATAGCTCAGCTTCAAAACGACCCACCGAGGCGTCGTAGCGTCCTGTTTTGGGACAGTATAGGACAGTGCTAATGGATCATTTCATTGACGGCACCGTCTGAAAGATGATACATCTGTTCTCATCACAGCCGACATCGATCTGCAGCTAGGGGGTCTTGTTCTGCTGAGGACGATCCATAGAAAGGAGGCTCTTCCAATGTTTGCGAATATTCTGGAGATTCTTGTTCCATTTGAGACCGCGACGCTCAAAGCGTCAGATGTGATATGCGGCCTCGGTATCAGTGCCGACGGGACGATCACACATTCTTTTTGAAGCACCGACGGCACTGATGATGGAGATGGAGATCAGTGACGATAGCGATCAGGTCTGATCGCTTACTGTAAGAGGTGGCCGTCGGATGTATGCTTCCTCAACGAGTAACCAGCCGGCGGCGCCTCTTTACCCCTAGTTCGACTTATCCTGCTGCCCCCGCCATTCAATTCGCATGATTTGCATTTTCAGCACCATACGGGACCGGACGACCACCGAAGTGATGAGGTGGCTTTTTCATTTGGGCGTGACAGATGTATTGAGGATCAATAGCGATGATGATGCGGCCGGCGACCGTATAGTAGAGTTCAGTCTCGATCAAAACACTCTCTCGTTCCGGCACAATGGCAGGCTCATTCGCCTGTCGGAGATCGAAGCTGTCTGGTATCGTAAAGGGCGAAATTGGCTGTGTAACCAGTTCCTTGAGATCGATTTCAGTGAACACCCGAGATTGACCACATATCTCCGGAAGAAGATAGCCGGCGAGGAATTGCGCCTTTCGGAATACCTTCATTTCATGATCGAGAATGCAGTGCCGGCCCTGGGTTCGCCCTCCAGATGCGAGATCAATAAGCTTCTGGTCTTGCATGCCGCAAGGGAAGCCGGTCTGCTCATCCCGGCATTCCACATTAGCAATTCCAGGGCCTCACTCAAGGCAGCCATCGCGGACAAACCCGCCATCACCAAACCAATCACCGACGGCCTGTATCTGTTCGACAACGAGCAATCCAATACTGGCTACTTCTCCTATACGGAAGCCATTGCCGCATCGGACTTGGGCCCGTTACCTGATCGTTTATCGCCTTCCTTTGTTCAGGAACAAATTTTGAAACGCATGGACGTGCGGGTCTTCTTTCTTGAGGGCCGGTGTTACGCAATGGCCATTTTCTCTCAACGCGACGAGCAAACCCGCGTTGATTTCAGGCGGTATAATTACATCAAGCCGAATCGGACCGTTCCTTTGAGACTTCGCCCTGATTTAGAAGCAAAGATCACCCGGCTATTCGCGAGCTTAAAACTGAACACCGGATCGGTTGACTTCATCGTTGATCAGCAGGGGCGCTTCTTCTTCCTGGAAATCAATCCCGTGGGACAGTTCTCAATGGTATCTGTGCCGTGTAACTATTTTCTGGAAAGACAAGCAGCTCTCACCCTGAGGAACTATGCCAGACCACAAAAAGACGCAGCCGCCCGCGAAGGTGACTAAGCTGACAGGCACGATTCAGCCCAATGCCGAGCTGCCTCGGGAGGACGTTGTGAATCTTCCGACGGGTTACCAGAAAATACATCTCCGGCCACTGGTGCCGAAGCCTGTCATGGATATTCTTCTTGTTCGCAACGGAATTTTCGGGTCTGCTGAGAACGCCGGGGGATGCGGCAAGCCCATTTCAAAAATTGTGGAGTGGAGAGAGGAACCAGGAAGCGATCCTGAGAAGTAAAAACATGGCGAGGGATTGGACTGAGCATTCGAATCTTTTTCTTCAGCTTTTTGCTGACTGCATTCCCGTGAGAGGAGCTGCCAGGTCCGCGTTCTATGACCTGGCCCGCCATGAGATTATTCTGTTCCCCACGGATTACTATTTCCTGCTGGAAAACATGCTGGGGAAGCGGGTTGGGGACCTTCTGGAGACGATACAGTCGAGCCCGAACAAAGAGCAGATCATTCGCTTTCTGGATTTTCTGGATGAGAAAGAACTGATCATGCTGGTTGACGATACGTCAGAATTTCCACCTCTCGAAAATTCCTGGGATTTCCCTGGACTAGTGCAGAATGCAATCATCGATGTTTCGACCGCCCTCCATGACTTTCCCAAGATCTTTAATGAGTTGAGCGCGTTAGGCTGCCAATATGTCCAGATCCGGTCCTTCTCGAACGTGCTTACGCTGAGTGGCTGCCATGCACTGCTGGAAAATGCGCGGCACAAGTCGATTGAGGGCATCGAGTTAATTCTGAAGTATGAGAATGGCGTTGCGGACGACACATACGTCGCGTTCGTGAAGCAACACGCCATGGTCACGGCATTGACGGTCCATTCCGCGCCCCAATCAAGATATGTGCTGGTTGACACGATCGCTCCGGTGATTTTTGAAGGCGCTCCGTCACGGCAGATTTACTTCACCAGCCAAACGATCGATTCGGAAATTCACTGTGGCATTATCACGCAAAAGCACTTGACTCCTCCCGCCGTAAAGACCTTTTTCGAGGTCCAGTCGTTCAACGGATGCCTCAACAGGAAAATTTCTGTTGATGCCGGCGGAAATATTAAGAACTGCCCTTCCATGAAAGACTCTTATGGGAACATCCGCGACAGTTCGCTGCTCCAAGCCGTACACGCGGCCGGGTTCCAAGAGAAATGGGGTATCGCGAAAGACCAAATTTCCATCTGTCGCGATTGCGAGTTTCGTTATGCCTGCTCGGATTGTCGCGCATATCTCGAGAATCCAGATGACGCTTTCAGCAAGCCTCTCAAATGCGGATATGATCCCTACAGTGCCACATGGAATAAATGGAGTGAGAATCCTGCCAAGACGATAACCGCGAAGCTCTACGGCATGGAACTGCTGATACGCCCGCCGAATGGGTCTCTACCCGAGCGGCTGAGCTGAGAAATGCAGGCAGTGTTCCCATGGCGGCATTAGCGGACGAAAACTCAGCGCGAAGAAGCCATGGCTCATGCCTGGGCTGTAAGGCTAACAAGACCCACCAGCTGCGGTGCAAATGCTCTGAGGATTGCCGGCACTCCGGCAAGAAATGGCGCAGTATACACTTCGATTTCTACCCTCGTGATGCCCGGAGCAAAACGCAAGCGCGGCTCCCCGCTGGTAAGCACAAAGTGCGCTCCTTCCCGTTGCACGCTCAGCCCTGCTACCGCATGTGCCAGGGGCGGTGTGCCTTCCGCTTTGGCGCTGCCGGAAACCGAAAACTTAAACAGCTGATCTGCCCCGCGCTCCAGGAGTACGATCACATTCTCATACTCACCCGCCGGGCCCAGTGTCAGTGGATGGTCAAGGCATAGTTCCACCACGTCATCATTGGCGGTCATCAGCGTGGCCGTTTGCCCGTTGATGCTCTCCACAACAGCCGCAACCTCCGGCCGCTTCGACGCCACGACCTGAAAATGATAATCCGACATGGTTCTCTGCAGCACTGTCCGGCTGCCCTGCGGAAGTCCGAAGATTTCTCGCGCACCCGGCGTTCCGCCATTTTGTTGCTCAGCCACATGACCCTCCAATGAACGCACACTCCGTGCGCCTTTACTTCAAAATTATCTTCTTCACAATCGCTGCGTCAGCAGCGTTAAGTTTGTTGCTCAGCAGGTCCCAGAAAGGCTTCGCTTGCGTCGTCTGGTCTTTCAGGAAGGCTCGGTCGGTATCATCCAACAGGCCTGCTGCGACCTTTACATTCTCGATCTGCGGCGTCTTCGGGGCCAGCGTTTCCAGCAATGCCTCGATCCGGACGGAGTTCACCAAGTTCACACCCTCCGGCCCTTTCATGGCATGCACCATGTCGCGGAAATGTTGGTCACACACATACGCACAGTCAAAAAGGTCTTGGGGATACATGTTCACCAGGTGCTCGAAAATCTTCTGTTGCCTCTCCCATGTAAAGTTGGTCGGCTGTTCCCTTTTCTCTAAATCATCACAGTTCAGCAGCTTCTTGCACTCGTCTTTTTGCTGCACCTCGCTGCCTTTTACAGTCGATTTGTGCGCTTCTTTCTTCGCCGATCCAAAGTCCGGAGCCGACGTATCCACAGGCGCGTGCAGGGGACAATCCTGCACCACCTTGCCACCCGGTAGCGTCAGCGGCTGGCACGGCCAGGAAACTCGCGTTTCTATCCAGTATGCGTGGAATTCCGTCTGATAAAGCCTCTTCACGCCTTCAAGATTAGAAATGGGCATAGGCGTGCGCTCAATCCGGTCCGCCATGTGCTGCGTCTCATGGATTATTGTTCCGCTCAGCCTTTCCAGCGTAACCGGCTCATCCGGCTGTAGAAAAATCAGGAGAGGAGACAGAGGCCACAGTCCGGTGGGGTATTCCAGCCTGCTCGGGTCCGCCCTGCCGGTCGTCGAGCGGTGTTCTTCGATCAATCCCTGCTGGTCTTTGCCCGTTGGATCGTAGTCGCCTGCGACTTTAGGATATTTTACAGTGAAGTCAAAGAACTTCTGCGTGCCGCCTGCCGCATTCTGGGAATAGTGGGTGGGTGTCAGGATCACTAGTTCAAATCGGCCCGCTGTCGTTTCGTCCTTCCGTATCCACTCCAGCGAGTTCGCCAGCAGCTTCTCTTCTTTTGTCGTGTGCGGCTGTTTCCTGAAGTTTTCCAGAATCTCTTTAGCGCGTTGCTGCTGCTGTGCATGCTTTGTTTTGGCTTCAGTGTATTTCGCCTGGTCCCACAGCGGGGAAATTCCCGTGCTGTTCAGTGCCGCGCGCAGTTCGTCCGCCATCGTGTTGATATTTGTCCTGTCCAAGCGTGCTATGAATCCAGCTCCCGGCGTGACCTCAATGTAGCGGCCCTGTTTGGCGGTCTCGCCCGGCCTGGGAGTCGGGCCAGCCACAACCCCGGTCCCTTTTGGGTTATACCCCACTCCGGCTATTCGCTCCGCGTATTCCGGCAGGTATCTGGAGATCATGCGGTAGACAACTTCTGTGGCGGCAATCATAGCCTCAACACCGGTATTCGTTCGACCCCGCGCCGCCGCTCGCAGGATCTTTTCCAGTTCCTCATCCGCCTGCGCTGGAGTTTGCGCCGCCGTGGTTTGTGGCGACTGGGACGGCGCCGCCGGTTGTCGCTGCAGGATGCCGTTCGAGTGAAAAGCTCCTCTTGTCGTCCCTTGTTGCACCACGTGAGAAAGTTCGTGGGCCAGCAACCGCCGTCCCATCGGACTTTCCGGCGCATGCTCTCCCCCAGCGAAAACTATGTCGCGGCCCACGGTGTAAGCCCGCGCTCCCACGGCCCGCGCCGAGTCCGCTGCCAACGGGCCCGTGTGCACTCGTACTCCGCTGAAGTCATGCCCGAAGCGCGGCTCCATAAAGGCCCTTGTGCCCGCATCCAGAGGACGCCCCGTCTCCGTCAACGCTTCGTGAACCACAGGTGGCGCTTCCTTTCCTGCCTCGCCCTGTGCTGTATGCCTCATATCCACGCCGATAGCGCCGTGTTGCGTACTGGCTGAAGGTGTGCCATGAGTAACATTCACGTCCATCCGCTGCAGCTTCTTGCTGGCGCATTCCGCACACGGGCGTCCGCTGCTTTCGCATGCGCACGCCGGTGAACCTCCCTCAGATTGCACCACAGCGTCTGCCATGCGGTCCGCTGCCTGCTCGTAGCGGTCGCCCGGCTGGTTCATCGCAAGCTTAGTCTGCAGGAAGCGCAGTACGTTTTGATTTCCCATCCCGCGCTGCAGGCGAGAAACAGTTCCCTGCCGTCCCGGCGCAACAGCGCAAGCGCGGTGGTCCGCGCCCAGGACGCTCTCTTGAGATCCCGTACTTGTCCTGGAATCAGCGGGCCGCCGATATCTCATTTATTTTCCTGGTTCTATAATCCGCTGGTGCGGTCGCGCGCAACCACCAAGACATTCTTCCCTTCCCGATTCCTATTCCGTAATCGACAAGCGCAAACAAAAACGTTCACAGCGGGTCCCCAAAAACTCACATCTTCCCGGCCCTTTACGGCGGGGTGTCCACCACGTTTTGCCACTGCTGGAACATTGTTTGCGAAATACGCCCGGTGAAGTAAGCCTGCATTACCGCGTCACGGCCCACGCCTGGCAGCGCCATCAGTCTTTGCACCTTCCGGTAGTATTGCGCGTAGCCTGACATGACGCCGCCGGAGCCCGCCGCGGAAGGCGGAATCTGGGCTGGGGTGCGGCTGGAAATGTTCACGAACTCCGCCATGCCTTCTTCGAACGGACGCCAGTACTGCATCCAGTTCGTGCCGAACTGTGTGATAAAGGCCTGGCGCGTGGTCTCTCTTCCCCCCAGCAGGTGCACGGTTTCATGGCGCGCCGTATCCTGGCCTTCAAGGGTGCTAAGGTTCACATGGGACGAAAGATAGAATTTGTCTTCGTCCGGGAAGTAGAATGCCGGCTCCAGCGCGGAGAACATCGCCCCCTGAAACCACACGGCGGCAACCATTTCCGCGGTGGTCACGCGCGCCCCCGGCGCTGCCGTCACGCCTACGGCAGGATCTGCCCAGATTGCCCGAACATCCGTATTAAGCCGGGCCGGCGCGGTATTGAGGAAACGGTCCGCGCCCGCCCAGCGTTCCAGTTGATAACGCTTACCGGCAAAGTCTCCAATGGAATCGACAATGCGCGCCCGACCTGCCAGTGTGGCGGTTGTGCCCCCGGGTGCTGTCGGTAATCCGCGCCCGCCCGCGGCAGTGCCGCTCACCAGCGAGCGGACATTGAATGTCGAAAGCAACTGGCTCAGGTTGCTATCAAGAATCAGTAACTCCGCCGGGGTTGGTTCTCTGCCGGCCGACCTGTGATCGGTCTCGTAATCGTAGGTAAGGTTTTTTAAGTTGTGCAGGAAGCGAATCACCTGGCGGGCGCGCGCGTAATCGTCGTAGGTCGGATCGGTCGCTGGCGGCGTGGAACCTGCTGGAGCCACCAGACGCAACGGATCTTCATGGGCAAGGTTCCAGGGCGTCATGGTCGCCAGTTGCGAGAGCGGTACGGGGAACGCCAGCCCGCCATACACAATCTCCGCGTCCGTGGGCCCGGCCTGTTGGCCAAATTGGTCCCGTCCCCCGGCGGGCAGGCCGCGCCTGCTTCGATATGACTCGGCAATCTCGTGATGGATTGCTTCAGTGCCGTGCAAGGGCGACTTCTGCAGCACTGGCGGCGGCCCGGTTGGAGTTACCGTGGAACTTGAACTGGGATTGGGCGGTCCCTGTGGCACGCCTGTAGTCGAGGGCGCCACGGTGGTGGATGACGCGGCCGGTGGATGCAGGATCATATAGGTCGCTGCCGCCATGGGAAATTGCGCATACGAATCTGCGTTGTGCAAAGGATCGCTGCCCGGATAACCCGATTGCCACCAGTACCGTTCTGATCCGACCCGCAGTGAACCGATGCCCGTGCAGTGTACAACTTCGTGCAACACGGTTTTCTCATTGGGGACCAGCGGCGCGCTGCCCTCGATGCACAAATTCACCAGCGTCTGTCCGGGAGAACTCGTTCCAGTAATATTTGGAGGACATCCGGGGCCGCCGCGCGGTGTACACATCCATCCATGGCGCTCCAGTGTCAGTTCGCTCAAAATCAGGCGATAGTTGGCGGCAATCCGCGCGCGGTTCGCCGGCCCAGTGGGGCCGAAATTAGCGATCAACGGGGGATCAAGGTTTGCCGTGGAACTCAAGAGCGCGATGGCATTGGAAACCAGTCTCTGCACGTTCGTCAGGTGGGCTGTGATTTCCGCGATGGCTGCCGCCGAACACGGCGTGCCCGGCGAAGGAACGGGGCCTCCCGCGAGCGTGGCCCTTCCCGGCCCGGCCAGGAAAGTCGCTTCGCGCCGCGGAATCCTTTGTTGCTCGGAGGAGCCCGGCGTCATGCGCTGGTCATAATAGGTGGCTTCCACTCGGTTGCCCGTGATTCTCTGTTGAACGCGGAAGGGCGTATTCGTCTCCAGTCCGCGCAGAATTTCGGCCAGCGTGATGCCGCTGCCCACCTGAAGTGCATTCTCGATATCCAGTTCCAGGTTGATGTCAGTCGCTACTGCCGGGACCCGCTGTTTGATTAGGTCCATCGCCCGGCGCCGCAGCGCGTCATTCGCAAATGGCAGCGGAGTGGCAAGCAGGTCATCCAGGTTGGTAGGGGCGGGCGCAGCGGGCGCGCCCGGAGCGGCCGGCGCCGCAGCAGCGGGAAACGTCGCAGTAGTTCTGTCGTTCGCTGAAACGGCATTCACGATGCCTTCTGAAACCAGTTCATCCGCCGTCCATGTAAACGTTCCGATGTCACCGGTATTGATTGTGATGGTGACACCGCCGCCGGAAGCGGCAGTCTCCACGCGCACACCTCGCACCGCGGTTCCTCCGGGAGTAGTCGCGCCCGATTGCAGTGTGTAAGCACGCGAGGCTGAGATGGCGCGCTGCACGTAATCGGTCACCGTGGCGGATGAAGCCGCGGCCCCCGGCGTGGGATTTCCCAGCGCCAGTGTTCCGCCCGTGGCCGTTGCCGGACGCCCCGTCAGGCGCGTCAACGCACCCAGCAGCAACGCCACGGCTGGGTCGGTTGGACTAATGCTTACGCTGCGATGCATCTGGCCGGACGGAGCCGCCAGTCTGCGTCCCGCTACCGATTGCCCGGCCATCACACGATGTGACAGCGCCTCGGCTTCCCGTTCGGCCGCTGAGTGCTCGCCGGCAATCACTGGCGCCGAGGAACTCGCGGCCAGGGTGCCGGAGCCGCCCCACTGCTGTTGCTGTACCACGTGTGTCAGTTCGTGAGCCAGCAGCTGTTTTCCGGCAACGCTCTCGGGGGAGTACTGTCCCGAAGCGAAGACGATATCCCGGCCCACCGTGTAGGCCAGCGCACTCACTGAGCGCGCCGACTCTGCGGCGCGGGAATCCGTATGGATGCGCACACCGCTAAAATCTCCTCCCAGACGCGGCTCCATGAAGCCACGCGTGGCATGATCGAGTGGCCGTCCTGGAGAATTTAGCACTTCATGGACCACAGGCGGCGCAGTTGCCGGTCCATCGGCGGTTTCCTGCCTTTGCAGCTTGCGTACGCGATCTTCTTCCTCTTCCTCTTTGCAGTGCGAACATTTGCGTTGCAGCACTTCGCCCGGCCTCACGTGTTGGCCGGCCAGATCGGCTTCACGTTCATGGCGGTCATCGTCGGGGCCGATTGGCAATGCATGGTTCTGGCAGGCGTCACAGGTTCCGCCGCAGGAACATTTGCGCTGAAGATAACGCAACACAGCCTGGTTGCCGAGAGTTCGCGACAGACGCAACAGCGCGGGCTGTGCAGCGAAATGCGACGCCGTCTCTGGGGCCGATTCAGATTTCGGGCCTTCCGCTGTGGTCTGTTCCCGACTCTTCAACAATGCCTCACTTCCTATTGCGTCTCTCGAACGCTCCTGAGTTATGGTGCTGTCCGGGTTGAAGATGTAGCGTCCGCCGCCGTATGCTCCGCCAGACTGGCGGCGGGCGGAGCGCCGATGTCGCGCCGGTAGATCGCCAGGGCCAGCGCCGCATACCCCCACGCTTTTTCCGGGTGACGCAGAATTGAAGCGGCGAACGATAGAGTGACGATCACGTGGGCCGCCTTCGCTCGATCGTCCCCGGACGGGATGCTGAAGAACGCCGGGCAGATGCGCGGATCGCTCGATCCCGCCAGCCTCCGCGCCGTCACCGAGCCGCTGCGGTAAATGCGCTGGTTGTCAAACGCCAGCGCATTGGCAGGACACAGCCGCGCCGCCGGACACGTGAACGTATGCCCGATATACCATAGGGTGCCTTCCGATTGGAGGTTTCCGAAATCCGTCAGCATCGTCTGCAAGTCCGCATCGGAAGGCGTGCCCAGATGTGTATCGATGAGCGTCCGCAGCCACGGATCGATCGCCTGTCCTGAATTGAGCGTATTCTGTGCATCCTCCAGATAACTCCACGCGCGCCTGTGCGCCGATTGCGCTAGCGCCATGGCATCGAGCCACGGAGCGCTGTCCGCGCATCCCGTCACCGTGTCGCTCGGGACGCTTTGTCTCGGAATCCCGGCCAGCGCCTCGACGAGCTGCGCGTAACTCTCTGCGTTGTTGAGCGCCTCTTCGGTGGTCATACGCAACATCAGCCGCTCGCCGGGATATGCGCGATCAATCGGCGCTCCTGCCTCGGCCGGATGCCGTATTCCTATCCCCGGAATCACCGCGTGCGCCACCTCATGCAGCATTGTCGCCGCATTGCTGTCCACGTCCGGGGAAAAACGGCAGAACGCAAATTCATAGAGATGCGGCATCTGCCCCAGCGTGCTTGTGGTCGTGCAGATGGAATGATCCCCGGGACTGTGGATATGGGCAAAGAGGCGTCTGCGGCCTTCGATGTTGTCGAGCATCAGCTGCATTCGCCCGCGCAGAAGCTGCCCATATCCAGCGTCGCGCGTATGGAACAGCTCATTCACGCGATCCGCCACATCGATCGGTTGCGCCGGCGCCTGCAACCACACGTCCATGCGTGCGAGGGCGGCACGCAGCTGCGTAGCTCCGCGAGCCATCGTCTGCTCGGCCTGGTCGATCTGGGCCAGCGCGGCATCGGCCAGTGCGGGCACCGGCCCTGTTGCCCATGTGCGCGCCGGATCGGTCACAAACGACGGATTGCGCCCCACAGCATTGTTGATAGCCGCGCGCGCCCGTGCCGGCATGCCCGGCTGCGCCAGATTCAGGCCCGGCACCACGTTTGTCAGCACCGCTGTCAGATCAGCCTCCTGGCTCTGCAACGCGGCAGTGTAAGCCGGCTGGCCGGTCATCACAGTCTCTCGCATCGGGCTCGCCTCCATCCACAGAACCAGGCTCTCTCCGTAAGCGGCCTGCTCTTCGTGTTCCGCCGCCTGGTCGTTCCGGCTGAGCGCCAGCGCCTCGTCGAACGCTCCTCTCACTTCGCTCAGAAAATGGAAGTATGTATCCCGGAGCCGCCCGCGCAGGGGATGCCCCCATTCCAGCACCGCGCTTTGGGCCTGATAGAGCCGCTGCCCGTTCTGCAGCACTCTCCGAATGCCCGCCTGGTTTAGAACCCCATGGGCGCGCCGGCTGCCATCCGCGATGCCGGCCGCCGTCGAAACTTCGCGGCGCGCCCGCAGCCGGTCGGCGTGCAAGTTCTCGCGCATCGCGTCGAGGAACTGCACCGCACCCCGCACTGACTCCGCTCCCTCTTCGTGCAATATGTCTGAATCCGAGAACGTAAACAGTCGCCACGGCACTGTCGTCTCGCCGATCATCCAGAACTCGGCCGCCCCGTGTGCTTTGAGCTCCACCAGCGCGGCATGCACGCAGTTGGTTTCTCGTACTACGTCGTCGGCGAAATGGTTATAAAACGGATAGACCGGATGAAAATCGTATCTGTCCTTAAACCAGAGATGGATCGTCCCCTCGATCTCATCGAGTTCAAAATCCATGCGGTCAATCGCCCCGAACGAGAACCGGAAATCTTCGTCCTCGGGCCCGTAAAACTCCTGAGGGACCCTCAGAAAACCGCGCGTGATGCCGTGGCGCGCCACCGCGAAGTTCCGGCGGAAGTGCTCGCTCGTCCGCACAAATCTGCGCAGGTTGTCGTTCTCCGGGAAGTCCTGCCCGTTCCCCGTCAGATACCAACGGAGATGCCGCAGCGCTGTCGGCTTGTCTCCAAATTTCCACTGGATCGCCGCATCCACTACTTCACGCGGCGAGGAAGTGCGGCAAGCCCAGTTCTCGAAGAACCCACTGTTCGGATGGTCCTGAACGTCGCTCCATCTCCCGCTCGGCTGGTGATTGTGCATCGATCCGGACGTAAACGTCGTCGTGGACGCTCCCGTCGTCGCAGGCAGCGTCTGTCTCTGCAACAAAGGTTGGGGAAGCGCAGAGATCGCCACCACGCCAGCTTCAATCTGCCTCTGTAACACCGGGCCTCCCTGGCTCGGCGGCGGCGGATTTTCCTGCTTGCTCGCCGGCGGAACCGCGCCCTGCTGCACCACGTGCGTCAACTCATGCGCCAGCAGTTTCTGCCCTTCCGGATGAGCGGGCGCATACTGTCCCGCGCCAAAAACAATATCGTTGCCCACGGTGTAAGCCAGCGCGTTCACTGACCGCGCCGACTCGGCGGCCCGTGCATCGGTATGGATACGCACACCGCTGAAATCGTGCCCGAATCGCGGTTCCATGAAGCTGCGCGTCGCGCCATCCAGCAGCCTGCCCGGCGAACTCAGTACCTGGTGGACAATCGGCGGCGCTGTTCCCGGCCCGGCGCCCGCGTCCAGCCGCTGCAGTTTCCGTCTGCGTTCTTCTTCCTCGCACTGCGAACACTTGCGCTGAACCATGGAACCCTGAGTGGCGTCTTTTGATACCTGACGCTGCAAAATGTTCTTCTGCTCTTCTTCCTCGCACTGCGAGCATTTGCGCTGCACGAGAATCTGAGGAGTGCGTTCCGATCGCTGGCATTGCAGCTTGTTCCCGTCTGAGCAGGAAGACAAATTCTTGCCGGCTCCGTTGAATGCGGCAGCCGGCGTCCGCATTACATATTCCGCAACCATGTCCGCTTCGCGCTCGAATCGGTCCCCAGGCTCATTGACTGTCAGCGAATTCTCCATGGGTCGCGTTGCAGGCTTATCCTGATAAACTCTTGCCCCACCCAGATCGTGGTCCTGCCGGGAATCAAAGAAGCGGCGCAACGAAGGCGGCAATTGTGGCTGCCCATTGTTGTTTCCCGGAGGCGGCACCGCAGTTGCATTCCCTCCGCCGCCTTCACCCGCGCCGCCCATACCCGGAGACTCGACGGAAACAGGCGCCGCAGGTTGCGAACCTGCGGGATGGATGACAGGAGCATTTCTCGTAGGAATATGTGGCTTTGAGATCGCTGCCGGCTTTGCGGCTACTTCATGGATGGACGCTTCATTCTCCCGACCGGGCCCCACCGGGGCCAGCTTCGAAACGGGACTCGCACTGATCATGCGTTGCACCGCACGTTGCGCCGCCTGGTTGCCGGCAGTGCGCTGAAGGTGCCGCATCGCCTCTTGCCAACCGGAGGTTTGCGGCCCCGCACTTGAGCGCGTCGCAGGTTCAAGCAGCGGCTGCCGTGGTTCTTCGGTCCGGATTTGATCTTTAGTCTTCACGTTTCACAACAGGCCGAGCTTCCAATTCTCGATTCATGTTCCAAATCTCCGATGTCCCGAGGCAAACTACCTCTTTCTACGGAATCTGTTGCGGCGCTACTTCCGGAGCGGTAGGCGACAGCGTTGACGGGGCAGCGACATAACGGCAGTTCTGGTCGGCTGTGCCGGATTCGGTGTCACACACCGTTGTGTCGTCCATGGAACGGGTCTCGGCTTGTAGAGCTGCATGGTCAATGGGGCCGAAGTCGTTCCGGCGTTCGGCCTGCCTGGCATATGAATTACACTCGGACGCGTTCGGCGTGTTGTGATCGGTCCCGGTCACCTCGCTGCCTTCCATGAAAATCGCGCCATAGCGGAACAGGCGGAAGATCCGCTCCCAGGGACGGCGGCGGCTGCCTGGACGAGCGCGTATGAAATCATCCACGGCTGCCTGGACTTCCGGTCGCGCCGGGTCACTGGCCTCAAGACCGAACAGCTCCATCCTTAGATCAGGCGTCATGCGCGGATCGGAGAAGAGCCCGCGGAACTGGGCTTCAAGATCGCGATTCTCGATCACGCTGCCGGAAAGCAACAGCGTCTCCAGTTCCGCCGGAAGGATTCCAGCGTCGGTCACAATCTCGCTGAGCTGGCTTGATCGCGTTGGTCTGGGCCTGCTGCCCAGCAGTTCCCCCCTGCCTGTCGCCGTCTGCGCAGGAACCACCGCGCTCTGCAGCCCCTGGCTATCAAGATAAGCCCGTAACAACTGCGCCGTGGATCCGGCACGATTTTCCGAGAGCGGCTGGTTGTGGGATACGGTGGCTTCCGGCGAAGCATAACCTTCGATGGAAGTGATGCTATAGCCCCGCCGGACCAGCGCGGCAATCTCTTCAAAATTCCGCTGGTTGGCGGCCTGCAGATAGGGTTCTTCCGTGGGGCGGTCGGAGCGGTCAAGAGCATAGTAATAGCGGAACTCGCGAGACCTCGATTCCCGGTGTGGATGGTCTTCCTGGCACTCGTACGTTGGACGCCGCGGGCAAACGCACTGTGAACATGTCTCGTGAATCGCAGGAACGTCGTCCCGGCTGCTGATCGTGCCCTGGACCGAATCTCCAAGCCGGGGATCGCCGATCGTCCCCTGCGCTCCGATGCAGAAAGGCCAACCCGGGGGACAGATCCTGCCGCTCATCTGCGCCTGATCGCGCGCCGTGCCCGGCGCCGGATCAAGCAACCGGCGGTATTCACCACTCGCAGTGAAGGCCCAGCCCCTGGTCTCGATCGTCACTGTGGCTCCGCCTCCGGCCGCACCGCCCGGCTGGTCGTTCGCGCCCAGCCCGTAAATATCCACGCGCCCCGAGGCCCGGTCACCACGCATGCTCAGAGAACCGCCCGCGCGTCCGGTGCCTTGCGGCAGCGCTGGTATCTGCAACGACTGGCTTGCGTTGGAATCGTAGCGTCCGAAGAAAGTCCATGTGCGGCTGCCCGTGCACCGCCGGTACGCCAGAGCCAGCTCATCAATATCGGGGTTGTAATAAAACGCGTCGCGCGTCTCATCCACTCGCCGGCATGGGCAGATCGCAATTCGCCGCGTGATTGTCCTGCTCCCTCCGTCCGGCAGGGTCTCGGTTGCTTGACGCGATTCGCGGATGCCCTGCGGCGTTGTGTAGACACGGCGTAACGTTGGCGCACCCGGCGTCAGTCGCCATGGCATCTCCTGACCACCCGACCCGTGCTCCATGATCGAATCGGCCACGGCTTCCGCTTCCAGTTCGGCAGCGTCACCGGTTGCGCCTACGGCCAGCTTGTTCTGGATGGAAACACCGCCCGCACTCTGCTGGACGACGTGCGCGAGCTCGTGCGCCAGCAATCTCTGCCCGCCTTCACGCCCGGGCGCATATTGCCCTGCGCCGAAAACAACGTTGTTTCCTACGGTGTAAGCCAGCGCGTTCACCGCCCGGGCGGATTCCGCCGCGCGCGAATCAGAATGCACGCGCACTCCGCTGAAATCGTGCCCGAAACGCGGCTCCATGAAGGACCGCGTCCCCGCATCCAGTGGCCGGCCCTGGGAGTGGAGCACCTCATGCACAATCGGCGGGGCTTCCGCGGAGCCGGAGGCGGCGGGCGAAGCTACGCCCGCATTGGTCGCGCGCTGCAGCTTTTCTTTCTCAGCTGCACATTCCGCGCACGGATGGTCTTCCTCCTCACACGTGCACTTTCTCTGCAACCGGATGCTTTGTGCCGCCTGAACAAAGCGCAATGTACTCCGGTTTCCGGCGGAGCGCTGTATCCGCAGCAACGCTCCCTGCCACACAGGCAGCGCGGGCTCCGCCGCCGGCTGCCAGCCAGCGGCGCCTGCGTGGCTTTGTTCGGTCTCAGTGTGTTGCGGCGCGTCTTTCATTGAAAGTTCTCAGCTCACAAAACTATCCGTTCGGCCTCTGCAATTTTTTCACCGCATCCTCCAGCGCCGAGAGGCGTTGCGGTGATATCTGGGCGGCGAGGTCCGCATGCGCTTTGGTCACGGTGGCCACATCGTTCTGCAGCTTAGCGATCGTCGTGTCTTTCGCCGCTGAATCGCTCTGGACTTTCGCCAACTGTGCCTGCAACGTATCGACCAGTGCGGCTTTTTGTTGCAGCGCCGTAATGCTATCTGTCTGCTGCTGCTGCGAGGTTTTGAGGGTGTCGATTTCCTTGGTGCGGGTTTCCAGTGTACCCACCTCGCCGCGCAGCGTGCTCACATCGGCTGAAAGTTGGGTGGTGTCGGCGGCTGTTGTGGCCTTCTGAATCCGGTACGATTTCACGATGCCATTCTGTTCGAAGAGCTGAACGGTATCGCCCGGCTTGAGCGTCGCGCCCAGCGAGGTTACATCGCCCAGCGTCCCCAGCCCCGGTTGATAAGGCAGCACCGTGGATTTAATCTGCTGCTGGTCAAGGCGGCGTTGCGCTGTGAGTGAGTCCTGGTTCACAACATCGTTATTGCGCACGGTTGAAGGTTTTATCGGGGTCTGCACCAGCTTTTTCGCGGCCGAAGAGAGTGAAGCGGTCAGCAGCGAGCCTACGGAACTGGCGCGAGCGCGCCCTTCCTGAAACACGCCTCTAAAATCCGACTGGTGCAGAAAATCGAGTCCCTGGAGGACTTGCGGCACCGTGACACGGTCAGTGAGCGACGCCTGCGGCTGATCAGGATGCACCTGCAGCGCCGTAGGTCCCTTGTACTTGAACAGATCAGGGATGTCGGGCTGACCACTGATGGCCAGCGATTGCTGACCCTGAAAGACCCGCAGCGTCGCCGGTACCACACCGGTGGAACCGCCAGCGACGCCTGGGATTGTAGTCTGCGTTACCTCGGCCACGGCCGCAACATCGAACTGGCCCTGAGAATCCGTCAGGCCTGAGCCCAGTATCAGATGGGCCGCCGCCGCGGAGTTCCACACCTCCACGCGCAGCCCCGAGATGCCTTTCTTGGTCTGCGTATCGGAGACTGACCCAAAGACTCTGAATGTACGTGTTGGCACGTTACTCTCTCCTTTAAGGAATCACGACCTTGCAGCAGAAATCCGCAACCACTTGTTTCAGGATGGGAATAATGGGCACGGCCGACAGCCAGTATTCCATCAGTCGTTCTGATTGCACATAACGGCGCTTGGTGAAGTTACAGATCTTGTAGACTTCCGGCTTGCCGGTGTTGGGATTGATCCTGATTTCAATACTGCCCAGGTAGATCTTTTCGTCTCCGTGGCAATCCGGGCAATCGACCAGGAAGTGCTCGCAGAAGCAATCTTTCAAGTACTGGCCGAATACCTTAATCAGATCGGTAAACGCATGGATCATCTGCGTGCGGTATTGGCTCAGGGTAATAGGTGGCTCCATGGTATAGGCCGGCTGGAGCCCGGCAAATACCGCGGTCAGGTCGATCGTGCTCACCGTTGAACTCAAAGTGTTGAGCACATACATCTCATTGCGCGCCGGATTGCCCACGATATCGAAAGGAATGATCTGCACCGGGATGCGGAATGTCCCATCAATCACCGGAACGTTCTGGGTCATGTCGATCCGCTGCACCTTGTGCTGTTCCGCCACCGACACCAGCATCCAGTGCTTGTCGTTGGTAGGCGCGATCCTGACGATCGAACTGGTTTTCAGGTCCACAATCGAGAGGAGTGCGGCGTTGGCAATCGCGAACCGGAACATCCCTTTGTTGAAGCCGCTGGTGGCAGTGATGTTGACCGTGGTACCCACGACCGCGATATCGTTCGTGCTATCGTCGCCGGAGCAGGGGTAGGTAACGGCCGGCGGCCCCACCGCCGAAAGTTTGATCAGCGCGCATTTGTCGAAGAGCGAGGTCACGTTAGGAATGGCGACCGCGCTGTTTTCGGCCACGATGGCCGCGTCATTATCGTCGGAAATCACCATCATGCCGGTGGCGTTAAAAGCCACATCGATCGGCGGGACAGCAGGAATACTGGCCGCGGTGAGGACGCAAAAACCGCGCGCCAGCGCGATGGCATACAGCTTGCCTGCATGCGCCGGCAACGTACTGGTGCCCAGGGTCACGAACTGCATATCGCAGACCACATTCGTTATGCCCCAGGTGTGCACGTTGGTGGCAAGGTTGATGGCGGCAGCGGCGAAAATCGAATCCTGGCCGCTAATGACGGCCACCGCATAGAGCGTCAGGCCATCATTGGAAAACGCCACGTCCTTCACTTCCGTGTTGGTGCCTCCGGGGAAATCGAGCGAAGCCACCAGGGCCTTGGTGGTGACGTCATAGACGTTAATCTTGGAGCCGAAGCCACACGTGTAAACCAGCTTGCCCGCCGGATGCAGGCGCATACGCTGGTGGAAGTAAAAGAACCCGAAGGCCGTATCGATCCCCGGAGGCGTCGCGATATATGGATAAACCGGGAACGAGGTGAGTTTGTCGAACTCGGCGCACATCGTCTTGCTGGCCAGCAGGTCATGCAGCTTGAGGTAAAAGTCGTGCAGGATCTTATCTTCCGTCGGCGAGAGAAAAACATATTGCCCGGTTGCCGGCTGCGCAAGCTGCCACAGCAGATTGAGAAAACTGATGAGCAGCTTCTGCTGCTGGACCACCGGAATGGTCGTGGAGCCGAACGGCAGGAAGCTGGTCTTGAAAAAGGTGATGAGGTTTTTGATGCAATCGTTAAAGAAATCTTCCAGCAGCGTGCCTTGCAGCACCTTCTGCCAGAAGCTCTGCGCGGTGGCGATTTCAAGGTGCAAGTTGGCTGATTCGCCCGCGCCACGGGTCATGCTCAACCATACTTCGCCGTTGCCGGCGTTATCGATGGCGCCCAGATTGTTGGCTTCATTGATCAGATTGTAAAAGATGGGGCTGGTGACGCGGATGACGTTGCCTTCGCACTCCAGCGCGTAGCCGTTTTCCACGGTGATCATGGTGCGGTCAGGATTACAGTGGACTTGCAGGCCGCACACCACGCCGGAGCCGTGAAGATATTTGTTGTGATCGGCCAGGCCACCCAAGTCGGTGTTGCAGATCGCATCCAATGCCTGCTGCACGTTGGTGGCGCCGCTCATAATGTTGCAGGTACCCGGATCGTAGGCCACGTCCGTGGCTTTGAGTCTAGTGAGGGCATCAAACCGCGGGCGCACGTCACTGACCACCACAATCTGGTTCGCGCCACCCATGTTTCGGGATATTTGCGCCAGAGGGAAATACCGGTGCAGAATTCCATGCGGCGGCTGTTCCACCAGCCGTTCGACGCTACGGTCGACCACGCGCGTGGCAAACACCCAATAGTCGCCGGGCATCATTTCCTGCCCGCCAAATTCAATGACCACGCCGTCCGCCAGCACGATATCACCGGCGATGACTGAAAGCACGCCATTCCAGCGGCGGATGCCGGCGTGATAAGCCAAACGATGCGGTCTTACCAGCCCGGCATGGAACTGCGGCTCCGGCGAGCCTGCATCCTGCCATGAGATTCTGCGGTCAGGCAGGCTGATGGAAGAAATCTTACGCAGTTCGCCGCGCTCATGTTTCTTATGCGTGGCTGTATCTTCGTAAGGCCCGGTGGCCAGATCAGAGAGATCGTTGGAAATCTCAATCAGGTCGCCGACGCTATAGAGTTCCGGTTTTTCCACGATCACGGAAAAGTCACCAGCTGCCGCGTTGGCAATCAGCGCGCTGGCTACCGCTCCGTTTTCGCGCGACCATTTGAACAGCGCCGTGGCGGGATCGCCATCCGGCCCGATGCCGCCGAATTTCTGTATCTCGATCCGGAACAGCCTGTTCTCCTCACCCAGGAACGTACCGGCAATGGCTGGCTCACAAGGATCGGCGCAGGCATCAACGACGGCATCCGCTTTGTCCTTGGTGGTTAAAACGCCCTTGCCGAACTGGGGTAACTGGTCAAAATCCGCCAGCGGCGGGTTGGGCCCGACGGCCACTTCCGCCCCTTTCAGAATCCTCACCTGGGCAATCAGCCGGGTACGGGTACATGTATCCGGGCCTTCCAGGGCGATTTCCCGTATGTCCGCATCTTCTATATATGTGATGGGGCGTTCCCACAGGTCGAGGTAGGCCAGATCGATCCGTTGTTTGCCCGCCGCCGGAGGAGCCAGGGGAAGAGGGTTGGCTTCCGGCAGGTCCACTTGCGTGAAGTAGGTCTCATTGCTTTCTTTGATAGCAGCCAGGCCGTCGCCGTAAAAGCGCCCTGCGCCTTCGGCGGTGCCATCGCCACCCATAATCACCAGGTTGTTATTGAGATCAGACTCCAGCAGGACTGGCGCGATGTGATACTCGGTAGCCGGCGTAAGGCCGCCCCACTGGATCGACTTTACTTTCGTCTTGTCGATCCCGATCACCGATGAAATCGGAAACAAAGTGGTGCGCCATGCGCCCACATCGTTGTTCACGCCGCCCGCCAGCACCACTTTCATGTTATTGGCGTCAGTGAGCGTAACGTTGAATGACGGCGCCGGTGCAGCCGGTTTGCCCACGGCCACAATCAACTGCCGCGCGTGGCTCAAATCTTTTACCACCGGCAACTCGTAGTCGATCGCCGTAACCTTGGTCGCCTGCAACACCACGTTATGGTAATGCCGGTCGCTATCGTTGATGATCAGCTGGGCCGTGTCACCCGGATTCGCCGTGGGCGTGAAGGGCGCGGCGGAAACTACCTGCACCAATACCTGGCGGATGGGGCTATCGATCTTGATGAAATCGATCTGATAATCCTTGCCGGGAACGGTAACGAACCCGTAGGAATCGATTTTGGTGAGATCGACTGGGGGAGCCGTCGGATTAGGCACAGCCAGGTTGGCGCGGAAGATGCGCCAGCCGTCGATGTCGCCGGGATCGCGGGTGATGGTAAGCAGGCCGCGCGTTGCGCCCTGCCCCAGAAAGAACGTGCATTCATTATCCGCGAATGAGCCCTTGGCAGCGAAGACGACTTCTTTCCACTGCGAAAGATCGCGCGGAGCTTTGAGCTTGTGCACCAGCGCGGATGCGCCGCTGAAGGCCAGGCTTCCAGTACCGGTCTTGAAGTCAAAGTAATTTACATGAACACTGGGATCGGGATCTGCGACGTTGGCCTTTTCAGCAAGCCAGCGTTCGCGTACATCCATGGCGTCAAGCAAGATGCGGTCATCCACGCGGAACCCATGATTGGGACTGCCGGTGTGCACCACGTCTTCGGTTTGTCTCTGCAACAGACGCAAGGAGAGCTCTGTCTGCTCATTCCAATCGGAATCGAGCTGCACGCGGCCCATCTGCAGAAACACTCCGAGGGAGTGCTTCCATTCCTTCAGCGGTAGTTTCGATATATCTGTTTTCATATCTTTGTCACTCCCACGAAACGAGTTCGCGGCATGGCCCGCATCGGAACAGGCTTGAGCCCCACCGGCAGGTATTCGCGTAATTTCAACATCACATTCTGTTCACGCCATGGAATGCCCGCTGCGTACCATACGCCCATCTCGCCGCCTTCTTCGCCTCCGCGCCGCAGGGCCGCGGGGGTGTTTACACTCAGGCCCAGATACGCCGGATGCCCGAACTGGAACGAGGAGAAGATCGGCAGCAGGGTGGTACAGCGAAATAACCGCACGCCGGTGACTTCCTGGGGATAGCGCGTATAGCGGAAACAACTGTTGGCGGTGTCGCCCAGCGTAACCTGGCCAAACAGAATGGCGTTCGAAGCAGTCAGCGCAGACGCCAGTGTGTCGCCCACCACGGTCACGTGCTCAAGTGAGACCGCGGTGGCCGTCATATCCAGCGCGGTCGCGCCGGTGGTAGTCTGCACCGCTGTATCGGTGAATGCGGCTGAGACTGCGTTGGCTGAAGTCTTCACCGGTCCGGTGATGACGTGATCGAGTTCCAGGGAGCCGCCCAGATTCTTGGGCTGGCAGTCGATGCCCGCCGTAGCCGGATCGAGCGAACAGAAACGCAGCTTCACTTTTGGCACGTCGCCCCGCAACGTGAACAGGCCGCCCGCCAGCATGAGACCATCGAGCGTAAGGCTCGATCCGCTGAGAGTGTTGCCCACCTGCAAAACGTCGCCGCCTGGGGAAACCACCAGCGGTGTTTTCAGAGCGCCCGCCTGAATCACCAGGCCGCCGGGAAAATCCTTCTTCACTACCAGTGCTTCGTTGTAGGTATGGCTGTCCTGAATTTCGATGACCACAGGCGATAGCGAATTGGAGGGAGCGGCGTTGAGCGCATCTTGAATCGTGCGGAAGGCCGCGTCCTCAGTCTGCGATACCTGTAGCGTGGCTGCGGGCAGCGGGTCGCGGAAATACGGTCCTGCGCCCACTTCGCCCGTGAGCGCGTAGCGATAATTCACGGTCACCCGGCCTGTGGGCTCTTCGCCGGCTGGGAAAACAAAGCGCCCGCGCTCCGGGTCCACCGCCACTTCGCCGGGCGACAGTGGTGGTTGCAAAGCGTGGTCCCAGCAGCAGAGCTGCCGCTCAACGATCTTACGATGTGTTACCGGACGCACTCCCGGGCGGGGCCGCACCTGGCTCAACGCCTTGCGTGCCAGGTGGCGCGGCAGATAAGCCCCGAAGAAGGCGGAATTGGGGTTCAGGTCGATATCGCCCGCGTCATGTGTGCTGCGCGCGAAATAAGTGCTGCCGTCATTGGCCACGTAGAAGTGAATCGCCTGCCCCACCCCGATTCCGGCCGCCGCCGGCACAAATACCAGCAGCGCCTCGCCGGTGGAGTTGCGCAGAACCACTTCACATTCGGGAAAGTTCGCGCTGGCGCCTGTCCGCTCGATGCGCAGCAGCATGGTGCTCTGGTCAAGTTCCGGTATCGTAGGATCAAAAGGAAAACCCTTGGAGTAAACCATGCCTGTGGTATCAATGCTTGCGTTTACGGGAAAAGCGCCCGGCGCGGGCGGTTGCAGATAGTTGTTGATGAATGGCCCCGCGGGCACGATGGGCACGGGGTCCTGAAAATGGTGCCCTTGTGCATCGACCCTGTCCACAGTTTTCTGCCGCAGGCGGATAGCGTTAATACGGAAAGGGCTGGCGGCGAACAGCCCGGGATCGGTCACCACCATGCCGTTTACCTGCGCCAGTTCCGCAAAATCGCTGCTCGGCTCCACCGACGCGCTGATCACGTCGGGAGCGGGCTCGCACAGCAGAATGCCGTCTTCGTAAATCCCAAAGCCCGCGTCCGTGCCCCAATACTGCGCCGGGTGGTCATGGAAATCACGCGCGCGAATGGGCAGATGATTGGCGTGAGGCAAACAGATGTCGGCTTGGTCCGAGGCATCTGCCGCCGGGGCGCAACCTGGTGGCTTGTCACCGCCGGCATAAAGGACCTGATTACGCGGGAGAGGCGAGAAATAATAATGGCGCGCGTCTTCCCGGGAAGGGTCAATCCCCGCCACCGGATGCGAGCCCATCATCCACAGCCAGAAGCCTACATTGGAAATCTGATACGCGCCCACGGCGCCGTCGATGGGACGCAAATCCACCACGCGGCAGCTTTCATCCATGGGCGTGCCGATTTTGGCGAGGGCCGAACCGTCGCTGAGATCGACCGCCCAGTGCGCTCGCGGGCGCAGATGGTTGAGATTCTGGCTCCAGATCAGCTCCTGGAACATTTCCGCGGCCAGCGCGCCCCAATGGCCGATCTGCGCGGCGATGTCTTCAAGGCCTGCCAGAGTCCCCTTTTGGCGTCGCCAGTGAATCGTGTTTTTTACGTCGGTGCGGTTGTCGGCGCCACTATTGAACAACACCGTGGTGCCTACCAGGTCTCCGATGTACGGGATCACCCATTCCTGGCATGAATCGATAAAGAAATCCTGCTGCAGTTGGTCAATGTTGGCGCGCAACCGCGCCAGTTCGTGGCCAAACATTTCCACGAACTTCTGCAGCTCTCCCTGGCTGTCACGGCTGCGATAAAGCTGCGGCAACAGTTGATAGATCAACTCTTCGTAGTGCTGTTCAAGCTGGCCCAGGTTGCTCATGCCAGACCCCCCACAAGCGTTATGGCCAGGATTCCGATGTTGGTATCGGTGGCGTCACCGCCGGTCGCCACTGCATCGGGGGGCATGCTCAGCACGTCATTCACAAGTTTTGCCGCGCTTCCGCTCGCCTGCTTCCGGAATTCCTTCACGATCAGAAAATCCACTCCAGGCAGGGACTCCACCAGGGCGTACACGTCGCTCAGGTAAAGATCTTCGCCCAGCCCGCGCTTATCGAAGTTGAAATAGCCCAGGCTGCCGTCTTCGGCGAGTCCGGTGCTCAGTGCCTTCTGAATGGCTACACCGGTCTCAGCGCGCAAGAAAGTTGGCCGAATGTGCGCTTCCAGTGCCAGGCGCACCGCGACCGGCATGTAATCGCGAATCACCACCAGATGGTCAGGGGCGCTGCGTGCCTGCAGAAACGCCGTCAGCAAGTCGCGCATTTCCGAATTCAGCGGCAGTCCTCCGGTGGTGGCCACCACCAGATCGATCAGCGGACGCCCATCTTTCCGTAAGTACCTCGCATTCGCCTTGTCAATACCCGGGTACGCGAGGGCGAGTTCTTTGAAGTCCTGCGCGGTGACCGCGCGATCAAGCGTGCGCACCGTTACTGGAGCCATCTGGCGCGTGACTTCGATTGTCTGCGCGTCGGCGCCACCATTGCCGGGAACTGGATTGCGGCTGGATTGCACAAACGGCAGAGGCGCCGCCAGCACCGAAAGAGCGTTGGCCGCCAGGTTGCCTGCCGCGCCCAGTCCCGTACGATAACGGACGCTGATGTTGTTACTTCCGGTCGGGAAGGCCGCTCCATGTTTGCCGTCGCCACCCATGAAAGACATCTTCTGGTTTTCGTCGATCTGCACCATCACGTGATGGTCGCCTGGACCGCTTTCAGCCAGGCTCGGCACTTCCAGCCATTCCTCGTCACCGACGAATACCTGTAGTGTGTCGCTGACTCCGGTGACGCCCTGCGCGTCATGGACATACGTGGTGGGGCCCTGGTGCAGCGCAAACGTCTGGTTGGCCTTTGACTGGTCGCCGCTGCCCAGAGGACTTTCTATGACTGTGGAACCCTGCGTGACCAGTGCAACGTTGCCCAGCACGGTAGTGCCCGAAAGCGGGAAACTATTCTGCAAAGGCGCTTCAAGATCGACATGGGTGAAATGCGGATGCAGTTGCACATTGGAAATGCGCGCGCCTTCGCTGGCCAAGCTGCTTTCGAAAATCAGCCGCCGTCCGGGAGCAAGCCCCTTCACCTGGCCATCGAGTGAAATACTGGAAACGCCGGCGGCCAGGCTGGCCGTGGATTTGTTATAGCCATCCACGTGCATCTGCAATTCAAACGGCCCGTGCACCACGGTGTTCGCCACGTTGAAGTGGTGGTTGATCTTGACGGCCAGGGTGAGCACCGTCCTTTGCTGAGAATCAATCTCAACCGCCGTCAGTTTACGCACGATGGTGAACTCGCCATCGCTGACCACCACGTGCTGCCCCGCAACCAGATCGTCATAAGTTTTATCGAGCACCAGGGTGTGGACGGAAGGCGAGAGCCGCACCGGCGAAACGGCCGTGAAATGCTGGCCATGGCTTCCTGTTTCCGGGTCAGGCAGAATGACGCGAAACACCTGCGCCCCATGGGGGAAACCCTGCAACAGCGGATCCGTGAGAGTAAATTGCGACCCGCTGATGCCCGACACCTGCGTAAGGAATGCATTGGCGCTGTCACGAAGGATGATGGAGTCGCCCACCGCCAGTCCCGAGGGCCAATGGTCCACAATCGTGTCTCCGGGGTGAAGCGTACCGCTATGCAGCATCAACTCCCTGGCCGAGTAAATGGTGGTTTGCGAGCGCCGCAACTGCACCCCGAACGTCGGGGCCCAGGACACGACGTTGTTGTTCAGGTGCAGAATGTTGGTGGCTTGCTTGAATCCCTCACTGAGGAATACCGCTGGATGGTGGTGGTGATGGTGATGATGGCGATGAAAGACGTGTGGGACTTCCACGGCGACCGAACCCTGTCCGGAAGAGATCTCATCGGCGCGCACGCTGGCCGCCAGCTTCATCTGCTGCTTGGGCTTGCCAAGGACCACCACGCGCGCCAGCGGTAGATTCAGGTTGGCGGGCAGTTCGCCCGGCTTCCAGCGGATGCGCCGCTTACCGCTTTCGTCTTCTACCGCCAGCAGCCGCAAAGGCTCAGAGTTCTTGCCCGGGCATGTTACCACCACAAATTGTCCGGCTTTCAACCCCGCATATGACTGATCGAGCAGCACACTCGATTCCGCGGGCACGCCGGTTTCACTCAGGCGCAGTTCCGAACGGTTATAGCCTCTCAGAAAAAGCGCGTTCAGATCGGCGCTTGCATTGAGGTCTTCGACTGTTTCAAACACCAGGGCCTGGGCCGGGGGCTGGGGTTTGTTCTTGATCTTGAAACCCGAGGGGACTATGCCCGACTGGCCGGGTTTCAAAAGGAATGCCTGCAACGCGCTGGCGCTGGCCCCCGGCGGAATGCGGTAGTCGATCAACTGGCATAACTCAATGAGCGATGCCTGGAGGGTTGCCGTGCGCAGAAACGATTCATTGGCCTTGCAGTTCTGGTAAAAGCCCAGCACGTCTGCCACGTATGAGAACATCTCGATGAAGGCGACGCCGAAGTCCTGCGGCCCCGTCTTTTCAGCGAGCATGCGGTTCCAGTTGGGAAACGCTTCTTCCAGATGTTGCAGCAGCTTGAATCGCAGGCTGCTGTAGTCGTCGGCCCTGTAGAGAAGGGACTTCTGGTAGGCGGGGTTCTGCGCGCTCACCGGCTCGGCATCATGTTTATCGATACTGGGAAGTTGCAGCATCAGCCCTCCTTCCCGCCGCACATGTGCAGAAACAGCACCCCGTTTTCAGGATGCTGGGGATCATTGTCACAGCGCGCAATTTCCAGTGGTCCCACATTGATCACTCCACTTGCCTTCTCATCGGGATAGCGGTCTCCCAGCCGTTTGAAACGGGCCACCGTGATGTAAAGCACTCCCTGGACGCCCAATACGGTGGAGTACAGATCGCTTAGCCGCACAGGCTGGCCGAAATCGAAACGCGCGGGCGCGAAGAAACCCTGCGGCCCCGTGACCTGCTGCACCTGCGCGCGCACCTGTCTTACGAAATACTCCGGCCTCACGTGTACCACCAGAGAGATGTTGATGGGCGCATAGCGCGCGTCTTCCACCTCAATGTCATAGCCCGCCATCCGTTTCTGATCGAGCGCCGCTACCAGCGCCTGGCGGCGCGTGGGCACAGCGGCCAGCAGACGCCGGTCGGCAAAATCCACGCTTACGATCACGGTGTTCCAACTTCCAGTCCAAACGAACTGCGCTTTGGCATGCAGCGGTTGCACGATGCTCCCGCCCCAGGGCACGCCGTGTAGCAGAGCGTCAGCGTAGTCCTGCGGCGTGACCGCGCGGTTCTGCTGGCTGAGCGTGCGCGGCCCCGTCAGCCGGGCTTCCGCCAGAGTCTCAGGATCAGCGCCGCCAAAGCTCGCCTGTGGATTGCCGCTTTTGTCATTGACCACATCGGCCTTGGCGAATTCAGTAAGCGCGCCTGGCGCCACCATGCCCGCCGATCCAATGCCGCTGCGGTAGCTCACGACGATGGGGGCATCAACTTCAGGGCGGCGCCCGTTCAGGCCGTCGCCGAAGTGGAGCGTGAGAAAGCCCTGATTGTCCTGGGCTTTGGTGTAATGAAAATCGGTGGGACCGCTGCCGATAAAATCTTCCACTTGTTGCCAGCGTTTGCCGGACACCGTGACTTCTAACGTGGTCTGCGGCGCGCCGCTGGCATCAGCCACGTAGGTCAGCGGCGCAAAATCCAGCGCAACCTTCTGGTCCGCCTGGCCGGTGCCCGTACTGCTCTGCTGATGGCTTTCGCCGTGGCTGGTCATCAGCCCGTTGCCATTAATGTGTGTGGACGCCTTGTCATACTGGCCGCTGAGCGGCGCGTTGAAGTTGACCGTCGTTATGTGGGTAACGTGGTTCACGCTCACCGGGTCTGCGAGTTGCGCCCACTCGCCGTTACCAGCGGATTGCAGCCAGATCCATGCTCCGGGCGTCAGGAAAAGATCGAATTCACCTTCCAGTACCGCCTGGGTGCTGCCCGCGGCAACATCGGCATGCAGAAGAATGTCATTCAACTGCGGATAAATTACGCGCTCTTCGATCACTTCGAAGATCACTGCCGGCTGCGTGGCGGTGCCCTTGGTCGACAGCTGAAAACCAAGGCTGATGGCGCGCGTAGTGGTGGTGGTGACCGCGACCAGGGCCTTGGCCGCCAGCCCTGGGAATAGCTGGTGATCAATCAAAGCCAGCAGCCGCCTTACCGATTCATATTGCCCGGCAGTCCGCAAATAGGCTTCATTGGCGACACGGTCCTGGTGATAACTGAGCTGGTCGCCCAAGAAAGCGAATAACTCGAGCAGCGCCATGCC
>Ga0070711_100000174_pt1 | contig 34321 bp, 28 predicted proteins | sample LARL53metaG_FD_65452 | JGI IMG/M metagenome (GOLD analysis project Ga0070711, IMG submission 65452) | Corn, switchgrass and miscanthus rhizosphere microbial communities from Kellogg Biological Station, Michigan, USA - LAR L5-3 metaG | ecosystem: Host-associated > Plants > Roots > Rhizosphere ... | reverse complement strand
CATAAATACGCGGAATCTGTCCCGCTGAATGAAATTGAGGGCGTGATCTGGATATCCATCACGCCCTTTTATTCATCATCCAAATATTGATTTTATCTACCGATCGGCTGGGACCGGACCGCTACTCCCCAGAGGGGAACTCCGCGCTAACGACTTTCGGTTTACCGTGTGATCAACGATGAATCTACTGCCGCATGTTCGGTTTCTTCTTGCCCGGCATATCCGGCAGTTCACCATCCTGCCGGTCGGGCCGATTCATAAATTGACGAACGACACGTATGTCGGCCAATCCTTCCCTTGCAGACGGCTCCGGTTCAAGGTTTTTCCGAGATGCAGTCTGTAAAATAAATTCAACTCAGCCGCAATTGATCTCGTTTCGAAAAGGTGGCCCGCATTTTTCGCCAAGCGACAGATGACGTTTGATAAGAACATCGTCTTCCCCCGTCGCCGGGCTTTCCCGGTAAGTTCAGGCAATTGAAGTCGGCGTGGCGGACAAGAACGAATTCAGCTTGCCCGCCCTAGTAGGGGCCCGTACCTGCGTAGCCATAAACCGCATGTGCCTCCCTCGGGATCCATGACGAGACACGATTCGGTGTGGCCGCGGTGACAATTGAAACAATATCCACAAGCGATCTTGAAGGGTAATACGACGCGGTTGCCCCTCTTAATGCTGCTGGTAAGTAATCGCTTTCATTGGTTACGCCATTGGTATTTATGGTGAAAGTTGATCGGCGAAAAACGCGGATCTGCCGAAGAGCATCGACTATGAAAGCCCTGGGAAATCAAGACAGTAGGCGACGGCTGAGCTAATCGTCAGGGCGGTTCGAATTGAAGAAAATCCGTAATGTGGGATCAATGTGGGATCAGGCATTATTGCAACCGCCGGGCAGTCGCAGACAGATTCGCTGCATCTCACGGGCTGTGAATTCTTTTTCTATCTGTGGAAAAGTAGGTCACAAAACCCCATAGAATGAGTAAGCTAGTAGTACCAAAAAGGTTTCAAACGGTTTGCAACACTTCTCCCCTAATCAAGAGAAGGTTCAATTCAATGAGTACAGCTGTAAGCATTCCCGTTTTTCTGATTGCGGAGAATCGTCTCCTTCGAGAGGCTCTCGCTCGTATTCTCGGCAAGAAGAACGACATCACGGTGGTGGGCGCTGCGATGTACTCGGATGCCATCGCGGAAGTAATTGCGACGGTTTCCGCCCAAGTCCTGCTATTTGATCCGCCTGACCCATCATGTTTTGCTTTTATAAAATCGGTGCGAGAGTCAGTTCCGGGACTAAAGGTCTTACTCATCGGGATGGAACTCGATGCTGACCTCCTTCTGCGCGCGGTGCGACAAGGGATTGCAGGATACCTACTCAAGGATGCTTCCGCCGCGGATGTGGCGGCAGCGGTTCGAGCCGTAGCCAACAATCACGCTATCTGCCCGCCGGAGTTGTGTCAGAGTCTGTTCGATTGCGTCGCTCATCAGCGGCTCGCTTTCCCGGGCTTTTTTGTTAAACACCAACTCGGTCTGACTCGTAGGGAACAGCAATTGGTCGAAATGATCAGTCGGGGTTTTACCAATAAGGAAATTGCCACCGACCTCAGCCTATCGGAGCAAACGGTGAAAAATCACATTCATCGTGTGCTCCGCAAGCTTGGCGTCAGGGATCGTCTGGCCGCCGTTGAAGCATGTCGCACTCACGAATTGAGTATTTGATTTCGCGATCCGGTATATCCTGTTATGAACAAAAGTTTTCTCCTTCGTAGTACATTTTTGGTACTTCAGAAGTCTTCTCTAACCAGTACTTCGCTTCACAAACACCGGAGAATGGGTACTTCATGGGATGTCTCCCAGCACAATTTAATGATGCTCAATTGAACCTTATTGTTTTCCGCAAGTAGACGCATACTGCGTCTGAGGTGCGTGGCGTGCAGAAAATTAAGGTTGTAGTCGCAAATCGTCCCCGGTTGATGCGGGACCTGGTTTTAGCCACGATATCGGATCAGCCGGATATTGAGATCGTCGCTGTGTCAGATGACGAGGCTGCACTGCTGGAGATTCTCGAACGGGAACGCCCCGAATTTCTCATCATTTCGCTAACACAATCCGATGATCGGCCACGTATCTGTGATGAATTGCTTGAGAGGTTTCCCCATTTACGCGTTCTGGCGCTGGCGGCGGAACGAGACAGCAGCATCTTTTACTGGGTGAGTCTCGACATTCGCTCCAATCGTATCGAGAATTCAGAAACCGGGATTCTGAATGCTTTGCGGGGGCGAGACCCGATAGTTGGCCGGCGGTCGCGCAGTGAGCGGCTGCAGGTCACAGACTAAATACCAAAGGTTTAGTTTTTGCTGTAATTGATTATTAACAAAAGGGTTAGCTCACTAGTCACCCTGTAAGTGAGAGGGCGAAGCTGTGCCGGAACCAATCGTTCGCATGCTTCAATGCCGCACAAGTGGAATCGCAAGTTATCTACGCCTCGGCTAGATCGTTGAACGGTCGCAATTCGAAAGTGAAACGGAGCAGATGATGTTCTTCAATCGCAAATTATTGATTCCGGCATGGTTCGTGACCTTGATAGTCTGCGCGGGTATACAAGCGCAAGAACAACAACCAGGAACCGATCGCGGTAACCGGTCGCCTGATGCGGTTTCGTCGGTACGCCCCGTTGACTCTCCCGATCTCGCCCGGGAAAACCTGGGCCGAGTAGCTGCCTCGGCTGTCCAGCTTCAGACGGTTCTCTTAAAAGACGCCGGTATTCTCGTTGAACTCAAGCGCTGGGTCGCGAATGAAGCTACTAACAGTGGACAAATTGTGGACGACGATTCCTTGACCGATCAGGCGATTTTCGATCGGTTGGAACACGATGTGACTTTCCGTTCGGTAGCGACCCGCTTGGTACAGCGTTACGGCTATTTGCTGCCGAGCGTGAATCCAGAATCGGAAATTGGAAAAGAACAAGATCTGATTTTGAAAGAGCGAGTTCGGCGCCTGGCACAACGTCAGGAGAAGGCGGACGAGAATTCATTGGCAGCGCAGGAAGGTGAGCGCCGGGAGAAGAAGGAGGAGGAACCCAAGGGTCGGGAAACATCATGCGACTCAAGAAACCAATCCAACTGCAATGACTCCACCAATCCTCGAATGGAGCAGCGAGGAAAGTCCCTGCCAGAGGAAAACGTAGCTCCCGAGCCGACTCCGCCAATCTTCCCGGACCAGATACCCCAGTCTGGTGCAAATCGCACCCTGCGTAGTTCTGCAGGGCGCGACGATCTCGACGCTCGTGGTGAGTCGGCGATGGAGTCGGCTTCTCTCACATCGGAGTTTTCTGGTCGCAGCCCCGGTGGACTTGGCGGAAATATGCCATCCGCGGGAACGAACGGTATCGATAGCTTGATGCAACGTAGCAATCTGGACGATTTATCTCTGTCGACATTGGCGGGAAATCGCAACGAGGCAAGCAATTTTTCCAGCCGAGAAACGAATCGCATCGTGCGCCTCTCTGGCGGACGAGAGTCGGGTCGGGATACGGAGAAAGAACTGGTTCCGGTGTCCATGATTCACAAGCGTAATCCCTATTCCGATATTCCTTCTCTCTATGACATGTATGTGCAAGCGGCGGTGCGGGATCGTGAACCCGAGCGATTCGGGATGGACGTATTCCGTAATGGAACCCGCGCCATGGATGTCGTTCCGATGGATTTGCCGGTCGGTCCCGATTATGTGGTCGGACCCGGCGACGGGCTGTCAATCAATCTTTGGGGGGCGGTCTCACAAAGGGTGGTGCGATCCGTAGATCGGGAAGGCCGGATCAACTTGCCTGAGGCGGGACCTTTACTCGTAAGCGGTCGCACTCTTGGGGAAGTTCAGGACTCGGTGCAACGGGTCCTTCGCACCCAATTCCGCGATGTGTCCGCCGACGTCTCGCTATCCCGCTTGAGAACGATTCGGGTCTACGTCGTGGGCGAGGTCGCTGAGCCGGGTGCGTACGACATCAGTTCTCTTTCCACTCCGCTCAATGCGATATTTGCGGCTGGGGGCATCAGCGAGCGCGGATCCCTGCGCAATTTGAAACATTATCGGGGTAAGCAGCTGATCGAAGAAGTCGACGCCTACGACCTGCTGTTGCACGGGGTCGGATCGGAGCTTAAGAAACTTGAGAATGGGGATTCCCTGCTTGTCCCCCCGATGGGCGGACAAGTTACGGTGAGCGGGATGGTGCGACGGCCGGCCGTGTACGAACTTCATGGAGAAAGCTCTCTCGCCGATGTTCTAGACCTCGCTGGTGGAATCTTGCCAGCGGCCGCGCTCCAGCATATTGAAGTGCAGCGTCTGGAGGCACATGAAAAGCGGACAATGTTGACCTTCGACTTGTCTCCGAACGGCAATTCCGATGCTGTCACAAAACAACTCAGTGCTTTCAAGATTCAAGATGGCGACCAGATTCACATTTTCCCCATCGCTGCCTACAACGAGCAAGCGATCTATCTTCAGGGGCATGTTCTCCGCCCTGGGCGTTATTCGTATCATGACGGAATGAAGTTAAGTGATCTGCTTGGTTCTTATGGGGACCTTCTTCCAGAACCAGCCGCTCACTATGGCGAGATTGTGCGGCTCAATGCTCCGGATTTTCATCCCAGTGTAGAGAGCTTTGATCTATCGGCGGCGCTGAGTAACCCCGCAACATCACCCACTTTGCGACCTCTTGATACTGTCCGAATATTCAGCCGTTACGATTTCGAACCGGCTCCGACAGTTTGGGTGGGTGGAGAGGTACGTTCACCGGGAAAATACCGCACCTCAGGGCAGGCTCGCCTTCGCGACGCCATCTACCTGGCGGGTGGCATCTCGAGCCAGGCGGAGGTTGATTCCGCTCAGCTTTTCCGGACCCATTCGGATGGCACCCTCACAATTCACAGCGTCAATCTCGCTGGCGCTTTGGCTGGAAATTCCGCGGACAATATTCTCCTTGAGCCGCGTGATCGTGTGCTCGTCCACCGTAATGCCGCCCAGGTTGATCCACCTTCGGTCTATGTCAAAGGTGAAGTGGCAAAGCCCGGACGTTACCCGTTAACCACCAACATGCACATTGAGGATCTGATCCGAGTTGCCGGGGGACTTAAACGAAGCGCCGACCCGGTGCAAGCCGACCTGACTCGCTATCAGGTGGGCCAATCACCAGGCACCTCAAATGAAATCGTTCCTGTCGAACTGGCGATGGCTCTCAGCGGGAACGGAAATGACAACCTCAAACTTCGCGATGGCGACCTGCTTTCTGTTCGTGAAGCTCCTGGCTGGAACGACATCGGGGCTTCGGTCACGGTGCGTGGCGAGGTTCAACATCCGTCTTCCTATGGCATACGACCGGGTGAGCGTTTGAGCTCGGTGATAGAGCGAGCGGGAGGTTTCGGCCCGGAAGCGTATCCATATGGAGCAGTCCTGATGCGGCGCGATGTTCGAGAACTGGAGATGAAGTCTCATCTGACATTGGTACAGCGCATCAAGGCGGAGCAAATGAACCTTAAGGCTCTACCCGACACCGATCCCGACCAGAAAAACGCCAAGCTGACTGCCATTGCTCAGACCGAAACGACCCTCACCCAGCTCGAAGCTACAGCGCCGCTTGGCCGGGTTGTGGTGCATATTCCGCCAGACATCAAGCGCTGGCGAAACACCGCCGCCGATGCCCCCTTGCGAGATGGCGATGTGCTGCTCATACCGAAGAAGGCGAATTATGTAATGGTGTCGGGTCAGGTCTACAACCAAACCGCGATCAGCTATCACCCGGGCAGAAGCGCTCAGTGGTATTTGAGTCAGGCCGGAGGGCTGACCCAGATGGCCGACAAACAAGCCGTCTTCGTCATAAGGGCTGACGGATCGGTGATCGCCTCAAAGAACAATTCCGGCTGGTTCTCGGGTAACCCATTGAGTGCCGCGTTGAAGCCTGGGGATTCGATCGTCGTTCCGGAAAAAACTCCCCGGATCGGAACCAGGAATTGGACGACCGCGCTACAGGCGGCGCAAATTGCCACTTCTGTGGCCTTAACCATCGCTTATATCAAGCCGTAATAGGGGGGAAGTCTGCAGAAGTGGATCCGAGTGATGGTAGCGTGCGCCTGGATGGGGGGGTGTTTGGTTGGAGGACGGCCGGCTCTTTGTTCTCCCTCGCCCAGGCAAGAAGGAGATCCGGCAGGCGATAAGCGGACTCTTCCCGAGGCCCCCGATAAGGACAAAGGCACACCCAGTCCTAAGGGCGACGAAGCTCCCACGCCAGGCGGTTCACAAAGCCTGAAGACACTAGGCGCCGACTTCGTGACGGATCAAAAGCAGATATGGACCAGCCCAGTTCACCTGCGCTTTTCGGATACGGAGTGGCTCGTGCCGCTGGCTGGAATCTCCGCTGGCCTGTTCGTGACTGATCGTGATGTCAACCTTCATTTGTCCCATGATCCAAAAACCATCAGTCATTACAAAACTCTATCCGATGCTGGGGTCGGCGCCTTGGTGGGGGGAGCAGCCGGCCTGTGGCTGTTGAGCTATCCGTCACACAATAGTCATTGGCGCGAAACCGGCTTGTTGGCCGGCGAGGCAGCCCTGAATAGCCTAGTACCAACGGAGGCTTTCAAGTACGCGCTCGGCCGTCAGAGGCCCTTGCAGGGAAATGGTGCTGGAGATTTCTTCCAGGGCGGCACGTCGTTTCCTTCGGAACACAGCGACGCAGCATGGGCGGTGGCGGGGGTAATCGGCCATGAATATTCCGGTCCGATTCCAAAGTTATTGGCTTATGGCCTGGCGTCTTTCGTGAGCTATTCCCGGGTCAGAGGGCAACAGCATTTTCCTTCTGATGTTTTCATAGGCGGCATCCTAGGGAATCTGATTGCACAGGAAGTTTACAGCCGCCATCACGATCCCGAGTTAGGTGGTGCGGACTGGAACTCGATTGGCGAGTTATTCAGGGCCAGCCGCTCTTTGCCGGAGAATCAAGGTTCTCCATATGTGCCGCTGGACAGTTGGGTCTACCCAGCTCTCGATCGCTTGAGTGCCATGGGGCTTATTGACAGCGGATTCACTGGCATGCGTCCTTGGACGCGGCGCGAATGTGCCCGTCTGGTCAGTGAGGCAGGGGATCACATCGCAGATGCGTTCCTTGAGAATGGTGACGGCGATGCGCAGGAAACAATCTCTGAACTGGAAAGAGAATTCCACAGCGAAATCGACGGCGGAGATCAGGGAACTTTTCGAATCGAGTCCCTATATTCCCGGGCCGAATATATTTCAGGAACGCCGATCAATGATGGTTATCACTTTGCCCAGACGCAAATTAACGATTTTGGTCGACCCTACGGCAGGGGTTGGAATACCGCCACCGGGTTTTCGGCATATGCGAGCCAGGGACGGTGGGTGAGTTATTTCCGGGGCGAATGGCAGACAGCCGGAGGATTGCCCGCGCTACCTCTCGCCGCGCGACAAACCTTGCAGCAGGTGGATCACGGGGCGCTGCTCACCGATGCACCCCAGCTGTCGACGAGCCAGTTCTCCGTTCTGGATGCCTATGTGGGATTGATGTTCTCCAATTGGCAGGTTTCATTCGGTCGGCAAAGCTTATGGTGGGGTCCGGGTGATGGCAGTCCGGTGATGATGAGCGACAATGCGGCCCCGCTCAACATGTTTCGCATCAATCGGGTGACGCCCTTAAAGTTGCCCAGCTTTCTGGGCTGGTTGGGACCGCTGCGGGTGGAATTTTTCCTCGGGCAATTAAGCGGTCAGCAATTCATGAACGTGAATGGAGTCATCGGAAGCTTCCAGCACACGCTTCACCCACAGCCGATGATCCATGGGGAGAGATTCACCTTCAAGCCAACAAAGAATTTTGAGTTTGGTTTTTCCCGCACCGTGATCTTTGCCGGAGAAGATGTTCCCTTTACTCTGGGATCTTTTAAAAGCAGCCTTTTCAGCATTAGCCGATCATTTACGAGCGACCCTGGCGACCGCAGATCTGGAATGGACTGGTCGTATCGAGTGCCAAAACTTCGCGATTGGGTGACGTTCTACGGGGATGCGTTTGCCGACGACCAAATTTCTCCGATTGCGTATTGGGATCGGTCCGCGATTCGGGCCGGCCTGTACTTCTCGCACCTACCGGGCATTTCGAAACTTGATTTTCGTGCCGAGGGAGTCTACACCGATTTGCCTGCCGGAGGAGCTCTCAGCCACGGGTTTTTCTACTCAAATGACCGTTACTTGAACGGTTATACGAATAATGGGCAGCTCATGGGGAGTTGGATCGGCAGAGAAGGGCAAGGCGCGCAGGGATGGGCGAATTATTGGTTCAGTCCCCGAAACCGCCTGCAGTTTAACTATCGACATCAAAAAGTCAGTCAGCAGTTCATTCCCGGCGGAGGCACCCTTACGGACCTGGGCGTGCGAAGCGACTATTGGCTCCGTCCCAGCATCGGACTTTCTGCGTCGGTGCAATACGAGCGCTGGTTATTTCCCTTGGTTCAACCCAATCCCTCGCGAAATACGACGGCAGCAGTCGAGATTGAGTTTCAACCTCAAAAATTGTTTCGCCGATCCGCCTCGGAAAGGGCTGAAATTCCCGGGCAGCCATGAGCAAATGCGTGGAAACCGAACCAACATTTCCGCCCCGAGGTTGGGTGTGTTACCCCTGATACCGGTAGTGACTTAGGTTCGGATTTATGGCAGATGGGAAGGTTGGAGCTACAATCAACGACGGACACCCAAAAAATCAGGCTACTTGCTAATGTGCGATGTTTGTCCTACTGGGCCGAAGTCCAGGGATGAAGCACCTGAGGGTTGGTGTTTGAATTTCGCGAAGTATGTGGAATCGGAATTGCTTTGAGCTGGCTCTGACAAGCGTAGTCGAGAGAAGGAAAAGGCGAGAATGCATACCTCAGCCAAGTTAGGAAGGTCTACGCAACGATTGCCGCCCGAGATACCGGCAATCGATCTGCGCATGTTCGAAACGGGCGAGGCGCGGACTTCAGCGTCTCACTTCCGGCGGGCGGTTGTTGCCTGCGAGGCGGTGGCCGACCTGTTAACCATCGTGCTGGCCGTCTTGTTGGGTTATGTGACGTACTCAAGTCTTGCTCTCGGCAGACACATCCACTATCCCACGCATGCCGTGCTGGGTTTGGCCCTGGCGTTCGCAGTTGTGATGGTGCTGATGCTGGACCGAATCGGCGCATACCGCCGTGCCAACAGCCTGCTTCGCGTTCGAGAAACGGAGCAAATATTGCGCGTGTCTGCGCAGGCCTCTCTTATTGCGCTTGCGGTTTCTTTCTTCAGCAGCATTCTCTTTTCACGTTGGCTCCTGGTACTGTGCCTAGCGCTTGTTCCCCTGGCCCTGTTTATTCAAAAGACATTGGTTTACATGTTGGTCCGAGCGTTCCACTCCAAGGGGTTTGGCATAGAAAGAGTGCTGATCTACGGCGCGGGGGGCACTGGGCGGCGAGTTTTTTCCGTTTTGGCGCGTTCACCGAAGTTGGGTATGGAACCGCTGGCGTTCATCGACGACGATTCCGCTAAGGCCGGGGCGACAGTTTTCGAGATGGGGTATGAACGACGACGTTCGGCACGAGTTTTTTCTGGACCAGTCAGCAGCGAACTGATTACCCGTTCCGGAGTCGACCTTTTGATCATCGCTATTCCTTCGATAGGACGAGATCGCTTTCTGCGCACCGTGGAGGAAGCGTTCAAAGCAAAAGCACGAGTATCCTTTGTACCTAGCCATTTTCTCCCTTCAGATCCATGGATTGACTACCAAGACATCGACGGCGTACTGCTGGCGTCGTTTGGAAGGTCGGCACGGCAGACCGCTTATGAACTCATGAAGAGAGTCTGTGATATTGCTGGGTCTGTCGCTCTTCTCATTCTAGGTGCACCTCTTTTTGGCTTGTTGGCCCTGCTCATAACCATAGATTCGGAAGGTCCGGTTTTCTTTAGGCAGGATAGAGTTGGAGAACATGGTCAGATCTTCAAAATGTTCAAGTTTCGCACCATGCATTTAAATGCGGCGCCTTATGAATACTCGCCCTGCGCATCAGAGGACCCCCGGATCACTCGCGTCGGAAGATTCTTACGCCGAACGAGTCTGGACGAACTACCGCAACTGGTGAATGTTCTGCAGGGCAAAATGTCGATGGTGGGACCGCGCCCCGAGATGCCTTTCATTGTCGAGCAATATTCCGAGAATCATTGGCAGAGGTTACAGGTGAAACCTGGCCTGACTGGTTTATGGCAGTTAAGCGGAGACCGAGCGTTCCTGATTCACGAAAATATGGAATACGATCTTTACTATATTCAACATCGAAATTTCTTTATGGACCTGGCGATTCTGTTACATACTTCGATATTTGCGATGCGTGGCATATGAAAGCTTTGCGTATGCCGCTGCACTAATCAGCGAGACTTTTTTGTCCCTATAGCCATACAATTGCTGGTGTTGAGATTCGGCGATTTTCGTACTTAGAGAAGCGGTCTAATTGTGGTAGACAGTTTGAGACAATCCGTAGTGATCCATGAGATCGATCCGGCCAGCGAAGTAGAATTTCCACCTGAACCGGAACAGATCGAGGACCGGGAAGATGCTTCCGCTCTGATTTGGCTCGATCGATTTAAGCTGCTCTGGGAAAATCGCTCGGTGCTTTACCGGGTAGCGATCTGGGCGTTGATTATCAGCACCGTCATCGCTTTCCTCCTTCCCCGCAGGTATGAGGCTTCAGTCAGCATCATGCCTCCTGATACGTTGAACGACAGCAGCGCCATGTTAGCCGCTATGGCGGGCAAAGCGACTCCTGGCCTCGCAGCGATGGCGGGAAACCTGCTAGGCATGAAAAATACTGGCGCCCTGTTTGTCGATTTGCTTGGCAGTCGAACCGTCCAGGACCATATTGTCGACCGGTTTGATCTACAAAAAGTGTATTGGGTTCGTTATAAACAGGATGCTCGAAACATTCTTAGCCGCCGTTCCGGCTTTTCAGACGATCGGAAAAGCGGCGTGATCACGTTGACTGTAACCGACGCGGATCCCCAGCGGGCACATGATATCGCTCAAGCCTATGTAGAGGAACTCAATCACCTGGTGTCGCAGGTAAGCACCTCGTCAGCTCGGCGAGAGCGGGTTTTTATCGAACAACGGCTGACGTCCGTGAAGGGCGACTTGCAGGATGCCGAGCGTCAGTTCAGCGCTTTCGCGAGTAAGAATGCTGCCTTGGACATTAAGGAGCAGACCAGGGCTATGGTGGAATCTGCAGCCGTGCTGCAAGGTCAAGTAATTACGGCCCAGTCCGAACTTCAGGGTCTGGAGCAGATCTACACCAAGGACAATGTCCGAGTGCGTGCGCTCACAGCGCGAATCGCCGAATTGAAGAGCCAACTGGACAAGATAGGGGGGACTGACGCTTCTCTACTACCGGATGCAACTCAATCGAACGAACTCTATCCTTCTATACGCAGACTGCCGTTGCTTGGCGTTCAGTGGGCGGACCTCTATCGCCGTATGAAGATTCAGGAAACTGTATACGAATTGCTGAATCAACAGTATGAGCTGGCTCGTATCCAAGAGGCGAAAGAAATACCCACCGTCAACGTGATTGATCCAGCGAATGTACCCGAGAAAAGATCATTCCCACCGAGAACACTGGTGGTCGTTTTACTGACGATTCTGTCGATCGGTATTGCATCTGCCTGCATCATAGGATCAGATCGTTTGGAGCGCATGGATCCACAGGATCCGCGAAAGATTTTTGCGTCCGGTATTCTGCAACAAGTCAAACACGCTAGTGAGGTTTACGTGCGATATCCCGCTTTTGTGAAGTTAAAAAATTATGCCGGGAAATTCCGACACGAGCCGCAATAGCCTGACGTCAATATCAGCAATTTGCGTTTCCGGTGCACCACACTTAAATTCTCGTCAAAATGGGCAATCAAACCTGGCAGTCTTCGGGTCTCGGCAGGCGCGTGATTGCGTTGCGAGGTTCGCGTAATTTTCGTGAGAGCGCAAGCAATGCGGCATACAGCGTTGCAGAGTACATTGCGCAGCCAGCGGCATCTCTGCTCGCCGCTCCATTCCTGGTACGTCATCTAGGCCTTGCACAATATGGCATCTGGATGCTGGTTAGCGCGATTCTGGGCAGTATGGGCATACTCAGTACCGGCTTCGGCGATGCTACCGTTAAATACGTTTCGGCCTATCGCGGACAAAACAACTCCTGCGGAGTGGAACGCACAATTCGCGCCACCCTGACCATCAATACCGCCCTGGGTTCTCTATTTGGCGGTCTGGTTTGGACAGCAGCACCTTTTCTGGCCCACAGCGTCTTTAAAATTGAACCTGAATTTCAAAAGGTAAGCATTGGAGCGATTCAAATCAGCGCGATCATTCTGGTAGTACGCTCGGTCGAGTCGGTGTTTGTGAGTACGTTACGGGCCTTTCAGCGCTATGGACCTCCCGTCAAACTAAATGTATTTCTGCGATCCGTGGTCGTCGTCTCAGCCGTGGTGTTGGCGGCAATCGGCCGCGGCGTAGTGGATATCATGATGGCGACTTTGTTCTGGTCTGCTCTGGTGGTAGTTTTACAGGCGATCGCGGCTCAGAAAATTGTGGGGACTTTTAACGTGCTCCCAACTTTGCAGTACGAAGCTCTCAAAGAGGTGTTCGCTTTCGGGTGCTTCAGTTGGTTGCAAGCCCTGGCGGCGGTTGTGTTCGGCTATGCTGACCGCTTCCTCGTGGCAGCGATGTTAGGCACTGCCCCGGTCGCAATCTACGTATTGTGCGTCCAGGCCACCCAACCGATTCACGGGTTAGGGGCGGCGGCGTTCAATTTCTTATTTCCGCACATCAGTTCGCGGCATGAAGCTGGTGAGGTCGATGCCCCGCGACGTGTCTTTCGCTTCGCTTTGTTAAGCAGTGTCGGATTTTCACTCCTGCTGGCTCTGCCTCTTATCTTATTCGGGAGACCACTGCTCACCTTGTGGATGGGACCGGAGTTCGCGCAACAAGGCTATGTTGTCCTCGGCGTACTCGCTGTAGCCTATGTTCTCCTGGCAGTAAACGTGGTGCCCCACTACACATTGATGGCTCTCGGGAAGGTACGGTACGTCTCCATCGTCAATGTTTTGGGTGGCATATTGTCGCTTTGCGGGGCGGCGATGTTGATTCCGCCGTTCGGCCTGCTCGGAGCCTCGGTCGGACGACTTTTGTATGGACCCGCAGTCGCCCTGAATTTCATTAAAGTCAAAACCTCGCTACCTCGACCGCTAGATCCCGGGCAAGATGTTGTTCCGGTAACCACATGATCGCCAAAAATCGAAACCGCATCCGGCATGTGTTGCAGGCAACTCAGCACGAACTTGGCGGGATGCTGGCAGACCTTAAGTTGTTTCGGCGACGTGGAAATGGACACTGCAGCTTTCGTCATTCACGAGTCAACGGATTGGATTTATTAGTCAGGGCCGATGAAGATCTCGGCCATGATATTTATTTTTTTGGCGAATATGAGCCCGGGGAGTCCGCATTCATCACCCAGAACGTGCGACCAGACGACATTTGTGTCGATGTCGGAGCGAACATTGGTTTCTACACTCTTTTGCTGGCTAGGAACGCCAAGAAGGGTTTAGTGCACGCATTTGAACCTGTCTCCCTGAACTACCACTTGCTCACAGTGAATGTGCTGACCAACAAATTAAGCAATGTGACCTTGAACAACTGTGCGATTGGCGATCACAACGCGGATATCGACTTCTATGTGGCCCAGGACGGAGGGTTTTCGTCGGCCGTGGATACCGGTAGAAAACAAATCGTCGACAAGGCTCAAGTGAAAATGATCACTCTTGACTCTTATTGCAGCCAAGTCGGCCTGTCAAGGATTGATTTCTTAAAAATCGATGTGGAAGGTGGGGAGCCAGGATCCATTCGCGGTGCTCATGAATTGCTTTCCGACGCGCGCAAACCGCGCCTGCTCATGCTTGAGTTGTACGAGCCCATGCTTCAGAGATTCGGCAGTACTATCAACGAAGTGGTCCGCCAGATGCGAAACTATCGGTATGATCCATTTATCGCAGTTGATGGCAAACTAGTTCCCTTCACTGAAAAACATCACAATACTTTCTACAACGTGTTTTTTACTCAGGCATAATAAGAAAAGTTAAGGTCATTTCACTCACGAAAATGCGGTCGTCATGAACGACGTGTCGTAGAGAGTTAGTGAGAACTGGAAGTCAATTCCAAAAAGCGGCGAGAGCCGCCGGTTTTTTGTACCACTGAGGCCAATCGATGCGAGTTCTGGTTACTGGAGGTGCTGGTTACATCGGTTCAATATTGTGCCCGCGGCTTCTCGACGCGGGGTATCACGTGACGGTAGTGGATAATTTGTTGTACGGGCAGCGTAGCTTGTTTCAGCTCTGCGCCCATCCGTGTTTTGATTTTGTTTTTGGCGATGCTCGGTCAGAAAGCCTTATGCACAGCTTAATTGATCGAGCTGACGTGCTGATTCCCCTGGCTGCCGTGGTTGGAGCGCCAGGTTGCGATCGTGATCCCTGGCTGGCAACTTCGCTTAATCTTGATGCTGTAAACTTGCTTAACCGCCTCCGAAAGCCCTCGCAATTGGTGATTTTCCCAACTACCAACAGCGGGTATGGAACTAAGTCTGGGGACGTTCACTGCACGGAAGATACCCCGCTGGAGCCTATCTCTCTCTATGGAAGGCTGAAAGCTCAAGCAGAGACGGCGTTGTTGAATAGCACGAATGCGATTACGCTCCGCCTGGCCACGGTTTTCGGTTTCTCGAACCGGATGAGACTTGATCTCCTGGTAAATACCTTTGTGTATCAAGCGGTAAAAGACCGATATATCGTCATTTTTGAAAAAGACTTCAAAAGAAACTATCTGCATATTCGCGACGTGGCAGATTGCTTCGTTCATTGCATTGAGCACCCGGATCGCATGATTGGAAGACCGCATAATGTCGGCTTGGATTCGGCCAACCTGTCGAAGGAAGAACTGGCATTGTTGATCCAGCGGTATGTGCCAAACTTTTATATTCACTTCTCAGAAGTCGGAAGTGATCCTGACAAGCGTAATTACATCGTTTCGAATCAACGCTTGCGGGAGGCTGGCTTCGAGGCTCGTCGGACGCTGGACGAAGGAATTCAAGAACTTATCAAGGGCTACCAGATGATGCCCAGGAGTGAATTTAGCAACGCGTAGGGGTTTTCGTATGCCAAGCAGGGCGTTTCCAGAACGAGTGCTGGATTTAGCACGTAGTTCCTGCAACGGAACTATCATTCGGGCGAAAGCTCCATTGCGACTTAGTTTCGCCGGCGGCGGAACAGATCTCCCCGAGTACTACAGAAGGCACGGCGGGGCGGTTCTCTCAAGCACCATCAACAGATACGCCTACGTCACTGTCTATCCTGGCGACAATGGCGAAGTTTCCATCCGATCTTTGGATTTGGGATACCTAGTGAAATATTCCGTTGGAGAAGTCCCCGCATACGATGGCGTCCTGGATCTTGCCAAAGCAGCGATCCGACAAGTAGGCATCGAGCGCAGTATAAGCATCGATGTTCGGCTGGACGCGCCTCCAGGTAGTGGGTTGGGTGGTTCGTCGGCCTTCACGGCAGCGGTTCTCGGAGCACTTTCCGCCCTGACAGGAAAAGCGCTGAGCACGTACGAGCTGGCGGAATTGAATTATGTGGTTGAGAGAGTTGACCTGAAGATTGCGGGCGGAAAACAAGATCAATATGCAACGACGTTTGGAGGTTTCAACTTAATCGAGTTTCGCAATGACCGCGTTATCGTGAACCCTCTCCGCATCGACCGCGATATTTTGAACGACTTGGAATCCCATCTGCTCCTCTGCTACACCGGCTGTGTCCGACCTGACCTGGGTTTGGTCGACAAGCAGGTCTTGCTCTATCAGCAAGGCCGCGAGGAAACTCTCACAGGGATGAGGCGTTTGCGAGAGTTAGCTTTTGAGATGAAGGAAGCGTTACTCACCGCGCAACTAGCCCATTTTGGCGAATTGCTTCACGAAGCGCACATAAACAAGAGGCGTATGAACCCTCACATTGCTGAAGGAACCCCGGCCGATCTTTTTTATGACACGGCGCTAAGACACGGCGCGATTGGGGGGAAATTGTGTGGCGCGGGTGGTGGCGGGTATCTCCTTTTGTATTGCGAAACCGGACGGCAGAACGAAGTCCGTAAAGAACTTGAGAAATTGGGCGGACAATTTACTGACTTTGCTTTTGACGGGTGGGGACTGCAGGTTTGGCGGAGCTCCGCTGCATGATCACAGGCGCCATTTTGGCAGGCGGATTTGGCACACGACTTCGCCCCGTGTTGAATGATGTTCCAAAGGTTCTGGCTCCGGTTGGCGGCAGGCCATTCTTGACTTACCTTCTCGATCAACTGAGTTCTGCCGGGATTCTCAAGGTTGTGCTTTGCACAGGCTATCTGGCGGATCAGATTCATACGGCCATCGGGTCGAGTTACGGCCAACTCCAAATTGTTTATTCTCAGGAACACCAGCCTGTCGGAACTGCGGGCGCATTAGCGCTGGCTCTTCCCTTTTTGGACTCCGACCCCACACTGGTGATGAACGGTGACTCTTATTGTGAACTGGATCCCACCAAATTTATTCAGTGGCACCGTCAGAAAAGAGCTGTCGCTTCCTTAGCCTTAGTCCATTCGGAAGATACATCTCGATTCGGCCGCGTGACCTGCGACGAAAATGGCCAGATCTTCCGTTTTGGAGAGAAGCGATCTCAAGGTTCTGGGTGGATCAACGCCGGCATATACCTTCTGTCACAGTCATTCCTCGGCGCCATCCCACAGGGGAATGTTTCGATGGAATATGACATTTTCCCTCGTTATGTGGGAAAGGGTTTGTTCGGTTATCCTGAAGGCAAACAATTTATCGACATTGGCACTCCAACCTCCTATGCAAATTCAGAGGCCGTAATGCTTGAAAGACGACCGAAGCCTCAATATCAATCGCTCAGTTCGGCCCATTCCGGCGAATTAAAATTCCAGCGATGCGTGCTGCTGGATCGCGACGGCACCATCAATATTGAACGGCATTATCTGTCTGATCCCGATCAGTTTGAACTTTTGCCCGGAGTAGTTGAAGGACTGAGGCAGCTTCAGTCCGCAGGCTTTGGCCTGGTAATAGTTTCTAACCAATCGAGCATTGGCCGAGGCTACCTCGATCAAGAACGACTGGAAGCAATTCATCGCAGGATGAAAGACTTGTTGCGACGCGAAGGAATCTATTTGCACGGAATCTACGTCTGCCCCCACCTTCCCGAGGACCACTGTGATTGTCGGAAGCCAAAAGCTGCCTTGGGGCACCGGGCCACGGAGGAGTTAGGTTTTGATCCCAAACAGTCCTTTGTGATAGGTGACAAGGAAACCGATATCATGTTTGGCAGGAATTTGGGATCAAAGACAATTCTCGTCTTAACGGGCTACGGTAGAGAAGTACATAAGCAGGGCCAACATCGTGCGGACTACATCGCAGATGGTCTCAGCGAAGCGGCCGCAATGATCATCCACACTCTCGATGAAAAGGTAACAAGTACGGTCACGATGGTGCACGAATGACAGTTCAAGCAACAGAACGAAGAACGGTCAATGCCGATAAAGCCGAGGAGCATGTTCGTGCGCAGTTCACGGCAAGCGCTCAGTTGAAAAGGGAAACTGTGGACTCTTGTCTTCAGTCCATACTGAGCGCGGCCGCAATCATCACCCAAAGCTTACGGATGGGCGGAAAACTTCTTCTCTGCGGAAATGGCGGTAGCGCCGCGGACAGTCAGCATCTGGCCGCTGAGTTTGTTAACTTGCTGAACAAGAACCAACTTCGTCCGGCCATGGCGGCAATTGCATTGACCACAGATTCTTCAGTGATGACCGCCATTGCGAACGACTTCGGCTTCGAGAGAGTTTTTGAGCGTCAAATTGCCGCGTTCGGCAAGGCTGAAGATGTTGTCCTCGCGATCAGCACCAGTGGAAACTCCGAGAATTTGGTATGCGCATTGCACTATGCCCGCAGCGAGCATATGAAGACGGTGGTTTTGACCGGTGCGGGCGGAGGGAAAATGGCGTCGTTGGCAGATGTCAGCATCTGCGTGCCCTCCCAAGACGTTCAGCGAATTCAAGAGGTGCACCTGTCCATCGAACACGTCCTGTGTAGCCTTGTGGAACAAGAACTCTTTGGAGGAGTCGAGTAAATGATCTCGTTTTGGAAAGACAAGTCAGTGTTAGTGACCGGCGGCGGTGGGTTCCTGGGCAGCCATGTTGTAGAGAAGCTACGGACATTGGGAGTCGCATCGATATTCGTAGTACGAAGTAAGGAATTCGATTTAACTCAGGAAAGCGATGTTAGGAAGCTATTCGCTGATCATCCTGCTGACATCGTCTTTCATCTAGCGGGATTAGTTGGGGGTATCGGGGCCAATAAGGCGCGACCCGCAGATTTTTTCTATCAGAACCTTATGATGGGGATTCTGGTCATGCACTACGCATGGAAAAATGGCAGCAAGAAGTTCGTAGGCGCGGCGGCTGGTTGTGGTTATCCGGAGCACGCTCCAATGCCGCTTCGAGAGGATTCCTTATGGGAAGGCTTGCCACAACAGGAGAGTGCACCCTATTCCCTGGCAAAGCGAATGCTTCATGTCCAGTCCCTTGCTTATTGGCGGCAGCATCAGTTCCCCGCCGTAATTGCGATTCCCGGCAATATTTATGGCCCGTATGACAACTTCGACCTTGAGAACGCCCATGTTGTACCAGCCCTGGTGAGAAAATTCGTGGAGGCGACGGATGAAGCTCGTAACGCACAGGATGCTTCCCGGGCGGTGACCGTGTGGGGAAGCGGCCGGCCTACCCGGGATTTTGTTTACGCCGGGGATGTGGCCGACGGCATGGTACGCGCCGCTGAAGTTTACGATGCCCCGGCGCTGGTGAATCTGTCCTCGGGTACGGAGACCGTGATTCGAGAAGTAGTGGAGACGATCGCCGAAATTTCAGGCTTCGCCGGAAATATCGTATGGGACAAGGATCGACCTGATGGCCAAGCGCGACGAGTGATGGATATTTCCAAGGCCAGGCAGGACTTGGCTTTCGAACCTCGCACCAGCCTTCGCGATGGCTTACGCAAGACGATCGACTGGTACCGGGCTACGCACTCTAGTACTAGACCAGCGATGGCGGCCATGCAGCGCTGACTAATCTTAGGATCGCCGCGCGTAGCGATGGCCCTGCGAATACTTCCCAGTCATTTATCGGTGTGGGTATGTCTGAGCAGTAGTTCGGCTTGTCGGTACCAGAAAAAAGAAAATCAAGAGAAGTTTGTTCCGAGGAGGAAGTTGTGAATGGCCAAGTGGTGGGATGGAAAGAAAGTCTTGGTTACCGGGGGGGCCGGATTTATCGGCTCGCATTTAATCGCGCGACTGCTGAGAGAAGGTGCACAAGTCAGAGTTATTGATAATCTGGAGCGTGGAAAACTGGAATACCTGGGAAAGACTTTGAAAGATGTGGATTTTCAACCGGGCGATTTACGGCAGGGTTCCACGTCTGAGAACGCGTGCCGAGGAACCGAGGTGGTTTTCCACTTGGCATCAAAAGTCGGAGGAATCCGATATTATGTGGAGCAAACTGGGGACGTTTTCCGGCAAAATACACTGATCGACCAGAACGTGTGGTCGACGGCTCTGAAACAGGAAATTCCCTATTTTTTCTACGCCTCCAGCGCACACATTTACCCGATTGATCTGCAGAACACTCCGGACGCTGCTCCCATCCGGGAAGATCAGGCCTTTCCGGCGAACCCTGAGCTTTCCTACGGCTGGGCGAAGCTGTTGGGAGAGAAGCTTATTCAGTTTTCAGTCGAACAAGGATGTGCAACTCGAGCATCGATCGCCCGGATTATCGGAGCGTATGGTCCAAACCAGGATTTAGATCTGGCGACAGGTTCGGCGATTCCCGTATTTTCTCGCCGCGCCATCGAATACTCGAGCCAGACGCCCTTCATCGTTATGGGGACGGGGAAGGAAACTCGGTCCTATCACTATGTGACCGATACGGTCGACGCGTTCCTGAGGGCGGTGGAGAAATCCGAGAATTCTCGGATGGTAGGGCCGTTCAACTTGGGTAGCGAGGAAAGTATAAGTATCGGCGAACTGGCACGCGAGATCATCGCAATTTCCGGAAAGCCAATCGAAATCGTGTGGGATACCACTCGGCCAACAGCGATTTGGGGACAGGTACTGGATTGCGCTCTTTCCCGGCAGTTACTAGACGGATGGACACCCGCTGTTCCTTTGCGAGAAGGCTTGCGTAGATGTTACGAAAACATCTCCGAGCGGCTGGCTTCGTATTCGACAAAGCAATTGAGCATTTGATCAACTCCGATCATTTCGGCAGCTGTTGCGGACTGGTTCCGCAGATTGTCCATTCCACGGTCCCGCCCATGAAGAGCAAAGCCTAGTGCAGCCCACTCAGCAGAATTCAGCGCCGCCGGCAAATTTGCGTAAGTCTGTTTTTACCAGGCATAAGGCGAGTTTCTTTGCGGGAGTGCTGTTTCTTCTTTTGTTTTCTGGCCCGCCTAAATTCAGGGTTCGTGATGCTGCGGCTTCGTTGTATGGGGAGATAGACCTATCCATCATTGTGAACGTGATCGTGTGGGGACTTGCTGGCATGTGGGTGTGCTACCAACTGTTCCGCGCATACTATTCGCGGAAACGGTTTCCTTTACGGCTTTGGTTCCCGCAAAAAGTCGCAGGGTTGATGATCTTGTTCCTGGGAGCGTCGACCGCCGTCTCGTTGGCTCCGCAAGTTACGGCTTTTAAGGTCTATCAAATTCTTGTCGCATTTCTCTTTACGCTTATTTTTGCAGAGTGGTACGGAATTGAGACCTGTTTGAACCGGCTGTTGCTGGGGAGCTCACTGCTGTGTGCAATAGTGGCCGTGGCAGCTTTCGTCGCCCCTGATCTGGCGGTCGCTGCATCGGAGACCGGGTTTCCCCGCTTGCGGGGCCAAGGCATCACAGAGGCAGGATTCGCCGCCACCTTCGCGCTTGTATTGCTGTTGACCACACGGCGAAGAATTTCGAAGCCTACGTTCATCGGTTTGGGGGCGTTCCTGTCCACCATACTTTTTCTTTCACTCGCTCGAGTCGGGTGGCTGGCGTTGGCCGTTTTTTTTGCCGTTGCCCTCATAAAGCGACCGCAAATAAAAACTTTGCCGTGGGTTTATCTATTCTGGGTATCGGCTGTGATCGGAGTGGCTGCCGGGATCATAGGTAGGATCAGTGACATGCGCGATCCCGAAACTGTCTTCACCTTGAGCGGCCGGCTCGGGTTGTGGGCATTCCTAGGATCAACGACTTTGGCACGGTCCCCTTGGCTGGGATTTGGCTACCTGGCGGGCACTCGCGATCTCGGGATGCAATATGACCCCGAACTTGGCTCTGGACACTCGATTTTCTTTGATGTTTTCGTTGGAGGAGGGCTTCTCAGCCTGGCATTGTTCCTGATATTAATCATCGTCCTTACGGTGAAGGCGGTGAAGTTGCTTCGGGCAAGACGAGACGCAGTCTCCTTTGCCGTCGCCTCTGTTTTTATCGTGATTTTGTTGTTCTCTTTCGTGGGCGAAGACATCGATTCCAGTCCATTCGGGTTCACATTTTGGGCACTCGTAACCATGCTTCCGTTGCTCGGAGGTCAAGCTGCCCATTCCTTGCCGTCCCCGATTCAAGTCAAGGCTCTTCCTTCGGGTTCGACTCGACTGCCGCCTCACGGTCACTCAAGCCCAGCATAAATTTATTTGGGACATTAGATCATGCGCATTCCTTACAGACCGGAGTTTCACCAATGTTGACAAATAACCCTCATAGTTTGGCTGTTTCGCCATCATGAGGATACTTTTCATTCACGACTTCTATCAACGATTCGGGGGCGAAGATGCAGTTGCCTTGACTGAAAAAAAGCTTCTTCAGGAGCATGGGGATGAGGTGATCCCATATACACGTCACAATGATGAAATAAAAGATTATGGTCTCTGGCGAACGCTCACCATGCCGGCAGAGGTGATCTACTCACGCCAAACCGTCGCAGATCTTCGTGAGATCGTCGAGAACCATCGACCCGATGTAGCCTATATCCATAATTTCTTCCCGCTGATTTCGCCATCTGTCTACCCCGCTTTGAAATCGCTCGGGGTCCCGTCGATACAAGTAGTCCATGACTTTAGAATGCTGTGTCCCACTGGCGTGTTTTATACCGAAGGCAGGGTCTGTGAACGTTGCAAGCATGGAAACTTTCTTCATGCCGTACGCCATCGTTGCTATCACGAATCGTACGCGGCAAGTGCGTTGGTGGGATCGGCGATCAGCCTTCATCGAATTTCCGGAGGGCTGAACAAGGTTGACGGATATATCTGTCTTACGGAGTTCACGAAACAAAAATTGTTAGAGGTGGGGGTCGCTGCGGAAAAGCTGTTCGTTAAGCCGAATTTTATCGATGCTTCACACGTCAGACCATCCGCGGCAGGCGGTAGCTATGCCCTCTTCTTGGGCCGGCTTTCTGATGAAAAGGGGCTTTGGACGCTGATCCATGCATTCGAAAAACTCCCGCATATTCCGTTGAAGATTGCAGGAACTGGGCCCCTGGAAGGCGAAGTGCGACATTACGTAAGAGAGAAACAGCTAACTCACATTGAAATCTTGGGTTTCAAGAACGGGCAGGAAAAATGGGATCTGCTACTCGGCAGCCTTTTCGTTGTTATTCCCTCGGAGTGGTATGAAACCTTCTGCCTGGTTGTGCTCGAGGCTTATGCCGCAGGCAAAGCGGTACTTGCGTCCAGGATGGGAAGTCTTCCGTACGTGCTCGAACAAGGGGTAACGGGCGAACTTTTCGAGGCCGGGAATCCCGAAGACCTCGCGGCGAAGGCGAACGAAATGACGAAGCGACCCGAAGAGTTGCAGCGCATGGGAATGCATGGCAGGAAATTGGCCGAAACCAAATATAGCCCGGAACAGAATTATCGCCAACTGATGGAGATTTTTTCGAGCTTTGTACCGTCCCGGACTGCCGATGCATCGCCCCTTATTCTCAGCTGAACATCCGAAATTAACCACTCGCAGGACTGGATTTGAAAGACTTGATCTTAAAGAAGCGGAATGCCTGCCCCCGCCTACGCGTTGACCGTAGTTCCCGCACTTACTTACAATTGTTACAGAACAAAACTGCATTGACCCTGAATTGCGCTAATACCATTGCCCCAAGATGCGTTTGGACACGCTGACAGAATCATGTCTGACTCTCTGTACGGCTTTTTCGAGACTGCGCTCTCCAAGCTCAAAGGTCGAAAATACGTAATCGATCGGCGTATTCCGATTCATCTTTTCCTGATGATTTTGCTGCGCCGTTCTGTGTGGCTAGTTCGCGGCTTGTTTCGGACGCTTTTGCTGACAGGCAAGCCCGCCATGGTTTTTATGGCTCCTGGGGTAAAGTTGCGCAACTTGAGTCTCTGTAAATTTGGCAAAGGCGTAACTTTGGAGACCGGGGTCATCCTCGACGGCCTTTCATACGAAGGTGTCACACTTGGCGACAACGTCACGATTGGTCCCTATTCTGAGATACGCTCAAGCATGCTTTCCAGCCTTGGCGCCGGACTTAGCTTCGGCAAAAATTCTGGTTGCGGTGCGTATTCGTTTATTGGGGCAGGGGGACCCATTCGAATTGGTGAACACGTGATTATGGGGCAGCACGTCTCTTTTCACGCGGAGAACCACAATTTCTCCCGCATCGACGTGCCGATTCGAATGCAAGGCGTGACCAAGTTGGGCATTACTTTGGAAGATGATTGTTGGGTAGGAGCAAATGTGATCTTTCTTGACGGCTGTCATGTAGGTCGCGGATGTGTGGTGGCGGCCGGCGCGGTCGTTCGCGGAGATGTGCCGCCGTTTTCTGTGATCGCGGGAGTGCCCGCCAGAGTGATTCGAAGCCGCAATCCGTCTGAACCGTCTCCCGATAAACTCGCGGCGATGACGAGCTAATGCTCTGGTGACTGCTGTACAGTTGAGGTTGATGTTTTCAAGCCGCAACGGAATGGCAGTCATGGGAAGAACTCAAATGACTAGGAGCGTTACTAACTGAATGCAAGCTCGCGCAGCTATCAAGACGTTTGCGAAAGACATTGATCGGCGGTTTGGGATCAGGCCGTGGCTTAGAGGGGAGCCTCGAGGCGGCTTTGATTTGGCGGGAGAAAAAGTCATCGATTGGGGCTGGATCTGCGCCAATCTGCCTCGCTCGAAACAAAGAGCCTTGGAAATCGGCTGTGGAAATTCGCCCGTTCTTCCTACCATGCTCGCCCTTGGTTATGACGTTGTGGGAGTCGACCTCGATGCCACGGTGGCCAACGAAATCAGCGGTTTTACATTTATCCAGGGTGATTTCAACCAGGTTCAGATTGCCGAAGGGTTTGATGTGATTGTCGCCTGTTCCGCTATCGAACACTTCGGGTTATCCGGTCGTTATGGCTCTGCCGAAGACCAAGACGGCGACTTGAAAGCAATGCGGAAGATGGCTAAGCTCTTGAAACCAGAGGGTCAAGTCTTTCTCACAATTCCAGTCGGTACAGACATGGTTTTCCGCCCGTGGCACCGAATATACGGGGAAATACGATTGAAGTCGTTGCTGGAAGGCTTCGAGGTAATCCAAGCTCGATTTCTAGTGAAAAAGCCCTGGGGCCCATGGCACGAAGTTTCGCGCGATACAGCAATGCAAGCGCCTGCCGATCAGGCACGCTATGGCCTCGGTGAAATGCTGTTGCGAACAATCTGATTACGACTGACATCTTCATGGACTCACTGACAAGCCCTAAGCTCTCGATTGTCACTCCGACATTCAATCAAGCGATGTTCATTGAAGAATCTCTTTTGAGCGTGAAGGAACAGAATTACGGCAATGTAGAACATATTGTGATAGACGGAGCTTCCACAGACAACACGGTGGAGATACTGCGACGGTACGCTGGCAAGCCGGGTTGGAAGCATCTAAGCTGGATCTCCGAGTCAGACAAGGGCCAGAGCGACGCGTTAAATAAAGGATTCAAGCGGGTCACAGGTGATATCGTCGGCTGGCTAAATTCGGACGATCGATACCGCTCCGGGTGTTTCAAAGAGGTGGTAGAAGCGATCAAGAAAAACCCCCAATCGGATATCGTGTTTGGCGATTACACGATGATGGATGAGGCAGGTCGTTTTCTTCGAGTTCGTCGTGAGATCGAATTCAGCCGGTTTCTGCTCTCGTATCTTCACATCCTATACATTCCGACGACTTCCAGTTTCTTCCGCCGGCGGATCTTCGATGAAGGCAACTGGTGCGATATCAGCCTGGACAATACGATGGACTACGAATACTACTTGCGCCTTGCGCAGAAGGGATATAAGTTTCAGCACGTTCCACGGCTTTGGGCGGACTTGCGGCTGCATCCGCGGAGCAAGTCAATAGCCGAAAAAGGAAGGGTGTTCCAATTGCACGATGAAATCGCTGTAAGTTATTCTCCGCTTCTACGGCGTCTGCATTCGAAACTGCTGCAAAGGATTGCCTTAAAGAGTCTTCAAACGGTTGCCCGCGGCCGGCGTTGCTCCGAAAAATTGCTGCGAGGGTACTACTTCGAGCAGTTTCAACCCGTCTGGCGAAACCGCCAAGCGGTCGGAGATTCGCTCAAAGGCAATTAAAGGGGATGGCGTCCGTTCTCGAATCTTGATTCCGTCATACGTTCTTACCTTGAAACTGTTCGGGGTATCTTTTTTCTGTTAGCGTTTTCTAGAGAGACTTTTTTGAGGAGACAATCCGAATACATGCGCATCGCGATGCTCGGTATCAAAGGACTTCCACCGAGGTACAGCGGATTCGAAACTGCAGTCGATGAAATCTCTCGCCGCCTAGTACAGTTTGGTCACGAGGTCGTGGTTTATAACCGCACGGGCCTAAGCACCCATCCAGGTAAGGATTATCACGGCGTGCAACTGGTAACTTTGCCCACCGTCCAAACCAAGAATCTAAGCGCAATTGTGCATTCTGCTCTTTCAACTCTGAACGTGTTATTCCGGCCCGTAGATGTGGTTCACTACTTCATCACTGGCACGACACTGTTTGCCTTTCTTCCGCGTCTCTTCGGCAAGAAGGTCGTTTGCTCCGTCGACGGTACGGATTGGCAACGCGCGAAGTGGGGTCGATTAGCGCGAGCGTACCTGAAGCTATCGGAACGCCTGGCTGTCTTGTTCTGTAACGCCATCATCGCGGATTCACGCGAAGTTCAAGATTACTATCGTGAAAAATATGGCGTTGACGCTACGCTGATCACTTATGGAGTACACGATTCTGTCAGCACACGCGGAGAGTGGCTGGAGCGTTTAGGTCTCAGTCCTCGAGAATATGTCCTCTTTGTTGGCCGCTTGGTACCGGAGAATTGTGTTCATCACTTAATTGCCGCGTATCAACAACTCCGCACCGACAAGAAACTGGTCATCGTTGGTGATGATCCCTGGGGCAAGACATATATCGGACGCCTAAAGTCGACTCTTGACTCACGGATTATCTTTACTGGCGGAATTTATGGGGAGGGATACGCGGAGCTGCAGAAAAATGCCTACCTCTTCGTGCTTCCAGACGAAGTTGGAGGTACACACCCCGCTCTGGTGGAAGCAATGGGATTTGGTAATTGCGTTCTTGTGAACGATACGCCGTCGAATCTTGAAGTGATATCAGATTCCGGGTTCAGCTATCAAGGCGCACAAGAGGAACGTGATCTGTGCCGGCAAATGCAGATGCTGATAGACAACCCGTCGGTGGTCGCGGAATATCGACGGAAAGCCCGCGAACACGCCAGAGCTAGCTATACATGGGAGCGCGTGGTGCTCCAGCACGAACACTTATATCGGCATCTTTTGGGCTTTAGTGAAGACCGCTTGGCGCTCTCGGCAAAATCATCGGCCTCGGATTAATCCGCGACAGCAATTCTTTCCAAACCGGGGGAGGCCAATCTCAGCCGGGGAGGTCAACAGGTTGAGTTCAAACTGGCCCTCGGCCGTTGTATTGCCGATCACTTCGTCTGACATATGAGAGATTCATCTTGTTTCTATCGAGGGAAACGATGAAGGTGCCGGCGATCACATTTTCGTTTTTCGCATTTATGGCCCTGTCTACCGCACCCGGTAATGCTCAATGCATCGGCAGCGAAAGCGTTTGCAACCAAGCGGTTCCTCGTCTGCTGAAAGTCAATGGAGTGCTCAAGGACACCGCAGGACAACCGAGAACCGGGGTTGTCGGCATGACATTTTCCATTTACCGCGAATCTAGCGGCGGATCGCCCCTTTGGCAAGAAGTGCAAAACGTGCAGCTTGACCAGGACGGTCGCTATGACGTGCTGCTTGGGGCGTCGAAGACAGAAGGAGTGCCGGTCGAATTGTTCACTTCGAAGGAACCTCGCTGGTTAGGGACGCAGGCGCAGTTACCGGGAGATGAGGAACAGCCTCGGGCGTTATTGGTAAGCGCCCCTTACGCATTGAAAGCGGCCGACGCCGAGACCTTGGGCGGCTTACCGCCGTCGGCATTCGCGCGAGCCACCCCCGCGACTGGCCAGAATGCGGCCGGATCAAAGGTTATTCCACTTCCTGTGCCTCAAGCTTTGGGTCCAGCAACCGGAAATGCCGATGCGGTTCTTCAGTCATCTGCGGGACTGCGGGTTACCAGTCCTGGAGGGAAGCCTAACGCCATACCAGCGTTCTCGGGTCCGTCGTCAATCATTAACTCGCAGATAACAGATACGCTCGGTGTAGTGAGCATGCGAAACCTCTCAAATATTTTGTTCGCCGACCGGTTTCCTGGTGGGGTCCCCGACGCGGTAACGGCGTGCCCTGCAAGTGGATGCATAATTTATGCCATCTCTCCGAAGGTAAATCTCAACTTGGGAACCATCGATCCAGGAAGTAAGTCAATCACCATTTATCTCGGACCCTTTACTTACAACGTAAAACAAATCACCTTGCGCAGTGGGCTGCGGATTTTTGGAATGGGGGCGTCCGCCGCACCGAGCGGCTCCGACCCCGGATGCACCACTGCAACCCCCTGTAACGGGACTACTCTCCAATCTGTGAACGGCAACAATCCGGTGTTTGTGATTCCGCGCGTCAACAACCGTGCTGCGATCGACGTTCTGATTTCCGGGTTTCGTCTTATTGGATCCGTCGGGAACACCAGCGAGGATGCGATTCTCCTTGATGCGAGTGCGCTCTCGAACGCCGGCTTGTGGTACTCAACTATCAAAGACATTCAGATATTTAACTTTGCCGGGATTGGACTACATCTTAAGGGAACAACCGACGGCTTCGAGGCAATGAATCAGTGGGTACGTTTCGACCGGGTCGTTGTATTTCGCACAACTGGTGGAGGAAACGGGCTAAGAATCGAGGGTGCGGCGTTCGAATTGAATTTTGAAGACTGCCAGTTTGATGGACACGTGGAGGGCGATGGAACCAATATTTACATCGGTGGTCTCGCTGGAGGAATTGACGGATTCCCCATCACTATTCGTTTTCGAGGTTTGGTCTCTCAATTGGCCGGTACTGCCGTCCAACTCGATGGAGCTGAAGGGATTTCGTTCTACGGGTCGCACCACGAAAAAGTTTGGGGCGTATACCAGATTACCGGCAATTCAAATATCTGGAATATTGGGGTCACGATTTCTGACGCCTGGTTCAACACCGATGTCGGGGCCCACGGCGGCTCCGGCTTTCTTCTGAACGTCGGTACGACCCTTGCATCGGGAGTCCGTTTCATCCACAACCAAATTTTCGGATCTCCTGACATCGTAGTAAAGGGGACCAATCTCGCTCAAATCGTTTACCAAGACAACGAATATCAGGGAACCGGGATTGTCCCACCGACCAGCGGAATTACAAGTCAACTGGCTCCGGCAGCCTCCATTAATATCGGGGGCGTCCATACCATTGGCCTCAATCCTTCAACAACGCCAATCACAACGATCCAAAGTTCCCTGGGTCCGGGAGAGATGGCAACGTTTTTCACATTTGCGGGACCGGTTGCCTTTGCGTCTGGCGGCAATATCAACTTGATGGGGTCACCCACGTTGACTGTCAACGGGTCAATAACATTTGTCCGAAACGATTTGCTTGGAACCCTGCAGTGGACGCCAGTGTCGCAATGGACAGCCCCATAGGGGCACTTTGCGCGGCAAATCCTTCTCGAAGAGAGTAACGCTCAAATTGTTCCCACGTGTATCTCAAAAGTTAATGGGCGTGTGTCAGACGATTTGAAATAATTTTCAGCTTGCGGAGTTAATCGGGGCCAGATCGATCATATGCGGAAAACCACCTGGCGGACTGACGCCAGAGTAGTTATCAAAAACCGGAGACACAGAGGCAAAATTTCGTTTGGGTGGTTGTTCATTCTCCTGCTGTTGATCGCAGCAGGGCTTGGGTGTGGTGCTGGTTCATCCTGCGGTGGAGAAACACCGCAGAGTTCCGCCGAGGATGCCGGCCGGTGGTTGCGGGGCGGCAGCGACTTGCACAATACCCGTTTCCAAGGTTCCGAGAAGATCATTAATTCGTCTAACGTAGGCGGCCTTGCGCCTAAATGGGTCGAGACCATGGCTGGGGATATCTCTGCAACCCCTACTACCGATGGCACCAACATCTACTTCCCAGACTGGGGAGGAAACCTCAATGCGCTCTCGGCGTCGACGGGCGAAGTAGTCTGGCAAAAGGTACTTTCATCCCGCACTAGCCCGGCGATCGCCGACGATGGCGCCTCCCTGTTTGTTGGCACGCCAATCTTTGCCGCCTCACCCGCAAGCATCGTCAAATTGGATACCCATACGGGGGCACTCATCTGGAACACGATCGTAGACCCGCACCCGGCAGCCGCGATCACCGGCAACCCAGTTGTGGCCAAGAATATCGTGCTCATCGGCATTTCTTCTTCCGAAGAGGGGCTGGCGGCGGATGCCAACTACCCGTGCTGTACTTTCCGCGGGAGTGTCGTAGCGGTGGATGAGACGACTGGTGTCATTTTGTGGAAGACCTACATGGTGCCGGACAATGGAGGGGTGCCAGGCGGATATAGCGGTGGAGCAGTTTGGGGTGGGACCCCGATGGTAGATCTTGATCGAGGTCTTGTGTACGTGGCAACCGGAAATAACTACAGCGTGCCGTCTGACGTTGTAGCGTGCCAATTGCTTACGCCAAATAGTCCTGCATGTATCGAGCCGGCAAACCGAATCGATTCGATTGTTGCGATGGATCTTTCTACAGGTACGATCCGGTGGACATTCCAAGCGATGTTCACCGATACCTCGAACAATGGATGCCTTTTCGGAGTCAATTGCGACGCGCCGCAAGGACCAGACAATGATTTTGCTCAATCGCCTGTGTTCGTCAACACATCGCTCGGCCCAACTGTTTTCGCGGGACAGAAAAGCGGAGCCGGTTATAGCCTGAATGCGGACAACGGCACACTCTTGTGGCAGACCCAGATCGGGACTCGGATCATGTGGGGCACCGCAACCGACGGATGCAGACTCTATGTCGCCAGTCGAAGAAATTTTACCAACGATGTCGGCGCGTGGTCGGCCGTGAATCCGGCTACCGGGAAAATTCTTTGGACAACCAATGACCCTGGCGATGCGTCCGATCATCCCGCAGCCGTGGCTCCTCTGAGTGTGGCAAACGGAGTTGTATACGGCGGCTCGGAAAACACTAACGGATCCACCATGTTTGGTCTCGATGCTGAAACTGGGAAGATTCTATTCTCCTTTAATAGCGGCTCTTCGGTTGCTGGAGGACCTGCGATCGCGAACGGCGTCGTGTATTGGGGTCGGGTTACTCTAAAGCCGGGTTGACTGGCAATAAGAGCATTTACGCCTTTTCGCTTTCCGGCAAGTAATGATTCTCCCACGGCAATCGTGGCCTAAACCATCCCCCTCGGCTTCCACGATTTGTTTGATCTGACGATGTGCCTTGGTCCTTTCCTAACCATTTTTATCTCCACAAGTGAGTCAGGCTGACGACGATTAGCATTCCTGCTAATCTATTGCGTTGATTAGCCTAAACGAATTCACATCGATTGTAGTCAAACAATTCTTGGCATTTCAAACTTTTGAAATCGGTTGAAAACATGAGTTTCGAGATCGCATCAAGACATCTGGAAGACGTGGTGGTACTCATCCCGCAAGCCCATCACGATGAACGCGGCTTCTTTATGGAGGCCTATCGCCAGGACAGCTTTGAACAACTGGGTCTGCCCAATAATTTTGTTCAAGATAATCAGTCTGTTTCGCGCAAGGGTGTAATTCGGGGCTTGCATTTTCAATGGGATCGACCGATGGGAAAATGCATGCGTGTAACGAACGGGATGGCATTCCTGGTTGCGGTGGACATTCGTACCGGGTCGCCCACATTAGGGAACTGGGTGGGATTGGAAGTGTCGGCAGAAAATATGAAACAAGTCTGGGCCCCCGCAGGCTTTGCGCGAGGCTTCTGCGCGATGACCGACAATGTGGTAGTGCAATACAAATGTACAGCGATTTATAACCACAGCGCCGAATCCGCCGTTCGATGGGATGACCCTGATATAGGCATTGAATGGCCTTTAAGCAACGCTTTGCTCTCGCCCAAGGACCGCGAGGCCAAGACGCTTAAGGAATGGCTACAGTCCCCCCATTCACAGCATCTCTCATATTCGCCGGCCATTAGCGGAAGGGTGTAGGCGAGCCTATCGCGAAAGGTCATGCGGGGAGACGGAACGAGGTCGGCTTATGGAGCGGGAGACCGGGATCGAACCGGCGACATCCAGCTTGGGAATTTTTCCCCTCGATGGGTGCTAGGAGTAGCAGGCAGTGCGAAAAGGGGCATGAATACTGGCGATTTACAACAGTTCGCACCGCTTGCCATTCCCTGCATCCTCTTGCCAATATTCCGGAATCGGCTCCGGTTTGTGGATGTTTTTGTGGATGAGATTCATCGAGGATAGATTGACCGATTGGCGCCTCTACTGATAACGTAGCGGCCCTCAAACAGAAAACGCGCCGTGCCGACGCGCAAACGCCGACACGACGCTAACCAGTTCGCCCCCAAGGAGGCAAACGTGGCTGCAAAGAATCGTACCACTCGCAATCTCCTCTCCGCTCAGTCCCCCGCTGAGCGGATCGCCCAAAACCAAAACACTTGCCCGCACGGGATTCCAATTTGCCCGGTCTGCATCGCGACTGATGAACGGTTGCGCATCGTGAACCAGCCGAAGCCACGTTGGTTCTCATTGTTCCGATTCGGGGGTGCGCGATGATTGCATCGGACCTTGCGTCTCTTCCCTTTCCTCAGGGCGCAGATACTTGGCTTGAGACGCGTCGACCCTACATTTCTGCAAAAACTTTCCACGAGTACAAACTGAACATCAAGATGCTCGGGGCCTTTTTCGGCGAGATGCGCGTGCAAGAAATCACCGGAGATCAGATCAGGGCGTATCAGCAGATGAGGCTGGAGAAGTGCGGGCCGTCCGGAATCAATCATGAATGCTCTGTTTTACAGCAGGTGCTGAAACGCATAGGGCGTTGGGCCGAGATCGCCCACAATTATCAGGCGCTCCCGTTGTCTAAAGAAAAACGAGGGAGAGCACTAGAGGCCGAGGAGAAAGAGCGGCTATTTCGGCTGTCAGCCACGAATCCAAAGTGGGAAGCCGCCTTCCTATTCGCCATCATCAGCGTCAACACTACGGCCGGACCAAAAGAAACCGCAACTCTACGATGAAAGACATCGACGTGGAGCGGCGTCTATTGACCGTCCAGCCCGAGGGCGCGAAGAATGTTCATCGCATCCGACCGATCCCACTCAACGAAGAGGCGTTCAAAGCCGTGAGGCTCGCGATGTCTTCGAGCAAGGCGACTGGGCGCGATAAGCCCGGACCACTATCTGTTCCCATTTAGGATCCACAACGCGCTGTACGATCCAAACCGCCATCAGACTAGCTTCAAGGGCGCGTGGAAGAAAATGACCGAAGCCGCTGATTTGCCGGGCTTCCGGATGTACGATCTCCGCCACCACGCGATTACGGTCCTTTTGGAAGATCCGCACGTTTCGCTAGATACGGCGGAAGCAATTGCCGGCCACATCTCGAGAGAAATGCAAAAGCACTATTCACATGCTCGAATGGATGCCCGACGAAAAGCCGTAAGCGGGCTCGACGGCAGCACGCCTGACCTATCCAGTGATCAGAATGAGGAACGCGCTCTGCGCAACGAAGACGTGCTCGAAATGCTCGCTGGTCTGTCTCCGCGGATCGTGGCCGAGCAGATCAAACATTCGGTCGGTCAATTCGACACGTCGCCGGCGGCGCTCAAAAAGTTGCAGTCCCAGGGAGTACCGGAGGCGGTCATTCTGGCCATGTTTCATGCGAAGAAAAGGAAGAGTGCCTAACTCAATCATTCTTACAGCCGCTGCGCGTTTTCAGCGAATATCGAGTCGAACAGACTCGTAACGTGCCCTCAGCAATGAGATGAAGCTCTTACCGGCAGCGACGGATTCCAAGTCTTGAAGGTCGATCACTACAATTACGATACCACGATCTTGGAAAACCTTCAGTTGCTCCAACGCGGCAAATGATGCCCCATTCTGCCCAGAGATTCCAGACCTGAAGAACAAGATTCCAAACTTGGCCTTGAAGGAGTCGAGCACGCGACAGAACTTAGCCATTGTCGTGAAATCGGCCCGGCTGTTCCAATCCTTGCACTCGCAGACAAAGTAGCGGCCGAGCTCGGATCGAAAATCGACGTCAAAACCTTCCATCGAGCGGATAACGTCACAGTCGGTTGAGCCACTTCGGGCCCTCCGTCTTGTGCGGCACCCGGGCATGCGGGACAGAAGATATTCTGCTAGGTACGAGAAGACCCAAGCTGGCTCAGTAACCAGCGGATATAGGGTTCGTTGGCAGAATAGACAAATGCTTCAGCCGCGGACGGGGCCTCCGTCAACCAATCGTCGTCAACACGCTGAAGGAGCGCCTCCGGAAACATGGCAGCCTCTGGTTCGGTCTCGGCTAATTCCCAGAAACGAGCGGCGTATCGACGGAACTCGCTATCAGGCTTCCCCCCACACCAGTCGAAAATACGAGGTGTGTCAATTCTTTTGTGTAAACGACCAGGTTTTGTTTTTTGGGATGGGTGCGCGAGGGAAGGGGCAGCATCCCTTCCCTCGCCCAGCGATTTTAGAAAAGGTTTGCGGTTCATGA
>Ga0070711_100000170_pt1 | contig 34633 bp, 30 predicted proteins | sample LARL53metaG_FD_65452 | JGI IMG/M metagenome (GOLD analysis project Ga0070711, IMG submission 65452) | Corn, switchgrass and miscanthus rhizosphere microbial communities from Kellogg Biological Station, Michigan, USA - LAR L5-3 metaG | ecosystem: Host-associated > Plants > Roots > Rhizosphere ... | reverse complement strand
CCGCTGGCACTATCGTACTTCTTTGAATTGTTGAACATGTATGAGAAGGAGTACTTGACGAGCAGCAACCGCAACAAGTAGGAAGTAAGAAGGCAGGGAGGGCCACAGGATCGGGATCCTGTGGTCCTCCCTGCCTTCTTACTTCCTACTTGTCGCTATTCCTGCTCTTCAGTTGTTCTGCTTCACCTCAGCCCGCCGGTTCATCGCGCGGCCGCTTGCCGTCTTGTTGTCGGCAATCGGTTCATCCTTGCCACGCCACTTGACGGTGATCCGGTCCGCGGCGACACCCGAAGCGATCAGGAGCCGGCGAACGGTTTCGGCGCGAGCCCGTGAGAGCTTCATGTTGTACGCCTCGGTGCCGATCCAGTCGCAGTGGCCGATCACGTCGACCGCAACCTCGGGATGCGCCTTGAGCGTCTCGGCGATCGCCTTGACGGAGTCCTGGCCTCCCCTGGTCAGGTCCGCGTGGTCGAACCGGAAGTGCACCATCTGCATGTCGAACGTGTACCGCGGCGGCGCTGCCGGTGGTGGTGGCGGCGGGGGCGGCGGCGGGGGTGGCGGGGGTGGCGGCGGCGGGGCTGCCATCGGGGCGGCAACCGTGATGTTCGCCGCCGACGTCATCTTGCCCTTGCGGCTGTAGGCAGTGACCGTCGCGGTGCCGACCGTCGTCGCCGTGTACAGGCCCGACATCGAATCGAGCCGGCCTACGCCGCTCATGCGGTAGACAACCTGGTCGCTTTCGCCGCAGTAGGTCGCCGGGGCGGTGAAGGTCTGCGTCTGACCCGGCTGGAGGTTCGCGGACGTCGGACGGATGCTGATCATGTCGGTCGAGTGGTTGCAACCCCGGCCGCCGAACATCAGCGACAACCCCGCCTGGCCGGCGAGGTACACGTTGCTCTTGCTGGCGAATCCGCTCGGGATCACGTCCGCGGTGCCATCGAGACGGATGCTGAGCAGCCTCGAAACGCGCAACCGGAGTCCGGTCATTCCGCCGAAGCCGACGTCGTTCCGCTTGATCGACGCGGCGAGCTTGTTGTAGCTCGCGCCAGCGCCGAACATCCAGAACGCGTGCTCGCTGAGCGGGGCGTTGTAGACGATGTCGAGATGGAACGGCAGGTACTGCAGACGGGCGACCGGGTAATTGTTCGCCGTCGCCGGGATCAGGGGCTGATTCGCGACGAGATCGGTCTCGTTGTACGAACCGTCGACTTCGAGTGCCACGTTCCGCGCCACGAAGAAGCCAATCCGGCCACCGACACCCGCGTGATCTCCGAAATTACCGTGAATCTGGTAGGCATTGGTGGGGTACTTGACTACCCGACCGAACGCCCCGATCTCCACAGTGCCCTTGTCGATGCCTTTGTCCTGTGCTGCCAGCGTGCTGGCTGCCATGAACGAGGCAATCATCACCAACCCGACGCGACGCATCGATCCTCCTGGTTGCCGCCCCGATCGACCCGCAGGTCTGGGGCAAATGACGTAAGTCAAGCTACTTCAACACTCTAGAGCAGTACACTATGGAAACATATCGGACAGGCATTCGCAAGAGCGGTACCAGTATCACCCGCTGAGCACGGATCTATCAGACCGCAGGAAGCGCGCCCTGCCCGAGGTTACATTGGTGCCGCCTTGATCTAACGACGGTTCAGCAATGGTTTCCCCCACAACCCGCGGACGATCTCAGCGTCGTTCCGGCCCGCTCCGGGCCCTGTTCGGAACGGCATTTCTGGCCGTTGCGGCTGCCGCGCCGCTGCGGGCGCAATGGCGCCTCGAGGCATGGCTGGGCCAGGCCTGGAGCGCCTCCAGCCCGGTGAGCTTCACACAGTTCAACCAGCCGGAAATCCGGGTCAACGGCCAATGGGCGACGCGGCCGTTCGCGCCAACGTGGTACTACGCCGGGCGGATTGCGAAGTGGTCCGGCGGCGCCGCGTGGGCGTTCGAGTACATGCATCACAAGATCTACCTCGAGAATCCGCCGCCGGGGGTGCAGCTCTTCCAGGTCACCAACGGCGTCAACTTCCTCCTGGGTGAGCGGTTATGGCGCCGTCACGGGTGGGAATTCGGCATCGGGGCAGGTCCCCTGTATGCGGTGCCCGTGAGCTCGGTTCGCGGGCTCGTCTACGACAATGCGCACGGCATCTTTCACTCCCAATACGAGCTGGCCGGAGCTGCGCTGCAGGCCAATGCTGCCCGCCGGCTCCGGCTCCTGCCGTACACCTTCGGATCGCTGTCCGTGAAGGCCACCGCCGGATACCTGCACGTGCACATTGCCAATGGTCACGCGGTTACCAGCAATTTCGCCCTTCACGTTCAATACGGACTTTCACTCCAGAGCCGCCCGAAATAGGCCCACTTGCCAGGACCGGGCGACCTGCATATTTATGCAATATGCATAATCGGGTTCTCGCCCTCGCGTTCTCTGGTGGTCTGGATACCTCGTACTGCGTGCCGCGGCTGACGGAACGCGGATATCAAGTACACACGGTCTACGTCAACACGGGCGGCGCCACACCCGCCGAACGTCTGGCGATCCAGGCCCAGGCGCTGGCGGTTGGGGCAGTAGAGCACCACGAAGTCGACGCGCGGGCTGCAGTGTTCGACCGGTTCGTGCGGGTGCTGATCGGGGCCAACGTGCTGCGCGGCGAGGTCTACCCGCTCTCGGTCGCCGCCGAGCGAACGCAGCAGGCGATATCGGTCATCGAGATCGCGCGCGCCATCGGGGCTGGCGCCGTAGCGCACGGGTCGACGGGGGCTGGAAACGACCAGGTCCGGTTCGACGTCGCCTTCCGGGTGCTTGCGCCGGATCTCGATATCGTGACGCCGATCCGCGAGGAATCGCTCTCACGCGAGGAGTCGATCGCGTATCTCACCGCCCGCCACCTGCCGGTGCCGCCGAAGTCCGGCGCATTCTCGATCAATCGCGGGCTGTGGGGTACGACCTGGGGCGGCGGCTGGACTCACGATACCTGGGCGTCGCCACCCGAGGAATTGTTGCGTGCCCCGACCGGGGGGCCGGAGTCCGCCGACGTCGTCATCACCTGGGCGGAGGGTCTTCCCGTTGCCCTGGGTGGCATGCCCAGGGCCGGTCACGACATCGTCGACGCCCTGGCGCAGCGCGCTGTCGACTTCGGCATCGGGCACGGGATACACGTGGGTGAAACGGCACTGGGCATCAAGGGCCGGATCGGGTTCGAGGCCGGCAGCGCGCTGATGCTGATTGCCGCGCACCGTGAACTCGAGAAGCTGGTGCTCACCAAGTGGCAGAGTTTCTGGAAGGACCAGCTGGGTCGCTTCTACGGCGACCGCCTTCACGAAGGCCACTACTTCGATCCCGCCTTGCGCGACATCGAGGCGCTGGTGAGCTCGTCGCAGCGAAAGGTGACCGGCGAGACACGGATTCACCTGGCCCCCGGCCGATTCCTGGTCACTGGCGCCCGTTCACCTTATTCAATGATGGACCGCGACGTCGCGACCTACGGCGAGGAAAACCGGCTGTGGACCGGCGACGAGTCGAAGGCCTTCGCCCGGGTAGGCGCCATTCCCGAAGTACTGGCCATGCGCGCGGAAGCGCGCGGTGCGCGCGATCTCGGCGAGGGATCCTGATGGTCGTCACCACACGGGTACGCCTCGATCGGGTCGCTTCGTCGACCAAGAACGCCGCCCTGGCGCACGAAGTCATCCTCGGTGACGAGATCGTTGCCGCGGAAGGCTACGTGCTGGCCGTGCGGATTCGCACCGACAAGAGCACCTACAACCAGGTCGAGGACCTGAGCGGCCGGATGGTGTCGCTCCGTGCCGGTGATGTGCTGGCAGGAACGCTCGGTGTCCGGCGTGCGCTTCGTGGATACGCCGGCGAGGTACCCGCCCGAATTGCCGTCGGCGATGTGATCAACGTGCTCAATCTTGGCGGCATTCTCGGGAGGTGCACTTCCGAGAACCCCGAGATTGGACCGCCGTTCGAGGCCGAAGTGCTCGGCGCGGTGCTGGCCTTTCCGGAACTGGGCGACCGGGTCGGCGAGCCGGCCCACATCCGCGATCACGCCGTCCCCCCCGCCGACACGCTCCGTTGCGACGTGCCGGTGATCTACGTCGCAGGAACCTGCATGAACTCCGGCAAGACTGTCGCCGCGACAGAGCTGGTGCGGGGGCTGGCCCGATCCGGGCGTCGCGTCGCCGCGGTCAAGTTGACCGGTGTTTCGCTGATGCGTGATGCGCTCTCCATGCAGGACGCCGGGGCGATCGCGGCGTTGACGTTCAACGATGCCGGGGCGGCGAGCACCCACGCGGGTACCACCGTGCCGATCGCGCGCGGACTGTTCAACCGGCTGGTCGATCCGCGCGGCGCCCGGCCCGATGTGATCGTCGCCGAGCTTGGCGACGGCATCCTCGGCGAATACGGCGTCCAGGACATCCTGCTCGCGCCCGACCTGATGTCGCTCGGCGCAGCCTACATCGTCGCGGCCCCGGACCCGGTGGCGTGCTGGGGAGCACAGCAACTGATGAGCAACGAGTTCCATTTGCCGATCACGGCGATCACCGGCCCGGCGACGGACAACGAGGTGGGTCGCAGGTACGTGGCGGATGAACTCAAGCTTCCGGCGCACAACGCCCGCCTCGATGCCGACGGCCTGCTGGCCTGCGTGAACACCGCAATCGAGTGCTGGCGCGCGGCTCGGGAAGTTGCCGCGTGAAAGTCGCCGTTCTTGGTGCTGCCGGCTATGTCGGCGGGGAACTGCTGCGACTCGTGCTTCAGCATCCCGACATCACCGAGGTGACGGCGACGTCGCGGTCGCAAGCCGGAAAGCCGATCGCCGACGTCCATCCCGCCATGGGGTTGCTCACCGATGCGCGCTTTGCTGCGCACGCTCCCGCCGACGTCGCGCGTGGCAAGGACGTGATCTTTCTCGCCCTGGAGCACGGCGATTCGTCGCAGCTCATGGGCACGCTGGTCGACGCCGGGCCGGGAATGATCGTCGATCTCGCGGCGGATTTCCGGATTCACGACGGGCGGGTTCACGAACGTTATTACGGGGTGCATCCAGCGCCGGCACTGGTGCATCGCTTTGCCTACGGCCTGGCCGACGTGCGTGGCACGGAGCTGCGCGGTGCTTCGGCGATCGCCGCACCGGGGTGCTTTGCGACGGCGGCCCAGCTGGCACTTTACGGCATTGCCGACCTGCCGTTGGCGGCGCCACCGGTCATTTTCGCCGTGACCGGATCGAGCGGTGCGGGCCAGGCGCTGAAGCCGACGACGCATCATCCCGCGCGGGCGCACAACATGTTCACCTATGCCGGGATGGGTCATCGCCACGAGGGCGAAATGCTGGAGCAATGGCGCGCCTGGCGCCACGATCCCGCAGCGCATGCCCGGATGATCTGTCATTCGGGTCCGTTCGTTCGCGGGATTCACGCTACGCTCCATGCCCAGCTTGTCGACCCCGTGAAGGATGTGAACGAGCACCTCAACCGCCGATTTGCCAAGCGGCCATTCGTTCGCGTGCTCGGCGTCCCGCCGCAACTCACGCAGGTGGTCGGTTCCAACCTCGCGTTGCTTCACGGCGATTCCTCCGATGACGGGCGCGAGGTGCAAGTGAGCTGCGTGATCGACAATCTCATCAAGGGTGCCGGAGGGCAGGCGGTGCAGGCAATGAACCTCGCCCTCGGGCTTGACGAGCGCGCCGGGCTGACGGCGCCAGGAGTATTTCCATGCTGAGTACCGCGCCGGCTACCGATTCGCTGCTGCCGGTATATGCGACGTTCCCGCTTCGCGCGGTGGCCGGCCACGGGTCGTGGCTGGTGGATGACGAAGGCAACGAATGGCTGGACGCCTATGGCGGCCATGCCGTGGCAAGTTCCGGACATTCGCATCCCGACGTCGTGGCGGCGATCGCCGAGCAGGCGGCCAGGCTCATCTTCTATTCGACCGCCGTGCCGCACGCCGGCCGCGAGCAACTGGCGGATGTCCTGGCGCGCCTCTCACCTGATCCGCTAGGGCGGGTCTTCTTCTGCAACTCAGGCGCCGAGGCGAACGAGAATCAGCTCAACCTGGCACGGCGAAAGACCGGGCGCACCACCGTGGTAACCATGCTCGGCGGGTGGCACGGCCGTACCGCCGCGACGCTCGCCTGTACCGACGGTGAGCGTTACGAGGCAGGCGCCCGCCGCGCGGGCGTGCCGCTGTCGCGAAAAGTGCCATTCAACGATGCCGCCGCACTCGAGCAGGCGATGGATGACACGGTCGCCGCCGTCCTGCTGGAGCCGGTCCAGGGATTCAGCGGTGCTCGTACTGCGACGCCGGCATTTCTGCAGGCGGCTCGTGACCTCTGCGACCGGGTTGGCGCCAAGCTGCTGTTCGATGAGGTGCAATGCGGGGTCGGTCGCACCGGTCACTTCACCGCCGCCGAGCACTTTGGGGTCGTCCCGGACGCGATAGCGATGGCGAAGGGCCTGGCCGCGGGTCTTCCGATCGGCGCGGTAATCGCGGTGCCATCGCTCGTGGATGACATCAAGGTCGGCGATCTTGGTTCGACGTTCGGAGGCGGGCCGGTCCCGTGCGCTGCGGCGCTGGCAAACATCGCGGTGATCGAGCGCGAAGAACTGCTGGCCAACGTCCGTGAAGTGAGCGCACGAATCGTCGCCGAGGCGAGCCAGCTGCCGCACGTGGTCCGGGTGCATGGCCGGGGCTTCCTGCTCGGACTTGAACTCGATCGGCCAGCCGCTGACGTGCAGCGGGCACTCTGGACGCACCGGGTACTGACCGGCACATCGACCGATCCACGCACTCTGCGGTTGCTTCCGGCGCTCTCGTTCTCGGCCGACGAAGCCGGCCTGCTGCTCCAGGCACTGCGCGCGGTGCTGACGTGACCAAGCGCGATTTTCTCGCGATGGAAGACTGGTCACCGGACCAGGTCGATGCGCTGCTCGCGCTGGCGGTCCGGTGCAAGCGGGGAGAGATCGAAGGTGGCCTGGCGAAGAAGGTTCTTGCCATGGTGTTCATGGATCCGTCGTTACGGACCCGCGCCTCGATGGAGACCGCGATGTTCCTGCACGGCGGTCACGCAGTGTGTCTCGAGCCGGGCAAGGGCAGCTGGACGATGGAGACGGACCTCGATGCCGTCATGGACGGCAGCACCGTCGAGCATATCATCGAGGCAGCGCGCGTCCTGGGACGGTACGCCGACGCGCTGGCGGTGCGGACCTTCCCGAAAGGGAACGACTGGACGATCGAGCGCCAGGACCGGACGATTCGCAACTTTGCACACTACTGCGACAAGCCAGTCATCAATCTGGAGTCGTCCCGGCGTCATCCCTGTCAGGGACTCGCCGATGCGCTGACGATCCGGGAACACCTGGGAGAAACGCAGGGCAAGCGATTCGTGCTCATGTGGGCCTGGCATCCCAAGGCATTGCCCACCGCCGTCCCCGCAAGCGCCGCCATCGCCGCAGCGCATCTCGGGATGCGGATCACCATCGCGCGGCCGCCAGGATATGATCTCGATCCGGACGACTATGGCGCGATCCGGTCGCTCGCTTCGCAGCGGGGAGGCAGTCTCGAACTGGCCGATGACCTCGATGGCGCAATCGACGGCGCGCACGCCGTATACGCCAAGTCGTGGGGGTCGCTGCTGCATTTCGGCAATCCCGACGCCGAGCGGTCGTGGCGCGATGGCAAGCGCGACTGGCGCCTGACGGCCGACCGGATGCGCCGCACCGCCGGCGGGACGGGCATTGCATTGCACTGCCTGCCGGTGCGCCGCAACGTGGAAATCGATGGCGCGGTTCTGGACGGGCCGCAGAGCGCGGTCGTGGATGAGGCGGAAAACCGCCTGCACGTGCAGCGGGCACTGTTGCTGGAATTGATCGGGAGGAACCCGGATTGACGATCGACTCGACCAAGGGCATCACCGGCCTCAAGGGCGCGTTGCGGTACGTGAGGGCCTATCGCGATCACGTGTTCGTCGTCAAGCTCGGCGGTGACGTGCTCGCGGACCGGCACCAGCTGGACCAGGTGGCGGAGCAGCTGGCGCTGCTCGCTTCACTCTCGATCCGGCTGGTCGTGATCCACGGCGGCGGACCGCAGGCGTCGGCGGTATCCCGGCGGCTCGGGCTGGAGCCGGTGATGATCGCCGGGCGCCGGGTGACCGACGACAGCGCGCTCGAAGTGGTCACCATGGTGTACCGCGGACTGCTCAACACCGAGCTGGTGTCGGCGCTGCACCGCGCCGGGGTCCAGGCGACCGGCCTTTCCGGTGTGGATGCCGAGTTGCTGACGGCGAGCCGGCGTCCGCCGATCAAGGTGACCGATGACGCCGGTGTCGAGCGGATCGTCGACTATGGCCACGTCGGCAACATCGAGGTCGTCGACCCCCGGGTGCTGCGTACACTCATGGAGGCGAGATTTGTTCCGGTAGTCTCGTCGCTCGCCGGCGACCGGGAAGGCCGCGTGTACAATGTGAACGCCGACACCGTCGCCGAATCGATCGCCATCTCGTTGCAGGCCCAGAAGCTGATCTTCCTCACCGGCGCTGGCGGCGTCCTGCGCGACCGGAACGATCCCTCAACGCTGGTCACCTTTGCCGATCCGGATGACCTCGCTGAACTGATGGCCAGCGGAGCGCTCGCCGGCGGGATGCGGCCAAAGGTCGAGGCCTGCATCCGCGCGGCGACTGGCGGCGTCGAGCGTACCCACATCATCGACGGCCGGGTGCCGGATGCGCTGCTGCTCGAAGTGTTCACCGGTTCTGGTTGCGGCACCATGATCGTCGGACGGAAGGAGAAAGCGACCTATCTCGGCGTCGACCTGGCCGGCTGAAGTCGAGTTTCTTCGCGAGCTGGTTGCCGTGCCCTCGGTCAGCGGAAACGAGGAACCGGCGGCGGCACTGGTCGAGTCGCGAGCCCGGCAGCTCGGGCTCGCCGTCGTCCGCGACGAAACCAGCGTTCGGGTCAGCGTCGGCGACGAAGCGAGCGGGCGAACGCTGGTACTGGCGTCGCACCTGGACGTCGTGCCGCCGGGCGACGGATGGACGCGCGACCCGTTTCAGCCGATGATCGACGATGGCCGGCTCTATGGTCGCGGGTCGGGCGATGCAAAGGCGTCGGTAAGTGCCATGCTGTACGCGCTTGGCGACGTTGCGGGGCGCGGCGGACCGCTGCGCGGTCGCCTGCTGGCAATTTTCTCCTATGGCGAGGAGACCCGGAACGCCACCATGCCCGAAGCCGCGAAACGTGCCGGGCGTCTCGATGCCGCGCTGATTGGCGAACCAACCAACCTGCAATTCGCCGTCGCGCAGCGAGGATTGATGATGGTGGACCTGATTGCGCACGGGGTGCAGCGTCACGCCGGCTACGCCGGGCCAGGCGCTGCGAACGCGGTCACCGTCCTCGCCGCCGACTTGCTGCGGCTCGACGGCATCGTGGCCGAGCGGGTGCATCCCGTGCTTGGGGTTGTCACGGTCACGCCCACGATGCTCGAGGCCGGGGTGTCACGCAACGTCACGCCGGCCACGGCCAAGGCCGTCCTGGATGTGCGGTCGACGCCGGCATGGACACACGACGAGCTGGAAGCAGTCCTGCGGGAGCGATTGTCGAGCGAGGTTGTGGTGACGTCCAAGCGGCTGGTGCCCTGCGAAACTCCGGCTGAGTCCGCGCTGCTCAAGGCGGCGCAGGCGACGGCGCCGGACGCGGCCACATACGGGTCACCGACCTGCTCCGACTGGTGCTTTCTCCGTCAGCTGGACGCCATCAAGGTCGGTCCGGGAACCTCACGGCGGTCGCACACGCCGGACGAAGCCGTGGATCTGGCGGAAGTCACGGCGGCCCGGGCGTTCTATGCGCACGTCGCGCAGAGGTACCTGACATGAAACCTGCCCAGACGCTCTGGTCGCCCGGCGCGAAGTCGGATCGACGGATGCTGGAATACACCGTGGGCGACGATCGCGACGCCGACCTGCGGCTGCTCCGCTGGGATGTCATCGGATCGCTCGGGCATCTCGAATCACTTGCCGCGGGCAGGGTGATCTCGCGGCGTCAGCGCGGTGCCATGCGCCGGGCACTCCTGGCCGCGCTCCGCGCCGTTGACGCCGGTCAGCTCACGATCGGCGTGTCGCACGAAGACGTTCACAGTGCGGTCGAGTTCTGGCTGACGCAGCATTTCGGCGAATCCGGCGAGCGGATTCACACCGGTCGGTCACGCAATGACCAGGTTGCCGTCGACCTGCGGTTGTACCTCAAGCATGCGGTGCTGGAGCTGCATGCACTGGCTACCGGCTTCGCGGCCACGCTGCTTGCCTTTGCGCGCAAGCACCGGCGGGTGGTGTGGCCCGGATACACGCACCAGCGCATCGCCATGCCGTCGTCCGCTGGTGCGTGGGCGGCAGCGTACGCCGAAGGACTGCTCGACGCCGCCGACAGCGTCGTGGGGTTCTGGGCGCGGCTGGATCGCTCGCCGCTGGGAAGCGCCGCCGGGTACGGTGTCCCGCTGGCGCTGCATCGCGAAGCCGCGGCCCGGGCACTCGGATTTCGCGGGATCGACCAGGTGGTGACGACCACCCAGAACGCTCGCGGCGTGCTGGAGGCGCAGGTCCTCTTCTGGTGCCTGGGAGCGGCGCATGAATGCGCCAAGCTCGCCACGGACGTGATCCAGTTCAGCGCAGATGAATTCGGCTGGTTGTCGCTGCCGGCAGAGTGGTCGACGGGTTCGAGCATCATGCCGCAGAAGCGCAATCCCGACCTTTTCGAGCTCACGCGCGCACGGGCCGCCGCGCTGGAGGGCGACCTGGCCGCGGTCATGGCCCTGAAGGCGAAACTCGCGGGCGGATACCATCGCGACTTTCAATTGCTCAAGGCTCCGCTCTGGCGGGGCATTGACCGCACTCGCGAACTGCTCACGGTGCTGACCGCGGTGATGCCGCACCTGGGTGTCGATGCGGCGCGCGGAATTGCCGCGCTGCGCCCCGAAGTATTCGCCACCGACGAGGTGATGCGCCGCATTGGTACCGGTGTGCCGTTTCGCCGCGCTTATCGCGACGTGGCCGACGGGTTTCGGCGCGGCGTGCCGATCCCGGCACTGGGTGCCAAGGCTATCATCGCGGCGCGAATCAGCGCCGGCGGGCTGGGTAACCTACCGCTCTCCGCACTCGCCACGCGATTGCGTACGTCGCAGCAGTGGTGCCGGTCGGAGCAGCGCAGGTTTGGCGCGGCCATTACGCGGCTCGTGACCACGCGGCGGCGATGAGTCACGAACGCCGTCAGCGGCACCTCAAGATCCTCGAGCTCGTCGCCACGCGGCCGCTCCGGACGCAGGATGAGCTCGCCGACGCGCTCAACCGGGAAGGCTGGGAAGTGACCCAGAGCTCGGTCAGCCGCGACATCGCCGCACTCGGCCTGATCAAGATCGACGGCATCTACCAGCGACCCGCCGCGGCGCACGTCCACGAGCTCACCGATCCGAACGAGCGGCGGCTGGCCGAGTCGCTGCTATCGGTGGAACCCGCGGGAGACGCCTTGCTGGTGCTGCACACCCCGCCTGGCGAGGCCCAGCGCGTTGGCAGCGCGATTGACCTCCTGGCGTGGCCGGACGTGGTCGGGACGATCGGCGGAGACGACACCATCTTCGTTGCGACGCGGAACCGCGCGGCGCAGACGCACCTGATCCGGCAGTTGCGCGAGTTGATGGTGGGAACGGCCTGACGGTTCACGCGCGCTTCAGGCCGGCGCGACGGCGCTCACGATCTCCAGGAGCTCAGCCGGCGTGTCGCAGTAATAGTCGGGAGCCACCATTTCGAGGTGCTCGCGGCTGAACGGGCCCCAGGTGACGCCGGCGGTCCAGACCCCGGCGCTTCTTCCGCTATGAATGTCGTGATGGGAGTCGCCGACAAAGAGGCACGTCTCGGCGGGCATCTGCAGTTGGGCAAGAGCGCGCTCGACCGGTTCGGCGTGCGGCTTCGGGCGGGTGACATCGTCGGCGCCGACGATGACTTCCATCGTGTCGCCAAGCCCGACCAGCTTCAGCCCACGAGCGGCGCCGAGCCGATTCTTGCTGGTGACGAGGCCGAGACGCAAACCCGCCGACCTGAGCCGGTGCACCAGATCGACGGTGCCCGGGTACGCATGGACGCGGGCATCGTGGTGCGTGAGGTTGAACTCACGGTAGGTGGCGATCCACGCGTCGATCTGGCTCGCGTCCTCGGTGAGGTTTCCGAACACGATGCGCAGCGGGGTACCGAGCCCGGCAAGAATCTCGTCGCGTGATCGCGCCGGCAGTCCGTGAACGGTGTTGACGTGGTGATAGCTGTCGACGATCAGGTCGACCGAATCGATCAGCGTGCCGTCGAGGTCGAAGAGCACCGTCTGGAACTGGGGCATGCGAACAACGTAGCGACCGCGAAATGGAATGGTAGGGAGCCGTCAGGATTCGCGCTGGCTGCAGATCACGGCTGCAATCACCGTCGCGTGCACCGCACCCGGTTGCGGCACGTCGGGGATCCTGGCTCGCAGGAACGTCTCATCGTCGCTCTCACCCAGTCGCGCCATGATCATCCGGCCGCCGAGCGTGCTCGAAGACGTCGTGAAGCGAAGCAGCCGGTCCAGGTATCGCATCGCGAGTCCGTCGCGTCGCGTGGCGGCATCCCGGGCGAGGCGATGAATCCTGCTCACGAGCCCCAGGGCCGGATTCGGTCCGATGGCGCTGGCCAGTTCGGCCGCAGTACGCACCGCCGCACCAACCTGGCGGTCGAGCTCGACGGCATCGATCGCCGCTGGTCGCGCGAATTTCGCGCGCGCGAGCACGTGGTCGGCCCGCGCGTCGTCCGCACGCCAGGCGTCGCTGCCCTCCCGGATCATCAGCATGGTACCGGCGCACTGGTCGCGCTGCAGCCGCACGGCGACCATCGAGACGGGTTCAGAGTTGTCCTCTGTACTCACGACGACCGGCTGCGCCGTGAGGTGGCCGGCGTCCGCATCGCGGTGTTCGAGCGCACGCAGCCACGCGTGTGCCAGCCGGTGCTTGCGCCGCACCCGCGCGTGCGGAGCCAAGGCTTGCTCGATTGCCGCCGCAGGTATGCGGATGACCACCTCGACCTGGCGATGCGCCTGCCCGAGCCTCAGCAGCCGGCCCTCGCGTTGCTCCACGCGCGTTGCGGTCCACGGAAGGTCGACGTGCACGATCCGGCCAGCCGCGTGCAGATCCAGGCCCTCGGCCGCGACGTCGGTCGCCACCAGGATCCGGGGTGGCGTGCGCCGCACGCGCCACGCCTGGCGTCGGGAGCCGAACGCCGCGAGGATTGCCTCGCGAGCCACGCGATGTGCGCCAATGCCGGCGTCGTGGCCGGTCACCCACGCGGTCGCATCCCCCAACGCTTCGCGCAGGCGGCGCGCCGTGGCGCGATGCCGGCTGAAGCAGACCGTTGGCCGGTCGTCGCCGCATCGGGCGATGAGCGCGTCGATCCACGGCTCATCATTCGGTGCGACGGCCAGCATCTGCTCCAGCCTGTCGATGTCGGCAACCGGCAGGTCGCCAGGGGCTGCGTCCGGCGTGAGCAACGGCCAGAGCACGAGCTGCTCCAGGCCCTCGCCGGCGAATCGCCGCAACATGGCGCGGGACGCTCCGCCGGCGTCCCTGCTCTGCAGCAGCAGGGCGCGGTAGCGCCTGAGCGCCTGAAAGAATGCCGCGTCGCTTGATGCCGCCGCGTCGAGCAGCACCGAGCTGAGCAGGCGGTGAATGGTGGCACAACTGCTGAGCGCCAGTCGGCCGATGCCAGCGACCGCCGCCAGGCCGCGATGATTTTCGAGTGCGTCGGGCGCCAGTGAGATGACCCGGCGCGGCACCCACCTCGCCGTTGCGGCTGGCGACCGGATCGCCACGCGTCGCAATGCATCCGGGGCGTGATCCAGCTGCTCGAGGTCGCCAAGTTTCGGAATGCCGTCGAGCGCAAGCGCGTCGTCGGGCAGCGCCAGTCTCAGCAGGGAGGTGAGATCCGCCAGGCGGTTGACGATCGGCGTTGCCGTAAGCAGGAGAACGCGGCAACCTGCGAGCCAGGGTGCCACTGTCTGCACGCGGCGAGTCGCATGGTCCCGGAATCGATGTGCCTCGTCGATGATTACCAGCGGCGCGGTGGCGTCAGGAAGCTTGCCTCGGCTGGCCCCTTCGTGCGTCCATAGATGCAGCTTCACTTCGGCACGTAGCGCGGCGTCGCGCCATTGGGATTGCAGAATGGCCGGCACCATGGCCACGGCCGGTCGCCGCTCATGCGCGGCGACGGCGAGCGCGACCCAGGTCTTGCCGGTTCCGACAGCCTCGAGCAGGAGTGCGCCGCGGAACACGTCCAGCGCGTGCATCGTCCGGCGCCAGGCGTCGAACTGCTGCGGTCGCAGGAAGGCCGGCGGACGCACCGCGCTCCTTCCCGGCATGCGCGCGGCGCGCACCTGGGCGATTGCCCGCTCGACATCGAAGTTGGTCGGCGGGGCGGCAGCCGCGGACGGCGCCTCCCGGAGTTCCCGAAGCGATTCAGCGACGAGTCGCGGCCAGGCCACGCAGCACGTCGAGTTCGCCGTCAGAGAGCCCCAGCAGCTTGGCAGCACAATCGTCCAGGGTCGCCTGGACGTCGTGATCGGTGGCGGTATTGGTGAGTGCCGCGAGGACCGGATTGCCGAGGACCCGCGCCGGCAGTGGGAGGTTGCCGATCGCCCGTGCCGCGAATCTCGCACAGCCGCCCGCGGCGGGCTCGGCAGCGAGGCGGGCCAGCGCACGAATCGGCCCGGTGTTGAGCCACGCAGCCAGCGATTCCGCGATCGCCACCGACGAAACGGCGGCGACGTAGCAGCTGTTGAGCGGCACGGCCTGCGAATCAGCTACCACCGCCGCCTGCAGCTCGGGAGCGAGATCCCGCCAAACCACGCGGTGGGCGGCGGTCGCGGCGCCGGTCCTGAAGAGTTGCCACCACGGCCCCCGGTGCTGATCGGCGCGCCGCTCGAGTCGCGCAACCTGGGCATTCAGGTGGAGCTCGACCGGTTCAGGCAAGCTTCGCCACGCAACGCCGCGCGCATCCGCCGGCCAGAGCAGCATGGCGCCCGGGCGGGCGGTGAACGGGCGAATGTCGCGTCCCCGAATGGCCGGACGGCACCAGCGCTGGAGTGATTCAGGCGGATCGAGGAAGACGGCGTTGGCGCCGGTCTTGACGCCAAGTTGCGGCGTGATCTGTTCGCTGAGCGGTGGATGTTCGCGCGCGAGGCGTGCGGCAATCCGATGTGCTTGAGGGGATGCCATGGGCCACGCCGGCATGTCCTGCCAGAGCGACTGCCGATACCGCGGGGCATCGACTTCGAGTCCCAGGGTGATCGCATGGCCCGGAGGAGCGACACGCTTCGAGACGATCAGCGCGAGCGGATAGGTGGTTGCCTCGAATCCGGCGCGCGGATCGTGGCCGAGGTCTGCCACGCGATGGATCGTGGCTCGCGCCGCGAGCATTGACCGGCAGGTGCTGCCATAGCCGGCCGTGGCCAGCTTGGCGGGCACCAGGAACGCCAACGTGCCGCCCGAAGCGAGAAGCGTGAAGCCGCGCTCGATGAACGCTATCGCGAGGTCGGGCAGGTGCTGCCAACCGCGCCCGTCACCGCTGCGCCACCACCGGTAGCGGTCGGAGAGCTCACGGCGGGTCGCGGGCGGCAACCGTTCAGCACGCACCCACGGCGGATTGCCGATGACGAGATCGAATCCGCCGCGTCGCGCAAATACGGGAGCGAACGCCGCGGCGATGGCGAACGGAACTGCGAGCCCGTCCCGCGCAAGTCGATGCCGAATCGCGCGCAGTTGCGTGCGCTGGTGGCGTCGTGCCGCAAGGTCGCGACGCGTCGCCGCGCTCAACCGGGGCCGATCGCCGAACAAAGTCGGTGCCCGCACCGCCATCAGCATCTCGGCCATGCCGCGGTCGAGAGCAGCTTCCTGATCGCGCAACGATTGCAGGACCGCCTTTCGCTCGAGGTGCCGAGCGTCGGCGATCGCGGACCGCTTGCCCGCACCGTGGGCGGCGAGAATGGCCTGCTGACGCCGATGCAGGTGCCGCGCGGTTGCCGCCGTCATCGTGTCGCCGAAGAGCGGGTCGATGAGCGCATCACCCGCCCGGACGCTGGCGTCGAGGTTCGGCAGGGGCGGGACTCGTCCTGGCGGCCGACCCCGCATGGTGCGCAACACTTCCAGCCAGAGGCGAAGTTCGCAGATGCGCACCGCCGCCGGGTGCTGATCGACACCATACAGGCGCCGCGTGACCAGATGCCTCACGCGCGCCGGCTCCCGGGGGCCGGGGCCGTGCAGCAGGGAGAGCGCTCCGACGAGGAATGCGCCGGAACCCACCGCCGGATCGAGGATGGTGACGTCTGCCAGACGGCGGCGCAGATCGGCGCCGGGATCGTCGAGCGATCGCGTGACCTGCGCTTCGGACTGATTCAGCAGCGGAGCCAGGTGACACGCCAGGGCCTCGCGGAGCACGCCGTCGACCAGGGCAGGTGGCGTGAAGAACGCGCCGCGCTGCTTCCGCTCCGCTGGATGCATGACGCCCTCGAACACGCGACCGAGCAGCTCGGGGGTAACTCGTCCATCTTCGGCTGAGCTGTCGAGCGTGACGTCCACACGATCGACGAGCGCGGCAAATGCGTCCCGCCAGTAATCGACCGGCAATCGCAGTCGATGCGTTCGCTCGATCACGTGCGGCTCGAACAGACCCCCATTCAGGAACGGTATCGCGCCAAACGCGCGCGCGAACCGGGAGCGCTCTTCGCAGGCGCGATTGAGCGTGCCGAAGAACAGCGGCTGCAACAGGTGACGAGTCGGATCGCGCCGGGCGATCAGGCACCGGTCGAAGGCCTCGGCGAGAAACCTCCGATTGCCGTCGAGCCATCCTTCCGACTCGACAAAGCGGAGAAAGAGCAGGCGGGTGATTTGCGCCAGCGTCCAGGCGTGGCGGTCATCCGCAGAGACGGACCGGGGAAGCAGTGTCACGGCTCGATCGAGCAGGTGATGCAACAGCCGGAAGGTGCGCCGTCCGGCGGCGTCGACATCGAGCGCCTCGGCGAGAGCGATCGCGTGCTCCAGCGGCGTCGCCCGCGGTGTTCGTGCGGCGCGCGCGAGCCGGCGAAGCGGCAGGGCGCCGGTGTCGCCTCGCAACACGACCGTCATCCGCACCGGCTGCAGGGTCACCGCAAGTTGCCATTGATCGCGCGCGACGTTGCAGCCGAGTAACGTGCCGAGCCTGCCGCGTCGCGCTAAACGCCGGGCCTCGCGCAACGTCTCCCCTGGGCGGCCAGCGGAGGTCCAGACGGGCAAGCCGGCGAGGAGTCCTATCTGGACCAGATCGTTGCCGTCTCCGGTCGAAACCGGCAGCGCAAAGGCCTCGCCGCCCAGGAAATAGACCAGGTGGGATGTGGAGATCGAGTCCGGCTCGAACGCGTGGTCGATGGGCACGGCGATAGATTCATCGGCGGGTGTTGCAATGCCGGCTCGATCCAGCCGCAAGCGGTACTGGATGACGCGTTCAGCGGTTGCAATGCGAATGAACCCAGGACGGGAGTGAATCGCGGTGCGGATCTGTCCGATGTCCCTGCTGATGGTATTGCCGATGGCGCTGGCCGCCCAGACGGCCCCGATGACCATGCCGATGGAGCATCACGATGGCATGGCGACGCGTGCCGAACTGACCCAGCACGCCAAGGATCAGATCGCCGAAGCGAGGCGGGTCGCGGCGCAGCTCGATACCCCGGAGAAGGCCCGCGCTGCCGGCTATCGACCCCGCTTCGGTGACGTACCGCTGCAGGGCGAGCATTTCAGCAACCCGCAACTGGTGCTCGCCGGAACATTCGACCTGGAACACCCGCCGATCCTGATGTTTGCACCGATCGGCGGCGAACAGAAGCTCATCGGCGTGGCGTACGCGTACGAGGTGAGGCAGGACGAGCCGGTGCCGGATGCCTTCGACGGTGCAGCGATCTGGCACGAGCATCCGGCACTCTCACTGCCGGGCAAGCGGCTGGTGATGACTCACGTCTGGTTCGTCGATTCGCCGAACGGCCCGTTCGCACACGACAATCCCACGCTCGCATTTCTCGAGCGAGGTATCGGGTACCCGCCTTCCGGCTGGCTCGATGCGGCGGCCGTGCGCAAGCTCGCGCTGACCCTGTCGCTGGCGCGGCCACGACCGCCGGGATCGAGCCGTGCGATCGAGGGAGCCCGCAACGATTCGATCGTCGGCTTGCTGACCATGCAGCGTGACTCGGTCAACGCGCTGGTGACGGCACTCGAAGCGGCGCGACTTGCCGGAAAGCCGTCTGATTATCGGAGAGTTGCCGGGCAGATCAGTGCGCGAGAAGACGGCATCATTGCGACGGTGAAGCAGATTCCTGCCGATCCGGTGAGTCGCGCATTCTTCGGGCGGCTGATCGACGAAGCCCTCGCCGATCACGATCACGCCATGACCGGCGGCAAACCCTAGCGGCTATCTCTTTCCGGCCAGCGGTTCGAGCTCTGCCTCCAGGCCTCCGAGCTGCTTGCCGAGGTCGTCGGCGTTCGCGGCGGTGAGCCGCTGGGTGTCGCGGTCGGTCATGAGCAGCGACGCCACGAGCGCGTCGGTGTATCCGACGACGGCTGCGGCGACGCCGCGATCGACGATCGCGTTCATCCGGAGGAAAAGTGCGACTGCCCGTCGCGGCCGCATCGCGGCCACTTCGTCGCCGATGTGCTTGATCAGCAAGACGCGAAGCTGCTGCAGCTCTTCCACGACTTCGCCGGCGGCGAGCCCACGCGCCGCGGCAGTCCTGCCGTAGTGCTCCATCACATGCTGCCACACCGTCTTGGCTTCGCGCTTCAGTGGACCTAGCATTTCCACCAGCGTTTCGATCACCAGGCGGAATTGGCGCTCGACCGTGGGCCGGGGAATGCGGCGGGAACCGGCGCGATCCGCTTGCCAGTCGGCCCACTCGGCGACCATGGCGTCGCGCGCATCAAGCGTGGCCTTGGCGGCCGCCAGCTGGGTCGGGTGGGACGAACGCAACGGTCGTCTCCAGAACAGAGTGGATCAATCGTAATCGGAGCAAGTATGCCGCCCAAGCCGATCCTGCCACCGAGGCTCCGACCCGGCTCCCGGGTGGCTCTCCTCACCCCGTCCGGTCCGCTGCTCGAACGCGATCACTGCGTCCGGGGCGTCGAACTTTGCCGGGCACTCGGCTACGAGCCGGTCGTGATGCCCAACGCCGGCAACGCCCATGGCTATCTCGGCGGCAGCGACATCGACCGGCTTGCTGATCTCAATGCCGCGCTCACTGACCCCGGTATTGATGCGGTGTGGTGCCTGCGAGGCGGCAACGGCATGAACCGGATTGTCGATGGTGTGGACTTCGCCGGCTTTGCGGCGAGGCCCAGGCCGGTCATCGGCTATTCCGACATCACGGTTCTCCTGCTGGCGCTCACGATGGAAACGGGAGTGGTGACCTTTCACGGCCCGATGGCCCGATTCCAGATGCCGGAGTTCTCCCGATATCACTTCGACCTCGTGCTCGGCAGCGTTGCGGCCCCGGGGCGGCTCGGCCGGGTGCGCCCGCGGCCGGAGACGCTGGTGCCCGAGCGTGGACGCATCGTCACGGTCGTTCCGGGCCGCGCCACCGGCCGGCTGGCGGGCGGCAACCTTACGCTGCTGCAAGCGTTGATCGGAACCCGGTACTTCCCCGAACTCAGCGGCGCGATTCTCTTCCTGGAAGACGTCGGCGAAGATCTGTATCGCATCGACCGCATGCTCGGCCACCTGCGCATGGCGGGTGCGCTCGACGCGCTGGCGGGAGTGGCCATCGGACATTTCTCGAAGATGCGCCACGCCACGTTCGAAGGCGGCCTCGGCCTCGATGAGGTGCTGCGCACCTACTTTGAACCGCACGGCATCCCGGTCGCCCACGGATTCCCGATCGGGCACGTGCAGGAGCAATGGACGATACCGGTTGGAATCACGGCCGAACTCGACGCGGACCGCGGTGAACTCTCGCTGCTGGAACCATCCGTCACGTAAGGCCTGAGACGCAGGACCTGCGACATCCATGAACGTTCGTCCGTCTCACCTTTCACGCCTTAGTTTCCTGCATGGCCACACCCACTCTCACCCACCACTCGCTTGCCGGCGCGCTCGGCCCGATCCTGGTCGATGTTCGTACCACGTCCCGATCCGCGCCTCAACCGGCGGTGGTGGTGATGCACGGTTTCAAGGGATTCAAGGATTTTGCCTTCCTGCCGCCGATCGCCGAACGACTGGCTCGCGCCGGGTTTGCGGCGGTGAACCTGTCGGTCAGCGGATCAGGCGTGGATGCCACCGGCGAATTCACGCTGCTCGATCGCTTTGCACGCAATACCTACACGCGCGAACTCGGCGACGTCGAACTCGTGGTTCGCGCACTGGTCGCCGGCGATCTCGGCCTCCCTTCGCCCACTTCGATCGGCGTGATCGGACATTCGCGGGGCGGCGGAGTGGTACTCTGCGTGGCGCGCGAGACACCGGCGTTGCGAGCAGTCGTGACGTGGGCGCCGATCTCGACGATCCGCCGTTACAGCGATGCGGAGGTGGAAATCTGGCGCAGGCTCGGCCGGATCGACGTGCCGAACGCGCGCACCGGCCAGTTGCTGCCAATGGACTACGAGATCGTGGAGGACGCGCTCGCGCACGCGGATCGGTTCGACATAGAGAAGGCCGCCGCCGCGCTGGAACGCCCGTGGCTCCTCATCCATGGCATCGACGACGAGACCGTTCCTGTGGCCGAGTCGCGCGAGCTTGCACGGCAGGCGACCGACCCGCGCTTCGAGTCGCACTTCATTGCCGGCGCTGGGCACACGTTCGGTGCACGGCATCCGTGGGCCGGTCCCACCCGCGAAACCGACCAGTTGTTCGATCTCACGGTCCGATTTCTCTCGCGTCACCTGGATTGATCGTTGCTCGATCCGCTGCTTGCCGCGCTGACCGGGCAGATGCCGCGCGAGTCCGACGCTCCCGATCGGCCGCGCGCCGCGGTGGCGCTGGTTCTCGCCAGCGGGCCCGATCGGCTGCTGTTGATCCGCCGCGCCGAGCGAATGGGGGATCCGTGGTCGGGCCATCTCGCGTTGCCGGGCGGGCGATACCACGCGGATGACGCCGACCTGCTCGCCACGGCAATCCGCGAGACCAATGAGGAGACCGGTGTTCACCTCGAGCGCGAATGGTGCCGGGCGCAGCTGGACGACCTGGTGCCGCGCACGCCGACCCTGCCGCCGATCGTGGTCCGCCCGTTCGTCTTCGTGGCCCCGGAAGCGGTCGCACCGGGCGTCAGCAGCGAAGTCGTCTACTCGACCTGGTTGCCGTTGGCGCACCTGGCCGCCGATGGTGTCTACGCCGCGCGACCGGTGGTCGTTCGGGGAGAGGAGCGCGTGGTGGAGGGATATCTGTTGCCGGAAGGGTTTCTCTGGGGCATGACCGAGCGGATCCTCTCGCCGGTCCTCATGTTATGGAAAAACTCCGGCGGGGCCGGCTAACTTTCACGACGGCGCGCGAGCGGACCGCCGCCCAACCTGCGGATCACCCGGACCACGAGGGGGCATGTCATGGCCGACGAGCCGAAGAAGAAATTCGAACCCATGAAAAGGCGGCCGCCTGCGCACGACACGATGACAATCCCGGGACAACGGGGAAGAAACGCGGGAAGCAAGATGAAGAAGGCGCAACCGGGACCGATTCAGAAGCCGGGTCGGCGGCGGCCATGATTCGGACTATTCAAGTATCCAGAATCTGGCAGTTCGCTCGATAAATGGCTTTGCGACGGGGTGTAGCCCCGGTGCGCGAAGTGCATACTCCCGCATCATTTAGCTCCTCCTCCCATTGACATGATCTAGCGCCAACATCTATAGTTAGGCGTGACTAAATTCGTTGCCAGCGACCTTTCCCGGTCGGTCGAAGACTATCTCAAGGTCATCTACCACCTGACCGAGACCGGCCAACCTGCCTCGACGACAGCCATCGCCGACGCGCTCGAGCTCGCGGCGCCGTCGGTCAGCGGCATGATCAAGCGCCTAGCCGAGGCCGCCCTGGTCGAACATCTGCCCTACAAGGGGGTCACGCTCACTCGCGAGGGACGCCGGGCAGCGCTCCGCATGCTCCGCCGCCACCGGATCATGGAGAGCTATCTGGTCTCCTGCCTCGGTTATACCTGGGACAACGTGCACGACGAAGCGGAGAATCTCGAGCACGCGGTGTCCGAGGACCTGGTCGAGCGGATGTCGCGCGCGCTCGGCGATCCGCATTTCGATCCCCACGGCGATCCGATACCGGCGGCCGACGGGAACATCGTCGACGTCACCACCGTGCGGCTTCCCGACGTAGGCGTTGGAGAAACGGTGACGATCGCGCGCGTCGGCACCGGCTCGGCCGACCGTCTGCGCTGGCTTGCCGATGCGGGTCTCGTTCCGGGCGTGCGCATCACGATTCTCGACCAGCAGCCGTTCAACGGTCCCGTCACGTTGTCACTCGATGGCGTCCGCCGCGTAGTCGGCCGGGATCTCGCGCTGCAATTGCTTTGTGCCAGGCAGAATTGATGGATTCGGCATCCACCCCCCCGATTGATCACCCGCTGGACGCCGACGCGGCCGCCACCCCGAACCGCGGATGGCGCGCACCGCGTCTCCGGCCGTCATTGCCGGAATCCTTCCGCAGCATCAGCATCCCGCACGGCGGTCCCTGGTGGCGCAAGCTGCTCGCCTTCGCGGGGCCGGGCTACATGGTGGCCGTCGGATACATGGATCCGGGCAACTGGGCCACCGACCTCGCCGGCGGCGCGCGCTTTGGCTACGTGCTGCTCAGCGTGATCCTGCTGTCGAACCTGATGGCGATGTTGCTGCAGGCGCTGGCACTCAAGCTGGGCATCGTCACGGGCCGGGACCTGGCCCAGGCCTGCCGCGACCACTATTCGCGCCGCGTCTCGTTTGCGCTCTGGGTATTCTGCGAAATCGCCATTGCCGCGTGCGACCTCGCCGAGGTCATCGGTTCAGCCATCGCGCTGCAACTGCTTTTCGGCATCCCGCTGATCTGGGGCGTCGTACTTACTTCGCTTGACGTGCTGCTGATCCTGGCGCTGCAGCAGAAGGGGTTTCGGCGCCTCGAGGCATTCATCATCGCCTTGATCGCGACCATCGGTCTCTGCTTCGCCGCGGAAATCGTCTTCTCGCATCCAGCCTTTGCCGGGATCGTGAGCGGGCTCCTGCCGCGTTCGCAGATCATCACCGATCCGAAGATGCTCTACATCGCCATCGGCATCATCGGCGCCACCGTGATGCCGCACAACCTCTACCTGCACTCGGCGATCGCGCAGACCCGTCGCGTGGGTGACGATGTTGCGTCCCGGCGCGAGGCGATTCGCTACGGCACGATCGACTCCACCACGGCTCTCTTCATCGCCTTCCTGATCAACGGCGCGATCCTGGTGATCGCATCGGCGACCTTTCACGGCTCGGGTCATGATTCGGTCGCCGACATCGGTGACGCGTACAAGCTGCTCTCGCCGTTGCTCGGCACCTCGTTCGCGTCGCTGCTCTTTGCCATCGCGCTGCTCGCGTCCGGGCAGAATTCCACCGTCACCGGAACGCTTGCCGGGCAGATCGTGATGGAGGGATTCCTGAACATCTCGCTGCCGCCGTGGCTTCGCCGGATGATCACCCGGCTCCTGGCGATCATCCCGGCGATCATCGTGACGGCTCTTTACGGCGAGCATGGCGTTGGCGCGCTGATCATCCTGAGCCAGGTCGTGCTCGCGCTGCAGCTGCCGTTCGCCGTGATTCCGCTGGTGCTGTTCACGTCGTCGAAGGCGAAGATGGGCGAGTTCGCCAATCACCCCGTCACTGTCGCGTTCGCCTGGATCACGGCGGTCGTGATCGTCGGCCTCAACGGCTGGCTGCTGATCGGAATGGCCCGGCAATTTCTCGCATGAGGCTCGTGCCGGCACTCGGGCTCCTGCTGTCGGCGACGAGCGCCGCCAGCGCACAGCAGCGCGACACGCTTCCTCCTATCGACACGGATCGCCCGGACTTCACTGACGGCGTGCACACCATCGCGCGCGGGCACGTCGAGGTCGAGACCGGGTACACGTATCAACAGGCTCGCGGTCCCGATGCCGGGCACTCGCATTCGGTTCCGGAACTGCTGTTCCGGGTTGGCTTGCTGCCGCGCGTGGAATTCCGGCTGGGCGAGAACTACCTGGTGCTGCGTGGCGGCGGGGTCAACGCGCCGGCCGTTCACGGCTTTGACGATACCTATCTTGGCACCAAGGTGAGCCTGACAGAGCAGCACGGCGCCGCTCCGGCGTTGTCGTTCGAACTGAAAGTCAATGTGCCCACCGGGAGCGATGCGATCTCCGCACACCGAGCGTTGCCGGGCGCCGCCCTCCTCCTGGGGTGGGAGACGTCGGGTCCCTGGTCTGCGGGAGTGGAGGCCTTGGGCACCCGCACCGCAGACAATCATGCCCAGGCGGTCGGCTCGCTGTCCGTCCAGTATCAAACCAGCCGGCGGGTACAGTCGTACGGAGAATTCTTCACGCTCCAGCCCGTGAACGCCGGCATCGGTGCCCGGGCCGCACACTACGCCAACACCGGCCTCCTGCTCCTGCTGTCGAACGACGCGCAGGCCGACGCGCGGATCGGATTCGGGCTGAATCGCAACGCCGACCGGTACTTCGTCGGCTTCGGGTTCGCGGTCCGGCGCTGAGTGATGCACGCCCGTCGCGCGCTGCTCGGCAGTTGCCTTGGCGTCTGCTTCCTCGCAGCTCGCGCGATCGGACAGCAGCCCGTGATCGATTCCAGCATGGGCGTGGCCATCGAACGACGTTTCGCCGACGTCGCGCGATTGCGCGTGGGCGATACCGTCCGCCTGTCGTCGTCAGTCGCGGGTTCGCGCCCGGCACGTGTCGTGGCGATCTACGAGCCGACACCCGATCCGGCGACTCTCATGCGGCGCGACTTCCACGTGCGTCTCCACCTCGCGGATCTTGCCGAGCTTACCGGCCTCCCCGATCGGGTCGACCGGATCGGCGTCGTGCTGCGGACGGGGATCGGCGTGGATTCGGCCGCCGCGAGGTTGAACCGTACCGCGTTCGGATACGATGTGTTTCCATCCCGCCTCGTCGCGTCGCAATCGTCGACCACGTTCGTCGTGGTCAGCCGGTTTCACCGCGCCATCGCGATCATCTCCGTGCTGGCAAGCACGGTCTTCCTGCTCTGCCTCATGTTGCTCAAGGTGGAGGAACGACGCCGGGATGTCGCGATGCTCAGGTTCACGGGGATCTCGCGCCGCACCGTGTTCACGGCCCTGGTGATCGAGGCTGCCGTGATCGCGCTGGCGGGATCGATCGTCGGGGCCGGGATCGGTGCGGTCGCCAGCGCCGCCGTCAACGCCTATTACCAGCGCGCGTTCGACACGTCGCTGGTGTTCTCCGAGATCACCTCCAGCACGGTCTGCTTCGCCGTCGGCATGTCGGTCGTGCTTGGCGTCGTCGCCGGAGCGCTGGCCGCATGGCGCATGGTGCGTACGGCGCCGGTGCAGCTCTGGAGCAGGGCGGCATGACCTGGCGGTGGGCGCTCAGGGACCTCCTGCGCCATCGCGCCCGCACTGCACTCTCGCTCCTCGGCGTGGCGATCGCGACAGCGCTCCTGCTGGACATGGTGCTCCTGAGTGGCGGAATCGAGCGGTCCTTCGGCCGGCTGCTGGTGAGCCGCGGATTTCAGCTGCGGGTGAGTCCGCGCGGCACGCTGCCGTTCGATACCGAGGCCAGTCTCGACAGCACCGCTCAGTTGCTGTCGGCGTTGCGTACCGAACGCGGCGTCGTACAGGCTGGCGCCGTCCTCGGAACGTCGGCGTTCGCACGGCGTGGCGCCGCACTGACCCCCCTTGTGATCTACGGCGTCACGCCGGACGCGCAGGGCATCTACCAGCTCGAGCGTGGCAGTGACATCGCCGGCACCGACACCAATGGTGTCCTGCTGGGCGCGCCGTCGGCCGAGCGACTCAGGATCGGCATCGGTGACACACTCAGGCTGGTCGGGCGCCTGGATCCGCGCCTGGCCACCGCCGGCCTGGAGCGGGTCGTCACCGTGCGCGGCATCGTGCGGTTCGTCTACGACGCGAAGGATCAGCCGTCCGTTGCGGTGGCCCTGCCGCTGGCGCAGCGGCTCGCGGGCGCCACGTCGGCGAACCGTGCGTCGTTCCTGATGCTCCGGGTCGGCGATGACATGAATGCCGATACCGTGGCGGCCCGCCTGCGACCGAAGTACCCCGCCGTCAGCGTCAACAGCATCGCGGACATGGTGGCGCAATTCCGCCTGCGGCTGAGCTACTTCCGGCAGCTCTCGCTGATTCTCGGGTCGATCTCGCTCGTCGTCACGGTCCTGCTCGTCGGTACACTGCTCGCGATCGCGGTCAATGAGCGGATCGGCGAGATCGCCGCCTTGCGGGCCATCGGCATCTCGCGCTGGAGCGTGCTGCGCCAGGTCGTGCTGGAAGGGCTCCTGCTCACGGTCGCCGGCGGAATCCTCGGCGTGGCGCTCGGCATGGCGACCGCGCGCTGGCTGGACGCGATCCTCACGTCGTTTCCCGGTTTGCCGGCCGCGATCTCGTTCTTTGTCGCCGACGCGCGACAACTGTCCACCGCCGCGGTCATCCTCCTCGCGACCGGTCTCCTCGCCGGGGTGTTGCCGGCCTGGCGCGCGGCGAGCACGCCGATTGCCGCGACCTTGCGGAGCGATGCGCCTTGAGCTCCGTGATCGTGGCACGGGACCTGGAGAAGCGATACCGGCTTGAGGGGCAGGACGTTATTGCCGTCGGCGGCGTCTCTCTCGCCGTGGAGACCGGTGAATATCTCGCAGTCGTGGGACCGTCCGGATCGGGGAAGTCGACGCTGCTCACGCTGCTGGGCGGACTCGACCAGCCGACCGCGGGCAGCGTGGCACTGCTCGGTCAGGACCTCGGGAGGCTTTCCGATCGCGCCCTTACGCGCCTGCGTCTCGAGCGTGTCGGATTCGTCTTCCAGCGTTTTCATCTGCTGCCGGTCCTCACCGCGAGCGAGAATGTCGAGTTGCCGATGGCCGAGCGCGGGATGGCTCGCGAGCAGCGTCGCAGGAAGACGCGCGAGCTCCTCGACTATGTCGGACTCGCGCATCGGACCAACCACAGGGCGACGCAGCTGTCTGGCGGCGAAATGCAGCGCGTTGCGATTGCCCGGGCCCTCGCGAATCAACCGGCGGTCCTGCTGGCCGACGAACCAACCGGAGAACTCGATGCGGCCACCGGGCGGGAGATCCTGGCGATGTTCCGCCGGCTGCATGCGGACGGTGTCACGCTGGTCGTCGTGACCCATGATGCCCAACTCGCCGCCGACGCCGGTCGCGTGGTTCACATGCTCGACGGCCGGATCGCCGGCTGATGTACTGGACGCTCGCGCTGCGGCACCTGCTTGTCCGTCCCGGTCGCGCCGTCGTGCTCCTGCTCGGCTATGCGCTGGGTGTCGCAGTGATGATCGTGCTGCTGTCGGTCGGTGGCGCGATGCTCGACCAATCGCGCGATGCGTCGTTGATCGGCGGCGGGGACCTCACGGCCCTCCCGTCGGGCGTCGATGTCGAGGCGATGCGCACGGGCGGGCTTGCCGGGATGTTCTTTGGAATCAACGGTGCCCGCTTCGTCACCAGGGAATTGCTGGGCGGGAGCCGCCAGGCCGGCATGGTCGCGGCGGTGTCGCCGGTGCTGGAGCAGAAGCTGCTGGCCGTCCACGCGCGCGACACCACCTGGACCGTGCGGGCCGGCGGCGAGATCCCGAGCCAGGCGAGTTCCGCCGGGGCGCGGCTGCACGTGATCGCCGGGACGTGGCGCGATGATCGGCGCGATTCGCTCTGGCGCGCGCCTGGTGCGGCAGCGCTGTTTCGCGAAATCGATCACTTCCACCGACCGGGCGTCCACGACTCCAGCTGGGCCGAGTGGCATTACTTCAACGTCGTGGTGAACGACCAGGAATGGTGGTACATCACCCTCCTGGTTGGTGGCGACGTCCGTGGCAACGCCTGGGGCGGACAGGTTCTCCTCACTCATCGCCAGCCCGGGGGTGGCTATCAGCGGTACGTCAGCAACGTTCGTCGCGAGTTGATCAGGTTGGACACCACCCAGGCCGATCTCACGATTGGCACGAGCAGCGTGACGGAGCGAGATGGCAGGTATCTCCTGCGCGGTGAGGCGGGCGGCGCCACATTCGACCTGACGCTGACTCCCGCGCCGCACGACTACTTCCCCGCAGTGGATCTGGGCTCTGGCGGGACAGCTTCCGGTTACGTCGTCCCGGCGCTGGCGGGCACGGCATCCGGTCGCTTATGCGTCGAACGCCAATGCCGCACGGTCCGGGATGTTCCCGCGTATCACGATCACAACTGGGGGAGCTGGCGGGCGGTGACCTGGGAATGGGGCGCCGGTCGCGGCGTCAGCCACGCGCTGCTGTATGGTGGCGTCCTCGGAGCCGGTTCGGGCGGCGCGGTACCCTTCTTCCTTGGCCTCGAGGACTCGCTTGGCCTGCAGCAGATCTACCGGTTCGATGCCGTCCAGCGCAGCGGCGAACGATCGGTTCCCGGCATGCCGGGTATTGCCGCCCCGGAGTCGTTGCGCATCACCGGCGCCCGGCTGGGTGACACGCTCGATATCCGGGTCCGCATCACCGACGTGACGTCATCGCGGTCGATGGCGGCCGGCCCGGGCAGGATCTTCCTCCAGATGCGCGGGGCCTGGCGGGCGAACGGCACGGCGGCGGGGCAGGCGGTCACGGACAGCGGCACCGGTTTCTTTGAGACCTGGGTTTGCAGCCGTACATTGAATGGGTCCCTCGACGCCCCGGTGCCATGCCTGATACGCTAGAACGCCTTCGGACGGCGCTTCGTGACACCTACGCCGTCGAGCGCCAGATCGGGCAGGGCGGCATGGCGACGGTCTATCTCGCCGAGGACCTCAAGCATCATCGCCAGGTGGCGATCAAGGTGCTGCGCCCTGAACTCACGGCAACGCTCGGATCCGAGCGCTTCCTGCGCGAGATCCAGCTGGCCGCGGCGCTACAGCATCCGCACATCGTGCCGGTGTACGACTCCGGTGCCGCCGACGGATTCCTGTACTACGTCATGCCGTTCGTGGACGGCGAGTCCCTGCGCGACCTCCTCCAGCGCGAAGGCCGCGTGCCGATCGAACGGGCCGCGGAAATCGTGCGCGATGCCGCGAGCGGGCTCGCCTATGCCCACAAGCACGGCGTCGTGCATCGCGACATCAAGCCCGAAAACATCATGCTCTCCGGCGGTCACGCGGTGGTGACCGACTTCGGGATCGCCCGCGCGATCGATGCATCACGCGAGGCCTCCGCAGGCCTCACCGGCGTCGGCATGGCGATCGGCACGCCGGCATACATGAGCCCGGAACAGGCCACCGCCGACGCGGTCGACGCCCGCAGCGATCAGTATGCGCTGGCGTGCGTCCTCTACGAAATGGTGAGCGGCAAGCAGCCCTTCAGCGCCCCGACGATGCAGGCGCTGCTGACGCAGGTACTCACCGGTGCACGGCCACGGCTCTCGTCCATCGTGCACACCACGCCCGCCGGACTGGACACCACCGTGCAGCGCGGGCTGGCGCAGGATCCGGCGCAGCGCTTTCCCGACATCATGGCGTTCGCCAACGCCGTCACCCTCGAGAGCAGCGGCACGGCCGCCGCCACGCGGGAGAGCCGGCGGTGGAAGCGCCTCGCCATCGTGTTGCCGGCCGTCGTCGCGGTGGCCGCGATTGTCTGGGTGCTCGCGGCGCGCCCGTCGCGAATTGTCGTCTCGGGTGCCGAAACGATCGCGGTCGTGCCGTTCACCGCCACCGGTACCGGGGTGGAGAGCCTCGGCGAAGGCATGGTGGACCTGATCAGCAGCAATCTCGATGGTGTCGGCGGCATACACACCGTCGAGTCGCGCCAGGTGATCCGCGCCTGGCAGCGTCGCGCGAAATCGGGGACGCCGACGCTGGACGATGCCATTTCGGTGGCGCGCAGCGTCAAGGCCGCGTCGGTACTGATGGGATCGGTGCTGGCGACGGGCCCTACCACGCGGATGACCGCCGAGCTGTACGACCTGAGCGGCAAGCAGCTGGCGAGGGCGCAGATGGACGGGCCCACCGATTCGGTGCTGACGCTGGCCGATGGTCTGGCGCTCAAGGTGCTGCGAGAGATCTGGAGATCGAAGGAGCCGCTTCCGTCGGCCCGCAGCTCCGCGATCACCTCGGGGTCGATGGAGGCCATCCGCGCCTATCTCGACGGCGAGAAATGGTATCGGCGCGGTCAATGGGATTCCGCACAGGTCGCATACGAACACGCGGTTCGCTCCGACACGACCTTTGCGATTGCGTGGTACAAGCTCGCGACCACGCTGGGGTGGGAGGGGCAGGCGGGCACGGCGACCGCGGCGCACACTGCGGGCGCGAATGCGGTGAAATACTCGGCATCGCTCCCGCCGCGCGTCCGGACCATCCTGGTGGCCTATGAGATGTTCCAGCGCGGGCGTCCTGACGCGGTCGATTCGATGCGCAGATACACCGAACTGCACCCGGAGGACGCTGACGCCTGGTACCTTCTCGGCGAGGCGCAGTATCACACCCGCAACTATCACCCGCTGCCCGCAGCCGACCTGGTCGCGCCGTTCGATCGTGTGCTGGCAATCGATTCCACGCTGACGGCGGCGGCGATTCACCCGATGGAAGTGGCGCTCGAGGAAGACGACATCCCCCTGGCCAGGCGTTACCTCAAGGTCTTCCAGGAGGCGCACGCCGACGACGAGGCGAAAGGCGCCAGCGAGGGAATCGCACTGCTCAGCGGCGCGGACACCGGATTTGCGGCGTTGATGACGGTATCGACCGGCGGCATGCGGCTCGCCGTGCTGACCGCACTGTCGCGTGCACCCTCGGCCAGCGGCCAGCGCATCGATTCGATGGTGCGCCGCTTTGTTGCGATGCTGCCGGCAGCGGGGCGCGCCCAGGGCCTGCTCAATCTCGGCTCGGTCGACGGGGCATTGGGACGCCAGGTCGAGGCCCGCCGGATTGGCGACACGCTCGCAGCGATGATCCCCGGCCCGGGCGGCCAGAACTTCCAGCAATACGTATCGATCATGCCCATCATCGGCGGATTCGCGGACTCTGTGATGCTGGGTCGCGTGCTCGGCCGGCTCGACTCGGCCCAGGCGGCCGCGCCGGCGAATGCACCATTCGTCGCCTTCTATCGTGCCATGATCGCGCTCGACCAGGGCCAGCCCGCGAAGGCCGGCAGCATCCTTCAACCGATCCTGGCGCAGCTGAATGCCACGACCCCCGATTTCGTGCGCGGCGGCCTCATCGGTCTCGACGGGCTCCGGATGATGGCCAGCGGCGACGTAACTCACGGCGCCGCGCGCGCGGACTCGGGAATGCGCATCGTCGGTGGATTTGGCAATCCGGTCTGGAGTGGGTCGGTGTCCTTGCGACTGGCGCTCTCGCTCGCCAGCCAGCCGGCCACGCGCGCCGCCGGAATCGACCGGTTGCGGCATGGCTTTACCGACCGCATCGAATTCCTGCCGATCGTGCAGTACGATCTTGCGAAGGCGTATGATGCGGCTGGCGACCGTGCCAACGCCATCGCATCGTACGGACAGTTCCTGCGCCTGTGGGACCATCCGGATTCCAACTTTCAACCCCGCGTCCGCGACGCCCGGGACGCCTTGCAGCGGCTGACTGCTGAAGGTGCGAAGTAATGGCCGAAATGCGCGAGACTGCCAGGCAACTGGTCGATCAGCTGGCGGAGGGATGGAGCAAGGGAAGGCCCGACCTGATGGCGGGCGTATTTGCGGACCAGGCGGTTTTCATCGAGACGCCATTCTCGACGCCGATCGCCGGCAGCGACGCGATCCGCCAATGGGCCGGCGACATCCCGTATTACCAGTCCGAGGCGACTTTCTCGGTAGGCGAGGTCTTCGTCGCCGGGCCATGGTTTTCCGCCGAATTCAAGCTGGTATTCCGCCGCCGTACGACGGGGGAGTGGGTTGACGCCCGCGGGGCGCTCTTCGCCGAAACGGACGGGAGCAGGATCACCGAATTGCGGATGTACTGGCACCGGTGGAGTGGAGGCCGGGAGACATCGATCGCGTAGGGCCGGTCATTATTCTGGTCGCTGCTGTCCTCCAGAGCGGACACCAGGCCCACCACGCGAGATGCAAGTTGAGTGGGGACAATAACTTGGGCTGTGGCACGGAACTGGATACCCAGGTAACCGGTTCTGTCTCTTTTGCTGATCAAGTAGCCAGTCTGGAGGCCGTATGCTGACCCTTCTTGCGACACTTCTGGTCGCGGCGCCGCCAACCGATACCGCGAATGTTCGCGCCGCGTCCGCCCGGGCCCCCGCCATTCAGATCACCCTCAACAACGACGGCAGCTTCGCTCCCGGTGGGCGGGTCAGCGTGCAGGTCCAGACCAATGACGACGGGTACCTGCTCGTCTTCCGGGTCGATGGCGATGGCCGGATCCGGGTCCTGTTTCCGCTCGATCCCGACGGCGATGCATTCGTTCGCGGCGGCAAGGAATACGAGCTCCGCGGTCGTGGCGATCACGAAACATTCCTCGCCGACAATCAGTCCGGGAATGGACTGATATACGCCGCCGTGTCTCACGCGCCCTACGTATTTCGCGATTTCGTCGCCAACGGACACTGGGACTACGACGCCCTTCGGTTGCCCGATTCGAGCAGCGATGCGGAGAACGATCTCACCGCCATCGTGGCGCAGATGACCAACCACACTCGTTTCGACTACGATGCTCTCGGATACCGGGTGCAGGAGATCGGCACCGTCGCGTCATACGGCGGTGACGGTTACTACCCCGGCTACTACGATCCCGCCTACGATCCTCGCTGGCGCTGTCTCGGCTGTGGCTGGGGCTACCCCGGCGACATTGGTATCGGCCTCAACTTCGGTTACTCGCCGTATTGGGATCCATTCCTGTATTCGCCCTGGGGCTACAACTACTACGGCTACTACGGATACGGATTCAATCGCGGTTTTGGCGGCGGATTCTTCTTCCCCGGCGTGTTCCCGGTGGGGCGGCCGTTGCGCAACCTCCCACCCGGTACTCGTCCCCGTCCGCGCCCGTTTCCGCCGGCAGGTGCCGTGGGCAGTAACTCGCCTGGCGGGGTGAACGGCCATGCGCGGCCGTCGTCCGTCGCCGGGGCGTCTCCGTCCTCGCGCCCCGCCCCTCCGGCCGGCGACATCGGGCGGCGCGCCCGGCCGCGGCCGATGGACATGAGCACCACGCGCGGCGCGGCGCCGTACTCCCGGCCGACCTTCCGCGAGCCACCGGCTGGAGCGTCGCCGGGGGTCCGGTACGAGCGGCCGCAATACGAGCCGTCGCCGTCGCGGCCGGTGTATCGCGAGCCGCCGCGCGTCGACCGGTCACCTCCGCCGCCGGTACGCTCTGCCCCGCCCCCTTCGCAGCGTTCCGCCCCACCGCCATCGACGCGGTCAGCGCCAAGCCGGTCCGGCGACGGGGGTGGCGGCGGACACGGCGGCGGTCGCGGACGACCCTAGAACGAGAAGTAAGAAGTGAGAAGTGAGAACTGAGAAGGAGATCGAGAACCCCGCCCCCTGGGTCTTGATCTCCTTCTCACTTCTCACTTCTTACTTCTTGCGTATCCGATCGCCCATTCCATGACTTCGACACTGCGCAGTCCCGCCTGCATGGCGACCTCGATCGCAGCCTGCTCCTCCAATCCCTCGTCGAGCATCAGATAGGCGATCAGCGGTCCGCCCGTGCGATTCGCGCTATTGCAATGGAGCAGCGTTGGGGTGTTCCTGGCTGCGCGCAGCGCGCGGAGCACGTTTTCCATCGCAGCATCGCTGAGCGCGCCAGATGTCACGGGGGCATTGATGTAGTTCATGCCCAGTTCGTCGACGACTCCCGGTTCGTCGACATCCCGCGGCTCCATCGGGTCGCGAATATCGATCACCGTTTGCACGCCAGCCGCGCAAAGCGCCGTGAACTGCGCGCGCGTCGGCTGGCCCCCGACAACCAGCCAGGACAGTGGCGATGACGCGTTGATGATGCCTTGCGCGGAACTCATGAGTGACATTCGGATCTCCCTTGGCGCGTGTATTTTACTGCATGTCGTCCATCACCGTCGCCCTTTGCCAGTTTCGGCCAACGAAGGGCTCTCCCACCGCCAATTTCGACACGATCGGGCGGGTGTTTCGGAGCGTGGCGACCGCGGACCTGCCGCCGGATGTTCTGGTCTTTCCCGAAGCGATGTTGACCGGGTATTTCCTCGAAGGCGGCGTACGGGAGCACGCGCTGACCGCCGAGAAGGTGTTTGCGGAGCTGGCCCGCCGGCACGCCGACAGCGGCGCCCCGCCGCTCGAAGTCTGCGTCGGATGCTACGAATTGCACGAAGACCGCCTGCATAACGCGGCGATCTGGCTGGCGCTCGGCGGCAGTGACGCCGGCATCCGCCACGTCCATCGCAAGGTCTTCCTGCCAACCTACGGAGTCTTCGACGAAGAGCGTTTCGTCGAGGCCGGGCGCGATGTTCGTGC
>Ga0070711_100000163_pt1 | contig 35935 bp, 56 predicted proteins | sample LARL53metaG_FD_65452 | JGI IMG/M metagenome (GOLD analysis project Ga0070711, IMG submission 65452) | Corn, switchgrass and miscanthus rhizosphere microbial communities from Kellogg Biological Station, Michigan, USA - LAR L5-3 metaG | ecosystem: Host-associated > Plants > Roots > Rhizosphere ... | reverse complement strand
ATTGAAGATGTAATAAAGAAAAAATATCCTGATACAGAATTTAGCGATCTTTTTGAATTTACTAATAAAAGATGGCAAGAGATCAATGATATTGAGCAAATAGACAAATTTGTTCACGATATTTTTAATGGAAAAGTAGATTTTTCTAAAGCCAAGCAACTATTTGCTAAATCAAAAGAGCATGTTCAAAGACCTTTCAAACGAATCCTTGGAGAAGAAGGATTTCAAGAAATGAAACAATTAACTGAAGATTTATTATCTACTGAAAAGTCTTTGGGCTATATCAAAAAAGCTAAAGAAGCTGGATTTGGGGAATTAGCAACAACAGCATCTCTTTATCTTATTAATAAAAAAGTAGGGGCAGCAAGAACCATTGGAAAGTCTGCAAAATCATTGTATCAAATGCTTTTAGATAAACCACAACTCAGAGTGACATGGAATAATGCTATAAGTAATTTAAAAAATGGAAATTACAAAGAAGCACAAAAATATTTCACTCAAATTGATAAAGCAGTTTCTACCAAGGATCAGACTTCCAACCCCAAATAAATGCGATGATAATAGCTACAATCTGAAACATATATACCTCCGCAAAAAGATTAACAGAAGCAACCGTTGGTATCAACTGCAAACAATATTTGAAAATAATGGTTGTAAATATATTTTTTGAGTAAAATATGAATTAACACCAGCTTGCAAGCAAAGGAGCATCTCCATGACCTTCCAGTCAACTAATAATCTTTATGGCTTTCCACAACCTCTTACAAGAGTCTTCCCAGCCCCAATCATAGCTCAAAGAGCGCCCACAACTTCTGATATTTCTTACCCCATTGGACAACTATGGGTAGATGAAGCTGGAGACGATTATTATGGGTTAGTAGATGTGACAGCTGGTGTTGCCACATGGAATGTCTTAGCATCTCAACCTGGAAATATTGATACCTTAACTGGAGATAGTGGCGGCGCCATCACTCCTTCAGGTGGCAATATTAATCTTTTAGGAACTGCTAATCAAATCACCACTACTGGTTCAGGGCATTCAATTACATGGAGTCTTCCATCAGCGATAACAGCCCCAGGATCATTAACTACAACCACAACACTTGCATCAGGAACCACTTTAACAGCAGGGTCATCACTTTCTGTAACAACTTCTGCGGTTATTGGAACAACTCTAACTGCTACAGGCGGTCTAACCACTTTGGCTGCTTTGACACAAGTGGGAACAACACTTATCAATGCTTCTGGTTCTGCGGTTACTACAATTGGTACAGGTGGTACAGGTGCTGTAAACATAGGCAATGCCACAGGAAATACTGCTGTTACTGGCTCATTAACAGCATCTACAGGACTTGTAGCAACGACAGGAGGAGTTACCGCAACAGCTGGTGACATTACTGCAACAGCAGGAAATGTTATCATCAACGGTGCTGCAAAACAACTCCGCGTTCATGGAGGTGCTGCTACAGACTTTATAGGAACAGCAACCTTAACTAACGGTACAGTAACAGTATCTAATACTAACATAGCTGCAACAGACCGTATCTTCCTCTCAAGAAGCAATGTAAACGCTTCCACTGCTCTTGGAGTATTTACCTATAGCATCAGTGCTGCTACAAGCTTCGCAATTACAGCATTGAAACCTGCGGATGGTACAACTGAAACTGGCGATGCTTCAACAGTCGCTTACTTTATAGTCAGACAAGTTTAAGGATAATAATATGCCTGTATTCAATCAAGCTCCTACTGTCAAAAATAGACCTATGGGACGCAAAGATGCACAAAATAATGTGATCCCTGGGTCTTTTGATGATATGGCCTTTAGAGGACAATATACTGGTACAAATCTAATTTACAAAGGATTTGCTAGACCAGGAGCTGCGGAAGGGGATGCAGTATGGCAGTTGGCTTTTTGCACCTACGATGGTTCAAATAACTTATTGTCAATTACATGGCCTCAAGATGCAAGTGGACATGCTAGCAACGATTATCAATTTAGTTGGACGGATCGCGCCACATATACATATTCTTAGGGGGAATAAATGCGGTTTGTAATAAACCCCTTTACCGATAAGCTAGATGCAGCCCAGATAGGTGGCAGTGGCGCGCCTCCCATTGAAACCATAACAGGAAATACTGGTGGCCCAGTTGGTCCTGATCCTGGAACATTCAATTTAAATTTTATTGGAGATAATACTACTGGATTGACCGTTTCAGGTAATCCTGGTACTTTTACATTGACCATCGAAGGTCTTGCGTCCTCTACGACGCAGATAGGTACAACGCGTTATGCTACCAATGCTGAAGCAGCCGCACAGACAATTGGAACTGCTGCTCTTACTCCTGCAAATATCACTAGCCTTTTTAGCACCCATCCTCTTCCATCTTCTCAAGGAGGGACTGGTCTTAGTAGCCCTGCCGCTCATTCATTGGTGGTTACCAATGGTTCGTCTCCATTTACTGTACTTGGTGTTGCAAGTAATGGTCAAATTCCCATAGGAAGCATCGGCTCTGATCCTGTTTTGGGTAATATCACCTCAACAGGTGGCACTATTACTATCACAAATGGGCCTGGTACGATAAACATAGAGGCGTCGGCCACAGGGGATGTTCAGACCTTAACAGGTAACACCGGTGGAGCTATTTCTCCTACAGGTGGAAATATCAATACAGTTGGGACAGGGTCGATAACTATTGCAGGGTCTGGATCTACCCTCACAACTCAATTGACAGGACTTACTAACCATAATGTTTTGGTGGGTGCCGGAACCGCGACTATTACTAAGGTAGCGCCGTCGGCAACTAGTGGAGTTCCTCTTGTTTCTCAAGGAGCGGCGGCCGATCCAACATTTGGAACAGCCGTTGTTCAAGGTGGGGGGACCGGTGCAACTACTTTGACAAATCACGGTGTCCTTTTAGGACAAGGTACATCTGCTGTTGTTGCTACCGCTGTTGGATCTACCGGTACAGTTCTTGCAGGAAACACTGGAGCTGATCCAACATTCCAAACCATAGCAAGCGTTGGTGGAATAACTACAATTACTGGAAACTCTGGTGGCGCCGAATCCCCATCCGCTGGAAACTTCAATATTTTAGGAACAGGAAGTATCACAGTAGCTGGTTCTGCAAACACAGAGACAGTTCAGCTTACTGGCCTTACCAACCATAACGTCCTTGTAGGCGCAGGAACTGCTACCATAACCAACGTCGCACCTTCAGCAACTTCTGGGGTTCCATTAATAAGCCAGGGAGCATCAGCAGATCCTACTTTTGGTACCGCGGTAGTCGCAGGGGGAGGCACTGGAGCCACAAGCTTTACCGCTCATAGCCTTCTTCTTGGTCAAGGAACTTCTCCGGTTACAGCATTAGGTGCAGCAACAAATGGACAGATACCGATCGGCTCAACAGGTGTAGATCCTGTATTGGCAACTATCACTCAAGGAACAGGAATAACTGTCACCAATGGTGCTGGAACAATCACTATAGCAACAACTATTTCTCAAGGCATAGTGACAATCAATGGAGATAGTGGCTCTGTCACAGGAACAACAGTCACCTTAACAGGTGGTACCACAGGCCTTACCTTTGGTGGCGTAAGCACTACAATGACTATGGCAGGAACTCTTGTAGTTTCCAATGGTGGAACAGGAAGAGCTACGCTAACAAATCATGGGGTTCTAGTGGGTGCAGGCACTTCTGCCATCACTCAACTTGCTGTAGGAGCGACAGGTACGGTCCTAGCAGGCTCAACAGGAGCCGACCCCTCTTTTACTGCTACTCCTTCATTAACAAGTGTAACATTTGGATCAGGAACAGCTTTAAATACTTATCAAGAAGGCACTTGGACTCCAACTCTTACCTTTGGAGGGGGATCAACAGGTATAACTTATACGGCACAAGTAGGAACCTATACGCGCATTGGAAGAATGGTTTTAGCCCAATTCAATGTTGCTTTAAGCAATAAAGGAAGTTCCACAGGAACAGCAAGTATTACTGGATTACCTTACACTTCCATAACTACAACAAGTTCTGGTACTTATATACCCTGCGGAAATCAAAACATTACCTATCCAGTTGGAACAACAATGATTGCAGTAGTTCTAGGAGCCAATTCTTCATCACTCACTCCTACAGGCCTTGGTACCGCTACAGGAAATCAAAACCTTGCTGATACGAACTTTGCAAATAATAGTATATTGCAAGGAACAATTATGTATCAAGGACAATAATTTTATGACTTCTTCAATGGGATCTATTCCGCCTCCGAACCCTTTAAGTTATGAAGGACAGGTTGTAGTCCCTTTCATAAATCGAACTTTTAATCCTCAAACAACATTTAACACATTTCCTGTTCCCACTATGTGGATAAATACAGCTACAAGCAATGCTTATATTTTAGTAAGCAAAGCTCAGGGAGTAGCTGTTTGGGTACCAATAGGAGGTGCACCTGGTGAAATTGATACTATTACTACTCCTGACTCTGTGGTTGTTGTTCCTACTGCTGGTAATATTGATTTCTTGAATGGAACAGGGATGAATATCACTGGCTCTGGAAGCTCTATCACCTTCAATGTTTCAGGAGGCGTTGCTACTCTTTATACAGCTGATTCAGGCACAGCAGCTCCATCATCAGGAAACCTAAATATATTGGGTGGATCAACAGGCCTGACAACTTTAGGGTCCGGAAATACTATCTCACTGACTGGCACATTAAACGTTTCTAATGGAGGAACTTCACGCGCAACTCTTACCAACCACTCTGTTTTACTTGGGTCTGGCACAAGCGCTGTTAATTTTGCAGGACCCAATGCTAGTACACATGCTATATTCATGGCTACAGGTTCATCATCCGACCCTGCTTTTACAACTACAGGAACTCCTTATGTTACAGGAATAAGCTTTGATGCAGGAACTAATACATTAGCAAATTATGTGCAAGCAGGCACTTGGACTCCCACTATTGCATTTGGAGGAGCATCAACTGGCGTTACTTATGTAGATCAAATTGGTGAATATACCAGAATAGGGAATATTGTTTTCTTCAACTTTATAGTCACCCTTTCTAGCAAAGGAAGTTCTACAGGGGTAGCAACTATGGGTGGATTTCCAGTAGCTGCTAATTTATCAGGTGCGCAAAACATGGGAATTATTGCTGTGTCTAATATCACCTATGATGGAACCAATGTAGCAGCATACTTAGATACTTCTGGAACTCCAGGAACTGTGTTTTCTTTCAAACAAACAGGACCAGGGGGGATTAGTGCACTTTCAGATACAAATTTTGCAAATAATACTAGATTAGAAACCAATGGATTTTATTTTACATCATGAATAAATTATTAGATGAACTAAAATCATTGATTAGTAAACATAAGTTATTCGAAAATGCAATTATCTTTAATGGGATTGATCCCCCATATATTAGCTTAGAAGTTGCTAAGTGCATTTATCATAAAGAATTACAAAAAAAAATTAGAGATAAAATTTGCGATATAAATGAGCAAATAGAAGTAGCTGAAGAGGAATTGGATTCAATTCAAAAAGATACCTTAATTTCTCAAAGAAAAAAAATCAGAGCTCTTAAGGATTATCTTCCTGAAAAAGTGAATACCATTGATGACTTGAAGTTCCCTTCAGAACTAATGGTTAATTATGAGCATTTTCGCAGGTGTTAGGAGGTATGATTAAATGATGATACATGTAAACGTGATCTTCCACTTTCATGAACTCATCAACGCATTCAATGCTAATTGCGCATAAACTACAGATATAATCACAGTCGCGATCATGGTTCTCTCTGTCTCCCATAAGCGCAAACATCACAGATCGCGTATTGAGATAATGGATTTTATCCATTGGAGAAATAGAAAAATCATCGATATAAATGGAGAGAATATTGATAGCCAAATATCTATCCCCAGCATACAAAGCATCCCAAGCAACTCTAATATTTGGTTTTACACATTCAGAGGCTGCAAAGCAACTTCCACAGAGCAATAATAATACTAATAATTTTTTCATACATTCTCCTGTTTGGAGAGAAATATTACATAAAGGAATTTTTAATGCAATATTGTCTGATTTATGAAGACACTTCTGGCTATTGCCGTATTATAATGCCTAAAGGGGAATTTTGGAAAGATGTCCAAGATAAAGAAAAGGCAATTCAATATCTTCACTCTATTTCAATTCCTGATTGTGTTGATTTTATTGGGTGTTTACCCAATGTAATTCCTCAAGATTTAACATTTCGTGACGCATGGAAAAAAGGAGACTGCCATGAACCTATTAAATTGGATTTTTGTAAGGCCCTTCAAATTCATAGCCAAAGGATTCAAGAAGTTGCTGACAGGAAAATCGAACAACTCAACAAAGAATTAGAAATTGCATTAGAAAATGAAAACACCCCATTAGCTGTTGCCATTCGTCGTACGAAAAAAATTCTGCGAACATTTGGCAACATCAATCTTTCTCATTGCAAAACAATCGATGATATTAAGTACACAATCCCCAAAGAACTCCATGATATTTGGACTCTTTACAATCCAGTGAGGTCTCATGATTTATGCAATTCCTCCACTTCCACCACCTGTTGATATCCTGATTTTGGCCTCAGGAATCATTTCTATGGCCTTTCTAGGCATTTTCGGTATGTGAGAGCTATTGCCATAGTGATGGGTGATAAAAATGCCTTACAAGTAATTTAAACAAGAATTGGATATGCTTTATTATCTTCAATAGTAATTGACATTTCCTGATCAGGTCCATATTCGTTTTTTTCATCATGAATTATTAATTTTGTTTCTGAACAATGAATCATTCCCATTTCTTTATTTATATGTTCAATTATTTCAATATAATTCATAATTTTAATCATATGTAACGGAAGTGATTTTATTCCACTTTTAATCAAAGAGCATATTCCACTTATTAAAGCTTCTTCGATTGTTTTTCCGTAGCCATATACTTCTAATTGATTTATATCTCTACATTTTGGAAAAGAATCTACTGCTATAATATAATAATAGTCATCTTTAGTTCCCCAGCGATTTACATAACATAAATATCCATGATCGCATAATTTTATATATTCATTTTTTTCTAATTTTATCATAACCCTTGTGTTGGTAATTTAAACTTTTTAAGATTATTCATAACTCTATCTCTAAACGAAGGTTCAGTAAATTTGAGATGATAATCGGCGGTAGTATAAGCTCCTGCGCATTTGAATTCAATGTAATCTGGTCCTATGTAAATGTCCCCATTACGAACAGATTGTGGAAATTTTCCCTCAATGGTTTTAGCAAAAGCTCTATTCTCTTCCATTCTTGTAACTGGTGATTGTGATTTACGTGCTCCTTGTGGCTTTGTCATTTCAAGCTCAAGAGCGTCAAGATGTTTTAAAAGCTTTTCAGGAGAAAGACATTTTGAAAACCAAAACTCATGGTTGATTGCAAAAATGATCAGTTTTCCAATCTCTTGCTTAGTTCTTATCTTCAAGAGCTTCTCTGAAGCTTTTAACCAGGAAGTAGGGGGCTTGTCGTAAGTGAAATTACTTTTCTTTTCCTTTATTTTTGAAATAAGAAGTAAGGCAAGCGTTGAGGCGTCAGCCGAATACGCGTCTTTTTGTTTAGCTTTTTCTTTTTTTTCTTTTGTAAGAGTTTCTTTTGTGGGTATCTCTAGGATACTGGGGGGGGTATCTTTAGGATACTGGTAAAAATTATCTGAATTACCAGATTTTTCTTCTTCTTTTTCTTCTATATGTTCTTTCTTATCTTCGTTAGAAGATTGCTTATTCTTATAGTCCGTGTTTTCAGTATCCTGGGAGCCGGTATCCTGGCGTTCAGGATGCCGTAAAGATTTTTTGAATTTTGGATTCTCTGATACATAATAAATACATCCATTAAGTAGATTTTTTTTCACTATGTCTTGTTTTTTCATGTACCCAGCTTCTATCGCTTCATTAATGATGGCATAGATTCTATCTCTTCCACACCCTTTATGTCCTTTTAGATGATTCATAATTTGTTGAGGGTTAACTTTCCAGCCTTCTGCATGGCTAAGTAAATAAATTATCAACCATCTACATTCAGGACTTATTGATTTATCACGAATTAAATTACGACTAATAATTAAATAAGGATTTTCTTTGTCATGGGGGCATCTTTGAAAGGTAATGTCAGAATTGTCGTCCATAGGTCTCCTAGGTTAAATTTCTTAAGCGACCTTAGGAGCCCTAACGATTAAATTTTCTTTACTATTGCAAGAAAATCCGTAGAATGTAAAATAGTGGTCATTGGTTAATAAAAGCCACTTTTTTTACAGTTTGTATCGTTAGGCCTTAAGAGATTTCTAACGGCTCTTAAGGCCACTTTTTTTTGTTCCCCTATCCTACTCAAACGTTTATTTTTAGACTATTATAAAATTTATTTTACAATTTTGTTGTGTTTGTTTTTAAAGAATTGTATATGATGTTGTGGGAAATTGCTGGTTGGTGTTACGTTATTTTCCCATAAAACTATCAAGGAGACGAAATGGAAGGGACATTATTTGATCAAGTAGTGGAGTTCAAGAACAGATTAAAGAATTTTATTGTTCACAGAAAAAAGTTAAGAGCATTGGAAAATTATTCAGAATGTTCCCCATTTCACCATAAAGACTATTTAACTTTGATCAAAAGATGTATGAAAGATGGTTTTTTAGGCGAAGAAGAAGCTAGATTTCTTTCATTTATGATTCAGAAATATGAAGTGAACTTTCTTGACTGGTCACATCGTACAAAATGGCTTAAATCTGAAATGCAACGATTGGCTTCCAACTATAAAGAAGATCAGCCAGTACAAACAACTATGTTTGATTTTAATAAAATGAGACAGTCTACCACAGCTCATGTACCTTTTGAATTGTTAGCACAACAACAAAAACAAAAAATGACAAGGAGAATCTAATGTTATCTTTGACAGTTTGCACCATATTTTTGTCTGTTACAATCTTTTTCATGATGAAACAAATTTTATGTTTACGTAATACTATTCAAACAAACAATACAGAGATTTCTGAAGTTAAAAAAAAACTTGAATCACTAGAAAAATCTATTTCTTATGATACAGAAACAATGACTCAAGAACTAAAAGTTTTGATATTGACTCTTCAAGCAGATGCTATAAGAACAATAAATATAGTCAATGCTAAAGAGCAGGAAAAAAAACTTCCTGGTGCCAATAGAAAACCTAGAACAGATGAGGAAAAGCGATTGGCTTCTGAAAAGAGAAAAGCATGGTGGGAAAAAAAGCGTCAGGAACAAAAAATAAATATCCCTGACGCTATTATTCTTACTCCTCCACAAGAACCTGTACTTGGTCGCGCTTCATTAATTCCTTAGTGTAAGCGCTCTTGAACTTAGGTAATAGTTGAGGTATTAACGCAGAATCTAAAATCTGATCGATACTCTTCTTATTTTTTTCAGAAAGATTTTTTATAAATTCTTCTAAATAAGAACAGTCTATTCCATCTTCTTGTAGATGATTTTTCAATACTTCTATTTTTGAACGATCATCTTTTTGATTCTCAGAAGATGATACTTCAAATTCAGTAGCTTCGTAGGGTAATGCAACAGATGGAATTTCAATCCCTAGTGCATCTTCGGCATTTTCTTCTTGATTAGGAATAGAAGCATTCATTTCATCTGCATCATATGCAATTCCTAAATCAGAAAATAACATGCGAAAGACAGTTCGAACACATGCAGCATAGAGCATACTCTTTGGAGAATCCTTCCAATTCTGTTTATTTGTTAGGCCAGCCCTCACCGCATCTTTCCAAGTATATTCATATTTGATTGAGTCGCCATTATCCTTGCGTTGGCCAATGATTACGCATTTCTCATCAGTAATTTCTATTACTTTAATGCTATGTCCCTTTCTTCTGGCTAAAGCTACCATGAAATGGGCACTCATATTAATTTTCCCTTTTACTATGTAGAATCCTCCATTTAGAGCAATCATAGGATCTATGCCTAATGATTTAGCAGTTAAGAAGATGTTCATTATGGTAGCTTCATTGTAATCTGCATTATACTTTTGGGAATTTACAGCTATGAGAGCCATAGATTTTAAAGTCTGCAAATCTTGATTATATTGATTTTCATGTTTCATTAATGTTGACATTGTTTTTTACCTTATTCTTAATTGTGTTTTTGTTGTTTCGAAGATTTCTAGTCCAGGTATTTCACTAAGGCCTAGCTTAACATCTCTCTTGATAGCCTCTTCGTTAACCATCAAGTATTTCATTGGAACTTTTGAAAGATCTAAAACCTTAAAATCTTTTTCAGTCTTAGTTACTGCTATCGCTCCCTCACCCCTTACAGTCTTTTCCATAGGAGGAATGTAAAGTTCATCAGTCGCATCAAATAAAGAAGCCGCTTGTCTTAGCTCTTCGTCCTCTTTATTTTTAATTTCCTCTAGCAAGCGTAGATATTTCACTGCTTTAGAATTGGCCATCTCAATAACAGAATCTAAAGGATCAGTAAATTCCTTAGCTTTATCATTGATAACAGCTGTTTGCTTTCGCAAAGGCTCTGTCATTTCTTTTCTTTTTGCATCAATACACTTCTTCCATTCACGTGCTTGACGATAGAGAGATGTGATCTTTTTATAAGAAGAGTCACTATCCACCACAATTGACTTTGTGAATTGTACCATGTCTTTGATGGTATTTTTTATTATTTCCCCATGACTTTTATCTTCGAATGATACTTCAAAGGGATTACTTTCTATAATTGCGTTAGTAGCCATATGCATACCTCTTATTTTGATAATCATCACAATCTACATAAGGGTCTGGTAAATCATGATATTGTTCACATTGTAAACAGTAAAATTGACTGTAAAAGTCATTCCATTGCATAGAGAAATTGCAGTCAGGACAATCCCTCTCTGGAAATGGTTCTACGCATGGGGGTTCTAATGGGGGCTCAAGCGTAAATATTCTGTTTGATTTATAACTATAATCGTACATTTGTAGCCCTTATCTAGAGTCAAAACACTTGTTTACATCTAAGATTTTAAGACCATCCATTAAATGGTCAATTAATACCATCTCAGCGGCTATCGCAGAAAATTCTGATTGTAGACCATTGGTATTTTCATGGCACTCAAAAATCAAGTTTACAGATTTTTGTAGTTCGGATATATTAAAGCTGTTCTCATTCATACAATGCTCCTGTTCCTACCTCTGGTTCGCGCCAGAGGTTTTTATTGTTATTGTTCATTCCACAAGAATTCTATTCTATCTTTGATGTACTTCCTCCAAGACCCTTGGCCTTGGTAAGCGTATTCGCATAGAGATAGAGCGTAGTTTATAAGAGTATCTACAACATATTGAGGACAGTCGCCTCTTTCTTTGGCTTTGACCATGATCGCTTCTAGGTCATCTTTGAAGTCTTCCATTTTGATTCCTTGGTTGATAAAGGAAGAAGAATACTAAAACTGGCTATTTATTGTCAGCAAATTTCTGACTTTTCCAAAAATCATCAATTGCATTCATGCATTTAGCATGTATATTTTGGCTCCAGGTATATTCAAATACCTCAGGGAGATTTCCATGTTTGTCAAGTTTAACAAAAAGAAATTTGGGATGCGCTAACATGCCATTTACTGATAAAAGATAATGGTAAAGATGGGCTTGCATAGGCCAAACAACTTTAGATTCTTGAGCAGAGGTTTTAAAATCTACAAGTTGGGGAAGTTTTATGGATGCAGAAATATTTATTAGGCAATCAATCTGTCCAGTAATCATCTTTTCCTTACAAAAAAATCTTCTTTCAGAAATAGAGAACGCTGGTGTTAAGGCCGTTTTCCATTTAATATAGCTCTCAAAATAGCCTAAAGCATCTGAATCAGGACAAGGAAATGTTCCATCTATGTCATGAGCAATCGCTTCATGTACAGATGTGCCTATTCTTGCTTTATTTTCTAATACTTTTTGATCAATTTTACTAAAATCATTAAAAGGTCTTAAAATATCAGTCACTCTAGCAAATAATTTCCCATTGTGCTCAATCATAACCAGCCTTATCATTTGAAACTTAACGTTGACTTTATCATCGATCTTGCTTAAGATCAACTGAAAAAGACTAACAATGGCAGACAAATGAAGTTAAAAGAATATATTGTTAAATACAGAGTTGATCCTATGGTTTTAGCAGTTAAAGTAGGTATAAGTTTAAGATCAATTTATAGATATATGGATGGATGTGCGCCTCATTTTAAAATAGCCTGTAAATTGGAAGAAGCCACAGATAAATTAGTTACTGTAGAAGATTTAAGAGGGAAAGATGACGAACAACGATGATTCTGAAGAATTGTTATCTTTAGCTCAGGCTGCTAAATATGCACATGTAACACGTCAAGCAATCTTTGTGGCTATAAAATATAGAGGTGGCTTGAATGGAATTAGGAAGAATAACAAATGGTATATTCGTAGAAAAGACCTGGATGAATATCGCACAAATAAATTTAATCGCGACCTAAGAAAACATAATGGGGAATATGTTTTCGATATGGACAAAGGCCATTTTTCAGTCCATCAAGTATGTAAGGTTTTAAGTTCTTCTTTAAAGAGACCTTATGCATTACAGCATCTTTATTATCTTATAAGAACTGGACAGCTTAAAGCCTTTAAAACAGGATATGCTTGGGTAATCAAGAAAGAAGATGCCGTTGAGCTTTTGCAAAAAGAATTAGATGCAGAAGAAAATAAAATAAGAAGATTTATGTAATCTTGATATTATATTTATGTAAATATAATATTTAATTTTTATATAAAAACTCTTCACAATAATCCTGAACATCTATATTACTTAAATTTAAACTTAACGTTTGAATTAGATGTTCCAATTCGAATTACATGGTACCCCAGTTGCTCAAAAACAGACAAGATTCACTTGCCCTTGTGGCAAAGGACGTTGCTATGATCCTTCTTCTAAGGATAAGCAATATATCCAATGGCAGGTAAAGCCTTTCGCTCCAACAACGCCTATTTCTGGGCCGATAGAACTTACCATCGCTTTCTTTGTTCCCATTCCAAAAGGCGTATCAAAAGCTGTGAAGCAACAAATGATTAATCGCGTCATCTTGCCAGATAAAAAACCAGATGAAGACAATTTAGCTTATCTTGTTACGAACGCTCTCAAAGAAATAGTTTACGACGATGATAAAAGAATTTGTGCTAAGCATGTATATAAATTTTATGGATTGGAGCCAAAAACTGTAATCCGCGTAAGACCCATTTTACAAGCTGAACCTTTAGGATATCGCGATGCGGATGATATTTGAACAGGATATCGAAAGGACAGACTTTTTAGAGATCATTCTTTCTGATGATGAAATGGAGTTAGTCCATTCTGGAGGATGGGGCGATGAGTTTAAAGATGGTCTTCAAGGGAATAGGCCCTTGAATGTTTATATAAGATTAGAAAATGAATTGGAAAGAGAGGAAATTATGCCATTAGTTAAAGGACCTAAAGCCAAAACAAGAAAAGGCTTTTCTGAAAATGTAGAAAGAGAAATGGAAGCTGGAAAACCTCAGAAACAAGCAGTGGCTATTGCCTATAGCGAAGCTAGAAAAGGTAAAAAGAAAACAGCTAAAAAGGGGAAAAAATAATGGAAGAAAACAAAATTATAAGATGGACTTTCTTCTTTGAAGAAGGAAACGTAAAAACAGATGTGGATAATGAAGAACAGGATGAAGCGATTAGCCAATTTGTGGAAGAGTCTAATCCAGGATTACTTAGATTACCAGGAGATGAGGTTCAAATCTTTGTGAATATGTCTAGAGTCAAATGCACCGTCAGACAAATTGTAGACAAAGAAGCAGAACGCATTGCTATGGAAAAAGCGCAAGCTCAACAAGCTCAATTGGAACAGCAAGCAACAAATTAATATGGACATAAATATGGATATTGTAAAAGAATACAAAACAGTCAGTCAGATTGCTTCTTGTGGTAGATATCCTTTTACTTTAGGGCAACTCAGAAATCTTTTGCTAGAACGCAGTAAAAACGGCCTTTCAGCAGCGGTCCGTAAAATAGGCAAGCGAATTTATATACGTACAGATTTATTTGAAAATTGGATCGAAAGCCAAGGGGAACCCATGGACTTTGGTACATAATTTATATTATCAGTCTTTAAACAGAAGATTTAAAATAAATTAAGAGGTTTACAGTGAACCAACCCCATATGAACTCATCTACTTATGATGATTTAAAAAAACTTAGCAACCGTTTGTATTGTTGCTGGCAGTCTGCTCTTCATGGCGATGAGATGATGTTAGATCATATCACAAAGATCGGAGATGAATTGTCAGAAATATGGAACGTACTTGAGAACATTTTAGAATATGAAGAAGATGTTCGCTCTTATGTTAATGAGGAAATGAAAAAATTTGAACAAGGATTTGCATATGGCAGAGCACCAAGCGCCCCCATCTGTTGAACAGAGCATGAAATATATGGCCTGGAACGTTAAGCAGATGGATGAAAATATTAAAAAGATCGCTAATTGCATGGCAGAATTAATCGAAATGATGAAGAACCAACGAAGGTCTTCATCTTCTTCAGTGCAAGAAGAGATGCCTTTTTAGTATAATAAAGAAAATCAAACTTGAAGTTTACTATGTCATCAAAAAAAACTAAAGCGAAAGATGAGAAACAATTAAAGGTAGTTAATAAAGGAAGGCCTAAGGTTCAGATTGATACTGATCTCTTATTTAAATTGGCTGAGACGATGCTACCTGTGGAATCTATCGCAGGAATATTAGGTTGCCATCGCGATACTCTCTATGATCGTTTCTCCGACACCTTGCAAAGAGCCAGAGAGGGACGTAAAAAATCTCTTTGTATTGCCATGTGGGAGAAGGCTTTAATAGATAAGGATACTAAAATGCAAATCTGGTTGTCTAAACAACACCTAGGTTATAAAGACGTGCAGCCTGAAGATGTTACACAAATCAACTTTAATGTTTATTGTAGAGAGATTCCTAAATGAGATATTTAATAGCAATCTTGATAGGCATGTTAGTATATGTGGTAGTTCAAACCTTAATCACATTTAGTCTACCAACTAGATTGTATGAATGTACCACATATGGAATGTACAAAGACATTAAATCCTTAAAGGAAAGACTAGAAGATTTAGAGGATAGACATCCATGATTCGCACGTGCTCTGCATGTCAAAAGCAGGTGGACGTTGATCTATATTCTAGCGCATTTTGTACAAAGCATAAGAATGATTTTTGTTCAGGGTGTTGTCATCAAGGAAAGAATTGTAGGGTGAAAGGAGAAAGTTGTTCGTTGGTATATATGGCGAACACGCAATGGGTAGAAAAATCAGAAAAAATAAGACAGGAAATAGATGAGCAAAGAATTAAAAAAGCAAATTGAAGTGACCAGAAAGTCGTTGCTTCCAGACTCACTGGTATTAGACGGCTGTGTTGAAACGACGAACTTAATAGATATGTTTTTTAACTATTTGGAGAAGAATATGGACAAGAAGATGCATAAAGTCTCTAAGAAAATTGAGACCGCAGAAAAGGATATAAAGAAGGGCAAGAAAGCAGAAGCAGTTAAAGTGCTTAAGAAGGCTGTCAAAAAGAATGAGAAGCTTGTAAAGATTGATAAAACTCAGAGAGATCCTGTTATTCATGCGGTAGAAAAGGCTGGAAAATGCAAAGGAAAAGCTTGTGCCTCTAAAGTAAAGAAATTAGTTAAAAAAGGTAAATAATATGGATTGGGTAAAGTTTGATTCTGCAAGACCTGCGGACCATGCGATGGTAATATTTTATGTTCCGGATGCTAAATATGTTTGGGGAGTTGGTCAAGACTACGACTCCATTAAAGTGGAATATCCTAATGTAACCCATTGGGCAGTGTTTTCGATGCCTCCTTCTAAATAATGATAGAGCAATCGTTGGTTAGTAGAAGGTTTGATCCTGAGCATGAGAGATTCACTGTAGATTATATTGCAAGGGAGTCTTACATCTTAATTAAATTGCTTCGGAAGAATAACAAGAGAAAGAGTCCGATACCTTTTGTTCTAATGACAGATAGAGACAGGAGGATTCTTCAAAGATGGGGCTTAGGATAAGGCAACTTTCTAAAAAGGACCATTACAAGAAGAAAAAGTACCATCCTGAGGAGGGTCACTTCGAAGGAAAACATTGGTGTAACTGTAAGACGCGTAATATAAGACGTTGGTTTGGATTAAAAAAATATGGAATGATTGATGAAGAAAGACATCAACATAGATCTTCCCCATAAATATGATTGGCGCCCCTATCAATTGCCTTTCTGGCAAGCCATGGATAAAGGCTTTAAAAGAGCGGTTCTGGTTTGGCATAGACGTGCAGGCAAGGAGAAAACTTGTTGGAACTTCTTAATCATGCAAGCCTGTAAAAAGGTTGGTATTTATTACTATTTCTTTCCTCACTTTTCTCAAGGGCGTAAGATATTATGGGATGGTGTCGATAAAGATGGCTTTCGTTTACTGCACCACATTCCTCCAGAGCTAATAGATGGTACTCCTAACTCAACAGAAATGAAAATAAGGCTTAGAAATGGCTCACTCATTCAAATTATTGGTACGAATAACATTGATAGCATCGTTGGTACCAATCCTATCGGTTGCGTATTTACTGAATATTCTCTTCAAGATCCTATTGCATGGCAGCTTATTCGCCCTATTCTTGTCGAAAATGGCGGTTGGGCTGTGTTTAATTATACACCAAGAGGCGCAAATCATGGTAAAGACCTCTATACAATGGCTTCAGTCAATCAAGAATGGTTCAGCCAGCTCTTAACCGTCAAAGATACTGGCGTTGTTTCTGAGGCAGATATACAGCTTGAGCGCGAAGCTGGAATGTCTGAGGACTTTATCCAACAAGAATTCTATTGCTCTTTCACTTTAGGTGTAGAGGGTTCATATTATGCAAAATATTTAGAAGAGGCAAAAGAGGGTGAGAGAATTGGGAACGTTCCATGGAATAAACAATCTAGGGTGTACACTGCCTGGGACCTTGGCTTTGGTGACTCTTGCGCCATTATATTTTATCAGCTTGCAGGCAATGAAATCCATATCATCGACTACTACGAAAACCATGGAGAAGGATTGCCCCACTACGCAGGAATCCTTAAGTCAAAGCCATATATATACGCCGATCACTTTGCACCCCATGACATCGAAAGTCATTCATTCTCATCTGGGATGTCCGCCAAAGAAGTGGGCGCCGATCTTGGTATTAAGTTCATTACTTTACCCACTCTCAAAATCAGAATCGAAGACGGTATTGAAGCTGTTCGCGGTCTCTTCCCACGTTTTTGGATTGATCAAAATAAATGCAAACATCTTATTAAGTGCTTAGAAAACTATAGAAAAGAATTCGACCAACGGTTAGAAGTATACAAGGATCGTCCAAGGCATGATAAGTATTCTCATGGAGCGGATGCTATTCGTTACTTGGCCATAGCAGTCAAAAGACATGTTGACGCTGGAAAGGCCGGAGTGAGTGATGATCAGGCTGAGAAATGGTACAAACAGTTTAATCCAAGGTTTGATTAATGCGCATTACGGCCATAAGTGATTTGCATGGACATTTCCCCCAACTTGAAGGCGGCGATCTCTTGATTGTGGGCGGCGATTTGACAGCTAGAGATACAATCTACGAGCATGCAGAATTCTTAGGATGGCTAAACTTACAGCCTTACAAAAAGAAAATATTCATAGCAGGAAATCATGACAATAATGCGGATAAGAAATTCGAATGGGATGAATCAATTTCATATCTATGCGATTCAGGCACAGAATTCGAAGGCTTAAAGATCTGGGGCTCTCCTTGGACTAAAACCTTTCCTGGAATAAATCCTCATTGCAAAGCTTTCACTGTTGATACCGAAGAAGAGCTGGAAGAGAAATGGGACCTTATCCCTGAAGATATTGATATTTTGATCACACATTCACCCCCTTATGGAATTCTAGATAAAAATTCTAAGCAAGAGCATTGTGGTTCCGAATCACTTTTTAAGGAGTTATACAGAATAAAACCGAAATTACATGTTTTTGGTCATATTCATGAAAGTTATGGCATTTTAGGTAATTTACCAGAACACTATTCCATCAATCAATTCGTCAACGCATCCCACGTCAATGAAAGATACCAACCTGTGAATAGCCCTGTGAGAATAATACTATGATAATAAATTGTGATATGTGCGGAACAAAGATAGAAAACGGAAAATGTATCTGTGGTTTATGGCAATCGGCAGAAGAATTAAAGGATTGTCCCATGAGGAAAGGAATAGAAAAATTCCATGATATGAGACAATTTATTTTCACAGGAGATGCCCCTCATTTAGGCTGCGCGGTAGTGTATTTTAGAGGGGATTACAATGATACTAAGAAGGTTGAAAAATTCATCCATCAAATGAAGGGGAGACCTTATTATGAATAAACCTGTGAGAATTGAGATATGACTGAATGGATTAAATATGAAGATCAAAAGCCAACAACTGATATAACGGCGCTAGTTTTTAATGAAAAAGGGTTTATGTGCGGTGGGGATGTTTTAGCACTTTATTGTCATCGTTATGAAATATGGAGACTTTATGATCCAAACTATAGTCCAGCTTTGACTTTAGAAGTATCTCATTATTTACCTATTCCATCTCTACCAAAGGTTATATAATGGAATGGATAAGCGTTAAAGATAAATGGCCTCTTGATAGACAAGCAGTTATTTTTTATGTTAAAGATAGAGAGGATTGTTTTTGTGGTTTTTTTGAAAAAATCCCAACACATAGAAATATTGAATCCAACAGACGAAATATTTTTTATGAGAATCTAGATGATTGGTGGTTTGAGGATGAAGAAGTAACCCACTGGATGCCACTACCCCCTCCTCCTTAACCCCAATTCTTATCAGGATCATCCTCATGTGGAATATGTGGATGAGGAATAATATCTTCTGGAAGAGGCAAAGGAAATGGAAATGGCAAAGGGCATGGAAAACATTCCTTATCTATATTCCCACGAAGCTTTCCATTTGAACAATAACTAGCACATACGATCACTATAAAAGCTGTTCCGTAAATTAGCATTCTCCAAAACGATATTCCTTTATATGATGAATATTTCATGCTAAATGCTCCCAATGAATTTTAGTTACACTTGTTTCTTGTTTTTGGAAAAATGATTTAAATAAAACTATGCCAAAGAAAACAAATGCGATGAGAATCAAAAGAACGATAGCCTTTTTAGATACTGTTTGCTCTTTATGCATAATTTCTTGTTCCCAATAATTTACAAATACAGTTTATAGACATAAGAATTTAAAGCAAATATTTTTGGAGAAAAATGAAGCAACGAATTCTAGTAAATAGCTATTTGGTTCCTGGATGGGTAATCGCAGCGATACTTTCTTGGTCGGTCAATCAATCTATATTATGGGTGATTGCTCATATGTGCTGTTCATGGTTTTATGTAGTTTATTGGATATGCAAGTACAGTTTTGTTCCATCATGGCTACTGGGAAAAATCGTATTGTAGAGGAGGAAGGTACTCTTCAAAATCATCATTAAAAATTGGCCGATGGTTTAAATAATTTATAATTATAATTGCTAAGAAAATTGCTAAGAGAACTGTATATATATATTTAAATTTATTTTCTTTATACATAATTTTTATATTTCCACTTTAAACACAGTTTATGAATTAAAAAATTTAAGTCAAAGTTTTGGATAGTAAATCTAAAAAAACCCATATGGCATTGAAATTTGTAGAATGTTAAAATAAAGAGTTAACAGGAAGTATGCTATGGGCTCACCATTTTTAAGACCAAACGATACATCGACTGGTGGAGCTGGAGGAAATGGAGCTGCTGTTAATGGAGGAATCGGAAAGGTTTCCGTTGCTATTCCACCATGGCCAAGAGACAAGCCTTTTCCATGGCCTTATCCAAATTCTGCTCTTCAAGGAGCCGTAGGTGGTGCTGGGGGAATAGGAAAAGTATCGGTGCCCAAACCTCCCTATTATGGTCCTTTTCAACCGTATTGGCCATATGCAGTGCCTGATCAATATTTTAGAGGGCTTATAACAAATCCAGTGAGATCGTAATGAATACTGTTCAATTTCCTGCAATTCCTTCGAAGCCCTATGGATGTTCTATTTGTCAGCATCCTGAGGTTTATTTTTATTGCACAGATCAATGGACAGAAAGACTGGAGTTTAGAGGCAGGATCTATCTAATCTCTCAGATGGAGATTAAGAACTACTGCAAAGAATGTTTCTACGAATACGGTGGATCAGAGGAGGTTTACCATGTCTAAAGGCACTGTTCAAATACAAAGGCCACCATCGCCAGTACCAAGGTCACCAATGAGTCCAATTGGCGTTCAAAGCCCATACGTTCCATTTCCAAGAATTCCTTATCCCCCTGGGCAAGTACCCCCAGTACAAAATCAAACTCCCAAATGATATGAAAAATTTATTTACCGTCATGCTTTGCAGTCTTCTATTTACTGGATGTACCTATTCCATAAATATGGTTCATACAGAAGGACAAGCATCAGATGTAGTTGATGAAACACAAACTCCATCTACAACCGTTAGTCCAAATGTAAACATCCCAGCAGCTGCATTATAAGTCATTGTCCAGGCCATTTAATGGTTCTGGACATCTTTTGTTTTCTATGTCAAATATAAAATTGAAAGTATATAATCAGAATTTAAACGTCAGAGGTACATAAATGTCTAGCCCTATGTCCGACTATTCTCAGTCACAGGACGCGACCAACTTAATGACTGATTATAAAAAGCGTATAGCAAACGATCCAAGACTTGAATTTCATCAAGATGTAGTTAAAGACTTTGGAGAATCTTATGAGCGTGCTTACCAACTTTGGAACACTTATTATGCAGAAGCTTATAAAGACCTTAGTTACTATCTTGGAAACCAATGGTCACTGGAGGAACTTTCCTATCTTAATAACCAAAGGCGGTCAAGTTTTACATATAACAAGATTAGACGTCTTATCAATCTTGTGCAAGGGTACCAACGGAAGAATCGGTTGGCTACCGTCATCAGACCCATTGAAAACGCTTCTGAAGACACGGCTGAAATGCTATCAGATGTTATGCAATACGTCATGCAATATGCAGATGGATACGAAGCAATTAGTGATGCCTTTAAGGGGGCTTTGACCACCGGAATGTCATTTTTATCCCCTTGGATAGATTATCGCGACGATCCTGTTAATGGGGATATCCGCTTTCATAGAGACGACTGGAATGCAGTGATCATGGACCCCTTTTTTACAAAAAAAGACTTGTCAGATTGTAGTTTCGTTGCTAGACGTAAGTTCTTATCAAGAACTGAAGTTATTTCATTGCTACCAGATAAAAAAGATGTAATTGAAGCTCTACCATGGGGATCAAGAGATGACAAGTTTACGTACATGCCGTACGCACGACAGTGGGGAATGCAAAAACTTCTCAACTATACAGAATATTGGAGAACGCGATGGGAAACCAAAGAGGTTCTGGTCGATATGGTCACTGGTGAGACGAAAGTTTGGGATGGAGATAAGAAAAGGCTTAAAATATTTCGCGAAACATTTCCGCAAATCGAAGTAATACGCAAGCCAGTTAAGTCAGTTGAGCTTGGTATTATTGTTGAAGGAGAGCTTTTGTACTATGGTAAGGACCCTTTTGGTCTAAATGATTACCCATTTGTGCCCTTTATGGCCATATTCGAACCATCCTATGACCTTTATACTTGGAAAATACAATCATTAGTGCGCATTGTTAGGGACCCCCAGACAGAGCTAAACAAAAGACGCTCAAAAATGGTCGATATTATCGACAATCAACTGAATTCTGGATGGATAGCAAAGACAAATTCTGTTAGTAACCCTACTTCCCTTTACAAATCTGGTCAAGGACAGGTTATATTCCTTAAACCTGAAGCCCAAATGACTGATCTCCAGCGCATAGACCCAGCTGGAATCAACCCAACACAGTTCCAACTAGAAGCAGAATTTGAAAAAGACATCATGGAGATTGCTGGTGTCAATTCAGAACTGTTTGGGATGGCAGAGAACGACAAAATAGAGACAGCAGGCATACTTTCTAAGATGCGACAGTCTGCTGGTCTTGTCAACTTGCAGGATCTTTTCGATGGATTACGTGAATCCCAAAAATTGTTAGGCCGTAAGGTTCTAAAACTAATACAACTCAACTATACTCCTGAAAAGATCCAGCTTATTACTAAAAAGAGGCCGTCTGATGAGTTTTATAGTAAAACGTTTGCAAAATATGATGTTGTGGTTGAAGAAGGGTTGCTTACAGATACTCAACAACAGTCAGAATTCATCCAAAGATCAGCACTTAGAGCCATGGGAGTCAACATTACCGATTCAGAACTTATTGAATCAAGTAATCTCCACGATAAAAAACAAATCAGAGAAAGAATACAAGCTGAAGCTCAACAATCAGCCCAAGTGCAACAGCTCCAAACCCAGATGGCAATGCAGCAACAAGCGGTACTTACCGATGCTGCTGAGTCCAAAGCTATGTCCGACAGATCGCTTGCACATGAGAGGGAAGCTAAGATTCATCTAGACCAAGCGTTAAATGCTGAAAGAATAGCAAGAGCTGAAGAAGATAAAACTGCTGGAGTATTAAATCTCATTAAAGCAATGAAAGAATTGGATGGTATAGACATCAATAATCTAAGATCTAAGCTTGCACTGCTAAGAGAACTTGAAGGTCAACAAGAAGCTAGAGCAAAAGAAAAACAAATGCAAGAGCAAGAAATGTTGCAGTCGCAATCACAATCCCAGCTAGAATCTTTAAACCCAGTAAACATTCCTGAAGTGTCATCTTCATCTCCTATATAACCTCAAAGTTTAGGTTTACTATAGTCTATTGGCCAGGAAGAAGCAACGACTAATCCAGGACAATTGATCTTTTGGACATTAAAAACTCTGAATGGTGATCCATCTAGTGCATTTTTTTTATCTTCATAAAGTAGACTTTGTGTTCCATCTTCACAAGAAGCGCTCCAAATAGAGCGCAAAATACTTAAATTGATGATCATCCAAGAAATAACGTCATATTCATCATGATATGCATAGATAATTGCATCGCTTTTTTGATCTAATATTAATTTTTCAAATTCTGACATAGAACTAGAATCTAACCTCATAGTAAAGTCATGCTTATTTCGTTCATAGTAATCATTTCTTTTTCTACATCTTATACTAACATTTCTAAATAAGTTAGTCCTATCGAAGCCTTCTTTCATATCTTCGTCATCTGTAGCACTTCTATACAGACATGCCGCAGGGATTTTTCTCATTACTTTTTCTTCCCAATACTTACCTTCTTTTAATCGTTCTTCAAAACTCATATGTATCGATGCTTGGTTGGTTAGTATTTCTAACATTTGTCAAAGTTCAAATTTAATGTATACAACAAATTTGAGTAATAATGTAAAATGTGAAATTGAAAGTTAACAGCAAAGAGGGGGTTATCCCATGAGTTTTGATGTACATATGATGGGATCGTTAGTACCAGAATCCTACAGTAGAAAACTAGACGAAAGAGTCTCCTTTCAAGAGATGCCCTATGGATATGTCACCCCACCTCCTCCAGCAGATACAGGTGACTTTGATCAGGAAAGATTAGAAAGCAAAAAAGAATATCCACCTAGACAAAGACAGAGAAATGGCTAAGAAAAGCGCTACAAAGTCAATTGCTCCTGGTAAGGAAGCTGCTATGCGGAAGAAACCAGGTGGCTCAAATGTTGGGAAATACAAGGGAGTTAAATCCTTCGCCGGACCCTCTGGCGGCGCCCCTAAGGGGTCGTTTCCCATAAATACACGTAAGAGAGCAAAGGCAGCTCTTGCGTATGCCCATAACGCTCCAAATCCCTCAGGGATTAAGCGCGCTGTGCATAAAAAGTACCCATCACTGGGAAAGCCTAAAACAAAAAGTAAGTAGAGGAAAACATGAAGCATCAATCCGTAAGAGACAGGATGAATGAAGGCGAAGGAATGGCTAGACGCATGGCAGGCCCTTCACGTCATTTTGGTCAATCGATGCCGGAAGAGTCTGGTCATCATTTGTATCGAAATGAAGTAGAGATGCCTGAAATTGCAGCAATGGCTCATCCAGCTCCAGGTCAAGGCGCAATGCCTGATATGGGCTGTATGGACTACAAAGGTCAAGCTGATTCAATCGCTTTAGGTCAAGCTGGTGGTCCTGGTTGTAAAACTGACGAAAGTCGCATTCACAGCCAGTTTAAAGATTATCACTGGGACTAAGGAGATAAGATGGCGCAAACCATAGGTGAATCCAGAGAAGCATGGGGACAAGATGTTTGGCGTATGGCCGAAGATTTTGCCAATAACATGAAGACTAGGGACCCTTTTTACATCGTTTATGCCTGCAAAGAAGACAGAGGTGCTAGCGAAAGACTAGGACGTACAGTCTTCAAACAAGCGATGAAAGCTTACGCAAGTAGGCCCCCAGCAATTCTGGGAATATTAGTTTGGTATGTAGATCACAGCAAAGGAGAGTTTCGGTTTGTACCTGAGCTTTCTGCGCCGATGGATGTACCCCTTGATGAGCGATTACTTTCAGATAAAGCATCCGATGCGTCTGAACGCGTATCTCAACAAGGTGAAAAGTTACAAGCATTGGTTTCTTAAATTGGGCGTAACAGGTCGCCGCCAGACCAAAGGAATGTAAATGTCGTTTGATATTGATATGGAAAATTATGGGCGTAGTAACGCTTTGGCCGCCACAGAGCAAGCAGTAGATACGAATTCTTATCAGCAAGAAGATGGATACGAACCGATACATCAGGAACTACTTGATCAAGAAGTCAAAAGCCAAGTTGACAAGCCTGTTGATCCAGAAGTAAATCCCCAAGCGGAACATTTCCGCGCCCTTCGTGAGGAAGTCGATCGAATAAAAGCAGAAAAGGAAGCGCAGAAGCAAGAATTCCAAGTTCAGTTGGACATGCTTAGAGCAAACATAACACAAGCGCAACCAAGAGTTCCAGAAGTACCAAAGAAAGAAGCATTCGATGGTATGAAGGATGATGATGTTGCAAGTGTAGGTGAGCTTAGAAGGGAATTTGCGGCAAGAGAAGCAGAATACCAAGCACGTCTAGAAGAACTAACGGTTCAGCAACAGTTTCCTGATTATGCGGAGGTGATGAATAAGCATTTATCGCCTCTTGTAAAGGAAAAACCGCATCTCATCAAGGAGATTATGAGGGCAGAGAATAAAGCACTCTTTGCCTATGAAATCGGAAAGATGGCGCAGCAAGCGAAATCAATTCCTCCTCCGCCTGAGCCGCAACAGAGCAGCCATGCTCAAAAGATAGTCGAAAATTCCAGAAAGCCTGGGACTTTGTCTCAAGCAGGAGGACAAGCAGCCCTAAGTAAGGCGGACTACTTTGCGACCATGTCAGATCAGGAGTTTATGAAGTTTGCTAGTCGTAACCTTGAAGGGATCTAACACTTAAGAGACAAATATGGCAGTTACAACTTTAACACAATTGCCACCAGAAGTGCGGACCTATTTCGATAGACTCCTACTAACGCTGGCAAGACCTTATTTTATTTATGATCTGTTTGCTCAGAAGAGGCAAATTCCTCTTAATTCTGGTAACCAGATGGTATTCCGTAGGTACGGAACTTTAACTGCGGCTACAGTGCCTCTCACAGATGGTCAAACACCTCCTGGAGATCAGCTTTCTGTAACCGACTTCCAAGCACAAATTCAGTGGTATGGTTCATTTGTAACTATCACAGACCAAGTGCAATATGTAGTGCAAGACCGCGTTTTGAACGAAGCTACAAAAGTACTTTCGCTTCAATTAGGTCTTACTATCGATACTTTAATTCGTGACATGATGGTTTCTACAGCTAGTACCATCTTATGTACTAACGGTTTAAATGGTAATACGCCGACTGAAATAACAGATGCAGATATACAAAATGCTGTGATCGCCCTTAGACAAGGTAATGCAAGATTGATGACCAATCCTCTACCTGGCGAAAACAAATTCGGTACAGCACCTGTACGTAGTTCTTACTGGGGCTTTATGTCGGTTGATATGCAAGCTGATCTTGAGGCTGTTTCTAGCTTCATCCAAGCTGCAAACTATCCGAACCCAATGAATGCTTTAGAAGCAGAGTGGGGAGCAACAAGAAACGTTCGTTGGTTAATGAACACTAACGGATTTAGCAATGGCGCATCACCAAACGTTTACAGCTCATTTATTCTGGGCCAAGAGGCTTACGGTGTTGTCCGATTAGGAGCAAAAGAAGCCGAATTCATTGTTAAACCATTAGGCGCATCTGGTACTGCTGACCCCTTAAACCAAAGAGGTACAGTAGGTTACAAATATCCTTTCGCAACAAGGATTTTAAATGACAACTGGATTACACGTCTAACTTCAACCCTAGCAAGTTCATAAGGAGGACCACATGGCTATAGTAAGAAAAGGTACGCTAACCGTAGCGTCAGGTGGAACAGCTCAGAATTTGAACTTAGGGTTCATTCCTAGCTATTTCAGAATGGTTAACAAGACTATTCAGACTTCTGGAACTATCACAGGCGTTACAAATGCTGAGTGGTGGGATGACATGGCCAATGCTTCAGCGTATATCACAACATATACGACTGGAAGCCCTGTCCTTAGTTATATCTCTACAAACGGCGTAACTCCCTATGTGACACCACAAGGAACTGAATTTGTTCCCTTAACAGGGTTGCCACCTGGAGCAACCAATACATCTTTGACGATCACAGGCATTAGCAAAGCTGTCAATGCATCGATCACAGCGACCCACGCTTTCACAAGCGCGGATATCGGTGTTACAACTGTGACCTTCCATAATGTGGTTGGTATGAACCAGATCAATACCTTATCAGGGGTAATTCAATCAGTGACAAGCACAACTAGCTTCACTGTGAATATAAATACTACTAATTTCTCAACTTATGTGAGTGGTGGTATTGCAAATATTATCACTGGGGTACCCCCATATACAACTACTGGATTCCAAGTTTACAACACTCCGTTGTTAAACGTTGGTTTCATTGGTTTAACTTTGGGTACTTCTTTAATGGTGAATACTGGAAACGTTTGGGAATACCTAGCGCTTCTAGATGCACCATTTACTAGTGCGTAATAACGACGTTCTCTAGGACTACCTAGAGCGTAGACCGGAGCGAAGGGTTGGTTTTACCAGCCGCGAATATCGTAATGGTGGGACAACCGGTCACTGTCCCACAAGTCCAGCATTCTAGCGTGGGCGCAGGCGGCAGAGGGTTCAGGCCTTCTGCTCCTACCCTGTAACATAGGAGTGAAGATGACATCAAATGCAGTGCCTCCTTCAGTGACACCTCCGTCACCGTTTGAATGGCCACAGGATCTTATCAGAGACATCTCCAATATAACAAGGGATAGTCAGGCAAGAGTGACAGTGGTTGATCATGGCTTTGATTCTAGTAACGAAGGAGTAACGTTTGTTACCTTCAAACAAGTTCAAGGCATGAGACAAATCAATGGATTGGATGCTCTAATCCAAGAGGTACTGGATGCGGACAACTTCACTGTAAATATCAATTCTACAGGATTCTATGACTATCTAGGTGCCGGAGTGCTGATGATCATATCTGGCATTCCTCCAATAGAACAGCAGGGATTTCAGTATTTCAATAGACCATTCCAAAACATAGCAAATCAACTTTGAGGTTATTATGCCAAGAGCAAAAAGTAAGTTAAATAGTAAAGGGGCAGAATACATAGAAAAAAATATTCTATCTGAAAGTCCTGAAGGCCTTCCTCCATGCCCTACTGTACCTAATCAAGGTCAAATAGTAGTCGCTAAATATGTGCCTGAAATGAGGCGCATTCAATTTATTAATGGCCGTGATCCAGGTTACCCATTAGATTTCCATTACCATAGCAAAACTCACCCTTTAAAACATTATACCCTTTATCACGGCAAGGAATACGACCTTTCTGTTGAGGTTATAGAACATTTAGAAAGCTGTGCTGAGCGTCAATATGGATACCGCCAAGGGCCCAATGGTCACCCTGAAATGTACGTAAAAGGGCTTAAGTATAATTTTAGATGTCAACCTGTACGCAAAACAGCATAGGTTTATAGATGGGATGGACGCTAGCAGATATTAGAACCAAGGTAAGAAATGTAACAGGCTCTCCCAGCCCTGACCAAATTTCTGATGCAGATTTGAATACATATATTAATAACTATTATGTATTCACTATGCCTTTTGAGCTTAAGGAACAGATTACCAATCAATTCCTTAGGTTTAAAACAACTCCAGGTATCAATGTCTACTCTTTTCCAGGCGGTTTCTTTACCGACCAACCTGGCGCCTATGCCGATGGTTTCCCACTTATTTTTTACCAAGACCCTGATATCTTCTTTCAAGATTGGCCTCAACAATTTGCAGTAAATAACATTGCTACAGGAGATGGAAGTACGTCCAATTTTAGTGGGGGGCTGCAAAATCCTCCTGTAATCATTGGAAGTCTATTCATAGCAGCTGATGACCCAGATGGTAATCAACAAGTAGTTTCTGATAATGGAAACATTATAGATCAGAATCTAGCAATAGGGACAGGTGCTACAAACTATTCTGGAACTCTTACAGTCTTTCCAATTGTCCCAGGTAGCTTTGTAGTAACCGATGGTCTAGAAACATTCACAGATAATAGCGCAGGCATTTTAACAGGTAACTTAGGTGGGACAGGCACAATTGCTTATACAACAGGCGTTTGGAACGTCACATTCAATACTGCTGTATCAGTAGGCGTTGTTATCAGTGGAGTTTATGAAACAACGGCAGCAAATGGAATTCTTTCAGGAGATGGAGCAGGTACCATCAATTATCTTACTGGGGCTTATAACGTCACTTTCGATAATCCTCCTGCACAAACAGCTGTAGTATATGCTAAATATCAAGGCTATGCAGCAAATAGACCACAAGGTGTTTTATTCTTTAATAATGAATTCACCTTTATGCCTGTTCCAGATCAGGCATATCAAATCCAAATGCAAGGGTACATAAAACCTCTTCAGTTGGTAAATGATAATGATACTCCATTACAAGAAGAATGGGGGGCAGTGATCGCTTATGGAGCTTCTTTAGAGATCTTCAATGATAGAGGAGATGAAGAAAGTTATAACAGTTATTTCCCTATCTTTAAGAGATATGAAAATGTTGCATTAGGCAGAACGATTCAACAACTTACAGCAGAACAATCAGTACCAAGGTTTTAACATGGTTGACTATAATCCTTCGATTCCCCAGGGGTCAGATAATCTTAGCAATAGTCAAGTACAAATGCTAAATAATTTCACCCAATTGAATAATATTTTTGATTTTAACCATTATACTTGGAATGATCCTACAACAGGAAATCGTGGTCTACATAGAAAAGTAGACTTCCCAGCAACCACAAGTGTCTCTTCCCCCACTGGCGCCAATAGTGTACTTTATCCTAGGGCTGTTTCAGGAGTAAGCTCTCTTTATTATGATAATGCTGTTGGTTCAAGTGTTGTTTGGCGTGGGGGTTCTACAAATGGTTTAGTTACGCAAACTACAGGCGGAACGCTTAGCAACGGTCTAATGACTTTGCCAAATGGAATAATAATACAATGGGGATTTAATAATAATATAGCTGATGGTAACTTAATTTTATTTCCAACTCCCTTCCCAAATAATTGTTTCAATATTCAATTGACTGGCACTAGAAGCAACGACGCAGTAAGGTCTCTATGGGTTGATCCAGTTTTCTCTAGATCACAATTTAACGTTCATACTAGTACAACTCTAACCGTTATGTGGTTAGCCATAGGTAACTAAATGAGAAGTAGTTTTCAGCCATTTTTAATTTCTGAGTTTAAAACTGGTTTGTTTAATTACCTTGAACCATGGATTCGTCCTGTTGAAGCATGGGACCCTTTGGAAAATGCGTACATATATAGAGGAACACTTACAAAGAGGCAAGGTTATACGATTTTTGGTCGTATGACCTACCAGGATAATAATATAGCTCTTGGTAATGGAGGCAAAGTATATAGTGGAACATTGGCTACGCATCCGATCGTTGCTGGTTCGTTTTCTCCCTCTGATGGGACTGAATCTTTCACTGACAATGGCGATGGAACACTTACAGGCTCTGCTGGAGGCTCAGGGACTATCAACTATTCTAGCGGCGCTTGGACTCTCACTTTTAATGCAAATGTTCCAAACAACACCAATATCTACGCAATCTACCAACCAAATTTAAGTAGACCCATTATGGGGCTTAAGCAATGGGTAAGTGAAGCATCTGGAAATAGATTTCTTCTTGCATTTGATACAAGACGTGCTGCCTTATATAATAATGCTACAAATTCCTTTGATCCACTTTCAAGTATATCACAAATACTCTGGGTCGGAGATGGAGCTACTACAAGCATTACTTTTCTTACAGGGTGGGTTGCTGTATCACCCTATACTAATGCCTTAGCTCCTTTCTCAATATCAATAACGGATGGTACTTCAACCATTACAGACGATGGTGCTGGAAATCTTACTTCCTCAGGTAACTTTGCAGCTGGAGGAACAGTGAATTATGCAACAGGAGCGGTACATTTAGAGTTCACTGCTGCGCCTGCTTCCACAGTAACCATAACTATGACTGCTGATCTTGTAGGTGATTATTTTACTGGAACTTCTTCTAATTTCTTCAATGCAACCAACTGGATTGCTCCTTCTTATTATCCAAGTAATCCAGGCGTTCTCTATATTACTAATAACGTTGATAGGATTACTATTTTCGATGGTACAAATCTTGCTAGACCTCCATTTCCAATTACTCAGGCTCATAACATCGCCTTTGTTAATGACATTCAGACATGTCTTGATATAGATGTTTATAAAAATAGACTTTTGGTACAGCTTCCATTGTTGGTTGGTAGTTCCCTTGCTGAATCCCAAAGTATCCGTTGGAGTGCAATCAACAGTCCAACAAACTTGGTTGCCGATGTCACAGGAAATGGAGGTGAACTGTCCGCTCCGACTGATGACTTCATAAAGTCTTCTGAGTTCCTCCGTGACCAACTGATAGTCCTTTTCACTAACTCCACTTGGACATTTCGCTTCACAGGGTCCGATTTTGCGCCCTTCAGGTTTGATAAGATAAACAATAGTAAATCTACTAATGCTCCTTATGGAACCATCGATTATGATCAAAGAGTGACAGCTATAGGCTCCAAGGGGCTTATCGCTTGCGACGGTGTTAATGTGCAAAGATATGACAACGCTATTATTGATCAGTTCTTGGCAATCAATCAAAATAGATTTTTCCAATGTTATGGCCTACGATTTGATACAATAAATCAAAGTTGGATGTTATATCCTGATGCTGAAACAAATGCAAGTCTTTCTACTAATGTATTAGTATACAATTTTATTGAAAATACATGGGCAGTTTATGATTTAGCATTATCTTGTTTAGGATTATATTTTGTAACAGCTGACAAAACATGGAATGATTTTGGTCCTTCTTCGCAAACTCCTACTGCATGGGATCAAGCTGAATTTGCTTGGAATTCTTACCTTCTTCAAGGTTTAGCTCCTACCTTATTGGGAGGATCTCTTTCAGGTGGTTATGTCTATCAAATGAATGATGGTGAAGCAGATCATCCAGTATCAAATGATATTGATGTTGCTATTGAAAGTTCTATTACCTCAGCTAGATGGAATCCATTTGCAGGACAGGGTCAAAAAGTTCAGTTTGGTTATATAGATGTTTATTATGAAATAAATTCTCAATGCACATTGGACCTAACTTTCTACATTGATAATAGTTTAGCTCCAGCAACTACCAGAACGTTTACATTGGATGGTCCAGTAAATTCTGATGTCAATTGGAAGAGAATTTATATAAATATTGTTGGTGAATTCCTAAGAATGAATATCTACAACAACCAAACTGAAAACTTTAAAATTCTAGGGCTTATATTATGGGCATCACCATCAGGAAGATTGACTCCTGGTAGGAGCGTTACATGACATCTCAACCTCCAGTCCAACCCTTATTACCACCAAATACAATTATACCAACCAATGAAGATCTTTTTGTACCTTATCTTAATCGTCTTTATGAGGATATTGCTTCCGCTGTCAATAGTAAAGACCCCAATTTCTACCCTATGGCAATCACTTCGACGGCGCAAGATATATTAAATGTACCAACGTTTGGTGCATTTATTATATGCGTAAGTGGCGTCAGTTCCACATTGCCTACTATAACTGCTTCACTATGCAAGGCAGATGCAACCGCAGCTGGGTCAATTGCAACTCTTGGGTCTCAGGTTGGGACAGTTGATTGGGCAGGAAATGCTTTGACTATCACCTCTACAACTACTCATTTCCAAATAAAACATAATAGAACAGGTGTAACAGGGAACTTCAATATAAGAATAATCGGAACGCAAGGAATGTAAGATGTCTACAGCGACGAAAAATGAAATTGAGCAGGAAAAATCTCCTGAAATTGTAGAAAATTTACCAAAATTGAGCTTTTTTAAGCTTAAATTGCCAAGATTGATTCCTATGGATTTAATTGAATCTGTAAAAGGAAGAACTTTTACTCCTGAGCAATTCTATGTTTATCAGGAAAACCAAACCAACAACCCATTTAACCATCTTTTTGCCTTGGTGGATGAACAAAAAAAGATTCATGGGTATTTATGGGCTGAAATCAACATCTTGGATGGGTCCCTTTTTGTAAATACTTTCTCAATTTCAAAACAATATTGGGGAAAGGGCAATGCTATACCGATGGTAATAGAATTTTTAAGGACTTTGAAGAATAAAACTAAGGCTCCAAGAGTATTTTGGATTTCTACCAACGAAAAGTTCTTCTTAAAACATGGTTTTAAGCGTTCAAAAAATGTCTTAATGGAATATAATTTAAATTAAAGGTTTACAGGTGAGATATGGGTCAATCTAAAGGTGGCGGATACATGCAGAAGTCTACAGTGACTGAATCACAAAAGACACTTTTGGATCAGTTACTAGCTAATGCAAACCCTCAATTGCAACAGGCGGCGCAAGGTTTCTTACAATTCCTTCCTGGAGGAGGAGGCGGTGAAGCTATTGCCAATGCTGCCCAACAACGATTCCAGCAACAAACCATTCCTTCTATTCAAAATGCATTTGGTGTAGGAGCTAAATCCTCTAGCGCCTTAAATCAGGCCTTATCAGCAGGTGCAGCTGACTTAAATAGCAACATTGCAGCTCAATTAGCTCAAATGCAATTACAGGCAGCCCAAGGTTTAGGAAATCAAGGTCTCCAACAAGCTAATATAGGTTCTCAGCCTCAATTTGCATATCTCCAAAGACAGCAACCTTTCTGGCAATCAGCCCTTCTTGCTGGAATTAGCGGTGGATCGCAATTAGGTTCAGCATTTTTAGGCGCTCCAAGATTAGGAGGTTTTTAATGAGTAAACGATCTCCATTTAATAAGCAATTTAAGCCTGGTACTTATCCTGATCAACATTGGGACGAAAGTACAAGAGTCAATGGTCATGAACAAGACCCTCCTTCTGTTGTTAGAAGAAGACAAGGAGTTGCACGTGGTTCTCAGACGGAAGCAAATCCTGGCATGGTGGGCAAAGGTGATTACTCCAGAAAAAGGAAAAAATAATGCCACAAGCACAAGTACTTCCTTATGTTCCTTCATTTGGTGAAAAGCTTGCAGATACATTAGCGCAAGCTGGAGCTAATTTGGGGCAAGGATATGTTAAACGATTAGAGAATCAAAGAGCACAAGTTGCTTTAGGAACATTATTAGACCCCACTAAAACTCCTTTGCAACATGTATCTGCTTTTATGTCATTGCCTGAGAGTTTAAAGAAATCTAGTGGTCCTGTTTTAGCAGCTATTGTAGGACCAAGAGCTGAAGCAGAAGCACAAGCAAATGCATTTAATAATTTGAAATCCTCATTTGGAGGAGTTCCCACAAATGCTAATACTCCGCCTGTGGATATAAATGGGTTATCAGGCACCTCTTCTGCACAACTTCCTAATGCACAACAAGCATTGCATCTTGCACAACCCAATGGAATGCCAGCTCAAAATAAACCACCTCAAAAAATTCAACAGCCTCAACAACAAATAGATCCAAATAATCCAGAAACATGGACAGATGATCAATTATTACAATTATCTACTCTTAAAGGTCCCTATGGGGAGTTAGGTAAAGATATTCTTAAAAATAGAAGAGAAATAAAAAAAGAAGAAAGAAATCTTTTAGGATTAGGACCTAAAAAATATTTAGAAAACGTTGAAGATTATAGAGAAAAAGCAAGAAATATTGATTTGGCGCTAAATGCTGAATTAGATGCTATCTTTGCTGGAGAAGTAGATCCTTTTTCTAAAGGGCATATTGCAGAGCTTTTAAAACAATTTGACTTACCACAAGCTTTAACTGCTCCATTAGAAACAGTAGGGTCTAAAGAATTTCGTACAGGGCAAAAGACATTTTTAACTAGCACATTTAAAGATGCATTTAGGGGTGCTACAACTAAAGGTCAGATAGAATTAGCTTCTTCTTTACTTGCTGAGACAGGAGCTAAACGTGAAGCAAATTTAGCTTCTGTTTATCTTTTACAAGCACAACATATGATTGAAAAAGAAAGAGTAAGATTAACTGATGAAGGACTTGAACAAGGAGTTTCTCCTTATAAAATTCAATCTTATGTTAATCAGAGATTGGATGACTATGCCAAATTTGTAAACGATCAATATTTTATTGAAGTTCAAAATCTTCGGAAAGAGGCTAAACAATAATGACAGCCAATATTTTTAGAAATAAAGGTGCTGAATTTGAAAAGCCAGTAGAAGAAACTTCTAGTAAATCCTTTTCCCCTAAAGAAAATCTTTTTCGGTTGCAAAATCAGGGTAGGACTATTGCACCTAAGCAAGAAGGAGTGATAAAGGATACGGTACGTACAGCTGCGCAAATTCCTTTAGCTATAGCTCAAAGAGCTACATATCCTTTAAATATTATTCAGGCAATTGGGACAGGAGAGGCCATTGCAGATTTTGATGAGATAAAAGAAAGACTTCCTGAACTTAAGAAATTATTTCCTCATGCTGATTGGAGTAAATTTGAAAACTTAAGTCGCGAACAATATTTGCAATCAGTACAAAAAGCTGCTGAAACATTTCCCACTCAACAGAATATTGAGCAATTGATAGAAAATAAAACTGGAATTCCCTTAACACCAAAAAATACATTACAAAAAACTCTTAGATTGGGAAGTACAGCAGCTGCATTCAGACCTGGTGGTATTGGTCAAAAATTAACAGCCGGAGCTACAGCGCCTTTAGTAAAGAAAGGATTAGAAGAATTAGGAGTTCCTGAAGGGTTAGCAGAATTTGGAGGGTTGGCAACATCTGGATTTGTTCCAGGGCCTGATCTTGTAAAATCTGTAAAACCATCAGGACTTACTGCAAGAAGATTTGAGAAAACAACTTCTCCTAAAAATGTATCTGCTGCAAGGCATGAAGCAATCACTGAATCTCTTGAAGGAGATTTCAAAAAGCTTTCTTCTGATATTTTAGAGAAAAAAAGCAAAACTTTCTCAGCGTTAAAGGAAGACAGCTTATTCAAAGAAAAGATAGGGGATTTGTTCGGAAAGGTTGAAGAATTAGCCAAAGAAATTCCAGGAAAAATTCATACGGATGAATTACGAAATATTTTTAAAAAACGATATAATAGCCGTGAAATGAAAGGAATTTCTCCTGATGAATTTGAAAGAGCATTCCGAA
>Ga0070711_100000159_pt1 | contig 36590 bp, 37 predicted proteins | sample LARL53metaG_FD_65452 | JGI IMG/M metagenome (GOLD analysis project Ga0070711, IMG submission 65452) | Corn, switchgrass and miscanthus rhizosphere microbial communities from Kellogg Biological Station, Michigan, USA - LAR L5-3 metaG | ecosystem: Host-associated > Plants > Roots > Rhizosphere ... | reverse complement strand
CGCTGCATCTGTCCCCCCAATTGCAGAAGGACAAACTCATTCGAAAGCTTAGCAGTTCACCTAAGGGCTATCAATAGCGGCGGAGTAATGCTGAAGCAAGATGTCCCCCTTTTGACGATCTGACGCTGATTTGGCACAAACGTTGCCGACACCACAGACCTCTCTTGCCGCATCTAATCACCTTTACCCCAACAAACCAGTACGAGGTCCTGCTTGAAAACATCTCTACTTACCATCGCAGTATGTTTGTTGTTCTCCGCACTAGCTCCGTGCTGGGCTCAAACCCCGCCGTCTGACACGACCCTGGCCGCCAATCCCATCTTCCAAAAGAACTGTGCGAAGTGTCACGGCAAGAGCGCCGAGGGTCGTCACTTTGGCGGACCATCGCTCATCTCCGACAAAGCCACGTCCACAGACGATCTGCACAATATCATCGCTAACGGCAAAGGCCGGATGCCGAAATACGGCGGCAAACTAACCGCGGAAGAGATCGATATCCTGATCCAGGAAATCAATAAATTGAACAAGAAATGAGGAGCACGTAGCCGCGCCGAGCTTTCGAGGCAGAACTGCAGAACTATAGATCCAACCACGTTGTATCTTCTTCACTGTCCTCCCCAAGACTGTCTTTAGGAGTACATCCATGTGACCGGTTTTGGCTTGACGTGCTTCCAGTCTGCCTGCAGCTTGAAATTTCCTATCGATTTCCTGAAATTTGTCGAATAGGCGGCTTCTTGTCCGTCATACTTTTAGGCGCATAAAGGCGCTCACAATATTTGCCAAGGAGAAAATCCAATGCAATTTGCCCTACTAGTCTACGAATCACCGGATGCTTTCGCGGCACGGAAAAGCGACGGCACCGACCCCTACACCGGTGCTTGGCGGGCATACCATAAGTCGCTCGCCGAATCCGGCGCCTATCTCGGTGGCGATCCGCTTGAAGTACCGGAGACCGGAACCACAGTGAGAATTAAAGAAGGCAAGCGGCGCGTACAGGATGGCCCTTTCGCGGACACCAAGGAGCAACTGGGGGGATTCATAATATTGGACCTCCCCTCGATTGACGCGGCGCTCGATTGGGCAGCGCGCTGCCCCGCGGCCTCGGCTGGCGTTGTGGAGGTGCGCCCACTAGCACCTGCAGCCAAAGGCCGGATCACGGGATGAGCGGAAGCGCCCTAGACAGCACCCACCGGACGATCGAGCGAGTGGCGCGCGAGTCCTACGGTCGTCTGGTGGCTTATCTTTCATCGCACACGCGCGACGTGGCAAGCGCAGAGGACGCCCTCAGCAATGCGCTGGTGGCTGCACTGAAGGTGTGGCCGCGCGATGGCGTGCCACAAAATCCAGAGGCCTGGCTGCTGACGACAGCGCGCCATTCATTTATCGATCTGGTGCGTCATCAGCAAGTGGCCGTAGCAAGTGAGCCGACTCTCCAGCTCCTGAGGGAGGAACACGAGGTGACCTTGTCTAGGGAGTTTCCAGACGACAGGTTGAAACTGCTGTTCGTTTGCGCTCATCCGGCGATCGATCCCGCGATGCATACTCCTCTTATGCTGCAGACCGTTCTGGGCTTGGACGCCGCGCGCATCGCGGGCGCCTTCCTGGTTTCGCCTAAAACGATGGGCCAGCGCCTGGTGCGTGCCAAGACGAAAATCCGCGATGGTGGCATTCAGTTCGAAGTCCCACAAGAGCGCGAGCTGCCGCAGCGGCTGGATGCGGTGCTTGAAGCCATTTACGCCGCATTTGGCATCGGATGGGACGATATGGCGGGCGCCGACCAGCCCGGCCGCGATCTGGCCGAGGAAGCCATCTGGCTCGCACGAGTGCTTCTGCAACTGCTCCCCGATAAAGCCGAAGTTCGGGGTTTGTTAGCTCTCATGCTTCATTGTGAGGCGCGCCGCGGTGCCCGAAGGACGCCCGATGGCCGATACGTTCCCCTTTCGAATCAGGACACGAAGCAGTGGTCGCTTCCTTTAATAGATGAGGCAGAGCGCCATCTCACCGAGGCGTTCAGCCAGGGACGCTCCGGGCGCTTTCAACTTGAAGCGGCGATTCAATCCGTACATGCTGAGCGGGCGCGCACTGGCCGGATTGACTGGGCCGCCATCGCCGTCTTCTATGAACAACTGGTCCGCATATCGCCGACACTCGGCACGCGAACTGGATACGCGGCGGCGATTGCCGAAGCAAGGGGACCTGAAGCGGGCCTCGCAGTGTTGGATGGAATCGATCCGGACGATATCTCGGCATATCAGCCCTACTGGGCAGTTCGTGCCCATCTGTTGCGACGACTAGGGAAATCATCTGAGGCCGATGGCGCTTTCGACCGGGCGATTGGTCTGGCCGAAGATCCGGCAGTAAGAGATTTTCTACTCCAAAAGCGAGGCAATCCCTAGTCGTCTGGAGTTGCTCTGACATACAAGCAAGGGATTTCGTGGCAAGAGTACTCATTTTCCGGTTCGCCGACGATCCACTTGAAGTCGAAGGTAAACGCTAGTCAGGGGAGATTCATGCCGTCGGGTCGTCGGGTGTTCCACCATAATGGTCTCAATGAGGGGTCGAAGTTGGGGGCGATGGGCTGTCACCCGTTGAGTCCGTCCCATGACCAGTGTGGGATGCTGAGACCGTTAGGCACATCGTCGGCGGACTGGTGGTAGCGGGACATCGTTGTCGTGGTCGCCCAGGCGAAATAGTCGTGCAGCACTCGTCGCAAAACATCGTCGTTGGCTAGTCCGACATCGGCCAGAGCTAGATCGAAGCAGACAATCGCACGGCGATTCATTTCATCATGCTCCCCGTTCCCGCTGTGGATCCTGACGACGGTGGTTTCGTCACCATAGGAATCGGAATAGCTAGTCGGGCCACCGAGTGCCTCGGCCCAATAAGCGGCGAGTCGCTCGACATGCTGGGGGTGGAAGCCATGGCTGAACGCGTGGGCCACGATGTCGTCGGCCATCACCCGCTTATGCCAGGCGTCAGCAAGACGGCGCAGGCCGTCGTTGCCACCGGCTGCCTCGAAGACGGTTTGCATGTACCCATGATGACAATCCTTTCGTGGCTATGCAAGGCGGGTGTACAGGGGTCGCGACCGCCGATCGGACGCTAACCTTGTCACCCACCATTTAGCAATGGATCTTCCCGGATTCCAATCAGATCACGAGCAAACCGGATTGCAACCTCTGACGCCCCGATTGCGTGTCAGCGCGGCGTTAAAAAATTCAACTCTTTGCCTAAGCACTAATTTTGTCCTTGGTTATGTAGAAATCACCCAACCGCACCCGTCACCACTATAGAGGGGCTTAGCAGTCAAGCTTTGCTACCGGAGAGGTGAATGATGACAATCGCAGACAAAGCAGTTTTGGTGACCGGGGCCAATCGCGGTATAGGAAAGGCGCTGGTCGAGGAAGCCTTGAAGAGAGGCGCGAAGCGGGTGTATGCCGGTATGCGCCGGCCATTGGCCCACATGGATCGGCTCGTTACGGCCGTGACCCTAGACGTGACGAGCGCAGCGCAGACTCGGGCCGCTGTCGAGAGAGTCGAATCGCTCGATATCCTCATCAATAACGCCGGCTTGGCGCTTTTCGATGACTTGAGCGATCGCGCCGCTCTCGAACGGCACCTCGCCGTCAATCTCTTTGGCACCTATGGCGTGACGCAGGCTTTCCTGCCGACGCTGACTCGTTCTCGAGGTGCCATCGTCAACGTTTTGTCGGTGGCGGCCTTAGCCCCCTTACCAATCATTCCGGCTTACTCGATCTCAAAAGCGGCCGCGTTCTCCCTGTCACAATCGCTGCGTGCTCTTCTGGCCAGACGGGGCGTAAAGGTGCATGCCGTCATGGCCGGCCCCGTGGACACGGAGATGTCCCGAGGCTTCGATGTACCGAAAGCTTCTCCGGAGTCCGTGGCGCGAGCCATCTTCGACGGAGTGGAGAACGGGGAAGAGGACATCTTCCCAGATCCAATGTCGGAGTCCATGGCAGAGAGCTGGCGCAGCGGTGCGGTCAAGGCGCTTGAGCGCCAGTTTGCGGCGCTCGTAGAAACAGAGCCCGTAAATTCATAAGCGAAGGGAGGATTTTCTCCTTCTGGCTTTGTCGAAATCGACTCAGTTCAGCCGTTACAACTAGACAAGCAGCTTTAACGATCACGCTTTGCCACTAGGAGGTTAACGATGTGTCCATTCTGCTTCGCGACCATGGGACTAGTAGTTGCTGGGGCGGTCTCTACAGGCGGGCTAGCCGCGTTGACCGTAAAAGTCTCTCGCAAAAAGAAGGAAGAACGAGGAGTTGTCCTGAATTCAAGTAATAATAATGAGGAGAATGAAGATGTCAACGAACACGATTGAAAACCCGAAAATAGTGTCGCGTGATGAATGGCTTGCGGCGCGAAAGAAGCTACTGGCCAGAGAGAAACAACTCACGCACGAGCGCGATGCAGTCGCCGCCGAACGCCGCCAGCTTCCGTGGGTCAAAGTCGAAAAGAACTATGTTTTCGATTCTCCCGAGGGCAAGAAGACTCTTGCTGATTTGTTTGACGGCCGAAGTCAACTCGTCATTTATCACTTCATGTTCGGCCCGGATTGGAAAGAAGGTTGCCCCAGTTGTTCTCTTAACATGGACCATACCGACGGCGCGCTGGCGCATCTGGCGCAACGCGACGTTGCCTTTGCCGCGATTTCGAGAGCCCCATTGCCTAAGATCGAGACCTTCAAGAAGCGCTTGGGCTGGCATTTTGCATGGGTCTCATCCTACGCAACCGAGTTCAACTACGACTACCATGTTTCGTTCACCCCGGAGGAAGTCGCGAAAGGCAAAGTTGAGTACAACTTTGATCTGGTGGAATTTCCCAGCGTGGAAGCGCCTGGAATCAGCGTTTTCTACAAGGACGAGAATGGCAACGTCTTCCACACGTATTCCGCCTACGCTCGTGGGACTGAGAACGTCGTCAACACCTACAACTATCTCGACCTGGTGCCGAAGGGGCGGGACGAAGATCGTTTGTATTTCCCCATGGCTTGGGTACGCCACCACGATCGTTACGAGGACGGCCGACTGGCGGATGCTGACAAGCCATACTGGCCGTCGGAAGCAGCTTCCGGACGTTGAATATTCGAGCGCACTCAAGCTGGCTCATTGGCCTGTCGTTTGCCAAGATCACGTCAGGCCAAGCCAGCAAGGGGAGGACGCTTCAGTGGAACCACGAAGGAGTGATATCACTTATCCCCCGGCGCAACGATCCGGAAGGGGCCTTCTTTCCCGTCAAGTGGTTTGCTGTCCCGCTTGTCCGCAAGGATGATGTCGCCCACTGCGAATGCCTGATCAACCTCGGCGAGGGCAAAGACCGCTCTGTATCCATCGGCTGCTTCTACCAGCAGCACTTCGGTCATTCTTGGCCCACGCAGTTTGTCGCCCAATTGAATGTTCGCGCTAGAAAGCAGACTGGCTAACGATACTCCGTCAAACTGAGCGGGAGCATCATGGTCACTTACTTTGACCGTGGTATGCGGCAAGTTCGAGATCTGCACGGCGGTAAGCGTGGTTGCGTGGCCTTCTAGATCCGTTATCTGTAGCGTCTGTGCCGAGAGCCCAGAAGCGACCAGCAGGAAACAGCAGATTAGGTAGAAAGGCAGACTACTCTGCTCAGTCATTTGGTTTTCCCCGTGGCACCATTCAGTCCTTCTGAAGCATTACCTCACTGGACTTTATTATGACCCTAACGGAGTCACCCTTCTTCAAAGCCATTTCCTCGGCGCTTCTTCGGGTGATCACACTTTCGACGAGGTTTTCCCCGACACGCACCGCGACATGTGCCATCACGCCGCCAAGTTGAACTTCTTCGACGGTTCCCTTGAGCTGATTGCGAGCAGAAATACTCATGCCACATGACTAATTCAATTGTTGTCCTGCTGTGAAGCGTTCCGGAGTTGACCGGGCCTCGTTTCGGGGCGATGGCGTGGCATTCATTCAATCGCCTCAGAGCATGCCGCAATCGCTACGGAATCGAGTCTGCTGTGTCCGACTCTCTTACGATGAGGCCATTTCATTTAGTATTCGGATGCGCTGCAGCCGAGTGATGCCACTACGCTGCGGAGCAGGTTTACCTTATTGAGTTGATCGAATGGTACAGACCGAGAAGAACGGACACAGTCAATGACAGGAACCTCGGAAACAGGAGGACCAAGGTCATCAAGTCTATGGCGCCCCCTCCGTGTGCCCACGTTTCGTCATCTGTTGATCGCAGATGTTATCTCCGACATCGGTACTTTTATGCAGGGCGTTGGCGCTGCATGGTTGATGGTGTCACTTGGCGCGGGCCCTGCGTACGTCGCGCTCACGCAGACTGCGTCTTCCTTACCCTTTTTTCTGCTGGCTCTTCCTGCGGGTTCTGCCGGCGATATCTTCGATCGCCGCAAGCTAGTTCTCGCCACCGAGTCTTGGATGATGGGAGTGGCTGTGCTCCTGGTGGTCTTGACTATCAGCGGCCTCATGTCACCCTGGCTGCTGCTGGTCTTAACGTTCGCACTCTCGACCGGAGATGCGTTTGAAACACCAACGTGGCGCGCGATTCTGCCCGAACTGGTGCCCAAGGACGACCTTGCAGCGGCATCCGCGCTGAACGGCATTGAATTCAATCTTGCTCGAGCGGTGGGGCCGGCTCTCGCCGGGGTCGTCATAGCCGTCGCTGGCGTAGCCACGGCATTTGTGGCGAACGTAGCCTCATTTCTTGGAGTCATCCTGGTTGTTGCGAAGTGGAAGCGGCCGATTCGCAAGCGAAGTGCACCACCAGAGACCTTGACCGGTGCTACGCTCGCCGCGATTCGCTACGTCCGGAACTCTCCCACGATCCTCACCGTTGTGTTGCGGACGGGCATCGTTATGTTTTTTTCCAGCGCGATCTTTGCTCTATTGCCATCGGTTGCGCGGGGCGTGAACAAAACAGCAGTCGGCTACGGGCTGTTGCTCGGATGCTTCGGAGTCGGCGCAATTGCCGGTGCGTTTGTCATGCAGTGGGCTCGTAGAAGATGGTCCACGGAGATCGTGGTTTCGGCTGGTGTAATCATCCTGGGCCTGGTGCTTGTAACGATGAGTGTCTTACACAGGTTGAGCACACTTTCCCCCATCCTGTTGATTGGCGGAGCGGCGTGGGTCATCTTCATTTCGCTCATCAACGCCCTCGTGCAGAGCTTGGCACCGGATTGGGTACGAGCACGAGTCCTTGCGATCTTCATTCTCGTTTATCAGGGAAGCTTCGCTGCGGGCAGCGCCTTTTGGGGCGCAGTTGCCCAACGAGCAAGCATTCGAGCGGCACTGATGTATGCCGGGATTGGAACAATCGGTAGTGTGGTGTTCGTGCTCTTCGCAAAGCTTCCCGATTCTACGGCCGATCTGAGCCCATGGAACCACTGGCGCATGCCAATTGTCGTCGAGGAAGTTAAAGCTAACCTTCGCCAGGGTCCAGTGCTGGTTACGGTCGAATACCAGGTTGTTCGAGAACGGGAAGTCGAGTTCGTGCAGATTATCAATGAATACGCCCGTATCCGGCGGCGCGACGGCGCCTACCGCTGGGGGATTTTCCGTGATACGGAAACCGCTAATCGTTTTCTGGAGACGTTCCTGGTCAATTCGTGGGCGGAACATCTGCGGCAACACGAACGTCAGACGCAATCGGACGAAGCGCTGGAACGACGTTTGCGCAGTTGTGTTGCCGTTGACCCAAAGGTTCATCACCTGATCTACGCGTATTCGAGCGAAACATGACCAGGAACAGCCAACTCGCCTTCGTTCTCTCCCCTTCGTTTCGAGGGCAATTTCTTCAAGACGCGACTTGAATCTTCATCGTGACCGCACCGACTTCGCCGCATGTTGTTGACAAAGCACTGGTTACTCTTCTTGTAACCGAACCACCATCTTCGCTGGCGCACTATTCTTCAACACCGCACGTGTCGCCCCGCCATCGTCGAATACAAGATCAGCACCTCTTTGAGCATGTGTGGCCATCGTCATTGGTTAAACTCTTTGCCACCGTCGATGAAGTCGCAGCGATGGTGCTCTACCTCGCAGGCGAGGTCTCTTCGGCGACGTCCGGAGCGATCCTGCGAGTAGATGGCGGTGTCGTGTGGGCGATTGTCTAACGAGAGGTGAAAGTAGTGGATTCGAGCAACATTGCTATTCTTAGGAGGAGGTAGCCAATGCCGGAAAGCGCGGCACCCCCATATATCACCAGCCTAATCCGCCATTTCGCCGACCTTCGGGACCGCACGCACGGCGGCTCCGCAAGTCGCGAGGACAAGGAAGCCCACTTCGAAAAGGGTGGTTCGCCAGGTTCTCCCCGAAATGAACACGAGCTTACTGCTCAACTCCGGGCGAATCAGCGAGACGGGGACTACGAGGCACAGACAATGGCGGTCTAGAGGCACTCTGGGCTTTGAGCTGGCCTGAACAGCTGGCAGTCGGGGTCGAGCCGATCGTGCTCCAAGCCCATTTTGGGCGCAGCGTCCATCACCCTCACCTTCGAAGACCACAGTTCACGACTGGCCGCTGAACTGTTCTGCGACGAGGATGCCGCAGCCCAACTAACCATGGTCCGGGCCATCGCGTACAGCGGTCTGCACAATTTGGTTTAACGCGCAGACTATCGAATCGCCCCTGTGGTGAATCGAGCTGCGATTTTGTGATCAAATGAATCTTGACTATGCTTTCTGCTCAAAAACTCGACACTCACCACAAAGCACTCACCCTCAATCTCGATCCCTCCACCTTCGGCTCTTTTGCCGAAATCGGTGCGGGACAGGAAGTCGCGCGATGGTTCCTTCTCGTGGGAGGGGCATCCGGAACGGTGGCCAAATCCATTTCCGCTTACGACAAGGAAGTCAGCGATGACCTCTACGGTTCCGGATCGCGCTACGTATCCAAACAGCGGCTCGAGGCGATGCTGGAAAACGAATGGACCCAGCTTCTCACGCAATTAAGCAAATCCCGTGGATCACAAACTCGGTTCTTTTGCTTTGTCGATACCCTCTCCGCCCGTAATTTCGCCGGAACAAACGACGCACATGGTTGGGTCGGTCTCCGGTTTCAGTTGGAGCCCGGCGGTCCTCCCAGCGACATCCTGCTGCACGTCGCTATGCGCGATCCTTCCAACGTCCTCCAGCAGCAGGCCATCGGCGTTCTGGGTGTCAACCTCATCTACGCCGCATTCTATGAGGCGCAAACTCAGCAGTCATTTCTGGAAGGCTTAGCACAAGACGTCGTCGCGGAGCGAATCGAGATCGACTACGTGGATCTTCGCGGGTCAGCGTTCGAGAGTTGGGATCGCCGCGCTTTGCTAGTCCAGATGGTGCGTGCCGGATTCGCAGAGGCTGTGGTTTTCCCTTCCAAGGGTTCCCTGGTTCCCCCTACCGAGGTTCTTCATAAGAAAGCCGTCGTGCTTGCGCCGGGATATTTTGGCCACACAGATACGGTTCACTCGCAAGTTCATTTGCGATTATTGGCTTCGGGTATTCAGGAGCTTGAGACGGAGCTTGGCGAAACGCGCTCGGCTACCGCTGGTTTTTTTTGCCTGACAGTGGCGCCATTCACGCCAAACGAACCAGCGCCGGAAATCCCCGACTTACTTCGTCGCATCGATGCGCTTCTCGCCGCTAGCGGCGATGTGCTACTTTTTCGTCGACCTGAGCTCTACCACATGACCGCTCTCGTGAACCGCCATACGAACGCGCCTGTACGCTTCGTCGCAGGTCTTTCCCTGGTGATTCGAGCGTTTGAAGACGTTTACGGCAATCTGGAAGGCAGACGTCTGGAGGCGCTTTCGCGTCTCTTCGCCCAAAATGTCCGAATCTATATTTATCCGATGACCGCAACGGATCTGCGGGAGTGGCTGGAAACCGTTTCCATCAGAGGGTGGGAGTGGGATGAGACGAACGGATGGGTTTCAGCCGCTCAGCTGCGTCGCGCGCCGCCTCTTGGACATTTATTCGCCTATCTCCTCGCGAGCAACTTTCTTGTCCCCATGCTAGTCCCGGCGGGTGCGTGAGAGCCGAGGGTCGACACATGATCGCCGGACGCCGCTCGTTCAAAGACTCGACTTGACTCGACTTCAGCCTGACCCGCACCGACTTCGCCTCATTTTCCGCGCTTGTCAAGCAGGGAGCTCACCAGAGTATCGGCCAACCAGTCCTCGTACTGCTGGGGAGACCACCGACGCTCGGTTACGAGCATGCGGTACACATCTCCTCCAGTAAGCATCCAAAAGAGATCGCGCGCAACCTTGTGAGTAAGACCCGAGCGAAGCCTTCCTGACTCGCGAAGGAAGTTGATCGTGCCTTCTTCCTTGTCGTAGCGAAGTCGCTCGCGTTGCCGTCCCAGCTTCGCCAATTCTGGCGCCACAACACCCGCGCCCCGCATCAGATCAAACGCCGCACTTTGCGCTCCGCGGATCTGCCTGGCAACGCGCGCCGAGAGACGTAAACGCCTCTCGGGGTCGGTCGTGCCTAATGCCTGCTGTACGACCTTCTCGTAATCGGACTCCAACATCGATTGATCGAGGAGAGCGATCAGAATGCCCGTCTTCGATTTGAATATGGCATACACGCTTTGGGCAGATACTTCCGCCTGCTGTGCGATCGCTTCTACAGTCATTCCCGCATAGCCTTCGCTCTGCAGGAGCTGCCGGGTGGCCTCGACAATGCGGCTGCGGGTGTCGTCCGCTTGACGCTGGCGAACCAAGGAATTGTACGGACGCGGTTTTATTTTCAACAAGGACCAAATTGTAGCATCGTTTATTAACTATAGTAATCTATAACCATTATAAGAACGCAGCCGCTGGGAGGGAACTACACGGCGACCCAGAAAGAGAGGCATCATGAAGCTGGTTGTGTTGGGGGCTACCGGGGCTACTGGGCTTGAGATCGTTGGGCAGGCGCTTGAACGTGGCCATTCCGTGACCGCACTGGTTCGCTCACTGGAGCGACTGAAGGTTTTTGGCGATCGAATTAGCATCAAGCAAGGAGATCTGCTGAACAGTGCCGACCTCGAACAGGTTATCCGAGGTCACGACGCAGTTATATCGGGGTTTGGACCGCGGCTGCCTGTCTCGAAAGCCGACGCGCATCTTCTCGGGCAGTTCGCCACCGCGCTCACAAACGCGATGGTGCAAGCGGGAGTGAGGCGTGCGGTCGTCGAGTCGGTGGCTTTCTTGTTCAAGGATTCAATCATCCCGCCTGCCTACATTCTCGGCAGATTACTGTTTCCGAGTATCGTAGCGGATGCTTCCGCGATGGAGGAAATCTTTGACCAGAGCGGACTCGAGTGGACGATGGTGCGCCCGCCGGAACTGACCAACAATTCTTACACCGGAAAGTATCGCGTCCGAGAAGGCCACCTCCCGCGGTTCGGCTTCAGAATCTCGCGTGCGGATGTAGCCGATTTCATGATTAAGGCGGTCGAGAATCATTCCGCGATTTGCAAGGTTGTGGGGGTGGCTAGTTAATGCCCCCCGGCGATGTGATCCATCTGGCGTAAAGCTGACCGGGCCTTCGGCGAGTTAAAAAAGCGTAGCGACCTCCAGCGGAGATGAACCGGCCTGGTGAACGGGGCGCCTTGATGTTCGAAAAGGTCGAGCCTCAAACGGCTCAAGGATCTCGCCGAAGTCGGAGGGGATGGTGCAATGCGTGACGCGGCGCGATTTGAGAACATAGCTGTGTGCAGCAGTAGTGTCCATTGGCACCCTTCCCATCCATGGCTTGTGCTGCTCGTGGCGTGACTCTGCCAGACGGCTATGCTGAAGGTGCCAGCCCCGAGAGCTCGCTACAGTTCGTTTGGAACAATCTGAATGTTCTTTGCACATCCACTAGCAATACTGCGAAGAACGGCATAGGATGTTGGATCGTTCCGGAGCAGGCTGCTTATCGGAAGAGAGTACACATTCACAGGTTACGAGGTTCCGTAATGGACCCAAGTGCAAGCCCGACACCTAGTCAGGCACTCAAGCAACTGTCCGCTGCAAACGGGTTGGCAATCGTTCGCGTGACGATCGGGGCGATGTTGTTGTGGGTCTTTTTCGAGAATCTGGGGAAAGGCTTGTACACGCCGGCTGGTTACACGGGCCTAATCAACTACTACCTCAAGGCAAGCCACGCCCCGGCTGCCTGGAAGGCGGTGATGGGCCTGGCGGCAAGCCACGCCGCGATGGCTGCTCCGATGCAGGGCTTGACGGAAATCTCACTCGGTATCCTGCTCCTCATCGGTCTGTTTACCCGGCCGGCCGCATTTGTGGCTTTTCTGTTTCTCGGCAGCCTTTGGATTTCGGAGTTCGGCACCTCGTGGATCTGGGAGTTGTTGGTTCCGGTGCTGGCATCGCTCGGGCTCGCGATCGGGCGCGCCGGCCGCAAATGGGGCGTTGACGCGTGGCTGTCGCAACGGCGGCCATCTTCTCCGTGGTGGTGATTGGGCCACAATCACTTTGAATTACGAGCGGGTGCGAGTATCCGTCATTGTCCCTACCCATAATGAAGCGCAGTCGATTGCGCTCGTTCTAGCTGATCTCCCCTCTGAACTCACGACAGAGGTCATCGTTGTCGACAGCAACTCGAATGACGGGACGCCCGAGATCGCCGCAAAAAAGGGAGCTCGAGTCATTCAGGAACCACGCCGCGGCTATGGGCGAGCCTGCCTCACGGGCCTGGCCACGGCAAATTCCCCGGACGTGGTTGTATTCCTGGATGGCGACTATAGCGATCGACCGTCCGAACTGCCGATTCTTTTAGCGCCAATCATCGAAGGGCGAGCAGACATCACGCTTGGTTCTCGCCTTGGAAAACAGAATAGCCCTGGGGCGTTGCCCTGGCACCAGGTATTTGGTAATCGTCTCGCCGCCGGCCTGATCCGACTCTTGTATGGACTGAAAATCAGTGACCTCGGCCCGTTTCGGGCTGGCCGCGCCGATGTACTACGCGCCCTTGTGCTCGAAGAAACCACCTATGGTTGGGCGGTTGAGATGATTCTCAAAGGCGCACTGGCTGGATTCCGCGTGGTTGAAGTCCCGGTGAGTTACTACCCGCGTATCGGAAAATCCAAGATCAGCGGTACGCTGAAGGGCACGTTTGGCGCGGGCTGGTTCATTCTCAGCTTGATCGTGCGCTATTACTTCCGGCGCCGAACGCCGAGGCGACCGTAGGCCTGAACGCTCCGCCCGCGCAGCCGCAGAGGGGATCGCGGTTCTTCAACGGGTGAGGTGAATGCGAGGGCGCTGCAGCAGCGTGTGAAGCATTCCTCCCATTCTTTAGATGATCGTCGCGGGTTTACTGCGATATTGCTCGTCGCTGACCTTGTCCATCCAGTCGACCACCTTGCCGTCCTTCTTCTCGTGAATGGCGATGTGCGTGATCGCTGTCGTCGGCGTAGCGCCGTGCCAGTGCTTCTCTCCGGGCGAGAACCAGACCACATCACCAGGCCGGATCTCTTCGATCGGTCCCCCTTCGTGCTGAACCCAGCCGCAGCCAGCAGTAACGATGAGAGTCTGACCAAGGGGATGCGTGTGCCATGCAGTTCGCGCGCCTGGCTCGAAAGTTACGCTGGCGCCCTGAACGAAGGCCGGGTCGGGTGCCTGAAATAGGGGGTCAATTCGCACGGTGCCGGTGAACCAGTCGGGTGATCCCTGGGCGGAGGGTTGAGAGCCAACTCTTTTGATGTCCATTGATTTGAAGTCCTTCCTTTTTCAGCGATTGCTCATCTCCTCGATGTGTTTGGGGATACCGAACCCCTGCACAGAAATCTTTGAACCGGCGCTTTCGACCTCGCGATCGTCGTTCGTAAAATCTTGCCGAGGCGGCTAATCACGTTCCCAAGTAACCTTCCAGTGCTCGTTTGGATTGGCCGACCTCACAATGAGCTGTTTGCCAGAGAGCTCAAATAGCCGCGGCAGGTCTTTGCCGATCAGAGTCCGCACCAGTGCACCCTCGACATGAAACGTTAAGGCGTGGGTGCTTTCGTCGATTACATATGTACCGAAGGAGGCCTCGTAGCCACCCTGTGAATACTGTTCGGGTCCGGCGGAGGTTTGCGGCTGCGGGTTCCGTTCCATCACCTGGACCGACATGTGGCCGTCGCCTGTGAAGACTAGCAGCCCGGTAGAGTCGGCGCGGTGAATTTTCCCATCTGCGCCTTGCGCTTCGAGTGAGGACAGGCGCCACGCCCCGACAAACCGTTTCCCGATACCCGCAGTTTCATTGCGAGTCTGGCTGCCAGCGAGCATCGTTGCAGTTACGCAGAAAAGCAAAGACCCGACTCCGAGCGAAATCAGTTTGTTCACGTTTGTGGCTCCTCGTCACTCGTGTCTCACGTTTGCTGAGTTTCTCGGCTTCCTGAGAAGCATTTCTCCTTCCGAACTTTCTCTCATCCCGAGATTAGGATCAAATGCCTTGGGGTGGGTCGATCTCTTCGATTTATTCCCTCCCCCCGCAGATCATTTGGATCATTGCTTTGCGATATCTGTTCCGATCAGGATGACAGAGTTGGGAAGATCTGAACATCCCCACTCAAGCCAAAAGTGGGATTGGTGGGAATCATCGCCTTCTTCCGAAGGCACAGGTCTTTACAAAAAATCTTATATTGGACATAATCTAAATTAGAGATGGACACCGAGGCGATTAAGCGGTCGTTGGACGCCAGCGGGCTACGGTGCACCGCACAGCGCTACGCCGTAATGGCGTTCTTGATGGAGCACAAGGGGCATCCGACGGCAGCGGAAATCTTCAAAGCCGTGAATCGCGTGGATCCCCGCTCTTCAAGGGCCACGACTTATAACAATCTGCGGGACTTGGTCAAGGCGGGTTTGGTACGGGAAGTGGCCGTCGAGGGCCGGGCCGGTCGATTCGATCTGGAAGGCACACGCCACCACCACTTCATTTGCGACCGTTGCGGCGGCGTTGAGGACGTCGACTGGTACGACGTGCCCAAGCCTGCCTCGCGTTCTCTCGGGAAGCGAATTGTTCGTGAATGCCAACTTATTTTTAGAGGACTCTGCACGAAGTGCGCTCGCAAGCATGCTTCGCGTTAATTGCGCGAACCGCAGTCTGATGGGTTCGTAGATCATCACCGTTTGAACTGATTCAAAGGAAAAAATATATGGAAAATCCAAAACATATGGAAAACACACTTGCCTCTTCGTCGGGGACCGTTTCCCCCGAGGATCAGGGCAAAAATGCGTCAACCGGGGCCAAGTGCCCGTTCAATCACGGAGCCTCTGCTCCTACCAACCGCGACTGGTGGCCGAGTCAGGTGAACCTGAAGGTTCTGCACCAGCACTCAGACCTCTCTGATCCGATGGGTCAGGAGTTCGACTACGCCCGGGAATTCAAGAGTCTTGATCTGAAGGCTGTGATCAATGACCTTCATGCACTCATGACCGACTCGCAGGATTGGTGGCCAGCCGACTTCGGGCACTATGGAGGGCTGTTCATCCGCATGGCGTGGCACAGTGCAGGCACGTACCGCATTGGCGATGGCCGCGGCGGCGCTGGAGCCGGACAGCAGCGCTTTGCCCCGCTGAATAGCTGGCCCGACAATGTGAACCTCGACAAGGCGCGCCGGCTGCTCTGGCCGATCAAGCAGAAATATGGCCGGAAAATTTCCTGGGCCGATCTGATGATTCTCGCCGGCAATGTCGCTCTCGAGGATATGGGATTCAAGACATTTGGCTTCGGTGGCGGACGCGCGGATGTTTGGGAACCCGAAGAGGACGTCTACTGGGGTCCTGAGGGCACGTGGCTGGCGGACGAACGCTACAGCGGCGATCGTGATCTCGCGAATCCTCTGGCTGCCGTGCAAATGGGACTGATTTACGTGAACCCGGAAGGGCCCAATGGAAAGCCTGATCCCATTGCGGCGGGCAGGGACATTCGCGAAACATTCAAACGCATGGCCATGAACGACGAAGAAACCGTCGCTCTGATTGCCGGCGGGCATACCTTCGGGAAGACTCACGGCGCTGCTGTTCCTGCTGACTATGTAGGCCCCGAGCCAGAGGGTGCCGACATCAGCGAACAAGGCCTCGGATGGAAGAATGAATTCGGTAAAGGCTTTGGTGCTGACACGATCGGCAGTGGCCTGGAAGTCATTTGGACCCAGACACCGACCAAGTGGAGCAACAACTTCTTCACCAACCTGTTCAGCTACGAATGGGAACTGACAAAGAGCCCGGCCGGTGCGCATCAGTGGACGCCGAAAAATCGTGCAGGCAACGGCACAGTACCGGATGCACATGATCCTTCAAAGCGTCACGCGCCGTCGATGCTGACCACGGACCTGGCATTGCGTTTCGATCCCGCTTACGAAAAAATTTCGCGGCGCTTCTACGAGCATCCCGACCAGTTCGCAGATGCGTTTGCCCGCGCGTGGTTCAAGCTGACTCACCGCGACATGGGACCCATCGTGCGTTATCTCGGCCCGCTGGTTCCGAAGGAGCCGCTGCCTTGGCAAGACCCGATCCCCGCGGTGAATCATCCGCTGATCAACGAGCAAGACGTTGCTACGCTGAAGGCGAAAATCCTTGCCTCTGGCCTGACGGTTTCTCAGTTGGTCTCGACCGCTTGGGCGTCGGCATCAACCTTCCGCGGCTCTGACAAGCGCGGTGGAGCGAACGGTGCGCGCATTCGCCTCGTGCCGCAAAAGTTCTGGGAGGTTAACCAGCCAACGGAATTGGAAAAAGTGCTGCAGAAGCTGGAAGCAATCCAGAACGAGTTCAACGCTTCTGCGTCTGGGGGGAAGGAAGTCTCGCTGGCGGACCTGATCGTTCTCGGCGGCGATGCGGCGATCGAGAAAGCTGCGAAAGATGCCGGAACCGAAGTGAAGATCCCCTTCAAGCAGGGGCGCATGGATGCATTGCAGGAGCAAACTGATGTTGAATCCTTCGAGCCGCTCGAACCAAAAGCCGATGGATTCCGCAACTATCTTCGCGGCAAGCAGCGCCTGTCGCCTGAGGAGCTGTTGGTCGATAAGGCGCAGTCGTTGAGGCTCACCGCGCCAGAAATGACCGTTCTGGTCGGAGGCCTGCGAGTGCTGGGAGCAAACACCGGCAACTCGAAGCACGGTGTTTTCACCAAGAAGCTGGGCACACTGACCAACGACTTCTTCGTCAACCTGCTCGACATGAACACGCAATGGCAGCCATCCACTACCTCTAACGGTTCTGGAGATATCTACGAGGGGCGCGACCGGAAGACCAACCAGGTCAAGTGGACCGGTACCCGTGTGGATCTGATTTTCGGTTCGCACTCGCAGCTGCGCGCCTTGGCGGAAGTCTATGCATCCTCGGACGCCAAAGAGAAGTTCGCGAAAGACTTCGCGGCAGCCTGGAGCAAGGTGATGAACCACGATCGCTTCGAGGTGGCTTAGGCTCAGCGGAAAAGGTTCTCGAGGGCTTCTCGCCGCCCAGAGTTCCAATTCGGTGCAGCGCAATGGCCGTAGCTACTTGCGTGGGATTGTAGGCTTGTTTGGTTCAATCAAACACACGGCAAGGATAGGGTCGTTTGGGAGACGTTGTCAGTGGGTAGTGGAGGCTACCTGTCAAGTGGTCGAGTGGCCCAGTCGTTCCGGTTCGAGTCCGTTATCCTCCGCACGGTCTCTCGGCTCAGTGTTGCATTTGTTAAGAATAGTCTTAACGTGATAGCGCACAATTGCTAAGGCCCGGATGAGTAGGCCTTATCGTATCGCTGCCCATCCGGACCGAAAATATAGGTGTCGTTGGCAGGACACTAAGGCGGGTGGCCCATTCAAGCCTGCTTTGGCTTGAGTGGGTAGTTCGACAGCTAGGGCAGAGTGCGCCCACCGCTCCTTTGCGTTTTTCGTGTCGTCATTCGGCTCGATCTTCAGTGTCCCTCATGGCTTGTTGTCGTGGAAGCAGCAGGTCCCTCCACTCCACAGATCATCGCTTCGCGATGATCTACTTCGGGTTGACAGAGTTGGGGAGATTGAACTTCCCCACTCAAACCAAAGCAGGCTTGAGTGGGGCTACCCGTCGTATATTATTGCCCCAACAGTCAATGAAATCTCAAAGCAGACCGGTGCGTTCGTCAGGCGATAACCGAGTAGTGGTAATCATGGCAAAGGCACCCAGGCCGGGCTCGGTCAAGACCCGTCTGGCCGCAAGCCTTTCTCCTGAGGCAGTTACTGCTTTCTATTGCTGCCTTCTGAAGGACACGCTATCGTTGGCGCGGTCATTGGGCGATGCCCAAGTTGCGATCATGTGCCCGGAATCCGACGTCAACGAACTGGCGCAATTGGCAGGTAGTGATGTGAGCGTAGTTGCTCAAAGCGGGGAAGGTCTTGCCGCAGGCCTTACTTCGGTGTTTGCGCACTTTGCAGACGGTCATCAACGACGCACCATCGCCTTCAACAGCGATAGCCCACATCTGCCGCGCGCTGTCCTCGAAAGTGCATTCGAAACCTTGGCCGCACATGACGTTGTCGTCGGGCCGACCCACGATGGAGGCTACTATCTCGTAGGGGCAAGAGCTTCTCATCCTATGCTTTTCGCTGGCGATGGAATGGGCACCAGTAGTGCGCTGGAAAGACTTCTGTCGCGCGCACGAGATCTAAAGCTATCCGTAGGGTGGGCAGATCCTTTTTACGACGTTGATGTAGCTGACGACCTGACTCGCCTGGCGGCGGAATTGCGCATGGCTCCGGCAAGAGCGCCCCACACGGCGCGGTGGCTTAAAGAGTGGGAGCGCGGCCCTCACTGAGCGACGAAACCAAGAATTGAGACCGCATACCGATCTCACACTCCCAATCTTTCTGACTACGCACGATCCGGGGGCTGAGAATGACTAAATTCAATAACTTGATTGCATTCACGTTTCTGGCTTCGACGAGTGGTTGCGAACCCATCAACAATTTCTTTGACTGTCCCGGAATGATTGATCCGCCCTATGTCTCTGGTTGTCTTCCAGGTGATAAAGAAGGGAGTGTCGCCCTTTGGAGTAAGAAGTCAGACGATCATATTCAGCCTTAGAGGTTAATGTTCAGAACAGCGGATCCGACAGAGCTGGGTTGCGCAGCTAAGATCGAATGGCATCGTCCACCTGGGGGTTATCAATCGAGCGGCGGAGTCGTTTGCCGCTTCGCAATCTCCGTTTTCTGTGAAGAAGAATCGAAGGGATCCGCCAGATGTGATTCCCGATGCCAAAGTTCTCGTGAACTATTTATGACGGCTGACGGATACTCTATCGTTATAAGGGGACTGGTTTGTCTATGGCATTGAATGAACGCGTTGACACAAATGGACAATAGCATGTGTTCTGTGGAATTTGCGGAGCCGGCAACGAGGCAATCTCGGACAGGGTCTCGAACAGGCACGGGGAGTCGGTGAAGGTCACGCCTGCGTGGAGAGTGAACATACTCGGAGCCACGTTGTGGGTGGCGCTAATCATCTGCGCGCGCAACTTCGGCGATAGAGGCGGACCGTATTTCATGGCCTCTTTGACGCTTGCGAGCATCGCGTATTTGCTGGCGATCCGTGAGTTTTTTGCTAAGCCAACATTTTCCCGGCGCCTGGTCGTTTTCGGGCTCATTCTGGCTGCGGTGTGGCATATTGCATTTCTTCGCCTGCCCACGGGCGACGACGATGACATCCATCGTTATGTCTGGGATGGCCGGCTGCAGAGGCTCGGCTACAACCCGTACATTGTCGTTCCCAGCGATCCTGCTGCGCAAAGCCTTCATATTGCCGAAACCCGCAAATTGAATAACCCCGACCTGGCAAGCCCGTACCCGCCGGGAGCGCAACTTTTTTTCCGCGCAGTGACCTCCATTCGTGAATCTGCATTTGCACTGAGAGTGGCATTCGAAGTTTGCGATTTACTGATTGTGTTTGTATTGCTCGACATGTTGCGCCGTAACCGGCGCGGAGCGCACCTGGTTCTGGCGTACGCTTGGAATCCTCTGTTGGCCGTTGAGGTGGCGGGAAGCGGTCACATCGACATTGTTGGCGCGCTATTGTTAGTAGTGTCCGCCGCGGCGCTGGTGCGACGATGGCGGGCGACCGCAGCCGTCGCACTTGGGCTGGCTATCGCAGTGAAATTCCTGCCGGTGGTACTGTTGCCGTTTTACTGGAAGCGAGTTCGAGTTCGTGACGCCGCGCTGGCGGCAGTCCTTGTCGCACTGCTGTACATGCCGTTTCTTAATCACGGCCGCCTTCCAATCGGCTCGCTGGGTACGTATGTTCAGAACTTCCGTTTTAACGGTCCCTTATTTGCGGCAGTCGCTAGGCTGGCGCCTCCGCAGTTGCTGGTTGGCCTCGCTGTGTTCGCCGGATTAGCGACTGCGGCCTGGTTAAGATGCACAAAGCTCGAATGGTCTCCGGACGAATTCGCCTGGCCAATGGCAGCAGCTCTCTTGTGCGCACCCGCAGTATTCCCTTGGTATCTTGTCTGGCTGTTGCCATTTCTTACCTCGGCCTCGACCCTGCTGATTATCGTCTGGACTGTGAGCATTATCCCCACATACGTCATGTGGCATTTCCGCACACTTGGGCGCCCCTGGGGAGCGCTTCCTGTCTGGGTCATCCTGCTGGAATACGGATGCGTCGCGACGGCCGGCGCCATGATTGCGTTTCGTCGGTTCAGACGGTCGCCGGTAACTTGGTCCAATACCACATGAGCGAGAGCACACTCATCCGAAGTGTGCTGTATAATTTCCCGCCAAGCATGCAAGGGGTGTGACTAGCTCGCGTGGGTGAATGGCAGCGTCGGTGCCCTTGTGTTTCCCAAGGCTTTTGCTCTTCATCCCACACAGCATGCGTTTAATTCGCCGAGGAGGGACGTTCATGAAAAGTTTGAGCCGATTCCATGTGATTCGCGTTTTAGCCTTCAGCCTGCTCTTGATTCTCCCTGGGGCGTTGGTAGCGCAACAGCGTGCACCAATTCTCGAACAGATCGCTAAAACATATGGTCTCGATTCGTGGGATCAAATTCAGGCGATCCGCTACACCTGGAACGGAGAAATCCCCGGTGTCTTCAAACTAGCTCACGCGTGGGAGTGGGAGCCCAAGACCGGCAAAGTCTCCTACGAAGGGAAAGATAAAGAGGGTAAGCCAGTCAAGGTTACCTACGACAGCTCTAAACTCAGCAGCCAATCCGACCAGGTGAAGAACGAAATTGAACCGGCCTTCGTGAATGATAATTATTGGCTTGTGTTCCCATTCCATGCCTATTGGGACACCAGCGCCACCGTGACCGACGAAGGCACGAAGAAGCTGCCAATCGGCACCGGATCGGCCACGCTGGTCTCGGTGAAGTATCCCGCGGAAGCCGGCGGTTACACGCCCGGCGATACCTGGGATCTTTATGTCGGAAAAGACAATCGCGTCCAGCAATTCGTCTACCATCGTGGCGGGCCCAAGCCGCCGCATCTCGTCACCGCAACGTGGACCGGCTACAAAAAAGCAGGCCCCCTGCTGGTGTCAACCGAGCACCGCGGCAGCGCCGATGGCAAGCCCCTGCACATCTTCATTTCCGATGTGTCAGTCAAGCTAACGGGATCGGATAAGTGGATACCTGCGCAATAGTCGCGCGGGCGGCAACGGAGCTATCTCCAAGCACTCCTCGGACTGTAAAATGCTCCCATTCCGATGAGAGCTGACGTCGATCTCGATATTGGGCGAAAGACCTTCACATCCGGTCTTCTGCCGGAGTTGATCGCCGTGCTTCGGCGCCGCCGGCCGGGCGACTTGGTCGCGATTGTCAGTGACGAACCCGGCGTCGGACCTGAGTTGGCAACGTGGTGCCACTTCACCGGGAATCCACTTGTGGAGACTACGGCCGAACAAGGCCGATCACGTTGGGTATTCCGCTGCGGGGCGGTCGCGGCCCCTGCCGGTGTACCGGCAGAAGACAACCGGCCGGTCGGTTCGCGGCTTTGGCTCTACACCAACTTCGACTGCAACCTGCAGTGCGACTACTGCTGCGTACGTTCCTCGCCCACTGTGCCGCGACGGGAACTAGGGCTAGTACGCGTACAGCGGATCGCTCGCGAGGCGGCGGAGCTCGGCGTCAAAGAAATCTTCGTGACTGGCGGCGAGCCGTTTCTGCTGGAAGACATCAGCGACATCTTGCTTGCTTGCGCTGCAACCGCCCCGACCACAGTGCTCACCAACGGAATGCTGTTTGCCGGGCGGCGCGCGGAAAGCTTGCAAGCGTTGCCGCGCAATCGAATTGTCCTGCAAATCAGCTTGGATAGCGCTACGCCAGAACTGCACGACCTCCATCGCGGACTCGGCACGTGGGCGCGCACGCGCAAGGGCATTCAGCTCGCTCGTTCGCTAGGTTTTCGAGTACGGCTAGCAGCCACAGTTTCGACCGACGCCGAGGCGGAGGCGTTCCGTCAATTCCTCGATGAAGAGAAGATTGCGGCGGAAAACCGCGTAATCCGCCGGATTGCGTTGCGTGGTTCTGCCAGCGAAGGTGTCGCAGTGAGTCGAGCCGATTTAGTGCCGGAAGTCACGATTACCGCCGATGGTGTGTATTGGCATCCGGTCGGCGCAGAAGATACCGATCTCCTGGTCATGCGCGATATTTTTCCTCTCTCCAAGTCCTTCGCCGCTGTCCGCCGCGCCTTCGACCGCGAAGGCGAACACGCGAATAAGCTGGCACGAATCTTTAACTGCGCGTGAGTTTAGGGCTGATTGGGACAATATATTTCCGCTCAACCAGCGCGCCGCTCCAAACTTAAAGAACCGACAAAAGATCGCACCAGCGCCGCGATCTCATCCGCCACCGTATCCAATGCGAAATGACCGGCGTCGAGAACGTGAATCTCAGCGTTTGAGACGTCCTGACGATAGCGGTCCGGCTCTCCGGGATCGAATGACAGATCGTACTTGCCCCAGATCACCAGCAACCGTGGATGTTTCTCCCTCATCCACGCTTGCCACTTTGGATACGAATCCACGTTTGTGCGGTAGTCGTAGAACAGGTCGCTTTGAATTTCAATCTGGCCGGGCTGGTTCAGAAAATAGAACTCATCGGTCCACAGATCGGGATCATAACGTTCCACATTCGGATCGTTCCCGACATGGCGTGTGCGCGTTGTTTGTAGAGATAAAAGATTAGTACGCAGGGCAGCTTCGTTGGCCGATCGATCCGCCCAGAACGCTCTCCGTGTTTTCCAATTTGCTCCCAAGCCTTCGTTGTGTGAAACGGCATCCTGGACAATGAGAGCGTTCACGCGCTCGGGGTGTGCAAGGGCCATGCGAAAGCCTACCGGGCCGCCATAGTCTTGCATGTAAAGCGTGTAGTATGAGAATCCAAGCGCCTCCGTGAAGTGATTCATGACCTCGGCGTAGTGATCGAATGTGTACGCGAAGATCTTTGGATCTGGCCAGTCGCTGTGCCCAAAACCCGGATAGTCAGGCGCGACCAGGTGATATCGGTCTGCGAGCCGCGCGAACAGAGGCTCGAACATTCTCGATGATGAGGGGAGTCCGTGGAGCAGCAGAATCGTCGGGGCGTCTTTTGGGCCAGCTTCCCTATAGAAAATGGATAGGCGATCGATTTGTACGGTGCGGTAGAAAGTGGGATATTTCACGAGCTGATCCTTTCCCTGGCTGGGCTGATGATTGAATTGATACGAACATCGCCACCAAGAGGCACAACATCGAGAAGAACAATAGATTTCGGAACTGGTGGAACAAATGGCAACGATTCATGTTCGTTTGATTCAACTCACTTGACTTCAAAAATGACTTCCAATTCGACCGGCACGCCCAGCGGGAGGCTGGCGACTCCGTACACTAGGCGGCAAGGACTCTTGTCTTTTCCGAATACGTCTTGCAGTAACTCTGAAGCTGCATCCGCTACTTTGGGCTGATCGCGCACATCTCCTGAAGTAGCGACCGACACGCCAAGCCGGACAACGCGCGTCACCCGGTCGAGCGATCCTAAATATTTTCGCGCGACCGCGAGAACATTGAGCGCCGCAAGTTGGGCTGCATTGCGCCCTTGTTCGACATCGAGTTCTGCCCCGACCCGGCCAGTAACTGTTGCTCGACGGCCTTCCGTGGGAAGCATCCCGCTGACGAATAGCAGATTGCCTGTTTGAACTGCTTCCACGTAGGCACCGAATGGCTCAGGTGGCGAGGGAAGGTTAATGGCAAGTTCTTTAAGGCGTTCTTCGGCGCTTGCGGGTCGAGCGCGATCACTGGCTGCTGTGGGCAGTTGCGAATTGATAGTCATTATCTTCTCCGACGGGGCCGAACTCTGCGGGTGAAGTGTGCATGGGTCACGAATCATTCAATCTTGGGCCCCACATTTGGCGGTTCTCGAAATGTCGGATCCGGTCCGGCGCCACGGACTGTGGTCGAGTCAAGCGTAAGCCATCCTAACCCGCGAATCTGTGGCGCGAGACCCGATCGCAGTCTCTACGCGGACTTGGCCAACGCCTGCTCGAAGAATCCTTGCTGCGCTGCGGCCTTCCGCAATTCGGTATAGCCATCCACATGGGGGGTTAGCCAACGTTTGAGTCCTTCGGCATCGAGAATCGGGCGATGCGCCGGGTTGTCGTAGCTCATGGCTGAGAGCGCGTCGGCGAAACGGCGCTCCTGCTCCCGATCGAGATCGGGCCGTGCCGTGAACATGCAATGGTTGTATGCCGGAGAGGACCATATCTCACGCAGGCCGCCCTCGGGGACCAGACGCTCGCTTTGCACCGTGCCCCAGAAGGGGCTGCCGATTGCGCCGGCGTCAGCTCGCCCGTCGAGGACAGCGCGCACTACTTCCACTTCGCTGGTCCCGGTATCGCCGTGCTTCCCCAGATCGCTATTGAAGCGCAGCGTGCGGTAGTCCCTGCCTTCGCGTATGCCTTGCTGTTCCAAAAAATGAACGGGCAGAATCGCTGCGTGTCCGCTGTCCCGGCTGCCCAGTGCGATCGTCGTATTCTTCAAATCCGCGAGCTTGGAAATGGAGCCGCCAGTGGCAGCGACGATCTTGGTCATCCAGCCGAGATCGGTGTCCCGCATGGCAACCGCGCGACAGCTGTGGCCGCTCCACTCATCTGCCTGCAGGTAAGCCAGGTTTGTATTCCAGGCAATATCGATACGCGGCGCAGCATCGCCGGGTTGGGCGAGGAGCGCCATAACCTGCGCTTCGTAGCTCTGAAATAAAACGATCTCGACGGGTAGATGCGCTTCGTCGTGGAAGTAGCTCCGCATGCCTTCCCAGATGGTCACCACTTTAGGATTGTAGGCAACTGCTCCCAGCCAGATGGTTTTGCTCATATTTGTTTTATCCATTGTTTTAGAACAGCGAAATCCCCAAAAGCGACTTTCCAATGAACTCGCGCAGAACGTCGCCAGTCGGCGCCATGACTGCGCCCGCATGGGCATCGCGGAACAGGCGCTCGATGCCCAAATGCTTTGAGAAGGCCGCACCGCCGCAAATGCGCATGGCTGCTGAGGTGACGCTGATAGCGACGTCACCGGCGGCGGCCTTGGACTCAAGCACGCGCAGCATAGTCGTTTCGCGCGGCTTCTCTAGATGATCAACTAGATCGTCGATGCGGGCCGCAAGTCCGTCGGTATCGATCTGCATCGCCGCGAGTTGCGCGCGTAGTGTAGGCAGACTTTCGCCCAGGCTTTGGCCGAGGTGCTCGAATTTCGCGCTTTTGAGGTGCGCAACCGTGCCGGCAACTGCCGCTCGACACAACCCCAGGGCCACAGTTGCCGTCCCCAAATTAAACAGCGGGAGCACCACGTTCAGCATGGCCGGAAACCCGGCGCCATCATCGGTGAGTTGAAGATCGGACGGGACTTCGCAGTCGTCCATTGCCATGGGGGCCGAAGCGTTGGCCCGAAGTCCCAAACCGTCCCAGGGTCCCGCCACTGAAAGGCCACGTGTCCGCGCTGGAAGAAGATAGAGAGTCGACTCGGTGGGCCCTGTTGCTTCAGGGGCAAGCGCGGAAACGACATAGCTCTGCGCCTGACCCGCACTGGTCACCCACGACTTTTTGGCGGTGATGCGCACGCCGTCGTCTTTTCGCTGTGCGCGGGATACGGGCGCCCAGAAATGACTGCGCGAGCCGACTTCGCTGAAAGCGAGAGTGGACAAATGGCGGCCCGCGCCGATCTCCCTCAGGATTGGCGCGATTGCCTGAGCCGTGCCTGGCCGTGCTGCCGAAATAGCTGCAGTGCCGAGAATGTGCATCAGATAGACCATTGCGACAGAAGCGTCTACCTCTGCCAGCGTCGCCATCACAGCCGCAAACGAGCGGGGGCCCAATCCCTGACCGCCCACATCCGCGGGCAGCATCAGCCCAAGTAGTCCCGACTCGCCAAGCGACGCGATTGCCTCGATAGAGAATCGTCCCGCCTTGTCGTTTTGCCCCGCGGATGGCGCCAGTACGCGACTGGCGATCTCCCTGGCCTTCAAAACAGCCGCGTCATGAGTCATGATCGCTCCTATCATCTCATTCACAAATCGACTGGCACAAATCTACCGGATCGAGCCACCAGGATTGTCGCCGAGGATGCGCGGAGTGGTCAAACAAATCGGCAATGCTCGCGTGGTACTGGCGATGAACGCGGGGATTAGAACAGCGGATGGGTTGCTCAGACCGCCTTAAGCGAAAGCGCGACACCTTGCTCCCACTGCTGGAGCATGCGATTGCCTATCTCAATGAATTCTGCGTGCGCTTTAATGTAGGCGTGCAGTTCCTTTGCGGTGTCCGCAATCGCAGCGTCAAGGCGTTCGAGTATCTGCCGGACACGAGCAGGGGTGCCTCCCATGCGCGTCTCGCCCAGTCGCTGCAATTCCTTCGCGCTCGCCCACTTCGTCGTGCCGTTAAGGGTTAGGGCCATGCTGTCCTTCGGCAGATAGACGGAGGTGGTCACAAGATCATAAACGGGTGCGAGTCTCGCTTCGCCCTGAACATCGTCGTAAACAATCCCGAAGTTCTTGAGATGCGCGTCGCCATTGCCAAGCGCGCTATTCAGGGCAATCAGGACGAACAGCTTTTCCATGTCCTCGCCCACATGCGTCGAGTTTGCAAATTGCCCGAATCGCTTCATGACCGAGGTCTCGTAGGTGCCGCGATATTTCTCGTCGGTCCTGCGGCCGTTCAGCACGCAGAAATCCTCAAATCCGCGATAGGTCCCATCTATGCGCAGGTCGAAACGGTCAATGACCAGAGCCATTCCGTCCTCGGCCAGGCGGTAGGGGGGCACGTCGAGTCCGTATTTGCGCGCCACACTGAGGCAAAAATACTCGTTGGCCGCCAGTTGCGGATATTCGTTGGGGTCCCACATCTTCACGATGTGGGTCGCACCCTTGTAGCTTTGCGGGAGGCGGTGTCCCGTATGCTCCGCCTCGGCGAAAGCCTTTTCGTCGCGCACGAGGATTTTGGGCTGCACGCCGCTGATCCCGGAGAAGGACGCGAATTTCTCCAGCAGGTAGCGGAAGAGGTCGCCGCCGCGCCTGCGTTCGAGAATCTCGTGCACCGACTGGAAGGGCACGTCCTCGTGCAGATGTTCCCTTTCGCCGGTGTAGCGGATCCGTCCTACCTGCGAGCGGCCGACAATGGACAACAGGTCGAATTCGTCGAAGGTGCCTGTGGCCTTCGCAAAGGCAAGGCGGAGCCGCTCCCGCAGTACGCCTTCGGGCAGGTTCATCTCGAAAACCGGGACCAGGCCAAAGGGCACGCTCCACGACTCAAGCCTCAAAGGCATCGTCACGGAAACCGCGCGCGTGGGCGGAGCGCCTCGAAGGTAAGCAAACGTGCTGCCGCGCTCGCCGTGACGATCGAGTAGTCCCGCCTCAGCGGCGTCTGTCCAGACCTTGATCATCCCGTCCCTCTTCCATGAGTTCGTCAAGCGTCGGCCGGCCCGTGCTTGCTTCCTGAAGCTTCAGCTCCAGCCCCAACACCGTGAGAATGTTGGTGATCTTGGAATATCCCAGTTCGCCCAGCCGTCCGTTTTCCAGGGCTTCGAGCGTAGACAGTCCGACCCTGGCTTTTTTTGCAAGCGTGGGCTGCGTGAGGCCGAGTGCTTTTCGCTTGGTGGCGATCTGCTCGCCGAGTGAGGATAGGGGCAACATGCACCTGATATACAAGGTTTTAGCGCTAAATACAAGCACATAACCTAATATACTGGGTTTTAGGGTGCCGGATAGGTTTCTCCCGTCCTCGATTTAGTGATTTCGGCTCTGAGATTTCGACGATCTCTCGACGCAACTCGATCGCTCGCTTCAGGCTCACGGTACCATCCACTTCAGCCAGTAGGCTTGCGCGAAGGCGATCAGGCTGACAGCCAGCACCATCAACATGCTGGGCCAGAAGGTGCTGCGCAACACGTCGCCTTCCTGACCGATTAGTCCCACGGTGGTGACTCCGACTGCAATATTTTGCGGAGATATGATTTTACCTGCCACCGCGCCGGAAGAATTTGTCGCCGCCAGCAAAACGGGATTGAGTCCGAGCTGGTGTCCCGCAGCGACCTGAAGATTTCCAAACAGCAGGTTGGCGGCGGTATCACTACCGCTGAGGAAACAGGCAATCCACCCAAGAAACCCGCTGATCACGGGAAAGAAGAAGCCTACGCGAGCCAGAGCCGCGCCGAGTGTATAAGCCATCCCGGAATAGTTGTAGAGATAGGCCAAGGCTATGGTGAGGCACACGGTGAGCCCAGGCATTTTGAGCTGGCGCAGCGTTTTAAACCCGGAACGTAAGAAGACATTTGGCCGCGTTTTGAAAAGAGCGGCTGTAAGAATGGTCGCGACCATCCCCGCGCTCCCCGCCGCGAGCGGTTGAAACGGATAGATTGCAGCGTAGGGCTTGTGATAGAGCGAAATGAACACGCCATTGTGAAGGTAGGGAACTTTGAGAGCAACCTGCCCCACGCCGAAGAATTTGAAATACGACCAGGCCACCATAACCGTCGCGAGCAGGACCCAGGGCGCCCATGCCGCAAACGCGTCGGATTTGGAGATGGGCACAATCGGGTAGGCACTTTCCACAACCGCGACCGAGGACTCCGGTCTCCATAGTCGCAAGAACCATACGGTTGCGACGATTGAAACGAGCGCGGCGATGATGTCCACGGCGTACGGATTCCAGAAATTCGATACGGCAAACTGTGTGACCGCAAAGCTGCCGCCACTGACAGCTGCAGCCGGCCAAGCTCGGCCAAGACCTTTACGTCCAGCAAGGATCAATACCAGATAAAAAGGTAAGAGAAACGACACGAATGGAAGCTGGCGACCCACCATGGCGGACAGTTTTGTTAAGTCAAGGCCAGTCACGGCGGCCAGCGCTACAACTGGCGTACCCAGCGCGCCAAAGGCGACAGGAGCCGTGTTTGCAATGAGAGCTGACTTCACAGCCTGTCGGGGCTGGAATCCCAGCCTAACCAACAGGAAGCTTGCGACCGCGACGGGAGCCCCGAAACCTGCGGTTCCTTCGAGTAATGCGCCAAAACAAAAAGCCACGACGATCACCTGAATATTGGGATCGTTGGTCGCGTGCCGGGCCATCCATGCGCGCAACAACTCGAATTTCCCCGTGTCCACACTGAGGTTGTATAGCCATAATGCAGTGAAAACGATCCATAGAATCGGCCACAGAGCATACACTGTACCGAGTGCGCAGCTTAACGCCGCCAGCCGCAAGGGCATATGCCAAATCGCAAGAGCCATGAGAGCCGCGGTCAGAAGTCCACTACCCGCTGAAAGAGCTCCACTCTTGCGGAGTACCCCCATCATCACCAGCAGCACCACCAAGGGGACGGTGGCGGCCACGGCAGAAAGCACAACCGATCCTAGTGGATCTAAAGGCTGACTCCACATGCGGGCTTCTCGCTTTCAACTATCGCTAAAAGATGAATGCTTTTGCAGTTGAACACCGGGTGAAGATACTTAGGTGCTGATTGTGTCTTCGCCGCCTTGCGCGTGATTCACGGACCACAGCTGATCATACGCAGGCAGCGTGAGGAACTCGACGAAGCCGGGAGATCGAATAAGGTCGCGTAGCAGATTAGCCGCTTCGGTATATTTACCACGACGGAAACGTTCGTCCCCCATCGCTTGCCGGACGGCTTCGAGTTCTTCATCGATCACGTCGATGCAGAAATCCAGGTCAACCGGGCGGCCATCATTGAGTCGCGACTTGTGATGGATCCACTGCCACAATTGCGCCCGGCTGATTTCGGCTGTGGCGGCGTCTTCCATGAGGTTAAAAAGAGGAACACAACCGATGCCACGCAACCAGGACTCCAGGTAACCGATGCTCACGGAAACATTCTTTCGCAGGCCGGCTTCGGTGATGTCCGCCTTCGGCACCTGAAGCAAATCGTCAGCCGAAACCGATACGTCGTCGAGCTTCCGTCCAATCTGGTTCGCTTCGGGCATGTGCTTGTCGAAGACTTCCTTGACCAGCGCAACCAGCCCCGGATGAGCTACCCAGGTTCCATCGTGCCCATCAGTCGCCTCGCGTTCTTTGTCGGCGCGAACCTGTTCCATGGCTGCTCGATTTGCGTTCTCGTCGCTTCGGATCGGAATATAGGCGGCCATGCCGCCCATCGCGTGAACCTCTCTACGGTGGCACGTCTTGATGAGGAGTTTGCTGTAACAGTGTAGAAAATGAGTAGTCATCGTCACCTGAGCGCGGTCAGGCAACACCGACAGCGGAGAATTGGAGAATTTCTTGATGAAGCTGAAGATGTAGTCCCAGCGGCCGCAGTTCAATCCGGCCGAGTGTTCTCGCAACTCGAACAGAATTTCATCCATTTCAAAGGCTGCCAGAATGGTTTCGATCAAGACGGTCGCCTTGATGGTCCCAGTCTTGATCCCAAGCATATTTTGTGCATGCAGAAAGACGTCGTTCCAAAGCCGTGCTTCCAGGTGACTCTCGAGCTTGGGCAAGTAGAAGTAGGGCTGAGTTGCGCGTTGAATTTGCGCGGCGGCGTTGTGCCAGAAAAACAATCCGAAATCGAACAGCGAGCCCGACATAGGATTGCCGTCGACCACCACATGTTTTTCCGACAAATGCCAGCCCCGTGGGCGCACCATGAGGACAGCAGGGTTTGGATTGAGTTTATATGCCTTGCCCGACTTAGGATCGCTATAGGTTATGGTTCGACGAACCGCGTCGCGCAAATTGCGTTGTCCTTCGACCAGATTGCTCCAGGTGGGAGTGTTCGAATCCTCGAAGTCGGCCATGAACACTTTCGCACCGGAATTCAAGGCATTGATGATCATTTTGCGATCGACGGGGCCGGTGATCTCGACCCGCCGATCCAACAAGTCCGGCGGAAGAGGCGCTACCGTCCAATGTCTGTTTCGCACGTCGGCGGTTTCAGGCAGGAAGTTGGGACGTTCGCCGGCATCAATTCTCTTCTGCCGTTCATTGCGAGCATCGAGTAAATGGCGACGCCTGGGGCCGAAACGTCTTTCGAGGCCGACAATAAACTTCAGTGCTTCGGAGGTCAGGATGTCGTCAACTTGCTGGTTGCCTGAACCGAAGATCTCAACCCCTGGCAACTGCTTGGTGGTACTCATGCGTCAGCATCTCCTGACTTCCAGTCCGCGATATTAGCTCAACAGAATCTCGAATGCTCAATTCTACGTTTCCTTAACAATGATTGGGGCGAAAAGAGATTGGGCATGTGGCGCAGACGGTTGACGATCGGCACGGAAAGGGAAGAAGGCCTAACCTGAGTCCTTTAGGCAGTGGTTGCCGGGCGACGTTCGCCACCATCGCAAGGAGCGAATAATATCCCTTGAGACTCACCGCTCAATTACCTGTTCGCCTAATACTTCAACTATCTATTGCGCCGAAGTTCCGAAAACGATATGGAAGGCATACGCATATTTTCCAGGTGCCTGAGCCGGAAGGTGAAGATGTAATCCGTCGGCCTGCTGTTGAAACTGCAGATTGGCATCGGATCCGAGCAAAGCAACTGATGCGATCTTTTGGGCACCAACAGTAGTCTTGAGTGATTGAATAACGGCCTCTCCGCTGGTGGGCCAGCCGAGTTCAATTGCGAACAGATCCTGGCCTTTCGTAGTGAAGCGGAAATCTTCGGCGGTATACGTCGCAGTATCCGTGTCATGAAAGGAACCAGCTGCAACCTTGGTTGGCCCCTCGCCATAGACTTTCCAGGGGCGCGTTCCGTAAATTGCGTCGCCATTCACCGCCAGCCAGGCGCCGACATCGCGCAGAACCTGTTGTACTTCGTCTGGAATAGTGCCATCGGAGCGCGGTCCGATGTTCAGGAGCAGGTTTCCATTCTTGCTGACAATATCCACTAGCTGATCCACCACGAACTGTGGCGACTTGAAGGTGTCGTCCTTGATATTTCCCCAGGATTTGTTACTGATGGAGGTGTCAGTTTGCCAGTACAGTGGACGGATGTCGCCGAGTTGTCCGCGCTCTAGGTCAAGGACCGCTGAGTGTTCCTGCAGTGCATAGTCCTTGTAGTTGATCACTCCGACGTGGTCGCCATACTTGAGCGAAGTGTTGTAGTAAAACGCTGCAAAACGGGTGAGGTTCGGACGCACGTAAGGCTGGCCGATCCACCAATCGAAATACATGATTTCGGGATGGTATTTTTCGACGATTTCGGAGGAGCGTGCGAGCCAGTCTTCGACCCACGCTGGTGAAACGTACGTGAAGTCATTGGACACCGGAGTGCTTCGTTTATTTTCAAGCCAGTTGTGCGCAGGGCCGTAGAATGCGGCGTATTTGGGGTCGTTGATATCGGAGGGGATAGTGCGTCCCACCCCGAGAAAGAAGTTGTGCTCGATCCGATGTGAGGAGGCCCCAAAGTGGAGGCCCTCCGTCCGAACCGCCTTTGCGAGTTCACCAATCACGTCGCGATGGGGACCCATCTTGACCGCCGTCCAGTCACTGAGGCTGCTGTCATACATGGCGAAACCGTCGTGATGTTCGGCAACCGGGACAACGTACTTCGCTCCCGCCTCTTTGAACAGCTTCGCCCAGGCCGCCGGATCAAAGTGCTCGGCTTTAAACATCGGAACAAAATCTTTGTATCCAAACTTGTCTTGCGCGCCGTAGGTGGCAATATGATGCTGGTATTCTTCCGAGCCCTTTCGATACATATCGCGCGGGTACCACTCACTGCCAAAGGCGGGAACGGAATAGACGCCCCAGTGAATAAATATGCCGAACTTCGCATCTTTGTACCACTCCGGAACCTCATATTTCTGAAGTGATTCCCAATCGGGCCGGAATGGACCTTCCTGAACAGCACGATCAATGTCTTTGAGAATATTGTTGCGCGGACTGTCGTAGTTTGCGCTGGCCTTCTGCCATGTCTGGTCAATCAGGTTGGGATTTTGCGCAGCCGTGGGAGCCGTGGGGGAGGAGGGATTTTGTGAATACATCTCGAACCGAAAGACTATGAATGTTACAAAGAGAAGCGCGAGGGGTCTAAATCTGCGAGTCAAGGTGGACCGAGGAAAAGGCATTGTGATCGTTTCTCGTTTTCTGGTTTGATCTCGGTGAGATCGCCAAAAGAATGGAATGTCAGTCTCTTCAGGCCAGCTCATTCAATTGGAAATGGGCGGTTATCCACGTCTATTGTAAATGCGAAGTGGGATCAGACATCGTTTCGGTCGGGGTAAATGCAAGAGGTTCGAGAATTACCGCGTTGTGGTGAGCTATGCGTTCAGAGCGAAACGCCGCGCTTCCACGGGATAAAATCTGCCTGTCCTTTTAGCTCGGCTTTGGTTCGGGCCGCGCCGCTTGCGACTTTGATCACATATTCAAGAATGCTCTCACCCACCTCTGGGATGGTCTTCTCCCCGGAGAGAATCGGGCTGGTGTCGAAGTCGATGATGTCTTCCATGCGTTCAGCCAGGCTCGCGTTGGTGGAAAGCTTTACCACCGGTGTAATGGGATTACCCGTAGGAGTTCCAAGCCCTGTCGTAAACAGAACAACGTTTGCGCCGGCGCCTACCTGGGCTGTGACACACTCCACGTCGTTTCCCGGAGTGCATTGCAAATTCAATCCCGGCACAATCGCAGGCTCTGGGTAGTCAAGAACGGCTGTGACCGGAGATGTTCCGCCCTTCTTAGCTGCTCCGGCGGACTTCATCGCGTCGGTGATCAGACCGTCACGAATATTTCCTGGAGACGGGTTCGCCTCGAAACCAGAACCAACCGACCGAGCACGAGCTTGATAGTCTCGCATGAGCTTCGCAAAGCGGTTTGAGATTTCTTTACCGGCGGCGCGGTTGATCAGGTCTTGTTCCACGCCGCACAACTCTGGAAACTCAGAGAGAATTGTGCGGCCTCCCAGCGCAGCCAGGAGATCGGCGGTATGGCCGATTGCTGGATTGGCCGATATACCTGAAAAGCCGTCGGACCCCCCGCATTTCAGGCCGACACACAAGTGCGACACGCTCGCGGGCGTGCGGGTAGCTTTGTTGGCTGCAACCAAACCCAAAAACGTCTGGCGGATCGCGTCCGAAAGCATGGCGAACTCGGAGGCGCTTTGCTGTTGCTCCAGGATAATCAAGGGTTTGTTGAATGCGGAATTGCGCTTCTTGATCTCTTGTCGCAGTACGCCGATCTGTGCAGACTGGCAGCCCAGGCTAAGAACAGTGGCTCCCGCCACATTTGGATGATTGATGTAGCCCGCGATCAGGCCACAAAGATTGTTGGCATCCTCACGTGTTCCACCACATCCGCCTTCGTGTAGAAGGAACTTGATGCCGTCGATGTTTTCAAATATGCGTGCGCGCGTGGGATCCGAACCATTTGTTGTACCCTTCCAGTTTTGGATTTCTTCCGCCCGGCCCTCGCGATACAACCTGGCGAACTCGGCGACTTGCTGCCGATAAACTTGAGGAGGCGCGAACCCCAACTCCTCTTCGAACGCTTGTTTCAGGATACCGATATTTCGGTTTTCACAGAAAACCAACGGCACAACAATCCAATAATTCCGCGTCCCCACTTTTCCATCGGAGCGGTGGTATCCCATGAACGTGCTCTGCTTCCAGCGCGAAATATCGGGGGGAGTCCAGCGATACTCCCCGGACTGCTCATGGAAATCTGTTGCTCGATGCTGCACATTTCCAGTTGTGAGACGTTCAGAACATTGAATGGGTTTTGTCGCGGCACCGACGACTACGCCATACATAATCACGTCGTCGCCGACACCGAGATTCTGGGTCGCAAACTTGTGTTTTGCTGGAACGTTCGAAACTAACTGATAAGTGGCGCGTTCGAACTCAACCTGTTCTCCCTGGCTCAAGTCAGAGAGGGCAATCAGGACGTTATCCTCGGAACTGAGCCTTAACACCCGGGTTGGCGCAAGAAACGAACTTTTCATAAAGAAAGAGCCGGGAAGAAATTACCTCTGCGTCATTTCTGAATTCACTGAATCAGTTGCCGCCGATGACAACGTCCCTCCGATCTTGAGTATATAAGCATACTGTCTCAGAGGATTGTCCGGAAGAGTGATCTTGATATCAGCGGCCCGTTGAGGCCAATCCAAGGGTTTTGTTTCAGCCAGGAACTTTGTAAGCAATTACTACCGGTGATCACGTTCACCCGATAACAATCGAACAATTAGGGAACACAACCAGGAAGCCGGCGGGGCGTCTTGGATGCCTATATACAGTAACAAAGGATGCACCCCGAAACCATTTGTCCGCATCTTTAGTCAGTAGATGGGATCGGTACAGCCCGGACGTATAGCCGGTCGGATGAGTCCGCTTCAATCGTGATTCCCTGAAGGAGAAAGTGCTATGAAACACTTACAATATGTCGCTCTTTTTTTGACGTTGGCTTCGTTTTCGCCGCTAGGGGCATTCGCAAAAGATAAAAACGTGCATTCTGTGAATCTTGCTGATGCCGTGCAAATCGGCACTACTCAATTAAAACCGGGGAGCTATAAAGTTGAATGGCAGGGAACAGGACCGAACGTGCAGGTCAACTTTTTGCACGAAGGTAAAACTGTGGCAACAGTACCCGGGACTTTGAAGACGAACGAAGAACGGATCACTCGAGACGAGATCGTGACCGATCCGTCAAGCACTGGCGCGAGGGCGCTCAAGGAAATCGATTTCGGTCATCAAAAAGAAGCATTGGTATTTTCGCAAAGCGGCATGTAAAGGCTTGGAGATCCCAGTCGAGCACCTCGGGTATTCGCTGCGAGGTGCTTTTCGGCTCGGGCATTGACGCCTAAATCCCGCGTGACATTTATTAATACAGGGCTTCAGCGTGACGCTTTGCGTCGCGTAATTCGAACGCTATCGTTTTTCGGCCGAAATCGTGAATGTAACTGGTTTCGTAGACTCAATCTTGGCCCAAATGATCAGATCAGTTCCCTCGAGTTTGGTGATGTGACCGCACCGAAAACCCGCTCCTCGCGAGACTGGTTTGCCATCGATTGCGAGCTTTGGATTGGCCTCGCCCCAGTTCTTAACGACAATCGCGGCGTTAACTAGCGGAGAATCAGAACTGGCCCTGAACCCAGCCCGAAATCCCGTCGCCACTGTACCGGATTGTTTCGACACCACGTATGCGCGCTGAGTTTGATCGTAGCCCTCGCTCGTGAACCCCTGACCAGACACTTCGATCGGTGGT
>Ga0070711_100000157_pt1 | contig 36724 bp, 28 predicted proteins | sample LARL53metaG_FD_65452 | JGI IMG/M metagenome (GOLD analysis project Ga0070711, IMG submission 65452) | Corn, switchgrass and miscanthus rhizosphere microbial communities from Kellogg Biological Station, Michigan, USA - LAR L5-3 metaG | ecosystem: Host-associated > Plants > Roots > Rhizosphere ... | reverse complement strand
GACCGAGGAGTGCAATATCTCCGCTCGTGTGGCTGTACCTAGGAGATCGATTGAACTGGCGCTGATGAAATACGAATGGGACGAAAGCGGCCAACCGAAAAATTGATGCGACTTCCAGTTCCGGTCAGAGCGAACAAGATGGGTTAGCGTTGGGCGGCGAGTTTTCACTTTACAAACCAGAAGGCTGAAGGGAGATCCATACGTGTCCGGTATGACCAACGACGCCGAGCCTCAACTCCGGCGCAACTCGCTCGGTCTTCCGGAGCTGGTGTTCCAGGCAGTCACGCACATCGCACCAGCAACCAGCGTCGTGTTCATATTTCCCGCCATTGCACACCAGGCTGGACCCGCCATGCCGCTCTCATTCGTGCTCACCACGATCGTGTGTATGTTTGTCGGCAGTACCGTATTTCAGTTTTCCAAGTATGTGCCATCAAGTGGTGGTTACTACTCATTCGCCACTCGTGGACTCGGGAGCCGCGGTGGGTTCATGGCGACCTGGAGCTACCTCGTTTATGAGATCATCGGCGCGGCCGCGGCGGTAGGTTTTCTTGGCTACCTTCTCTCCGACATGTTGAAAGCGGAGTTCCACTTGAACGTCCCCTGGTGGATTTTCGCATCGATGACGACTGCACTGATCTGGACACTCACTCACCGTGGTATCCAGCTTTCAGCGCGGATCTCGACCCTTTTGGGTGGCATCGAACTGCTCATTATGTTGGCCCTTGGGATCACATTTCTGGTCCATCCCGGGCACGGTTCCACTTACCTTGCTCCCCTGACGCCCGCTTCATCGCCCCATCACTTCGGGGGCATCCTGGCTGGCATGGTTTTCTCCGTCCTCGCGCTTGCCGGTTTTGAGGCACCGGCGCCGCTCGCTCAGGAGGCTCGACTTCCGGGCAAATCTATCGGCCAGGCAGTCCTGCTCTCACTCATCAGTATCGGCACCTTCTATATCTTCATGTCTTATGCGAGCGCAATCGGGTGGGGCACTGGGGACATGGGCTCCTTTGCCTCCAATGCTAATCCTTATTATGTTCTCGGCCATTCACTGTGGGGGGCAGGCTGGTGGTTCGTTGTCCTTGCCATCATCAACTGCGCAATTGCTGTCGGAATCGCCTGCGCCAACTCCGCGTCACGCGTAATGTACACGATGGGCCGGGCGGGCACACTCCCCGCCAGTTTCGGGCGTATCCATCCTATCTACCGCACACCTGCGGTTGCGATCTCCTTTACTCAGATAGCTGGGATGGCAGCGATCCTTCTCGTCGGCTTGATATTGCGCCCCGATTACATCTTCGATTTCTTGGGAACGATTACCACGCTGGCAGTGGTCGTCCTCTATGTCATGGCGAACCTAGCCTTGACGCGCTATATGCGACGCGAACAACCTACCCATTTCACGGTTTGGCGGCATGTGTTGGTTCCGTGGGTAGCGACACTCGCCTTGCTTCCTGTCTTCTTTGTGACCGTCTATCCGCTTCCCCCTTGGCCCTACAACCTGACTCCGTATCTGTTCGTGATATCACTCATCGCCGGATTCGCCTATATGGAGTGGCGCGAGTGGCGCAACCCCGGAACTCTTAACCGAGGCGCGATGATGATCATTCGCAGCGGAAGCGCGGGAGAGGGCGAGGCGGAAAGATACGAATCCGTAAGGATGGAAACGGAAAGTTGCGAGGCTTTGGAGAGAGAACGATGACAGAGACCAGTGTGCTTCTTCTACAAGTCAAGTAAACACAGGAGAGTGAAATGACACCAAAATTTGCATTCCTGACCATTCTTGCCATTGTTCTTATCCCAAGCCTGTTCGCGCAGACTTACACCCCTCCCCCCGAGTCGGCTGGCGGCTGGCGATGGACTAAGACCCCCGATGAAGTGCGTTCTCTGGCGGGCATGGATCCTGACAAGCTGAACCTGATCCGGGATAAATTTCTGCAGCTGTTCGCAGGACCATGGCAAATTGTGATCATTCGCAAGGGCTACCTCGTGGCCGAGTGGTATGGCGTTCCTACCATGCCGACTACAACCTTTGATGGCTGGTCCTGCACCAAGTCATCGACTGGAATAGCCTTCGGTTTGCTCCTGGATGATAGCCGGAACCACAAGCTCCCGCACGATGCGCAGATCGATCTCGAGACTCCCATTTATGATTTTGTGCCGGAGGGCTTCCCGCTCACCGATCCCGAGAAGAAGAAGATCAAACTGCGGCACGTACTCTCCATGACCTCGGGAATTCCAGGCGAGGACCATGGGATGATCGGCCTGAGCTCTGCACCCGGCGGCGGCGACTTCGAGATTGCTCTGGGAAAGCAGCCGAACCGTTTTGGAAAATGGGCGGCGAAATTGACCAGCGAGCCGGGCACGGCATGGGAATACTCTGACACTGGCTTCGCGCATCTGTCGCTCTTCTTCTACCACGCGACTGGGCGTGAACTTTTCGATTTCATGAAAGAGCGAGTCTTCGACCCGATCGGTATTCAGAATGTCGGCTGGGACTGGCAAGGCGGGGTGGAAGGTAACATCGGACCGCACACAAATCCACATAGCGGCTTGCGTTTTTCCGCTCGCGACTTTGCACGTTTGGGCTACTTGATGGCGCACGACGGAAAATGGCAGGACAAGCAGATCGTTCCGCATTGGTGGATCGAACTGGCCACCAAGAGTTCCCAGAAAATGAATCCCAGTTACGGGTACACGTTCTGGGTTAACACGGATGGCGTGCTTTGGCCGACTGCACCGAGGGATACCTTCGCCTTCAGAGGGTTTACCGCCAGCCGGCTTTATGTCGTGCCTTCCCTTGACCTGGTGGTGGCGAGGTTGGGATACGCACCTCAAAACTGGGGAGAAGAAAACTTGTTGCCTGGAGTGCTGTCGGCCATCATAGATTCGCCCAACACCACAAAATGACCCTGCATGGGGACACAATGCGCGGGCTACGCCGAGTGATCGCACTCGTGATGTTCTTCACCTGGGGAGCAACCAGTTGGGCGCAATTGCCGGAGGCAGAACGGTGGGGCGCGCAGGTTGAGAATGCCTACGAAGTCGAGCCCAACGTTACATATCTTGTAGCCAACAACTACCAAGCTAAGCTCGATGTCTACTATCCGCCGAGAGAAAAGGCTGCTGTGCCGGTGGTCATGACAATCCACGGCGGGGGTTGGATCGAGGATACGAAGGAAGCGTCAATTCTTGGCGCGCTTCCGTATCTTCAGATGGGCTTCGCGGTGGTGAACGTGGAGTACCGGCTCGCTAGGGTCTCTCCGGCGCCCGCCGCCGTGGAAGACTGCTTATGCGCCCTGCACTGGATTGCAAGAAATGCGCAAAAGTATCACTTCGATCTCAGCAAAGTGATTGTGACTGGCGAATCGGCCGGGGGACACTTAGCGCTGACCACGGCCATGATTCCATTCTCTGCCGGATTCGAAAATGAGTGCGCCAATGATGACGACGTAGGCAGTAGGCGTCATAAGGGTCAATGGACCGATTTCCGTCCGAAAGTCGCTGCTGTGATCAACTGGTATGGCATTACCGATGTGGCAGACATGCTGCAAGGACCTCACATCCGGTCTTATGCCGTTTCGTGGTTGGGCAGCGCACCAAATCGTGAGGAACTTGCCAGGCGCGTCTCGCCGCTTACCTACGTGGTCGCCGGCCTGCCTCCCGTGCTGACCATTCACGGAGACGCTGACCAGATCGTGCCGTATTCGCACGCCACCCGATTACGCGATGCTTTGAACAAAGCCGGAGTCCGAAACCGGTTGCTTACCATCGCCGGTGGCGACCACGGAGACTTCACAGCCGATCAGCAGATCGTGGCGTACGAGGCCATCCGCCAGTTTCTGGCAGAACTTGGGATCACGGCTGTCGCGAAGCAATAAGACAGCCCATCATCAATGAACTGCCGGAAAGCAGACCCTTCGCGGAGTTGATGACTTCCTCCTTTTGCAACGACGCTGTGGCGTGTGACCAGAAAGCTTTTGGGGACATGGAACGAGGATGTAAGTCGAGCCAGCTACCGATTCGTATGTTCCACATCGTTCATTTTTCGCGCGAACCCTAGTTCTGCTCCGGGAGAAGGCCATGGGTCGGTTCGATATATTTCCAGCAACCCACGGCAACAATATTAAGGAGTGCGGCGAGATAGAAATAGACCCTTATGTTTCCAGCCCAACCGATGAGGACAGGGAATAGCAACGAACTTGCCAGTGAACCCAATGCCCCCATGGTATTCATGGCCGCTGACAGCGTCCCCGAATACCTGCCGCCCACATCGCAGCAGACGGGCCAGCTGGCACTCACGGTGAGATCCACCCCGAATGTGGTTAAAGCGAAGCAGGCGATGAACCATCCCGGCGAATGCATAAAAGGGGCCGGGAGCAACGTCGCAGCAGCCAGCCCGAAACCCAACATGGCCGGCAGTCGGCGCGACAATTTCCACTTGCCAGCCTTGTAAATCCGATCGATGGCAGTGCCGCCCATCCACATGGCGAGCGCCCCACAGTACAAGGGAATACTTGAGTACAGTCCTGCTGCGCTCGTGGTGATACCGAAGCGTGATTTCAGAAATGGCAACAGCCAGCTCAAGCAAATGAAAAACGTAAATTGGGAGGCGAAGTACTGATAGGTAATGAGGTAGAAGTTTCGCGACGAAAGAAAAGCCCGCCAGGGGGTCTTGTTGGTCGCGCGAGGGTTCTCGTCCCCAGCTGAGAAAGCCTCTACGTTGTGCCGGTTCAACTTGATTCCGGGCGTGTCACGAAACCACCAAAACCAGACCGCGGCCCATATCGTGCCGATGATTCCCAGGAACACAAAACTCTCTCTCCAACCCAGCCATGCCACGCACACAGGGGCGGCCAATAATCCGAAAGCCGCGCCTAGTCTGGAACCCATATTCAGAAGTCCCAAGGCCAGCCCGCGCTCGCGCGCAAGCGTCCAATTGTGGAGGGCGCGTGCAGCCTGCGGATAGACACCCGCCTCGGCCAGACCAAATAAGAATCGGATGCCGATCAGTATTGAAATCCCAGAAGCCAGCCCTGTACACAGCGTGAATAACGACCAAAAGAAGACGCTGAGAGTGAGAGATTTCCTGGGGCCCCATCGGTCCGCCAACAAGCCGCAAGGAACCATGAACACGGCGTAGCCGAGGGCGAAGGCCCCGAAGACCAGACCGAAGCCCAGGTCGCTAATGCTCAAGTCATGGGCCATCTCAAGTTTGGCCCCGGAGATGCCGGCGCGAGCCAGAATCGTCAAGAAAGAGACAACAACTATCGCACCTACAACCTCCCAACGCTGGCGGGGGGACGCTGTCACCAGAGAAGACCTATCGGGTTGGGGAAGCGGCACGACGACGGGATTGTGGCTGGCTGGATTCATTGCTACGGTGTCGATGCACAACTTCGGCATTGGTTAAAACAGCAAAGACCGCGGGCCGCATATCACCATCGATGCGAGCTCAGTGGCTCATCTCACCAGTGGTGTCGCCGGGTCGGCCTTGGTGCCTTCGGATCCGCAAGAAGAACGAACGACGAGCCGCGTCTCGAGCACGATTTGCCGGCCCGGTAAGGACGGTTCACGAACGCGAGCGAGCAGCAATTCGGCAGCAGTGCGCCCCATCTCAAATGCCGGTTGCGCGACAGTTGTCAGAGGAGGGCGCAGAGACATTGCCCAGGGCATGTCATCGAAACCCACAATCGCGATCTCGTCCGGAATGGCGAGATGGCTCTCATGTATGGCCTGCAAGGCGCCGAGCGTCAGCAAATTGCTTCCGGCAAATACTGCACCGGGAGGATTGGCCAATTCCAGCAATTGCCGCATGGCGGAATAGCCGGCTGCCTGCTTGAAAGCGCAGTTGACGATGAGGCTCTCATCCACGCCGATGCCTGAATCGCGGAGCGCGTCTTCATAACCCGCCTGGCGGTCGCGCGCAGTCGTAAATAGCAGAGGCCCGTTAATGATGGCGATACGTTTATGACCCAGCTGGATCAAATGCGAGGTCGCAGCCAGGGCACCCTCGCGATTCGCGACCGTAACCTGATCGATGCGCAAACGTGAAAGGCCGCGAGACACCGCCACCAGCGCCATGCCGGTTTTTCCCAGTTCTGCATAAAGGCTGGACGGTGTGCGGCTGGCGGCGAAGATCAAGCCACGCACCCCTTCGGCACGAAACAACTCCAGACGGCGCGTCTCCTGATCGGGGTCTTCATTGTAATTAGCCAGAAGCAGTGAGTAGTCGGTTTTACCGATAACCTCCTCAATCCCGCAAACTACACTGGTGAAAAATGGATTCTCGATGTCTGGAATCAGGACTCCAACCGCTCGGCTCGAACGTACGCGCAGGTCGCGGGCGGCACGGTTGGGGCTATAGGAGAGTGACCGCGCTGCCTCGAGGATTCGTGAGCGCAGCGGTTCTCGGACGCCGGCCGAACCCGAAAGAGCCCGCGACACAGTAGCGGCGGACACGCCGGCGTGCTGAGCAACTTCCTTGATGGTGGTGGCCAAAGACTTTGGTTTGGCCGGAGAATCTTTTTCGCGCATTGGAAATGCGATCCAGTCGCAAAGAGAATGAATAGCTTAACCCAATTTGGAAATTCCGCAGTATGGCTGGCGGTCACAGCAACAATAACCAAACCGAGTCACAGAATTTATTCTCCACACATCGCAAGGCCAAAAACATGAAATCCATTACAGACATATCTCAAGGATGCGCCTGCTGAGGAAGTTCTGTCAAGATTCCCGTCGTTGAGGCGTTAGTTTCTTGTAATAAACTTTAAATAAACACTTTAGTGGTGTGTTTAGTAATTAACTAAGAAATCCTTTAACACGAAAATAATTGAGGGGAAGTAGATTTTAGCCCTAATGTAAAGAAATCGATTTCATCTATTCCACACTTGGATTTGCAAATCGGTTCTGGTTGTCTGCCCGAATCGCTTCGTATCTCCCCACCGGCGACTTCTAGAAAGCGTCGGGATTCGAGGCCTCTCCAGAACGTTCGGTCAGGATTTCGAATACGTGATTATCCCTGAAATCGACGAGTTGTGACTTTCGACGCAGTGAGGGCCTTCGTACGGGTACTGGCACCGGTAGATCGGTAGCATTGCGATCGGAGAACGGTCACCAAATCCGGGCAGAGCCCGGCCTCAATAGATCGCCAAGTAGTGCTCACGTTCTGCGGAGCTAACTGTGCGGTTGTGAGCCAGCCACTCTTCTCGTTTGACCGTCAAATACAACTCGGCATAAGCCTTACCCAGCGCGCCCTTCACGACAGAATCTTTGCTCATGGCGTTGATGGCTTCGTCGAGAGTTTCGGGCAATACCTCAATTTTGCGCGCCGATACCTGCTCGTCGGGTAATTCGTAAAGGTTGTCAAGATTCAGTTGTCCCGGATCAATCTTCTGTCTGATTCCATCCAAACCTGCTGCGATCAATCCGGCAAATGCCAGATAAGGATTGGCGGCGCCATCTACCACCCGTATTTCGAAGCGGCCCGGCGCCGGAATGCGGATCATCTGGGTGCGGTTAGACGCTCCGTAGGTGATGTATACGGGAGCCCAAGTCGCTCCCGAACGAGGCGCGCCGCGCACCAGACGCTTGTAACTATTTACCGTGGGCGCGACCAAGGCAGACAGCCCGCCCGCATGTCGCAGCACTCCTCCCATAAACCAGCGGCCTATTTGGGACAAACCAAGTTCCGCAGTCGGGTCCAGAAATAGGTTCTTGCCATTCTCGTCGGCGAGGCTCAAATGCACATGGGCGCCATTTCCTGTGAGATGACTGAATGGTTTCGGCATGAAGGTGGCCCACAGTCCGTGTTGCTCCGCTACGGTGCGCACCATCCATCTAAAAAAAGTTTGGCGATCGGCCGTGGTTAGTGCATCGGAGTATGTCCAGTTAATCTCGAACTGGCAGTTACTGTCTTCGTGGTCGTTCGCGTAGGGATCCCAGCCCAGATCCTGCATGTAGCGCAGCAGGGTGGTCATGATATCGAGATTGCGATGCAGGGCCCGTAGGTCATAACAGGGCTTGCTAAGTGTATCCAGAACATCCCATGGAGCAAACTCGCCGGTGTCGCTCTTTTTGAGAAGCATGAACTCGGGCTCAATGCCGATATTCACGACATATCCTTGCCTGAGTGCCTCCTCCTGTTGACGGATCAGCACGGTGCGCGGACAAAATGGCCAAGCCTTACCTTCAACATGAAGATTTCCCGTCACCCAGGCGATGTTCTTGCGCCAGGGGAGAATGGTCAAAGAACGAAAGTCAGGAACGCTGGAAATATCCGGGTCATGCGGACGCTGCCCGACATTGCCGCAGGCGAAACCAGCAAAGCCAGCACCGTCCTGCGAGAATTCCTCCAGATGGGAAATAGGAACCAGCTTTGCCTTGGGCGCGCCGGTCAATTCCACGAAGGAAATCAAGAGATATTCGACGCCTTTGTTGATTAACTCGGACTTCAACTTATCGGGTTCAATCATCGTATTCTCTCGCTCACGGTTTTATTCTTAGTGCGACACGGCCGCTGCCGCCTTCTCTCCAACCAATTGTCCGGTGGCAAACCGTCTCGGGGAGAAAGGCTCGATCAAGCTTGGCGTTTTCCCCGTGGCAATCAGGGCTGCCATGCACTTCCCGGAAATCGGGGTGGCCTTGAATCCGTAGGTCCCCCATCCCACGTCCAAATAAAAGTTACTGACCTCCTGCGAAGCGCCCATGATCGGGGCGAAGTCCGGCGTCATGTCACAAATTCCAGCCCATTGGCGCAACACTCGGACCCCATGCAGTTGAGGAAAGAGTTCAAGGGTGTAGGTTGCCATCTGCTCCAACGTCGGAAGCGTGCCCTTCATACAGTACGACTGGTAGGGATCGATTTCCGCGCCGATAACCAACTCGCCTTTGTCCGTCTGGCTCAAATAAACGTGCAGCGTCGCCGACACGATGACGACATCCAGAAACGGTTTCAGCGGCTCGGTGACGCACGCTTGCAAAGGATGAGTCACGATCGGCAGTTTCACACCGACCATGCTCGCGATTGTCGACGCCCATCCCGCAGTCGCGTTCAGTACAGCCCCGGCCGCTACCGGCCCGCGCTTGGTCATCACCGTGGTTGCCCTATTGTTCTCTACCTTGATGTCCGTGACTTCCGTATAAGGATGGATTTCAATCCCCATACGATCACAGGCCCTCGCGTAGCCCCAAACCACAGCATCGTGACGAATGATTCCGCCCGGTGGATGATAGAGCGCCGCCAAGATCGGATAGCTTGCATCCCGACTGAGATCGATCGCAGGGGCCAGCTTGCGGATTTCTTCCGTATCAATCATTCGGCTGTTCACCCCGAGCACTTGATTATTCTCGGCGCGCACGCGCAAACCTGTAACCGACGAATCGTTGTGCGCAAGCGTCATGTGACCGCACTGGCTAAAGAGCAGGTTCCATTCCAGTTCCTGCGACAACCGCTCATATAATTTTAGGGAAGCGTCGTAAAACGAAATACCTTCGGGGGTCCTGTAGTTGGAACGCAGGATGGCGGTATTTCGGCCGCTGGCCCCAGCCCCCAGATAACTCTTGTCCAGGAGCGCGATCTTCCGTACACCGTGTTCCTTACCCAGATAGTAGGCGGCCGCTAGCCCGTGTGCGCCCGCACCGACGATCACCACGTCGTAGTGGGACTGTAATTCGTGACGTCGCCACATTCGGGTTTTGTCAAAAAGCTGCATGATTTGATGGCAAACCTTTAGTTCGATAAAGAATGAAGCGCCTCCACTCCGCTTGGGCAAAGGCGAAACTCGTGCCCGGCCTGAAGGATCGCCTTCCAAGCCGATTCCGCATAGTCCCTCGTGATCAGGAGATGAAACGCGGGAATCGCTCCGATGTCCTTGCGCAAGAAAATCCCTGGGATGTGCGCCAAACTGGCCTGCGCACAACCGAAGTTGGGCAACACAGTATCGCCGACGTTCAGGGAACTCAACTTCCGCAACACCTCTCTGCTGTTCGGGCCAGCCAGGCACAGAACGGCATAGACACTGCTGACATCGATGGCTTCAGACGGAACCGGACTCGAGGTCTCACTGAGGATCAGATACCGCGTTGCGCTCAGGCACCATGACTGTTGTTCCGGCTTGTTCCTCAAATCGAATTTTGAAAGATAGCTGAGGTCGGCCACCCCGACGCATTTGCGGATCTGCGCCACTTCCAGATCGGGATGGACAAAGTACGCCGGCAATTCCCAGCCGGAGTACTCGCCGAAGGTTGCTCCAGCCCTACTATGCTCGGAATGGAGAGCCGATCTCTTCATAGGATCATTGCCGCAAGCGCACGCCCTCCGGATCATAGAAAGGCCGCATGGTGACGGTGGCCGGGGTCAGTTTTCCGTCGACGCGAACTTGGATGGAAGCGCCCTCCCGGGCCTCTGAGACCCGAACGAATGCCAGACCGATCGCTCCATTCTGAATTGGTGAGAAACGACTGCTGGTCACCCTGCCTGCAGGCTGGCCATTCATCACGATAGCGGCACCGTCTTTCGGCAAGCCTGCCTCATTCAAAATGAAGCCGACCAGCTTTTCCCGAGTCTGATTTTGTGCGGCATGAGCAAGCAGCGACTTGCCGACGAAATCTTCCTTATCCAGTTTGACTGCCCAGCCCAGCCCCGCTTCATAAGGATTGGTGAGTGCATCGGTGTCCACTCCGACGATGACGTGACGCTTTTCCAGCCGTAGCAGACGTTGCGTTTCCACGCCAAACGCTTCGATTCCGAATTCCTTGCCCGCATCGAGCAACATCTGCCACACCTGTTCCGCGGATTCGGCTGGGCAATGAATCTCCCATCCGGTTTCGCCGACAAAACCAATCCGCAACAAGAGCGCGCGGCCTTCACCTACTTTGGCCTCGCGGCACGCCATGTAAGGAAATGCGGCCGAACTCAAGTCGCAATCGGTGAGCTTCGCGAGTACATCGCGGCTCTTGGGTCCCGCCAGGTTCATCGCGCCATAACCCGCCGTCACATTGCAGATGTGTACGTCCCAATCCTTGCCCACGAGGTTCCATTGCAGCCACTGGTGAACGAAATCAAGGTTCCCGCTTGTGGTAGTGACGAAGTATCGATCTTCTGCGAGTCGCGAGATCGTGCCGTCATCCAGAATGATTCCACCTGAATCGCACATCAGAGCGTATCGAACCTGGTCGACGCGCAACTCTGAAAATCTATGCGTGTACACCAGGTCGAGCAGCTTGCCCGCATCCCGGCCGCGCACATCGAGCTTGCCCAGCGTGCTGACGTCGATGATTCCCACCGCTTCGCGGACACTCTTATGTTCAAGCAGAACCGACTCACTCTCACTCGCGGCCACATGTCGTTTGTAATAGCGAGACCTCTTCCATCCCCCCATGTCCATCCAAACCGCGCCCATCCGCTGGTGCGAGGAGTGCATGGGTGTGAAGCGTGTGGGATGGTGGCTTGGGCCTGCGAGCGCACCCAGACTTACAGATGGATTCGGCGGGCGCGAAGTAGTTACACCCGTCTCAGCGATGGTTTTTCCCGTCTCGTGGGCGCAAATTCCAATCGCAGACGGTTGGCACATGCGTCCCTGACACGGACCCATGGTCGCGGTCGTATAACGCTTCAACGTTTCAATCTGATCGAAACCTTCGGCGATTCCATCGCAAAGGTCCTTGCAGGAAACATCGCTGCACAAGCACACGAACGCTCGCTTGTCCGTCGAAAGCGGAGGGTCCGCGTTGGGCGGCATCTCGCCGGCAGCATCGCCGACCACCGATATATTAGGTGGCAAATCCGCTGGCAGAAAAGCTCCATGATCGCTGCTCCACTCTAGTTTTCCGCCAGCCTGGGCCACTAAGCCGGCATTGGGAACGTGCGGGCCGCAAACCACGATAAGATCGCAGGTGAAATTGCCGTTGGATGTCTGGATGCCCGAGACTTTTGCCGACCCGCGAGCCGAGATAACTTCTTCCGGTCGTGCAATGGCCGCGATCTCAACCCCGGCCGCGCGTAATTCAGACGCGATCTCCTCCGCAACCCCACCGCCGCCCAGAACGACCGCACGCCCACCCGCGACAACCCCATGGAGATTTAAAAGCCGTCGCACTCCCGTGGACAGCATCACGCCGGGCAAATCATTGTTCGGGAAAAGAATTGGCGTCTCAAACGTGCCCGTCGCGACCACGATGCGCTTGGTCCGCAAATGCACCAGGCGCTCGGTGGCGTCGGAATGAGGATTTCGTCGCAGGATTCCCAGCAGATTTCCCTCATACATCCCGAAGCAGGAACTGTCTTGCAATATCGTGACGTTGGCCGCGCTCTGCAGCCTCTCGATTGCCTCTGCCGGCACAGTGCCCGCACTTTTCCGGTAGAGCAACTGGCCGCCTAAAGTGGGCTGGTCGTCTACCAGCACGATCGAGTCGCCGCGTTCAGCCATCGCCAGCGCCGCGTGGATACCGGCCCAGCCACCACCGATGATTGCGGCATCGGTGTGCATCCATTCGTGCTCATATTCTGCCGGTCGAGTCGATAGTACTTCGCCGAGACCCGCTGCCTTGCGGATGATCGGCTCCGCCGCATGCCACATGGCGGGATGAGTGAAAGTCTTGTAGTACCAACCCACCGGCATGAGTCGGTCGAAATACTGTGTGGCCGAGAGAAAATCGGTTTCCAGGCGAGGAAAAGCGTTCTGCGACTTCACGCTCATGCCTTCCCGTACCGGAGTGATGCAGGTTCGTACGTTCGGAACTCCGTCCACGTTCATCAGGCAATTGGGACAATGGCCCGAGACGCAGAGCAAACCGCGGGGTCGGTGATATTTGAAGCTTCGACTGAAGATGCGCTGACCAGCGCGATAGAGCGCGGAGGCAATAGTGTCTGCCGGCATGGCCTGGACCGGTTTGCCTCGAAAAAAGAACTTCACCGTCCCGTCTCCTGAGGCAGGAATGACTCCAGCACCTCATTCGAAACTGTGTTGCGCACCGCCTGAATCCATTGCTCACATCCGGAACGATGAAACCACCATTCCCTTTGCGTGCCGGCGATATTCGCGCGGTTGAAACGATAGTCGATCCAGGCAGCTTCGGGAGCATCGATTGGCGGTTGCTCCTTTACTTCCCCCCCGAAGCGGAACTCGTACACCGAACGCGGCCCGCAATGTGGGCAAGGCAGTATGAAGGACATTACCGGCCGAATACCTTTCTTGTGCCCGCCAGCGGAAGATTGCAGATGGCCGAGGCCTCGAGCGTAAGAGCAGCCATGTCCTCGGGCTCGAGATGGTGTACGTCGGATTTCCCGCACGAGCGAGCCAACATCTGAATCTCAAGCGTCATGGTGCGAAGAAAATTGCGCACCCGTTCGGCACCCTCTTCGATATCGAGGCGCTTCATCAGTTCTCGATCTTGAGTGGTAATGCCGACCGGACAGCGTCCAGTGTGGCAGTGATGACAGGCGTAGGGTGCGGCTCCGATTGCGCGATAGTCTTCCTCGTAAATGGGCTTGTTGCAATTGAGAGCGATGAGCGATGCGGTGCCGATGTAACAGGCATCCGCCCCCAGGGCCATGGCCTTGGCGGCATCGACACCGTCGCGTATGCCGCCTGCGATAATCAACTGCACTTCGCCGTATACTCCGCTGTCTTGCAATGCGGCCCGGGCTTCGCAAACGGCCGCGAGGGTTGGAATGCCCGTGTGTTCCTGAAAAATCGCCGGCGAGGCGCCGGTGCCGCCCTCCATGCCGTCGACCACGACCACATCCGCTCCCGCCTTCACCGCCAATTTCACATCGTCGTAGACCCGGCTGGCGCCCATCTTGATAAAGATGGGGACCTGCCAGTCGGTAGCTTCGCGGAGTTCTTCGACCTTGATGATCATGTCATCCGGGCCCAGAAAATCCGGATGACGGGCCGGACTGCGTTGATCGACTCCGATCGGCAAATCGCGTTGCTCGGCAATTCGATCCGAAACCTTCGATCCCAGGAGCAATCCACCGGTGCCTGGTTTGGCGCCCTGGCCGATGGTCAACTCGATGGCATCGGCTATCCGCATGTCGTGAATATTGATCCCGTAGCGCGAAGGCAAAACTTCATAGATCAGCGTCCTGCTGTTCTCCCGCTCCGCCTTCAACATCCCGCCATCACCGGTGGTGTTGGAAGATCCCACCGCGGCTGCGCCTTTCGCTAGCGCCACTTTTGCGTTGTAGGATAATGCTCCCCAACTCATTCCTGTGATCATCACAGGAATGTCCAGTTCGATAGGCTTCTTGGCGAAGCGCTTGCCGAGAACGGTTTTCGTCGAACACTTTTCGCGATAGCCCTCCAGCGGAATGCGAGTCAGTGAGCATGGAAGGAAAGTAAGGTCATCAAAAGTCGCCCAGCGGCGCTCGCGCAGCGTGCCAAATCCGCGGATGGCATACAGGCCGGAGTCGGCCTTTGACTGAATGTCCTCAATCACCCTCGCCGCAAAGATTCCACTTGCTTGTAGTTCCGGCACGCTAGAGGGCCTCCTGCCAGATCTTCCATGCTCGCTTGTCAAAGTTCCACAGCTTTCGGCCCGATACTACTTTCTTGAAATCGACAGCCCGCGGTTTGGTTTTGCGCAACGCCGGAGGAAGATACGCGGCCAACATCTCCTCCAGCCGTACAACGTCGCCGGGGTCCATCGTCGCCAGCACGGCGTCCGTTCCTAAATTGGTTACCTTGCCCCCCACATAACACTCGGTGGCATACATCGAATCGGCAAAGGCTTCTCCCGCGTCGCCGCACACGACCAGCGTGCCCTTTTGTGCCATGAATCCAGCCATGTAACCGCAGTTGCCGCCCACCAGAACAGTTCCGCCCTTGAGCGAGACTCCCAGGCGCGCCGCGGCGTCTCCGTGAATCACAACAGTGCCACCGCGGAGAGCGGCGGCTGCACCGCTGCCGGCATTGCCATGCACCCGGACTGTGCCGCTTAACATGGATTCTGCCAGCCCCCATCCCGCACTGCCTTCGATCTCAATCGAAGCCCCGTCGCTCAAGCCACCACAGTAGTATCCAACGCTACCAGCTATTCGAACCTCACCGACCTCCAACAGCGCCACTCCGAGATTGTGACGCGCGCCCGGGTTCTGTACGATAACGGCTTCCTTCCGGCCAATCCCGTGTCGGATCGCCTGGTTGATCTCGCGAACGCTTTGCGCGCTCGCGTCTATGTTTGCCATACCTTCACTTCCCTGGCCTGAGCTTCCCGGGCCGAGTAGTTGCCCGGGATTGCTCCGCGAAGCGCAACCTCTTCCGTGGCCACCGCCACAAACTGGTCGGTCTCCGCAAAAAGCAACGGCTTGAACGAAAACGGATCCTTCACAAAACCGAACGCCTTGTCGGTGGCGACAAGGCAGCTGAAGGAACCGTCTAGTTCGATAATCATGGAATGCAAAGCCGCTTCAAGGTCTTTCCCCTGGCGCAATTTGTCGGCTAGAAATGTGGCCACTATCTCGGAATCGTTTTCTGTGTAGAAGCGCACGCCACGCTGCTCATAAATGCGGCGAAGCTGATGGTAGTTCGTGATATGCCCGTTATGCACGATAGCCAGGTCCGCATATCCGTGTCCCCAGAATGGCTGGGAATGACTAAGGTCGACCACTGATTCGGTGGACAGCCGCGTATGACCGATTCCATATTTGCCCTGGAACTTCGAAACCTGGAAGGCCTTTTCCAAACGCCCGGGTGAGCCTACCTCTTTCACAATTTCCAGGCGCCGCCCAACGCTCACGACTTCCACGTCATGGCCCGCGGACTCAATCTTTGACAGAAACGGCTTGAGGTTGTCGACCTCCTTAAAGAGGAAGCGCAGATAGGCATCGGCCCGCGAAAACTCTTCGCCGCCGAACTCCTTCGCCAACTCGGTGACCAGTTGTGCGCGCTCCGCCAGATTGTCGCTGTCTCCAAGTTTCACCTGCGCCACCAGGTGCCGGGGAGGCAGAGAACCGAACATCGCCACGCCTGCCGAATCTGGACCACGGCAGGCCAACGCTTCCAGCATTTTGAGCAGTCGTTCCCCGACTGCTGTCTGGTTCGCCGTGGTCTTGTCGAAATACCCAACGATTCCGCACATATCGATCTAGTATACTTGCAGTATACTGTGCGTATTACGAAAGGGCCATTAATAATTTTGCGCTCTGGAATTCTTTTAATCGATTGCCCCGACCGCCCCGGTCTTGTGGCCGCCATTGCCCAGTTTCTTTATGCCCATGGCTGCAACATCTTGCATGCGGACCAACACCAGGACAACGAAGCAGGAAAGTTCTTCATGCGGATCGAGTGGTCACTCGACCGCTTCGACCTCGATGAAGCTGCCTTCCGGCAACAATTAACTCGCCTGGCCGGCGAATTCAGGATGGTATGGAGGCTGGCATGGGCCGGGCATCGCCTGAGAATTGCGCTCTTCGTTTCCCGCTACCAGCATTGTCTGATTGACCTGCTCCACCGTCACCAGATTGGAGAACTGGCGGGCGATATAGCTCTCGTTGTCAGCAATCATCCGGACGCAGAGTCCCTGGCTGATTTCTACGGTGTTCCCTTCCACCATTTCCCGCTTACGTCCGCGAACAAACTGGAGGTGGAAACACGGCAAATCGACTTGCTCGAGAACAGTATCTCGTCGTCCTGGCCCGTTACATGCAGGTTTTGTCCCCGCGATTTGTGGCTCGTCTCCCGGAACGAATCATTAACGTCCACCACTCCTTTCTTCCCGCTTTTACTGGCGCCAAGCCTTATCATGCGGCGTTCGAGCGTGGTGTAAAACTGATCGGGGCCACCAGCCACTACGTCACCGAGCAGTTGGACGAGGGACCCATCATCGAGCAGGACGTCGCTCGCGTATCTCACCGCGACCAGGTACACGACCTTATCCAGAAGGGACGTGACCTGGAACGCGTCGTGCTCTCTCGCGCTGTACGCTGGCACTTGGAACGTCGTATCCTGTTTTACGAAAATAAGACGGTCGTTTTCGATTGACTCCCCTCACCAAGGCGAAGGCGCAGAAATTGGGCGAAGTGGAACGTGTCTATTGGATCCTGCGCGACTGGCTAATCACCGCCCGGCTGGCTCCCGGCGAATTTCTTTCTGAGCAGGATCTGGCAGCACGCTGCCGCACTAGCCGCACACCGGTGCGTGAAGCGTGTAGCCGTCTGATGCAGGACAAGTGGCTGTCCCGTATACCTCGCAAGGGATTCATGGTGACACCCATTTCCGTCCGCGACATCATTGACATGTATGAGTACAGGAAAGTGCTTGAGTGTTTCGCCGCTGAAAAAGTGGCGGCCACCGCGACTCCTGGGCAAATCGAGGAGTTGCGTTCAATCGTGACTCCCGAAACCGCGCCACGCGCCAACCTGGCCGAGATCCTGCGTGCCAATACCCAATTCCACCGCAGGCTATCGGAGTTAGCCGGCAATGAAAGAGTCACCAGCCAACTCCAGTTGACGCTGGGCTACGTCAGCCGCCTCGACACTCTCTGCACCCAGACGGTGCCCGGATGGATCGGTCATGCCAACATTCTTAAAGCCATCGAGACACACCATGCAGCCGAAGCGCGCAACGCTATGGAAGTGCACATCGACTCCTCTCGTGACAAGATGATCAATCTGTTTGGTCGATAATCTTCGGAGTGTTCGGCGGGGCTCAGAACGGATATGAGAGTCGCTGCTCAAGGAGCGTGATCTGCCACGGCGCACAACGCCGCTCCGCCCGCGATACCCGTATCTGCACCATAGTGGGCCATGACGAGTGGAATCTCCTGACAACGTGAGTTAACACAACAGCCGGGAAGTTGATTCTTAATCTCGTCGAAGAACGGACTGAGCATCAATGCAACGCCTCCACCGATGACCATTACATCGGGCTCCAGGAAATCCACAATGTTACCCAGCCAGTGCGCCAGAAACGCAATAGTTTCCTGCAATACCTCTTTGGCCAGGGGATCACCTGCCTCATAAGCTTGACCGATAGTCTCGCTGGTTACGGCCTCGATGTCGCCGTTGGCCAATTCGAGCACAGCCGACCGGTGGTTCAGTCCTTCTGCGAGCTTGGTACGCGCGCGTCTGGCAATTGCCGGACCAGACGCAAATACCTCGATGCAACCTCGTTTACCGCAGCGGCACTTCGCACCTCGATAGTCGACACTGACATGCCCACCCTCCGCTGCAGCACCAGTCCGACCGTGGTAGATGCGGCCATCCAGCACGATCCCCGTGCCTATTCCTGTGCCGATCGTCGCATAAAACACGTTGGGGTAACCGCGCCCCGCGCCCCATCGCGCTTCGGCTAGTGCCGCCGCATTCGCATCGTTGTCTACGCTCACCGGCACGCGGTAGATATTTGAAACTTCCGCCGCAAGCGGAAAGTTACGCCAGCACGGGAGGTTTGGAGGATTGACTATCACGCCGCGCTTCGGATCAAGCGGTCCAGGCGAACAGATGCCAATGCCACGAAGCAATGGGTTCGTCCTCGGGTCAACTGAACATCTGGCTGAAAGTAAATCAATAGCAGAAACGACTGCGTTCAACCCGGCGGACGCCGTTCCATTCGCCGGCATTGCCAGGCGTGTCTGTCCGAGGATCTTGCCCTGGTCGTCTACCAGGCCAGCTGCGATTTTCGTAGCCCCCACGTCAACGCCAATGACCAATCCCGGTAGCTGTCGAATCTCGGCCACTGACCCGCTCTCACGCAGGCTACTTGTTTCACTCACTCTTCCCTCCGTCATTGCGCCTTTGATTGAAGCCTGAGTCTTGCAAATGATGGTGCACACGAATGAAGGCGCGAAGATCTGCGATGGGCATTTTACAGGCCCCCCTCAACTTGAAAATCGAACGACTTATTTGCTTTTGTGTGCATCTCACCGGCTCGGGCATTGAGCCAGAGATCGATGGGTTTCTTCAGCGAGGGCGCTGCGAACGGGAGTGCTATTTTGCGCCCTGCGCCGGCGGAGGCATATCCGGCGTAAAGCGCATGCATGATGGCCAGGCCATCTTCACCAGTGATTTTCGGAGTTTCTCTTCCACGGGCGCAGCGCGCGAAATGATTCAACTCCTGCGGCGTGCCATAGTTCCACAGCTCCTCAAACATGGGATAGGCCCAGCCCTTGGTCGTCGGGGCCTTTTCCACGGCGTAGCCGTAGCCATTTTCGCTATAGGTGGTCAAGGCATTGCCCATGTGCAAGTTGGCGTAGGTGACGCCATCTTCGCCGTGGATTTCAATGCGGTCATCCATCCCACCACGATGCGCCCAGCTATTCTCAATCAACGCCACAGCCCCGTCCGCAAACTCGATAATGCATAGCGAGTTGTCCTCGGCACGGGTTTTTTTGGAGTGGACATATGTGCCCATCTGACAGTAGATGGATGTCATCGCCGGCCGTCCAAGAAACCACCAGCAGAAGGCGATACCGTGGCAACCCAGATCCATCAACGCGCCACCGCCCGAGCGGTTTACATCCCAGAACCATTCACTGTGCGGTCCGAAATGTTTTTCGCTTTGTTTGATCAGGTAGATTTTTCCGAACGCGCCGGCATCGGCCATTTCTTTCGCTTTTAAGTACTTCGGCGTGAAGAGAAGCTCCTCTCCGTACATCAGCAGAACGCCGTGGCTCTGGGCTGCCTCGATCATTTCTTCGCCTTCCTCGATATCTTTTTCTTTCAACATCTCGCGGTAATCGGTGAACACGCGCGCGATGCCGAATCGTTTCGCAAGCGCCGCGGCGTTGCCGGGAGTGGGAGAAGCTATGGCGACCGCCTCGGCTTCGTCCGGCATGATCTGCAATGCTGCCGCGTGAATATCAGCTTGAAACTGCGATCCGATGATTCCGACTCTTACTTTGCCGTCTCTTGCCATTCTGACATCCCCCTGCGATCGGCGCGGGCCGCCGCTCGGATCCATCCTATTCAAAAAAATACAGCGTCCCACACGAAGAGCGCACAGCCCGTGGTTTCATAGGATTCTTTTCCTGAAGGTTGGCCATTAACTTGATTTCGTCGAGGAAGCATCGCACCCAACATACTCGACGATCATGCGATTCCCCTTGTGGCAGCTTTACCACGACCAGACATTTTCCTGAATTAAACAGCGCACCCACCGACGAATATCAAAAGTTATCTTGTGAACAGGGTTCGAACTATCCTCTTCGAAGCAAGTCTTCTGCGATGCTGCGCCATTCTGCATCGAGGATTTCTTCGCAGAAGGGTTTACCCGCGCGGCGATACCAGTAGGCTGCATTGTCTCGATCGCCTTCCTTGCGATGTAAATAGGCGTGCACCCATGCCCCATCATTGTCCTTAGCTTGTTGGGCAGATTCATGGGCACGCGTCCAGTCGCCCTTCGCTTCCCACCATAGGCCAGCCAGCGCCGGGGAGAGTTCCAAGGGCGGCTCGGATGCCGCGAGTGATTGAAGGAAATCATCTAGGGTCATAACACAAGCGTCTCAGGAGGTTCACGGCCAGGCGGCAATTCTCGGGAAGCCTCGCTGAATCTTCGCCACGCCGACCGAATGGTTTCCGAGCTCCGTCCGTCTTCGCCCCTCTTACCCGTTCACTGTCAAGGTGGCCATTTCCCCCTCCCGCATTGTCAGATCGTCGGCAAAGTCGACTTGAACGCGTTTTTCGTGAACCTTGACCTCGCACCCAACCGAACCGCCGCTCGGTCCGGTCAGAGATGCCTTTGCGCCAGAGCGGTATTTGGCCTCGTTTCCGAGAATCAGCTGTCGAAGAACGAGCTTGCCGTGACGACACTCAAGTTTCGAAGTGAGGACTCCACCGTTTCGATTTTGACGATATAGACCCCATCCCGAACCGGCCGCAAAGAAACACTGAAAATCGTCCGAATTAACACGCGGCTGGAAAGTCACGCTGCGCTCTACCGCCGAATAGCGGAATCCGGAAAGCGCCAGCAACACGGAATAACTCGCCATCGCCCGCGAATAGTGATTCCCCCATTCGATCTGGTTCCAGGGATTCCGGCGTACGCCGTCGTAGCGGTTGCTGATAGCTCTCACGATGCTCAAGCCTTCCTCGATCATTCCGCGATAAATAAGGTGCGCAGCCACCTGGTATTCGATGCCGGTCCATACTTCGTCGCCGTAGACCAGCGGCAGGGCGGGGCGTCCGCCGTGTGGCCACGAGCACACCAACAGACCTTGTTCATCATTAACGGCGTAAATCCGTTGCGTGTTGGGAAGGTCCCAGAAATCGTGCCTGAAATTATGCCGATAGACGGACTGCAACGCCTGTTTCACACGCTCCGGCGGTAGCCCGATGTCGAGGCCAAGCACGTCGGCAAACCATTGCCCAACCATCTGGTCGGACAAACATCCTTCGCCAACTTGATACTTGAGCTGTCCATCCTCCACTATGCCTTCTTTCCAGTTTTCTTTGTCGTAAGGGGGCATAGGGAGAATCTCGCCGACCGGCGTTGTCTTCTGAATGTAGAACTCACCGTTCCACATGCGCTCGAAATTCGTGACGCCTTTTTCGCGAATCCCACGGTAGCTCTCTGCCGCCGGCAAGTCGCCCACACCGGCGGCCATAAGTTCCGCCGCTCTTAGCGCTCCGAGATAAAGCGTCGTCATCATCGGATTGGGGCCGAACAACTGGATGTCGTAAGTGTTATGCTGCTCGCCTTCCATTACCCCGTCTTTGTCGGCATCCCAGAACTTCCACGCGAATTCTAAAGCGCGTTTCGCATTCGGCCACATCTTCCTGAGAAATGCATCGTCGCCGGAAATTTGCCACTCGCGATAGAGCTTCAGAATGCAGCCCATCTGACCATCGGCGGCTGGGCGTTCGTCCCATTGCTTGATGTCGAGCGGGACCATGGCGCGGAATGCCAAACTGTCGTCGCTGCGCATCTCGTGCAGAAAATCGGTGTCGCGCATGGAGCGTTCCAGTTCCGGAAACAGAAACGCCACTGCCTGCTCGTAGTTCCAAACGTGCGAGCAGTTCATCCATCCGAGCGCCTCGTCGTCCGCGCAGCCTTCGAAACCAAAAAACTGTTTGCCTTCCAGCAGTATGCAAGTGTTGGTCCGGAGGATCGAAGCCTGGCTGGAGACAGCTTCCAACACTTCGGGCGGAAGGCTGCTCGAAAAAAAAGTGTCGGTGAAGAGGCGCGTCCGGTGCCTTAGGTCGGGCAATCGGGACGCGGTGTGAACGGCCACGTCCCAGGCGCTTTTGAAGCGCGTGCCGTAGTAGTTGGTCACCTTCCTGCCCCGCATTTGCTCGTCCTTGTAATGCCAGTAATTCTCACGCACAGGAAAGTGCCAGGCCAAGACGAAACTGATTGTGATTGATTCCCCAGCTGCGAGGCGGGCATGAGGTGCCAGGGTTGCATAGGCCGATATCCCGTCTGGCGTGGGTTTCGAAGGGTCGGAGTCGTGAAATCTGCCATTCGCCGAAAATTCATTCACCCAGGACTGGCGGCAATCAAACCACTCGTTGTCCACGCAATTGACGAGGGCGGTGAAGGCGGTATGGGTAGTCAGTAGCGCCATCGATCCATGCAGTCGATCGCCGGCGGCATACTTTTCCGAAGTCAGATCTAGTCCCGCGACTTTTGTGCCAGCCGCTTGTTCTTGCCGGACAGTGTTCAAGTTTTTTCCAAATCCCGGATGCTCGTTGCTGTCGAGGAATGCCTTTCCGTCGTAACCCACAGCATTGAGCAAGGAGAAAGCCAGCGAAACATCGGCGCTTTTCCGGCTGCGATTGGCAATGCGATATTCGAAAATCGCGACCGGCAGGCTTGAGTCATCCACATTGAGGGGCACAAACGGAGTGAAAGCCTCGAGCGAAACCGTCAGCGGCAGCGTGCGATCTTCAAATTCGACCGTCGCAATGGGATATTTCCCACTTAGAGCGGCTTGCTGAAAATGGGGTAGCCCTTGTCCCGATTCGTGGTTGAAGCCGTTCCATCCCCGAAATGGAGGTTGAGGCGGCCCTTCGACGACTCGCAGTAGTGGAGGTTCCCCCTCGGACTTTGCCCACAGCGTTACAAAACTGAAGGGAAGACTTCGCCGCTTGGCCGGGCGGTTGAAAATCTCCCAGTCGCGCAACTCGCCGCGTGCGCCGAGCGAGACGGTGCCTGTTCCAATGCCACCCAAGGGGAAGGCAACCTCTCCGGCGGCTACGCCGGTGTAGGAGCGCTGCGGTTCGCCGATTTGGCTCAAAGGAGGCGAAGCGTCGGAAGCCGTTGTGCGGGGAGCCGCGCTGTTCTGAGGTCGTTCCTCCGATAAAGCAGGGCCACCGATAGCCGCAAGGCTCATTGCAGCCGAGGTGGATGCTAGGAATTGCCTGCGATTCACTCCTGCCTGCTTCTTCATTACGATCCCCTCAGCGTACAAGCCCGCCAGCGGGGATATCAGAAATTCAGCTTCAGAGCAAATTGCAGTTGTCGCTGCGGTGCGACGGTCGAAGTGATGACTCCGGCCGAGCCCGGGCCATCATCGATGAAATTGTCCGGCTGTGCGAAGACCGCATGGTTGAAAGCGTTAAACATCTCAAAGCGGAACTCCAGGTTCTTGCTCTCCGTGATGTCAAAGATTTTGCGGAGCGATATATCGCTGGTTACGGCGCCCGGACCCTCCAAGCTGTTCTTTGCGGCATTACCGAAGGTAAAGTCTGCGGGCAACGGGTAGCAGTTGATGTTGAACCAGTTGTTTATGCTGCGCTGGCCGCGGGGAAGGTTGCCGTTACAGGTTTGGTCGGTGCGGTACAGGCCGTTCGAGCCGGTGTTGGAGGGATCGAAGCTCATCTGCGGTGTGAAGTAGAAACCGGTGTGAAGGGTGACAATTCCGCCCACGTGCCAGCCACCCAGGATCAAATCGGCGGCACGGCCTGAACTCATGAGCCGCTGGCCTTTCCCGATCGGGAGCTGATAGTCGAAGCTCGAAACCCAGCGCAATCTCTGGTCGAAGTCCGAGGGTCCGTATTCGTGGCTGAGATCGTAGCTGTTCTGGGGCGTGGGCGAGGAACAGCAGATCTCAGGCTGATCATTGAGCGATTTGCTGTACGTAAATGAGCTGAGGAACAAAAGCCCGTGGGTCATTCGCTTTTCCACTTTGACCTGAAGAGCGTGATAGTTCGAATTTCCACGGTCCACGATGTTGCTAAATGACCCGAACTGCGGGAATGGCCGCCGCGACTGGATGTCCCCTGGGCCGGGAACCGGGTCTTGATTCAAATCGAGCATAGTCTGGAGGTGCGTCGCCTTGGAGCCGACGTAGGCAACTTCCAGCAACATGCTGCCGGACAATTCCTGCTGAATGTTGAGGTTCCATTCATCCAGCACGGGGGCGTGCAAACGCGTATCGGCCCCTTCGGCGGAGGTGGTCACGGATCCCCCGGTGATATTGTTGGGGTCAACCGCCGGGAATCCTCCGGAAACTGTGAGCGCTGGCACCGTCCCGTCGCTCTGGTAGTTAGGTTCAACGACAAACGGTACGTTGTAGTAGAGCTGGAAGGGATCGCCGGTGCGGGTTTCCTGGTAGCTGAAAAAGCGCCCGTAGCCCGCGCGGACAACCGTGTGCTGTCGAACCTGCCAAGCAAAGCCGATACGCGGAGCGAAGTCAGCTTTGTCCGTCTTCACCAAGCCGCGCGATGCGCCCCCTTGTCCCGCGAGAACCAGTTTCCCGGTGGCGAAATCCAGGTTGGCCATCTGGTTGTTGGCGTCGTAAATCGGAGAGGTGTAGTCGTAGCGGAGGCCCAGGTTCAAGGTGAGATTCGTGTTCAGCTTGAAATCATCCTGGATGAATCCGCCATAAGTGTTCTGGCGGTTGTGGAATGTGCCGCCGAGCGAGATATTGGAGTTGGGGGTCAATCCCAGGAGGGCATCCGCCAGAGGATAGCCGCCGCCGTTGGGATCATCTGCACTGGAGGTTAACTGCCCCGTGAAGCGCATTCTGCCGCGCGGCGACCCAAGCTGCTGTAGGTCGAACTGGCTGCGACGGAATTGCGCACCAATCTTCAACGAATGCTTTCCGTGAATGATGCTAAGCGTGTCGCCGTACTGAATTTCCTGCGATGCGCTCACGGTCGGGGCAAAGCCCGGGAAGCCCAGCCGGCGAAACCCCCCGGAAATCTGGAACAGTGTGAGGCCATTGAACGCCGGATTGTCAGGTACGCCAGGAACCCTCAAATTAGCTGGAGGAACATTGAGACCGTAGGCCGGAATGCCATTCGTGTAGTGATCCCGATTGAACCCAACTCGCACATCGTTCACCATGGAGGGACGAATGGCCCAGGTATGCCCGACGGCGACGCCGCGGGTCGAGTCGAAGGAGACTCCCTGAGTTCCGTTGCCGCCGTCGGCCAGTCCAGGCAGCGGCGGCTGCTGGAATTTGTTGGTGTGGCTAATCGAGAATCGGCCGAAGAGCTGTTGGCCTTGGTTGATCACGTAATCGCCTCGTACGTCGCCCTGATCAATGTTTATGCTTCCTGGATCGTTAGCAATATAGTTATGGGAAAGTGTACCCGGAACGTTCGGCGCCGGGTACAGCAAGAGCATATTATGGGCGATGGGATCGAAACGGTTAGCGGGAATGATGTTTCCCGGGAAGGGTGCGCGTACGGCTTGGCCATTCACAATGGTCGTGGTGTTCGGATCGTAAATCTGGGACTGGATCGCGCTGAAATCTCCGTTGAGTTCGGCCAGCGTCGGGACCGTCGAGATATCGGTTACGGCGGTGCCGATGCGCGTTCCCTGATAATCGGTAAAGAAGAATATCTTGTTGCGCTTGATGGGCCCCCCGAACGTAAAGCCGAACTGGTTCTGCCGGAATGGCGCCTTCTTGTCGTCGGCCTGCTCAAAGAATCCCCGCGCATCGAGTACGTCATTGCGCAGGAAATCAAATACAGTTCCGTGAAACCCGTTCGTGCCTGATTTGATAGTGGCATTGATCACAGCGCCGCCACTCCGTCCGAACTCCGCCGAGTAGTTGCTGGTCTGCACCTTGAATTCCTGAATTGCGTCGACGCTGGTCTTCAGCACCTGGGCGCCGTTGTCGTTGGAGTTGTTATCGATGCCATCCAAAATAAAATTGTTCAACAGGCCGCGTGTGCCGTTGACCGCGAAAGCTCCGCCTGCGTTGCCGTTGCTGGCTGTGGAAGATCCGCCATTGAGGCCGATTCCACTTTCCGCGATCTTTGTGACCCCGGTGGTCAGGGCAATGAGTTGCGTGTAATCCCGCCCGTTCAACGGAAGATCGGCGATCTGCTGACTCTCGATCACGTTGCCGAGCGCGGAGGATTCCGATTGCAGCAAAGGCGCAGCGTCTCGCACGGTAATCTGTTCGCTCACCGAACCTACCTGCAGGGTGAAGTCGACGCGAAGTCGGTCCTGTACCTGAAGCACGATGCCCGTGCGCGTCACTCCCTTAAATCCCTGGACCTCTACCGCGACGGAATATTCCCCGATCTTGAGGGGTGTCGCAATGTAGTTACCCGCCGAATCGGTTTTCGCTACTGTCTTCAAGTTGGTGCCAAGGTTCACCAGAGTAACGACGGCGTTGGGTAAAGCGGCGCCGCTAGCGTCGACGACCGTTCCAACAATGCTCGCCGTATCGGTCTGGCCGTAAGCGGCCAGCGAGGAGAACAGCGACGCAAGCAACAAGCAGCCGATAAGACGAAGGTGCTTTGTCATGGATTTGCCTCGATGGTGAAAGATCGAAACTGCCGGGCCATTGAATGTACAGTCGTGCGGTTGTCGGGAAGAGATTTGGATATTCTTCATGCGTCCGTCACCCCTCGAATCGATTTCGGAAATCTTTTTCAACCCTGAGCTTCGACCAATCGACTGCAGGACCAACCATCATTGCTATCTCGCGACGAGGCGAGCCGGACGGGGAAGGCTGAACGATCGTTCTCTTTGTGCAAAGTGTCCTTACTAAGGCGCGCGTATAGTAGAGGCGATGGAGTTAGGTTGTCAATGATAATTTGCTGTATGTATGAGAAACGTTTCTCAGTGACAATAAATAACGGGAAACGATTCACAGAACCGGTAGCCTTCTGAAGTGTGGCCTTCGAAATGAGACAGGAAATGCGTCTGGTGATGGCCACCGTTTCCGGGTGTCCGGCTCCTGCAGAGTCACGCCCGGCCCGCCTATGGATGCAACGGTTACGCGCCTCACGTCCGGGAGCGATACTGGAAGGCTTTCCTAGATGGGCTGCTCGAGGATTTCTTCTTTCTTTGGATCCCAGTAGAGCTTTTTGCCGCTCCAGTACGACTGCGCCGCCATAATGCAAACAATCGAATGGGAGAAACCATGGTCAACTGTGGCGGCGGGCTGGGTGCGGGACTGCATCGCCTTCAGCCAGGTGAACATATGCTCCGGATCGTCGTCATCGGTTCCCGTAGAGCTGCCGGCGGGCGCGCCTGGAACTTGTATGACTTCCTCATGCTCGGAAGCCGGTGCGACCAGAGGCAGTTTTGTATAAATCGGCTCTGAGTCCGCGGGATCGATCTCGTGTCTGCCGCCTTCTCTGCTGACGGTGTAGAGCGTAGCGCCTTCTCCGCCATAGCAGACAATAGTTCCATCACGTCCCTGAATGCGCGTGAACCCCCGGTAACTGTTTCCGAAGGTGGTTTTGTAGGTGTAGAGAAAGCCCTTGGGATAGGTGACTGCGGCAACACAGGTATCGGGATTTTCGCGCTCATCTTTCCAGACGAAGACCCCACCGTTGGCCACCACGCTGTCGGGATAGGTTTCATCGGTGTAGATGTGTACCAGATCGCTGCCGTGGCTCATCCATTGATCAAAAATGCCCGAGGAATACTTCTTATACAGCCGGAATTCCAGATAGACATGCGGATCGAAGGGAGCGTCGGGCTTGCCCAGCAACCAGCGCTTCCAGTCCGTATCTTCTTCACGGAGCTTGGATTTGCGGCCGTACATCCATTCCTTCCACTGCATCTTCATGTCCGAACGCATCTCGTCGGTGCGGCCGGTGTCGTTGGGATGGAAGCGCCAGCGCTCTTCATTCACCGACCATTCCTGCTCGATGTGGACGATGGGGCCGATACGGCCGGAGCGGATGATGTCCCGCACCGCGCGCGGGTAAGGCTGGCTGCGGTACTGCGTTCCCATTTGCACCACCTGCTTCGACGCCTTCACCACGTCGCGCGCTTCCCGGGCCTCGGAAAGCACGTTGGCGAAGGGTTTCTCCACGTAGCAGTCTTTTCCCGCCTGGACCACGTCGATGCAAAGCTTGGCGTGCTGGAAGTCGCCGGTGGCGATCATCACGCCGTCGATATCCTTGCGGGCCAGCATTTCCTCGGAGTACTTGTAGGATTGCGGCTCGCTTCCGAAGACCTCCTTCACCTGAGCGGCGCGTTGTTCCCGCGCCAGACTCCAGATATCGCAGACCGCAACCGTTTCGACCGGCATTTTCTTTGCTGCCCGCTGCGCCATGTGGACGTGGCCCTCGCTGCGCAGCCCGCATCCCAGCTGGCCAAGTCGAATCGTGTCGTTAGCGCCCAGAATGCGGGCATACGATCGCGCATCCATGCCGGCGGCCAGGACGGCAGCGCCCGCCTGTTTCACAAATGTGCGCCGGTCGGTTCCTTCGCTTGACTGATTCGCCATGGGTTTCTCCCTCCCTGCCGGAAGCTGGTTTAAATCTTTCCGCTATGGGCGGAAAAGCGATTTTGCACCTGCGCGGCCGCTTCGCGATCCATAAAAATCGTGGCGTCGGGATGGGTGCGGAGAATGGTGGAGGGGCAGGCGGTGGTGATCGGGTCGTCGAATGTCCGCCGGACGATATTCGCCTTGCGCGCCCCGACCACGGACAGGACGAGCTTAGGGACGCGAAACAGCGCCGGCATGGTGACGGTGATGGCGCTTTTGGGAATTTCATCGACGTTTTTGAACCAGCCTTCCGCCGCCTGTTGCCGGCGACAGGGTTCGTCGAGGTGAACGATCTTGACGTCCAGCGGATCGTTGAAGTCAGCCTCGCCCGGGTCGTTGAATGCCAGGTGCCCATTTTCCCCGATACCCAGAAGACAGAGTAGAGGATTCGCGCGGCGGAGCCTTTCCGCATAATCGCGGCATGTTTGCTCCGGATTGGGCGCCAAGCCGTCGATGTGGGCGAAGGAGTGCATCGGCACCTTCCGCACCAGTTTCTCTTCCAGATAACCACGAAACGAAGCCGGATGATCGAGCGGGAGTCCGATGTAATCATCCATATGAAAGCCATCCACCTGGCTCCATGGTAAACCGGGGATCGCCGTAAGTTCTTTCAGAGCTTCGATCTGCGAGGCGCCGGTGGCGAAAATCACACCCAAGTTCTTGCCCGAAGCAGCTGACTTCTTCAAAACCTCGGCGGAGGCCTTGCCCGCAGCGGCACCGGCTGCCTCGCGGCTCGCATAAACTTCCACTCTGAGCTTTTCCACCTGGAAATACTCGACTTCAGGGTCAGTTTTCTGCATGTTTCTCCTCGAAAGCAAGGCAAACCATACAGGTTTCAGTTCCGTTTTGGCAAGCTATTATTTCTCCGAGTATGAGAAACATTTCTTAGCTTTCGCAGCCTGGTGGTATTGTCGTGTGGGACGCGGCAAATTACAGCCAACTTGTTCGCTTCGAGTCTGGAAGGAGAAGCGAAAAGGGGTCATACTGCGTCGTAGTCGTCTGTTCGGCGGACGGAGGCCTAAGGAAACTTTGCTCAATACAAGTGAAATATTGCTATGATTCATCGCGGTATCGATGCGCTGGGTTATTGGCGCTAGCTGATGGAGAGTCCCAGATGACGAGTTCCAAAAGAGACAGGATCGGGCTGCGGGAGATTGCGAACCTGGCACAGGTGAGTGTCGCTACCGTCTCTCGCGTCCTGAATGGAAACACGCGCGTGGACCCGGCCCTGCAGAAGACCGTACTGGATGCGGCGGCCAAGCTCGACATCGACGTCTCGAGCCGGAACAAGACCAAGGTGCTCGCCTTTCTGCTGAGCAACCGCGCCATGTTGCACGCGTTTCACTCTAGGGTTCTGATCGGAGCCGAGGCGCATTGCACGGCGCTCGGATGGGACATGGTTTTCCTCTCTTACAACTATTCTCCGAAAGTCTTCGATCGCGAATTGCACCCTCCGCAGATACTTCAGCGCCATGATGCGGTGCGCGCAGTGATCCTCGCAGGCACGAACTCGATGAACATGCTTCGGTTTCTGGATCGCAAGAACATCACCTTCGCGGTGCTCGGGAACAACGTGATCGATGCGACCGACGATCTGAAAGAGCATGACGTGGTATTTGCCGACGACATCCAGGGCGCATACGACATGACGCGATATCTGATCAACCTTGGGCACCGCCACATTGGATTCGTAGGCAATCTACGCCTGCCGTGGTTTGCGCGCTGTTTTGCCGGCTATCGCCGTGCCATGGACAGTGCCGGCCTGAGCCAACATTTGAACAGCACCGATTCCGAGGACGACGTGGAAAGCGGATACCTCGGGACGAAATCACTGCTGGCACGGCATAAATCGATCACCGCGATTCTGGCGGGCGACGATCCCACCGCGCACGGAGTGTATAAGGCGCTGCGCGACAGCGGCCTGAGAATTCCCGAAGACATCAGCGTTTGCGGCTGCAACGATACGGTTGGGAGTTGGGGGCATCCGCCGCTGACTACCATCCGCGAATTTCCCGAACAACTAGGCAAGCAACTCGCGGAAGTGGTGCTCAACCGGATTGCCTCACCCAGCCTCGAGCCGCAGCGAGTGACGGTTCCGACCGAACTGATCAAGCGGGATTCGTGCCGTCCCATTCTCGTCATGCCGGACCTCGCGACGGCCAAGTAACTGGCGACCACCAAACATCTGCCAGTCAAGATCCGGCGGATCCTCGAGTCAGCGCTTCGATTTCCCCGCCGCGCGATAGATTTCCTCGATCAGAGCAACGCTTCTCCGGGCTTCACGACCGTCGCAAAGCGGTGGGTCGTTTTTTTTGATCGCGCGGATGAAGTCTTCAAATACCGCCTGATGGCCCTGAAAGTCGGTCACGACCGGCGATGCCGTGTCTTCAATATCGTCAGTGGCGCGACCGGCCTCGACACCCTCCCGCGGATGTTTCAAGTCCACCGCAATCACGCGATCCTGTTCGAGGATGGCGGTTCCTTCCGTGCCACTGACTTCAAGCCGGCGCGGATAGCCAGGAAAAGCGGCCGTGGTCGCCTGCAGTACCGCGCTTGCGCCGGATTCGAACTTCAGCAAGACGAGGGCGGTATCCTCCCCCTCGATTTTGTGCATCACGTTAGCAGTACTCGCCTGGACCTCGACCGCATCACCCAGCATCCACAACAGAAGATCTACAGTGTGCACAGCTTGGTTGATCAGCGCGCCCCCACCATCAAGTGCAAGCGTTCCGCGCCACTTCGAATCGCCGTAATACTCCGGCGGCCGGTACCATTTCACTCGCGCGTCTGCCAGTAAGACTTTGCCCAGGACGCCGTCGTCGATCCACTGTTTCATGCGCCGGATGTCAGGCTTGCAGCGATCTTGAAATATCACTCCCAGCTTCACACCGGAGCCTTCCGCGGCCGCAATGAGTTCATCGGCGCGTCGTGTGGAAACATCGATCGGCTTTTCCGTTAGAACATGTAATCCACGCTTGGCCGCGGCGATGCCTTGCGTGGCATGAAGTCCAGAGGGGCTGCCGATCACGACCATATCCAGCAGGGGATGATTCAGGAACGCCTCGAAGTCCGCGTAAGGTTGGGCCGCGTGTTCCTGCGAAAGCCGGGCGACTCTCGCCTCATTGTTACCATAGATCGCCGCGACGGAAACTCCGGGAATTGCATGCGCTGCCCGCGCGTGAGTTGCGCTGATGTTACCGCCGCCAATCAGTCCGACGTGAATAGCCATGAGTTGCGAGGGGGGAATGCGTCCTTTCCAGGGTTTGACAAAAAGATAAAGACTACATCGTGCCTCTTCGACAAGGCAGATAGAACTCTCTTCTCAACACAGCGTGTGAAACGTATCTCAAATAGCCTGGGTCTGGTGTCGCCGCCGGGAGAGCGACCAGGTGTTTGCGTTTGAGATCAATATTTGCATCAGGCCCAAACCCTGTCTGGCGAGCAAAACTCCGCTCCCAGACATCGGGACCAGGTGCCTGACGAAGGCGATCCGCTCAAAACACCAACCTGCGGGCCGATATCGGGGAGCGACATCGCCAGAATCCGGCCATCCTAAGACTTGCGGCGTCGAAACCCAGTGAACAACAACACCCGGCAGTCCATCGTCTGCCATCCACCGAGTTTCGCGTTTCTGTTCATTCTGTGATCGACGATCCTCTACTGTGTATCCTGAACGCAACGAAATCCCAGAGTTGCCGAACGGTCCTTGCTCGGCGCCATCATCAGCAGCTTACCGTGTTCAGCAAGGTTGTAGGCTTGCGGAAAATACCACATTGATCCCTGGGGCTGATAGTAGCTGCCACCGCGCACAATGGCTGCGCGAGTGTGATCATCGAGGAACTCCTCCGTCCATTGCCAAACGTTACCGACAAGATCCATTACGCCGAACGGACTTGCTCCTTTCGGGTGCGCGGCCACGCTGTCTACTCCACGCATGGTGCGTCCTGTATCGGGAGCTGGGACCGCAGATGGGTCCCAGTCGTTGCCCCAAGGATAGGAACGTCCGTCCGTTCCTTGCGCGGCATACTGCCACTCCCATTCGTGCGGCAAGCGCTTTCCTGCCCAAGCCGCGTATGCGCGCGCATCTTCGAGCGATACCCAAGTGACAGGCTTGTCCGCTGATCCAGCGGCGTAAGTGCCGTTCACCCAGTCGTGCAGAAAGTTGAGGTCATCAGCCGGATGGTAGTGCGTGGAATCCAGGAACTTCTTGAACTGTTCATTCGTGACTGGAAACTGATCTATCCAAAATGAGCCTATGTGCATCACATGGGCATGAAATCGGCGGGGAGAATCCTCCCACGGATATTGCACATCGACGCCGATATCATCCAAGCCTTCAATTTCGATACCCTTCACTTTGAAGATAAAGTCCCCGGCGGGTATTTTAATCATGTTTGCAGGTGTTGCTGGCGGCGGTTTCGTGGCAGCAATTTGCACTATTTGTTGCGGGAGAAAACTCCATTCATGCGAGAAACTGCTGAGAGGTTTCGCGGTCATCGCGCTCATTTTGTTCAGGAGCGCCTTGGTGGTTCCGCTGGGATCAGATTTTGTCGCCAGCACAGCTCCATAACCTTTGGCTTCGATCTCGAACGTAAGCACCGCCGTATTGCCGTGAACCTCCGGGCTCAGCTCCACACCGTGATAAAGATCGAAATAGTGCATTCCTTCTTTGGCTGGAATTTGTAGCTGCTGCCCGGCCACACGGTACTCATTGCGATTCACAATCGTCCAAACTACATCCTGATCCAGCGGCCAGCGGCTCGCGAACACGCCGAAATGCAACACCGGAAAAAACGGTTCCCAATCGGCACTTAAGAGGAAGGGTGCGACGCTGCGTTCAAGGGTTGCCACCCGCCGTGTTGCTTCTGCATCCCGCTGGGTAATACCGTTCCAAATTCCCCAAATATTTTCCCAACTTTCCCAGCCGACACCATTAAAGAATGCGAACTGCAGATCATCAGTCTTGTCGCGGTTCCAGCGATCAGAAATGTTTACCATGTGCCGGGGTTCGAGCCATTTAAATCGGTCCACTTGCGGCACAAAGGGAAAACTGTATTGCCCCCAGGTAAGAACGTTGTACGCAACCCCTTCGTCATGCGGGCCGTTTTCCGGCTCGAAGGCGAGAGGGTGGGCAGCCTTATCTGAAGCATCGGAAAAAACTCGAGGAACTCCGTCCTGGGTATCTCCATTGACCCCGTCGGCCCCAATTTCAGCCATGAGAGATGCAATCGCATCAGGCCAAGGCTTCCCGGGGTCGCGTGTCCCCTGGTCCCACATCATCATTGGAAACAGAACACGAACACCGCGACGGTGGAAATTGGCGACCATCAATCGCACGCCTGCGATTCCGCCCGGCATCGACCGAATCATGTCCTGTTGATTTCGATTGTCAATCCCCATGTTGGGATATGTCGGCCAGATCAGGACGGAGTCGATACCGCCAAAGCGCTTTTCCAAATCGTCCAAATAGCGGTCGACGGTGTAATGATTCGCGACCGGATCGTAGAAGTAACGATCTTCGACCATCATTTGTGGCTGAATGAAACTCGACTGCGTCCACTTCAGCGCGGGTAGTTCGTAGCGTGCTGCGTTATAAGCGATCCGAATACGCCGTTCGTCGCGCCAGTGGCGCACATCCGCAAGCCATTCCTGATGCTCACGGTCAGAACAAAATCTCGATACGCCCTCCCCTTCATCTTTGATCTCCAGGCAACTGGGCCCGGGTATCTGTTGTTTCTTGGGAGGGAACTTCGTGTCCTGGCTCAACGCGATACCGACTGCAGCGCCTAAAAACAAGCCCAACCACATTGCACTGGGGCGCAATTTATTCCTCCTGGGTGGGAATGGAACGTCCGGGCATAACATTCGGTCTCTAGACAAGTCCAATCAGTTCAACCGAGTATTCGCCGAAAAAGCGACAGTTTCCGCCGAACAAGGTATTCACGAGAGATGTCTTGCTGTCATCTGTATCAATTTCTCTTTGAGTTTGCACGGATCTCCCGCTGCATCTCGCAAGATCCACGTGCTCGACCCTGCGCTGTTCGTTAACGATGCTACCAGACTACATCGTGCATCGGACGAGAGAGAGACTTCCTTGTGAAACATTGCTTGTGAAACGTATCTCACCTACCAAGCAGCTGCTCTCGCCGCGGATAATTCGGCATGAGATGGATTGAGCTGCGCAGCATGTGTTACAAGAACATCTGCGCTCGACGCCAACCAGATGTGTGAAGCCTTGCGCCTCGTAAAGACGAATTCTGTTGAATCCGGCTCTGATCATCTCTGAAGTAATGGGACGAAAAGGGAAATGTTTCCAGTGATGGCAGTTGCTGATCCGGGAAGCAAAGACGTTTCGAGGAAGGCGGGATGAGCGTGCGGTCGATTAGGAATTTGCGTTGGTGGATCGGCGGAATGCTTTTTCTTTCCACGATCATCAATTACCTCGACCGGCAAACATTGTCGCTGCTCGCTCCTTTCCTCAAGCTCGAATATCACTGGACGAACACCGACTACGCCAATATCCTCATCGGATTTCGCGTGGGCTATTCGCTGGGGCAAACCATCCTAGGGCGCATGATCGATCGCATCGGAACCCGTCGCGGCCTGAGCATCACGGTTTTGTTGTACTCCCTGGTGGCCAGCGCGACTTCTCTGGCCCGCGGCCTCCATAGCTTTGCCACACTTCGTACTCTGCTCGGAATCGCGGAATCGGCCAACTGGCCGGGGGCGACCAAGGCGGTCTCCGAATGGTTCCCTAAACGCGAGCGTGCGCTCGCCACCGCACTGTTCGATAGCGGTTCGTCGATCGGCGGCGCCATCGCTCCCTTTCTGGTACTGGGAATTTACTTCCGTTGGGGATGGCGGTTTTCGTTTGTAGCTCCAGGTCTTCTGGGATTTCTATGGCTGATTCTTTGGCGGAAGATGTATTACCCGCCGCAGGAACATCCGCGAATCAGCCCACAAGAACTGCAAATGATCCGGGAAGATGCGGAGGAGAAAACGCTAGCCAGCGGGGACAGGCCCCAGCCCTGGTCGGTTTTGCTCAGACTGCCTCAGACCTGGGGAGCGATTGTCGCCAAGGCCCTCACCGATCCTGTCTGGTTTTTTGTCGCCGACTGGTTTCCGATTTACCTGGTGGCAAAAGGATTTTCGCTTAAGAGCGGGATTCTCGCCGTCTGGGTCCCGTTCATCGCCGCCGACCTCGGGAATTTTTTTGGTGGCGCTGCTTCCGGTTTTTTGGTTAAACGGGGCTGGTCGCTGGGCGCGGCGCGGAAAGCGCTCGTGGTCTTCGGCGGAATTGGCGTCTTGTTGCTGATTGCTACTCTTTTTACCAACAACCTTTATTCGATTACCCTGCTGTTTGCGCTCTCCACGTTTTCTTACGCTTCGTTTTCCACCATCGCGAATGTGCTGCCTTCCGATTTATTCTTCAGCCGTTCGGTGGCCACAGTGAGCGGACTCAGCGGGACGGGAGCGGGCATTGGCACCATCATCGCTTTCAAACTCATCGGATACTTTTCCGACATGCCCCACGTCGCCGCCGGGCATTCCTTTGATCGCATCATTGTGGTGGCCGGAATCGTACCATTCGTGGGAATGCTGCTGGTGCTATTACTGGTGCGGAATACGCGTGCAACGCAGGAGGGACTCGTGCGCGCCATTTGACCTCTGCGAACACGTAATGAGCGCCGGAGTGACGGGCCGGGGTAATTACCTCGATCTCGGCGCATCAAGCATGCATCGGGGCGCCAATCGGCAGAAAATCCAAATCAAGTTTGATACAACATATCGGTGTCTAGGAGGACGCTAAGCATGCCGATGACGCGAAGGAACATCCTCGTAGGAGCAGGCGGGATTATCGCAGCGTCTGCCATCGATGCGGTGTCTTCCGAGGTTAAGGCGCAAACGACACGCGCAGACGGGTCAACAGGCGATGGCCAAAAAGAACCAGCGACCACATCCTATCGCGGAGCCCGTGGGTTCAACGGTATCTATCAGGGTGACTATCTAAACCAGATTGCGTTTCCCATGGGTGGGCTTGGGGCTGGCATGTTCTGCCTGGAAGGAACCGGTGCATTCACAAAATTCTCAT
>Ga0070711_100000156_pt1 | contig 36746 bp, 33 predicted proteins | sample LARL53metaG_FD_65452 | JGI IMG/M metagenome (GOLD analysis project Ga0070711, IMG submission 65452) | Corn, switchgrass and miscanthus rhizosphere microbial communities from Kellogg Biological Station, Michigan, USA - LAR L5-3 metaG | ecosystem: Host-associated > Plants > Roots > Rhizosphere ... | reverse complement strand
CGCACAGCTTGCGGTCAAAGCCCGTGAGCAAAAACGGAAGCTATCAGGAAAGGAGAACTAGCGTGAGGCGAAAACGACAGCAGAACGGCTACATCTTCAAGGCGCGTGGTCACTGGTACGTTCGGTACTTTCTAGATCGTACGGTGAACGGCGAACTGCACCATGATCGAGTAGCAAAGCAGATTGGTGAGGTCACCACTCGCGGCAAGCGGCCACCTCAGAAGATCGAGGATGAAGCGCGGGAAATCGTTGCCGCTGCCACCACGACAAACGCAAACCCCGGGCGGGTCGTCACGATGGGTGAGTTCGTTGACCGCGTTTATTTTCCACACATCCAGCAACACAAGCGCCCTTCAACTCTGAAGGGTTACAAGGATATTTGGCGCAATCACGCGAAAGCACATTGCGCTACCGTGTGGCTCAAGGACGTGCGAACGTTTAATGTTCAAGGATGGCTGGATGCCATCGCAGCGCCCGGAACGCTTGGTCGCAATACCTTAAAGCACATCAAGACGTTTCTCAGCGCCATATTTAAACTGGCGAAGCAACAGGGCTACTACACGGGGGAAAACCCTGTCCGTGATACCGCTACGTCTCCAAAGGCCGCTGAACCGCAGGAAACGCACGCCTACGACCTATCCGAGATACAGCACATGCTTTCTGTAATGCCAGAACCCGCCGCAACGATCTTTGCCGTTGCCGCGTTCACTGGCTTGCGGCGAGGTGAATTACAGGGCTTGCGCTGGGAGGATTACCAAAATGGCGAGATTCGCGTTTCTCGCGCTATCTGGCAAGGTCACGTCAACGATCCTAAGACCGGGCGCAGTAAAGGCGCGGTTCCCGTAATCAAGCAGATTGCTGATCGTTTGGAGTTTCATCGACTACGACACGGCAACAAGCAAGCAGGGCCAATATTCCCGAACGGCAGCAAGGAACCAAAGCCCCTCTGCCTGAACAACGTTCTCAATCGGCAGATTCATCCAGCACTGAAGCGTTGCGAAACGTGCGGCAAAGTGGAAAGCGACCATGCGGAATCACAGCACGATTTCAAATTGGATGAGAAGTTCCCAAAATGGCGAGGATGGCACGCTGCACGGCGAGGACTCGGCAGCAACCTGTACTCTCTGGGAGTGCCCGAGAAAGTGATCCAGCAGATTCTGCGTCACGCCAACGTGAGCACGACAGCAACCTATTACATCAAGACGGTCCCCGCTCAGGTGACCGATGCGATGGAAAAGCTACAGCAAGCCCTGCCGGAAACCTTATCTGGCAACGAAGTGGCAACGCGCACGTTGAACGCCACGGCATCCCCCGCCGTTAACTAGCGCGTTTGCTTCGAGATGAGATGGTAGCCCCGGGCAGAGTCGAACTGCCGACCTTCGGTTTAGGAAACCGCTGCTCTATCCATCTGAGCTACGGGGCCGTCGTAACTAAGGAACACCTTAGAGAGCTTCAAAGCAACTTGATGGGGCCAGCACTTCGCACCATCGCATATTATCGCATTTTCGCGTGGGTACTCTTTGAATGGATGAGCGCCCGATAATCCCATCGATCAATGTCATCAATGGGTATCGTGCCCGGTGATGATGGGGTCACGCTGCCCGCCCTGGTCCTTTACGTTTTTCATGTTCCATCCGGCGAAACTCAGGCTCTACAACCTTGTCATGGAAGTTGTTCCCACACTGTTCACAAAAACCATAATCAGAGCCAGGGATTGGTTCCCGTGTTTGCGGATCAATAACAACGCCCATCGAGACTCTTATCCGGTTCGGGCAAGGTTCTCCGGCTTTGTGGTGCTCGCAGAGATTGGGTTGCCCTTCCCAAAAGCCGGGGCAGGTACAAGGAGACATAACGGCACTGCTCCTTCACGCAGTCTAGCAATAGCTCAGGTTTGTTAACAACAACGCTCAATGCGTTGCCGCCCAGGTTTAACCTGCGCCCCAGGAATCTGCGTTCGACTATATAGAACGGGCTGGCGTCCAGTAATGCAGTAACGGCAATTACGAGGTGACGTGGGCCGGGGGGGGCACCACGACAACATCTGTGTCGACAACAAGTTACAGGAAAACCCTCAACCGGCAGCTAGCCTCCGATAGTATTTGGAGGCAATTCACAATCGTCACCGCGCTGCGGTCAATTCATCCAGAGCCAGATTGAGTTCCAGGACATTTACTAGCGGTTCCCCCAGCAGACCAAGCTGTCGCGGCTGGCTATGCTTTTGTACCAGATCGCGAAGTGCTGATTCGGAAAGTTGGCGCTCACGCGCGACGCGCGGGATCTGAAACTCCGCGGCAGCCGGAGAGATATCAGGATCCAAGCCTGAGGCAGATGTAGTAATTAGATCTACCGGAATCGGCTGCGCTGGATTTTCCTTCTGGAGATTCGCAGCGTCGGCTTGTATGCGGTCGATCAGTTTCTGATTGGTCGGCGCCAGATTCGTACCGCCAGAGTTGGCGGCATCGTATCCATTGCCAGCGGCGGACGGGCGCGAGTGAAAATACTTCGCCGAAGTGAACGGTTGCCCGATAATCCGCGAGCCGATGGCTTCCCCGTTGCGATAACGGATCTGTCCATTTGCCTTGTCCTTGAACAGAACCTGCGCCAGGACCGTGATGAGCAGCGGGTAGATCACTCCCAGCAAGATCGTAGTAGCGATCGTCATGAGAAATGCGGTGATGAGATGTTTTTTCATTGGGACCCTTAAGCTAACCTGACAGCAGTGATAAGCAGGTCGATGAGCTTGATGCCGACAAAGGGCGCAATCAACCCGCCCACTCCATAGATAAGAAGGTTGCGGCGCAATAACGCCTCGGCATTCATGGCTCGATACTTCACGCCCCGCAGTGCCAGCGGTATGAGCGCAATAATAATCAGGGCGTTGAAGATGACCGCGGAAAGCACCGCCGATTGCGGCGTCTTCAGATGCATGATGTTGAGTGCATTGAGCACCGGAAAGGTCGCCGCAAACATTGCCGGGATAATCGCGAAATACTTCGCGACGTCATTCGCAATTGAAAATGTTGTCAAAGCACCCCGCGTCATCAGCAACTGCTTTCCAATTTCCACAACCTCGATGAGCTTCGTCGGATTGGAATCGAGATCGACCATATTGCCCGCTTCTTTGGCGGCCTGCGTCCCGGTATTCATGGCGACGCCTACGTCCGCCTGCGCGAGTGCCGGAGCGTCGTTGGTGCCATCCCCCGTCATGGCAACGAGCTTTCCACCCGCCTGTTCGTTGCGAATGAGCTTCAGTTTGTCCTCTGGCGTCGCTTGCGCCAGAAAGTCATCAACCCCTGCTTCGCGTGCAATTGCGGCAGCGGTCAGCGGGTTGTCTCCCGTGATCATCACGGTGCGAATGCCCATGGCTCGCAACTGCGCGAAGCGATCGCGAATTCCACCCTTGACCACGTCTTTGAGATGAATCACCCCCATAGCCCGCCGGTTCTCTGAGACCACGAGTGGAGTGCCGCCAGAAGATGCGATGCGCTCGACTGCGGCGCGCACTTCTACCGGCATGGCGGAGTTATTCTGCTCGAGATAGTGAGCGATGGAATCGGCCGCTCCCTTTCGAACGTGGCGGCCATCCAGATTGACTCCGGACATTCTCGTCTGCGCCGTGAACGGAATAAATTCGGCCTCGTGGGCCGCGAAATCGCGCCCGCGCAGTTTGTATCTTTCCTTAGCCAGTACCACAATCGACCGCCCTTCGGGAGTCTCGTCGGCCAGAGAGGATAGCTGCGCCGCGTCCGCCATGTCGGCTTCACTCACGCCCGGAGCGGGCAGGAATTCGGTAGCCTGACGATTGCCGAAGGTAATCGTCCCTGTCTTATCGAGCAACAGAGTGTTCACGTCCCCTGCCGCTTCCACCGCACGCCCCGACATCGCGAGTACGTTGTGCTGCACCAATCGATCCATGCCGGCAATCCCGATCGCCGACAACAGCCCGCCAATGGTCGTAGGAATCAGGCACACCAGCAGCGACACCAGCACAAACACAGTCTGCGGGGAACCGGAATAGATCGCAAACGGTTGCAGCGTGACTACAGCCAGCAAGAAGATTATGGTCAGTCCGGCCAGCAGGATGTTCAACGCAATCTCGTTGGGCGTCTTCTGTCGTGCCGCTCCTTCCACCAGCGCAATCATGCGGTCGAGAAAAGTCTCGCCCGGATTCGACGTGATTTTCACTTTGATGAAATCGCTCAGCACGCGCGTACCGCCGGTGACCGCAGAACGATCGCCGCCGGCTTCGCGAATCACTGGTGCTGACTCGCCCGTAATCGCCGACTCGTCCACCGACGCGACGCCCTCAACGATCTCGCCATCCCCAGGGATCAGTTCTCCGGCTGTAACGGAAACCAGATCTCCTGCTCGCAGCTTCGCGCTCGGAATCTCTTCGATCTTGCCGTCGGAGACGATCCGTTTCGCAACCGTCTCCGAGCGTGCTTTTCGTAACGTTTCCGCTTGCGCCTTTCCGCGTCCTTCAGCCATCGCCTCTGCGAAGTTGGCAAACAGTACTGTGAACCACAACCACAAGGTGATCTGCAGGTTAAAACGAAAGGCCTCTTGCGGTCGAAGAATCAAGAGCACTGTCGTGATCACACTGCCGATCTCGACTACAAACATGACGGGATTTCCCATCATGTTCCGTGGGTTCAGCTTGAGCAGCGAACTCCAAGTGGCGCTGCGAACGAGTTTTACATCCCAAATCGATTTGCGATGGCTTGCCATAGATTTCTAGAAGGTCTTTCCCACTTGCATGAGCAGATGTTCGAGAATCGGTCCCAGGCTGAGGGCCGGGAAGAACGTAAGCGCACCCAGGATAAGGATCACGCTGATCAGCAGCAGCGCGAACAGGGGTGTGGTGACTGGGAATGTCCCCAGCGACGGCGGAACATATTTCTTCTGCGCCAGGTTGCCGGCAATGGCTAGCATCGGGATGATCATGAAGAAGCGGCCCACCAATGTGGTGATTCCTGTGGCGGTGTCATACCACAGCGTATTGACCGTCAGTCCTCCGAATGCCGACCCGTTGTTTCCGGCGGAGGATGTGAACGCATAGAGAATCTGGCTGAGGCCGTGCGGCCCGGGATTCGAAATTCCACTAGTTCCGAAGCCCTTGACCGTCGAGATTCCCGTTAGTGTGAGAATGACTAACGGAAATACGAGCGACACCAGCATCGCCATCTTGACGTCGTAAGCCTCGATCTTCTTCCCGAGATACTCAGGCGTCCGCCCCACCATGAGTCCGGCGATAAATACGGCGAGGACTACGTAGATCAAAATCCCGTACATGCCCGAGCCAACGCCGCCAAAGATGACCTCGCTCAGCATGATGTTGACGAGTGGGACCATGCCGCCCAGCGGCGTAAAGGAATCATGCCAGCCGTTGATGGCGCCGCAACTCGCGTCCGTGGTCACCGTCGCGAACAGTGCCGAATTCGCTATACCGAAGCGTACTTCTTTGCCCTCCATGTTTCCGCCTGGCTGCGAGGCTGATGCATGCTGCGCCACGGAGGAGGGATAGAGCGGGTTGCCATGCGCCTCCGCCCAATATGCTATCGTCACGCCCGCAAGAAACAGGATTGCCATCGCCGACCAGACGGCCCATCCATGAGCGGGAGATCCGGTCATCCGGCCCAATGTGTAGGTCAGGCCGGCCCCGATGGCAAAAATGCAAAACATCTCGAACAGATTCGTCAGGGGCGACGGGTTCTCGAATGGGTGCGAACTATTCGCATTGAAGAAGCCACCGCCATTCGTCCCCCATTCCTTGATGATCTCTTGCGAAGCCACCGGGCCTTGCGCGATCGTCTGCGTAGCAACCGTGTCCATCATGGGTTTACCAGTCGCATCCACAGCCGGTTTTCCGTCAGTGCCCACATGTTGCACCTGTTGCGGCTCGACCAGCTTCACGGTGTCATAAGGCTTCAAGTTCTGCACGACACCCTGCGAAACCAGGAACAGGGAGCCAATCACGCAAAATGGCAATAACACCCACAGGCAGCAACGCACGAAGTCGACCCAGAAATTCCCGATCGTATTCATTTGCCGGCGGGCGATTCCACGAAAAAACGCGATCGCCAGAACGATGCCGGTCGCCGCCGAGGCAAAGTTGTGAAACGCGAGGCCGGCCATTTGTGTGAAGTAGCTCATGGTCGTCTCGCCGGAGTAGGCTTGCCAGTTCGTATTGGTGGTGAACGATGCTGCGGTATTGAACGCCAAATGCTCAGGCGTCACCGCCCCGAGGTGCTGCGGATTGAACGGCATCATGCCCTGCACACGCTCTAGCAGATAGAGCACCAGCATCGAGACCGCGCTGAACACCAGCATGGTGGTCGCGTACTCAGTCCAGCGCATTTCATGCTTCTCGTCGACGCCCGTTACACGATAGAGCAAGCGTTCGATCGGCCGCAGCACAGGATCCAGAATGGTGCGCTCTCCCGCGAATACTCGAGTCATGAACACGCCGAGCGGCTTGGTAACCGCGAGAACTAACGCCAGGAAGACGAAGATTTGAAGCCAGCCGTTAATCGTCATCAGAACTTCTCCGGCCGCAACAGGGCGTAGAACAGGTATACGGTTACAACCGCGCTGATGATGAGCATGACGAGTGACTGTGTGTCCATGAGCCCCCCTTACTTCATGCGATCGCAAAAGCGAACATACGCAACTGAAGCCGCAAAAAATACAATCGTGACGGCGGTCCAAAGAACGTCTTGCATCGGTACTCTCCTCGACAAATTCGTAGTGCTCTTCCAAATCAAAGTGCCATTTGCTTGCCAGTGCCTACCGGTTGCTTCTGCCATTGCCCCGCAGTTTTCATTTCCAGAAGTTTCCCTCGCTCTGTGGAGCGATTGAACTTTGCAGAGTGAGCCGTTCCCACGATCGGACGCCAGCTCAAACCTTCCTTTAGTAGAGCTGCCACGACGCGCGAAAAGAACATCACCGCACCGATGCACAGGATGATCAGTGCAACTCTCATGACTTCCCTCGCGCCCCTGACTTTGAAGGATTTCCCAACACCATTGTTCACCTCCGCCCGTAAGAGCGGGATCAAGAGTTCATAAAGAATTCGTAAAGGAACTTCTTCGGAGGACGGGCTCTCGACCAAAGTCGAATGCGCCGCAGCTGCAGTTCAGCAGCCCCACTCTGCCTCGCCCGGCATCGCGTAGTATTTACGTCCTGGCTGGGGGACCGGCGTCGTCGCCAGTTCAAGGAGTGTCAAGCGTGCAGCGGCCACCATCAACTTGCGTTCATCTTGAGGAGTCCGCTCCCAAGAAGACGTTTCTCCCTTGATTCCATAACCGTTGCCGTCATGCGCCAGGGCTTCCCGATAGTGATAGATGAGTTTTGCCAGTTCTTCCGGAGTAACATCCTGAATCGTCGACATAGGTCCTGCCCTTTCTGTGGTTCCGGGAACTGCTGCCGCGCCAGATTGGATTTTCCTGAACTGCTGTTGCAGCTTTCTTTCGCGGCTTGATGAGCAGTCCTACTAGCACTAGCAGCATGTGTCCCTTAGGCGGGCGGTTGGATCACGTCCGCCCTTCCGCCTTAAAGATTTGATGCCAGCGGGCGTAAAGATTGAATAAAGGGTTCGTAGAATGTTCGTAAGACGACAGGCAGGTGGTCAGATGACGCGGAGTTGGTGACTACTCCCCAGGTTCGAAGCGGTATCCAACCCAAGGTTCGGTCACGATGTAACGCGGTGACGACGCATCCGGTTCCAGCTTCTTGCGCAACTGGCCCACGAAGACGCGAAGATATTCCACCTGCTCGGTGCTTTGACCGCCCCAGATCGCCCCCAGCAGAGTGCGATGATTCACAACCCTACCCGGACGCCTGGCAAGAAAGACCAGCAGGTCGAACTCTTTTGGGGTGAGACGCACTTCGTTTCGGCGTACGGTCACTTTATGCGCAGCTGTGTCGATGCGGAAATCTCCAACCTCGATTACTCCATCATTCGGCTCGCTCTCAGTCAGAACCCGGCGAAGATTAGCCCGCACCCGCGCCAGCAGCTCATTCATGCCAAACGGCTTGGTCACATAATCGTCGGCTCCTGCGTCGAGCGCCTCCACCTTCTGCTGCTCCTTGTCGCGCACTGAAAGCACGACGATGGGCACTTGCGACACAGCGCGCACCCTGCGGCAAAGCTCGATGCCATCGACTGAAGGCATCGACAGATCGGTGATGATCAGGTTGGGTGTCCAGTCCTTCATGATCTCCAATGCCATTTCCCCGGTATTGGCGATGCGAATGTCATACCCCTGCGCGGACAGACTGGTCCGCAGAACCCGTGTGATCTGGGACTCATCATCCACCACGAGAATGTGCGGGTGCTCAACCATCAGCGCGCCTCCTGGGTTACGATGTGCACGTCCACCGATGGCGAATCGCGCAGGAAGCGCTGAATGGCGGATAGGTATAGGTATCTCTGCCAGCCGGTGCGCGCGGAGCGACCGAAGATCACCTGCGTGATGTGATTCTCCTTCACCAGTTGAGCCAAGCCATCGGCAATGCTTCCGCCAGTGCCGCGTACCACCCGAGCTCCGAGATTCTCGGCAAAGCGAATATTTTCTGCCAGAGTCTTTTGATCCTCCGGACGCGTATCCCGCCCGACGTCGATATAGAACACGTAGAACTCTCCGCCCATAGCTTGCGCCATGCGCGAACCTCGGGCGATCAAATACTGGGCCGCGGGATTCGAGCTCACACAAACGCCAATGCGCTCGCGAACCGTGTGAGCCGGCCGTGTATCATCCTTCTCCAGAAATGCGTCCAGACTGCGGTCTACGACACCGGTGACCTGCCGCAGCGCCAACTCGCGCAGTGCGATCAGATTTCCTGGCCGGAAGAAGTGCGATAGCGCCCTTTGGGCTCGGTCCACGGGATAAATATCCCCGCGCTCCATACGCTTCTGTAGGGCTTGGGGCGTCAAGTCGGCGAGCACGATTTCATCCACCCGCTGCATCACCCAGTCGGGAACGGTTTCTCTCACCTGCACGCCCGTAATCTGCTGCACGGTAGGGCCGACGCTCTCGACGTGCTGCACGTTCATGGTTGAGAGCACATCGATCTTCGCCTCCAACAACTCCATCACGTCCTCATAACGTTTGCCATGTTTGCTGCCTTCAATATTCGTGTGCGCCAGTTCATCGACCACGACGACCGCAGGTTTACGCGCGAGGATCGCGTCAACGTCCATCTCTTCGAAAGTAGTGCCCTTGTACTCGAGTTTGCGAGGCGGGACGCGGTCGAGCTTGCCGGCGAGTTCCGCTGTGGCTTTGCGACCGTGGCTTTCCACCACCCCTACGATCACGTCTTCTCCGCGGCTGGCGCGGCGGATCGCTTCACTCAGCATGCTGTAGGTCTTCCCCACTCCGGGCGCGTAGCCAAGAAACAGCTTGAAGATTCCACGCGGCTTTTCCGGAGAAACCTCGTTCAGCCACTCCTCAGGAGTCTTCGTCATCGAGCTATTGTCTTTCGCAACATCGGAATTGTCACCCCCATCGTACAATGCGGATGTGAAAACCGGGATCCAAACTCAGATTGTGCGCTACGTATCCGTGTTCGCGGCAATTGCCGCGATCACAGCCATTGACTTCAGGCTGCACGTCAACCACACCACCGTAGCATTGATGTTTTTGGTCACGGTGTTGCTCACCTCAGCCTACTGGGGACTGCGCTATGCGGTGGTCATGGCCGTTGTGGCCACGGCTGCGTTCAATTTTTTCTTCCTGCCTCCGTACGGCACGTTCACGATTGCCGATCCGCAAAACTGGGTAGCCCTGTTCGCGTTCCTGGTAACCGCGCTCGTCGCAAGCAATCTCGCCGAGCGCGCACGCCGCGAAGCCGAGGGCGCAAAGCAACGCCGCCGCGAAGTGGAACGCCTCTTCGGTCTCAGCCAGCGCCTGCTGGCCTCGGACAACGTTCTGGAATTGCTGAACGCCCTGCCAAAGTACGTACAAGAAACTTTCTCGGTGAGCAGCGTGGTCGTCATGGCCGCCGACCATCCTACTGTCTACCGTTCCTCGCTCGACGCTCCCTTCGAAGAAAGCGTTCTGCGATCTACTCTCTTGCGTGGCGAACCGATCACCCAGCAAGGCGTCTCCTACGTTCCCCTACGCCTGGGAATGCGCACGGTTGGCGCACTGGGCGTCACCGGAGACGAACTGTCTCGCGAAACTCTCGACGCTCTTGGGAGTCTCGCCGGGCTGGCCATTGAGCGGGTCCGCGCGCTAGAAGCACTCAGCAAAAACCGCGCCGAGCAGGAACACGAACGCCTGCGCACGGCCTTGCTTGACTCTGTCACGCACGAGTTTCGCACTCCCCTTACATCCATCAAGGCCAGTGTAACGACGCTGTTGTCAGGGGCTACTCTCGACGACCAGGGCCGCCAAGACTTGCTCAGTGTAATCGACGAAGAGACCGACCGCCTCAATCGATTGGTGGGCGAGGCAGCTGAGATGGCGCAACTTGATTCCGGGATGTTCAAGCTCGATCTGCAGCCCCACTCGATCAGCGAAGCGCTCGAACTCGCCCGCACGGACGCCAAAGCTTCTCTTGAGAATCACCCGCTGGAAATCACATTGCCACCCAACCTGCCCAACGCACGCATGGACGTGCAGCGGATTCGTGAAGTCCTGATGCACCTGCTGGAAAATGCCGGAAAGTATTCAGACCCTGGAGTTCCAATCAAAGTTACCAGCGAGGTAAAGGGCGAATATCTGGTGACCAGCGTTGCTGACCGCGGTCCCGGCATTGATTCTTTCGAGCAGTCCCTGATCTTCGAGAAGTTCTATCGCGGACAGCACCAGCGTTACAGCGCGCCGGGTACGGGCATGGGCCTGGCCATCGCAAAAGTAATCGTAGAAGCTCACGGCGGAACCATCGGCGTCGTCAGCCAACTTGGCAGCGGCTCGGTCTTCTCCTTCACGTTACCCTTAGCGAAGGGAAAGTAACGCTGCCCTCCCGGCAGTTGTCTTAGTAGCCTGCCCTGAGCTTGCCGAAGGGGCGTCTCGCCGCCACAATCGCGAGTCGGATACTCACTACTTCTTGATGTAGTACGCTGCTTCCTCCGGCCGCACAACCCGTGGAATCCATAGCGGCCGCCGCAATCCACCCGGCCCCGGCGCCGGCCGCGCCAACGCCTTCCACCTTTGATAAACCGCGAACGACAGATTTGTATCCACAAAAATGTCACCGTAGCGATCGTCCGACCCGGCCTTCTCCACCCGCACCATCTGATGCCAGCAATGCATCCCGCTGACCGGATCCGGATGCACCGGAAACGTAATATCCTGATGTACCCCCGCATCGCTCCACCACACGCGCTTTGTATCCTTATCAACGCTCTCGTACGGCGAGACACTCTCCAGTTGCCGCATCTTCCACTGTCCCTTGGCCACTTCCTTCAGATCGACCCACGCGCTCGACATGCGCTCCACTTGTTCGTCCTTATTAATGCGCCAACGCCCGAGATGATGAGAACACGCCACCACACCTGGCGTCAGCCCCTCCGTAACCCATGCGTGCAGCACAAAGTATCCAATCTCCGTGTGAACCTTCATCAGGTCACCCGTTCGCACACCGCCAAGCCTTTTCGCGTCCACCGGGTTCACCCACAGCGGATTCTTGTGAGAAATCTCGTACAGGAACTTGGCATTGCCCGATCGCGTGTGAATTAGATTGGGTAGCCGAAATATCGGCAACAGCGTAAAAACATCCCCGCGCGAATCCTTCGGCCACTCGACCACGGGAGTGTATTTCGGATCGAAGTCCTCGCCCGGATGCCCCATCGAAGCCCCTTGCGCTGAACGGTGAATGTGGCTGCGATAGTATTCCGGCAGCTTAAACTCCGGCCATTTCCAGTCCGCCATCGTCTTCGAGAAAAGTTCCAGCTTGCGCGACGGTGTGTTGTAACCGGTCACTGCCTTGTCCTCTACCATGACTCCGACGGGTTTCCCGTCCTTGGTGACCACCCCATTCGCTTCAACCTTCGAACCTGCCAGATCCGCTGGTGCAACCGCCTTCTCATTCTGCTTATAAACATCCCGCGTAATTTCAAACGCCCCGTACTTCCGCATGTACTGCAGCGGAGTGAGCCCTTCTTTCTTTGCAGTCTCGGGCAGACCCGGCACAGAGTTCTCGAAAATCCAACCATAATATTCATCGACGGTCAGTTTCTGCCCAGGCCGATACGGCGATTCGAAGTATTGCCGGATCCCCATCGCTCCATCGGGATCAATCGCCCACGACAAGTTGATCCAGAACTCATCCTCTTCCCACACCTCGCCCGGATTGGCTTGGTACGTGTACTCAAACTTCTCGCCAGCGCGCTCGCGCAGCACTCGATTCACTGGCTGCCGAAATCCAATCCATTTCCCCGCATAGGACTCCTGGCTCATCAAGTCGTGCCGCTCGGAGCTGAGCCCCATGGGCAACACGTAGTCTGCAAACCACGCAGTCTCGCTCCAGGTCGGCGTCAAAGCGGCATGCAGCCCGACTTTCTCTTCATCGCGCAACATCTCTATCCATGAAAAGCCATCCGGATAGGTCCACACCGGGTTGAACACTCTTGTAAAGTACGCTTCAATCCGCCCGCGCCCTTCCTTCAGGAAATGCGGAAGCAGAAACGACATCTCGTGAGTACAGAGCGGCCACTCCTGCGGATAGAGCAATTCGTTCCAGCGTTTCTGCGGCGGAGGCACTTTGAATGTCTTCGGAACGAACTTGTTCCACGCATTCAGATTGTGTCCACCCTCCGTCCCCACCGAACCCGTCAAGACATGCAGCAGCATCAGCGCTCGCGCCGGCTGCCAACCGCCGAGATTCCCCGACGCACTGCCGCGCCACAAATGCGACGCGAACCGGCTTCCGGCCGTCGCAATCTCGCGTGCTGTTTTGATAATTACATCCGCCTTGACGCCGCTTTCTTGCTCGGCATACTCTGGCGTGAACTGCGCATAATGGTTCTTCAAGACCTCAATCAGCCTCTCAAAGCTTTGACCCTTGGCCCGGAAACCATCGACCTCCAGGTCTTCCCAGTTGGTCCAGTTCTTCACGAACTTGGCATCAAAGCGATTCTCATCCAGAATCACCTTCGCCATCGCCAACAACACGGCCGCCTCCGTTCCCGGATACGTCGGCATCCAGTAATCGGCCATGCTCGCTGTATTCGACAGCCGCGGATCCATTACCGCCAGCTTCGCCCCCGCCATCTTTCCGTCGATTATGCGTTGCGCGTGCGGGTTGAAATAATGCCCCGACTCCAGATGCGCTGACAGCAGCAGGATGAATCGAGCATTCGCGTGATCAGGAGAAGGACGGTCGGCGTAGTGCCACAGCAAATAACCAAGGCGCGCCGACGACGAGCAGACATTCGTATGCGAGTTGTGCCCATCGATTCCCCAAGCCTGCAGCGTCCGCTCCATGATGAAGTCGTGGCCCGGTCGCCCGACGTGATACATCACTTCCTCGCCGCGTTCTTCCTGGATCGCTTTGCGAATGCGCGCTCCGAAAGTTTCCAGCACTTCCTCCCATGAAGTGCGCGCCCACTTCCCTGCGCCACGCTCTCCGCTGCGCTTCATCGGATACAGCACCCGATTCGGATCGTGAATCTGATTGATCGTTGCCGGCCCCTTGGCGCACAATCGTCCGCGGCTCGCGGGATGCATGGGATTGCCCTCGAACTTCGCGACCTGCCCGCTTTCCTTGTCGACATATGCCAGTAGTCCGCACGCAGATTCGCAGTTGAAACAAATTGTCGGAACCAGCGAGTAATGCTTTTCGACCCGGCGCGGCCAGGCCTCGGGATCCAACTCCACCCAGTCCTCCCATTTCTCCACCGGAGGACAGTAAGCCAAATGGCTCCCGTCACGTTTGAACTCGTTACTCATTCAAATCTCCACATCCCATACAAAAGACATTGTGGGGACAGCCCTCCGGGTGTCCGCCGAGCGCAACTCGGCTCTTTGCTGTTTCCCTAACTGTTCGGCACGCTCTGCCCCGCCATGACGAAGCACCATTCAAAAATCAACAATCCCAAGAGCGCCAACATTCCGGCCGTCGCAGTGCTATAAAAACCAAAAGGTGCGAGCCACATAAGCAAGAGCGGCAAAATCCCTCCCAGCACAACGCTGCCGCCCCAGAACCGGTTCCTGAACGGACCGTGCGTAATCAAACGCGCCGCGTATGCCGCATTATCTGTGGCGTGCGGCATCATGAATTCGGCCGCGACAATCAGCAAATGCAGAATAAGACTGAATCCGAGTGCCTCTTTCGCAACCGCCAGACCCGGAACTGACCCTCCAAGACCCGAAGGCAAGAACGCGACCACTGCCGCTCCGCACATCAAAGCCTGCACAATCAAATGCACCGGCAACAGTGGGGTCTGCCAAAGATCGCGCCCCTCGCACTGACCGAAAAGAAAAGCGGTATATATCGCCGCGAGGAATCCAGTAAACACAGTAGGCCACAATAAGAAAGATGCAATCGTGGCAAACCCGAGCAGCGAAGCCGCCCAAAACAAACCGGTCAGCCCGCTATACCCGATGAGAATGAATGCACCCCGCGCCAGCCACGACTTGCTCTGAGGCGTAAAGATAACTCGCAAGAAACGTGCCTTGTGCTCCAGGTCCCAAACCAGCAGGACGGTGGTCAGCGCCGTGAACAATAGCGCAATGGTTGATAGCACCACGTCGCGCATTCGATCTGCGCCCAAACGCCCGAGCAACATCGCGATTGCCGGAATGGCCAGAGCGCCCGAGCCAATCGCCTTCGTCCAACAATAGGCAGGAACCTGCCAGCCCCAGGGACGTGCATGCGAAACGTCATACGCGGCCAGCGCATCTTTCTGCAGCAACGGGCTGTCCGGCGGATACAGCGCTCCTCCGCCGTGAATGTTCTCATTGCGCTGTGACCACATGTAAATCGATTCGTGGCGCGCAGCCGTCGGCACAATCGCGCTCTCGTCGCCATCGATGTAATAAAGCTTCGGCCGCGTTCCCTGCTCCGGCTTGCGCACCCGCACCGGTTCCCGCGCCAGCAATTGCGCAATCTCCCCATCGCATGCGTCCAGGTCGCCGGCAATAATCGCGTGCTCCGGGCACACCACCACACAGGATGGCTCCAGTCCCACCTCGGTGCGATGTGCGCAGAAATGGCACTTGGCGGCGGTGCCTTCATCGGGATCGATATAAATGGAGTCGTACGGGCAAGCCTGCATGCACGCTTTGCAACCGATGCAGCGCTCAGAGCTGAAATCGACGATGCCGTCTTTCCGCTGGTACATCGCGGTCACAGGGCAAATCGTTACGCACGGTGGATTCTCACAGTGATTGCAACGGGTCACCTGAAACACACGCCGGGTATTGGGAAATGTTCCCTTCTCCACATACTTTACCCAGGTGCGGTTCACCGTAAGTGGAACATGGTTTTCAGTTTTGCAGGCGACGGTGCAGGCATGGCAGCCAATGCACTTGCGATTGTCGATGATGAACCCGTATCTCATCGGAAGTTTTGCAGGCCGGAAGCCACATCCCGCGCGGCTTGGGTATTGTAGCTGACTGTCAACCACAGATTAGTGACAGCCTTGAGGCAGAGAAAACGAAAACCTTCGAAGCCTAAAAAGCGGCTGATCATTAGGAGGGTTACAAGCCGATTCTTCTGTACCCCTCTGTGAACTCTGTGGTTTAAGGTTTTCGATTTTACCAATATTGCCAGCCTCCGCTTCTCCCTGGGCTACAATGCAGGGTGCGTTTTAGAACCGCAGCCCGTGCGACGATCTTGAGCGAAAAGCAAAACATATTCAGTCGTAACGTCTCACCAAACACTCTATGACAGCTGATATCGCAGCCGGCACCACCGCAATCCTCGACGACAAGAAACTCTTTTATAACCGCTTCCTCCTGATCGTAGCTGGCCTCGGCGGATTGCTCTACGGCGTCGATGTAGGCATCATCGCCGGCGCTCTGCCCTATCTGGAAGCGACGTCGGGTCTCAATGCGGGCCAGCTCTCGATTGTCGTAGCCGCCGTGCTGCTCGGGAGCGTGATCTCCACCTTGTTTGCCGGATTGCTTGCCGACTGGATGGGCCGCAGATCTCTGATGGCGTTGAGCGGTGTCATGTTCGTCATCAGCATCCCGATGATCGCCCTGGCACACGGGTACGGCCCGCTGGTCTTTGGCCGTTTGCTGCAGGGTGTGAGCGCGGGCTTGATCGGCGTTGTCGTTCCTCTTTACTTAGCGGAGTGCTTGACCGCATCGAATCGCGGCAAAGGCACCGGTATCTTCCAGTGGTTGCTCACCGCAGGGATCGTGACCGCCGCACTCGTCGGGGCCTATTTCAGTTGGCGCGTCGACCAGGTCGCGCAACTCGGTGATGCAGCCAGGCTGTTCACTTACAAGGACACTGCGTGGCGCGGCATTTTCTGGGTCTCTCTGCCTCCCGGAATCCTGTTCGTCATTGGCAGTTTCATGGTCGCCGAATCGCCGCGATGGCTGCTGCGTCGGGGAAAGACACACGCGGCCTACACTGCGCTTCTCCGCTCTCGCACGACCTCACAGGCTGATCTCGAGCTCAAAGAAATGCAGGAAGTTTTGGCCGCTGAAAAAGGAACCGCATCCGGTACAGCAAAAGCTAGCGAGTCCCTGTTGAAACGCAAGTACGTTATCCCGTTTGTACTGGCCTGCATTATTCTTGCCTGCAATCAGGCAACCGGCATCAATTCCATCATTGCGTACAACACAAACATCCTCCTGCAGAGCGGGCTCTCGGACATCGCGGCTCACTGGGGATACGTTGTATTTACCATCATCAATTTTGCCGTCACCTTCGGTGGTGTCATGCTTGTGGATCGAAAGGGTCGCAAGTTCCTATTAGGAATCGGCACGGCCGGAATTATTGTTTCGCTGATCTGCACCGGGGTTCTCTTCCTTAGTACCGAACACCTGCGCGTAGATACCAAGGACTCTGTGCAGTCCATGGTCTCGCCGGATCAGAAGCTCGAACTGCTCTACAACGAACCGACCGCCAGCAAACTGTTGGCCGCAACGGGCGCCAACCAAACGAACAATCGCCCAACTTCAATGGTCGTGATTTACTCCTACGGAGACTTCCGCGCCGCTAGTCAGGTCGTTCGATCCGATGACCCGGCCGCGAAGCCAATCGAAGTCACGCGAGACAGTTGCGTACCAGCCAACAAAGTGGTGGCCTTCTTCTCCAATCCTCTCGGCGACCTGGACGCTTCGCGCACGGCGCCCCTCAGAATTGAGAACGCCCTTATCACCCCGGTCCCCACAGCGCGCAATGGCTGGCTCGTAGCCATTACCCTTTTCATCTTCATGGCATTCTTCGCCATAGGCCCGGGAGTATGCGTCTGGCTTGCACTTTCCGAGTTGATGCCTACGCGCATCCGCTCCAACGGAATGAGCATCGCGCTCTTACTCAACCAGGCCGTGTCCACAGCTATCGCGGCGGTCTTCCTGCCCACAGTCGGCAAGTACGGGTACTCGACCATGTTCTTCGGTTTCGCCGCCTGCACTGTGATCTATTTCGTCACAGCCATCTGGTTTCTGCCGGAAACAAAAGGAAAAACTCTGGAGGAGATCGAAGCCCATTTCGAAGGCGCAACCGCAAAGTAGCGCCGCCCTCCTGCGGGCGTCTCGCCTGCAGTGCGTTGGCGAGTGCAGGAAGAGCCCTGGCATACTGTGGGCCTCACCCTTGTGCGGTTGCCCAGGGCACACGGAATGATTTACTCTCAGCCCTGCCAATGACTCCTACGAAAACAAAGAAGAGTACGACCAACCAGAAGTATTCCCACGCCATGCGGAGGGAAATCTACGAGCAGCCCACGGCTATCGCCAAGACCGTCGCTAAGCATTTGAAGAACGACATCATCTTCCCTGGCGAACTGGACGCCATTGAAAGCGCGCTACTCACCTTTGAGAAGCTGATCATCGCCGCCAGCGGATCGAGTCGCCACGCGGGTCTCGGGGGCGAGATCATGATCGAAGATCTCTCCGGCGTAGCGGTCGACGTCGAATATGCCAGTGAATACTGCTACCGCTCAACGCACGCGGCCGTCGATCCCATAGTGATGGTGATTACGCAGTCGGGCGAAACGGCAGACACGATCGCGGCCCAACGCGAAGCCCTAACGCGAGGCGTGAAGACCATCGCGATCTCGAACGTTGCCGACACGACCATCGTCCGCGAAGCCGGAGCGGCTCTGATCTCGGGAGCGGGCCCGGAACTCTCGATTCCCGCGACCAAGAGTTTCACCACGCAACTGACTATCCTCTACCTGATGGCGCTGTTCCTCGCCCGCAAACGCGGCCGCATGACCTCAGAAGTAACGCGCTCTTATCTACAGCGACTGATGCGATTGCCTGAGGCGATTGAGAAAAATCTCGCCACATGGGACTCGCTCGCCGGGGACTTCGGCAATGTGCACTTCAAGGCTGAAAAATTCCTCTATCTCGGACGCGGCGTTCATTACGCCATCGCTCGCGAAGGCGCGCTCAAGCTCAAAGAGATCTCCTATGCGCATGCCGAAGGATATCCCGCAGGAGAACTCAAGCACGGCCCGAACGCTCTGGTAGACGAGAAACTCCCGGTAGTGGTGCTGGCGACATGCGATCATCGCGATCCGGATTCTGTCCTGCGTTACCGGCGAACGCTTGAGGTGATGAAGGAGGTGCGATCGCGTCGCGGACCATTAGTGACGGTCGCGACCGAAGGCGACAAGGAAGTCGCAGACATCGCGGAGCAGGTCTTCTACGTTCCCGCAGCGCCCGAACTTCTGCTGCCGATTGTCGAAGTCATCCCGCTGCAGCTATTCGCCTATCACATCGCGGTCAACAAGGGATATGACGTAGACCATCCGCGAAACCTGGTGAAAGCAGTGGTGACGGAGTAGTCACGCTGCAATTCAATTCCGAGGGAGTAAAAAGACGCTACTCAGGGGGTTGTTGGGCTGATCGGATCGTCGCTGTGGCAAAGACCGAAGCACGCGATCACTCCGACCGCGACCGCGCCTCCACCGATCACCCATGGTGAGTTCATGATCGCGCCTGCGCCGGGAGTTGCAGCGGCGCTGTGCGGATACGCTGCGCCACAATTCTCTTCGCGCGATTTCTGTTGTCCTTCACTTACTGTTACGCTCGAATTCGCGCCCTGTTTGGCCTGCTTCGGATTGCTCGACCGGGAATTGATGTTCACGTCTTTCTTCAGAGCCGATACAGTTACCTTCCCGTCGCGATCGACTACGTCGTAGTGAGTCCACTCGGCATTGTTCGCGGGTGTGACGATCACGCAACCGACGCGCACCTTCAATCCACGAGAAGTGTTGACCGAGAGGCTGCCATGATCGAGCACTAACGTGTCGCCTTCAAACTGGATCATGGTTTCCGGATTGATGTCGGCGGTCGATCCGTTCGCTTCAATGCGGGCAGCGGCATTCTTCTGGGTTTCGATGAGATCCTCGAAGAACACAGCAGTGGAGGCGGGCGCTGCGTTTCGATTCACCATCACGCCTGCGCCGTTGCTACGCAAGATGGCGGTTGCAGTGTCCTGGGCAAGCAGGGACACCGGCAGGATTGCCATCAAGGGAAGGCAAACGAGTTTTCGCCATTCGAACAACACGAGCCTCCGCAGCCGACCCAAACCAATCGCTGCGATAAGACTAGCGTGCGTCTTCCTGGACCGCTATTAGCATGCTTGATGCCTCTACGGAGGCCGAGAACGCGCTATGCGCGGGCGAAGTCGATGTATCCCGTCTGCGCGTCCGCGCGAATGAGTTTCACGCGAAGCCTGTCTCCCACGTCGAGTCCTTGCTGGCCTTGGGCGAGCATGCCCTCAACGAGGGGCTGGGCAACGCGAACGAAGGTTCCATGATCGGTCACGCCAGTGACAATGGAGTCGAAGGTTTCGCCGATGTGGTTTTGCATGGCGACAGCGGCCAGACGCTTCGACATTTGGCGTTCGACCTTCTTTGCAGCGTCCTCCTTCTGAGTGCAGTTGGTGGCGATGGTGGTCAGTTCAGCGTCAGAGTAAGGATTGTTCTGGCCGGCGAGCAGCGCCTTGACAATGCGCTGAGTGACGACATCGGCGAAGCGACGGTTGGGCGCGGTGGAGTGGGTGTAGTCCTGGACTGCAAGTCCGAAGTGTCCAGGAGCGGATTCACCGGCACGTTCCAACACGTACTCTCCCGGACCGATCAGCTTGATGACGGCCAATGACAGATCCGCAAAGTGATCGGGATCGGCTGCCTTTCGTCGGATCAGGAAGTCATTCAGCGCTTTAGAATCGGGTTGCGCCGGAAGCTTTTCACTCTTGGTTGCGGCTAACTGCACGATGCGATCCCAGCGCTCGGGTGTGCGCACGATGCGGCGCAGCGAAGACACTTTCTCCAGAAGTCTCGCCACAACGCCGTTGGCCGCGACCATGAAGTCCTCGATCAACTCGGTAGCGTGATTTTTCTGCTGCTTCACGACTCCCACAACCTTGTCATTGAGGATAAGCGGGTGGACTTCGTCCGTCTGCAGGCTGAGTGCGCCGTTCTGGAAGCGTTGCGCCTTCAGCTTCTGGGCAACCTCGTCCTGCAGTTTCAATTGCGCTTGCAAGTCCGCAGCGGCCGCGACCTTCGGCGGCGCGGGCGACTTCCCTTCCAACCACGCTCCGACGGAGTTGTATTGCAGTTGAGCCTTGTTGCGGACCAGCGCGCGATAGACGCTCGACGACTTGACAGCCCCGCTGGAATCGACCACGAACTCAGTTACGACGCTGAGGCAATCCTGGTTTTCGAGCAGCGACGATTTGCCGGTGGAAAGTTCTTCGGGAAGCATGGGGAAATTGCGAACTCCGGCATAAACCGTGGTGGTTTCCTTTGCGGCGTGCTGATCGATAGGGGACGACTTGGGAACAAATGCGTCCACGTCGGAAATGCCGATCATGATCTTCACATCCCCGTTCGAGACCCGGTCGGCAACTTCGATCTGATCGAGATCGCGTGACGTGTCGTTGTCGATGGACGACCAGAGCAGATTGCGGAGATCGCGAATGTCTCCGTTGGCAGCGATCTGGGGCGGATGCGCTTTCAACTCGGCCAGTTGTTGCGGAACCTGCGGAGGAAAATCAGGCTCGAAGCCGTAACGCATCATGATTTCTTTTGCTGTGGCTTGCAGATCGAGATGAGAAGGATTGGCGTCTGGCATGAACTCCCTGTGCGGATGTGAGATGAACTCAGGCTACCATGGGGAAGCGAGTCCGAGCGAAACCAAAACAGCGTGAGACTTGCCTCGGAACACCGCTCTATTGGCAACGAACTGCCTGGGTCGTACTCGCGATTAGTTTTTGTGAAGGCGCTGAAGGTCGTCGTTAGTGTAGACCCGAGGGGCGCGGGGCTTATGAGTTTTCCAGAAAGCGGCGGTGTCCCCCAAGGGCGCTCCATAGCCGCGCATGCGCAGGGATTGCAGGTTGGTCATCCCCGTCACTCCCACGTCCGTGATGCTGGCGGGGAGTTCTCGCGGCGGCTCGGCGGCTGAAATCTCCACCACGCTCGCCATAGGATAACCGTAGTAGATCGGAAACAGATCAGCCTGGTGTCGAAGTTCTGGATTTGCGACGTAAGCTTCATTTTCCACAACCGGCCCGACCTGCGGAAGACTTGGAATCCCGGGGAGTGGGGCGCCCAACGAGAGTGACGGCGTAGCGATGGGCTGGGCGAGAAGCGGCGAACCCGAGATCATCAAGTACTGCGGACCCACGGAAAAGTTCGTTTCCTGCGCGGCGCTGACTGCAGCGAGAGCGAGGAGCATGCAGGACAAAGTAGCGAGACGCATAACGACCTCCGGGAACTGATCGCAAATCACGTTCATTATGAACCGAAGGCGCCAAAATTGCCAGAGCATTTGGGCTCACATCCCGCTTCTGGCAAGGGTTTTGCCGCGATGTCGATTTTGATGATGAACGGGAAATCCGAATTGGACGCTCCTCCGAATTCCTGACAGACTCCGCTGTTTCGATCGTTGGCAGTCCTGCCGGAGACAAGCGGATAGCCTGTTTGCCGCCGGTTACATCGTCCCGCGCAATGAAATGATCCAGGAGACGCTGAACTGGCTCGACCGGTATTTGGGAGCAGCCCAGCAGCCGTAGCGAACCGGCCAGAAGTTCATCCTGCTGAGTGAATCGCGGCGGCATTCTGCCGTTCGCGCCGGTTGGCACGGATGACATAAAGCATATAGAGAACGATGGCGAGATTTCCGACCAGCAGCACGGCGCGCAGCATGCTCAACCCGCGCATGAGTTCGCGGATTTCCAAAGGCAGCAAGAGGGTTCCGGAAACCAGGGCCACCCACTCAGCCCAGGTTCGGGTGTGCCAGAGCCCGTAGGCTTCGGTAAAGCGAAGAGCAGAATAGGCGAAGGCGATGCGGGCCGCCGCCCAGAGACGCGCGTCGGTGACACTGTCGGCGAAGTCTAGGAACAATTGTGCGGACTTGCGGTCAGTACTGATGTGGAAAAGAGCCAGCAGACTTTCCGCGTAGAGCCAGACATCTTTGTGCACCAGTGCCAGTGCACAAAATCCCATTAAAACGACGAATACTCCCTTGAAGAATTCGAACATGGCCACGGCCTGAAGGACTCGGCGTTGGCTGCGATGAGGATCTGGCTTGGTGGCGGCTTGGCGCATGCTACTGACAGTGACTCAAGGCAGAGTATCACGGTGAGGAAATTGCATGCAGTACTTCCCTGCCCGATGGGTTTGCCGAGACTCATCCTTACCTCCGTAACTAGAGGGCGCGACGGAAGGATGTCACGATGACGCAGGAGACTGATTTATGAGAAGAGTCGTCGTGTGTCTGAGTCTTGCGCTGGTTTCGGCGTGCGGTTTGTGGGGGGAAACTGCTTCGGCACCGCAGACGGCAAGGCAGGCGCTGCTGGAAATGTTCTTCAGCAAAACGCCGGGGACCTTGGTGAAACACTTGCCCGCGGTCACGCTGGCGGCTCTGGAAAAATCGGGAGCACTGACCTCGTTACAGATGTACTCGAGTATGGCGACACAACTCCAAACTCAAGGGAGGACGGTGCAGACATTTGAGACCGGGTCGGTGCTGCTCTCGGGACAGGATTCGAAGACCGGAGATAAGTTCGAGATAACTGTGGAGGATGACGCGCTGCGGGCCGACCAGGACGATATTGAGTTGTCGTTTCAGGTTTACAAGAACGGGCAGGTCGAACGCACGCCGTTCATGCCTCAGATGACTTTCTCGATGAAGCAAGAAGAGAAAGTCTGGAAACTGAATGAGATTTCGGTGACGATTCATCTGCCTTTGGCCGATCCCGATTTTTTGAAAGCGATTACCGAGAAAATGACGCCGCATGCCGGACCAACTGCGTATGCCGCTCGCCCGGAGATGGCGGCACAGCCGGCTGGCAGCGATGCGCAGGTAATTGCGGCAATGCGTTCCATTCTGACTGCTGAGGTCACATATGCCGCTACTTATCCGAATGTTGGTTATACCTGCACGCTTTCCAATCTTGATGGATTTGGCGGCGGAGAGCCCAACGAACACCAGGCAATGCTGATCAATAGCGGACTGGCGAGTGGGAAGCGGTACGCGTATGTGTTTTCCCTCGCCGGTTGCGGCGGCACGCCGTCGAGCAGCTTTCAGCTTAGCGCCGCACCCAGTGGCAACAGCTTCGGACGGAAGGCATTTTGTGCCGACCAGACCGCGGTGATTCGTTCATCGGCGGATGGGAGTGCGGCAACCTGTTTGGCGAGCGAGGCGGCGGCGCAATAAGAACCTGCGCCCATCCGCGTGGTCTCATCTCAAAAATTGCTGGAGGCGCCTCCGCCTCCGGAGCGTCCACCACCGAAGCGGAAGTCCGAATTGCTTGCTTGCGGGCTTGGCGTTAGGGAATCGGGCGATAGCAGGCCGAGTGCGGTCGACCCGACGTTCATCCACTGTTTGTCCTTTCCCGATAGACGTTGGGCGGTAAAGCCGTGGCGAATTCCGCCCGCGGCGCGGGCAAGCCAGCGTCGGATGAAAACGGCAACGCCAGTTAACAATATCCCCAAAAGCATGGGGTCCCAGGTGTGCCTTTGCCATCCGAGGTAAGGCTTATTGCAGGCGAGAGTCAGGATGCCGGCGACCGCGCCCGCCGCGATGACGAAGCGGTCCCTTTGGCGAATGCCGTGCGCGAGGATGATGGGCGGCAGGCACCAGATCAGCACCCACGTCGTCCAGTAGAAGGGCCTCGGGAATTCAGAGGCCGTTCGAGCAATGCCCCACCACTGCTGCTCGAGAAGATGCAACGACGAAAGCTGGAGATTCATCGCCAGGTACATGCCGAGCCACAGTAACGCTTCGACGAGCGAATAGCTTTCATCGAGATAGTCGAAGCGATGGCGGGAACGCACGGCGGAAGCACTTGCTAGCCCGGCTGCAAACAACAGCGCAACGATCACGTGCTGCGCTGAGTGCGATGAGGTCCAGTAGCCGGGCAGAAATACGACGAAGATCATCGAGGCTAGAAATGCATAGGACAGCCCGAAGCGGCGCCATATCCACAGCGAGAAGACGGCGCCGGTTGCTGGGACCAGGGATTGGGCTGCGTCTGGCTTGGCCGAAAAGAGGCCGCCGCTGAAAAGAGCGAACTGTATTCCCGCGCATAGAAAAGCAACTGAGCAAACGGCAAGCGCTTCTTCAATTCCGTAGCGATAAAGCCGAGCTTGGGAAACTGCGGCTTCGGCCGCCGCGTAGCAGACGGCACCAAAAAACAGTAAGACGACGCCGATGGTTCGCTCCGAGGGATGCGAGAGAAAAACCACGAAGAAGAGCGCGGTAGCGGCGCCCACAATGATCAGGGTGAAGAAAAACAGGACTACCCGCAAGTAAATGTTAGTGGTGCGGAGTTCGGAAACCGTTTCCTGCCTTAGAAGTTGGTACTGCTCCTTCGTGAGGAAGCCTTCGCTAGCCCAGTCCGCCAGGAGTTTGCGGGCGCGAAGAGTCTCTTCAGTGGATGCACTGTAGATTCTCACGCGGACCTCGCGAAGCGACGCCCGATCAGGACCAACGACACTAGCATAGCGACTCCGGTAATGACGAAATAGCCGAAGATAGCGGTGTCGTCTTTGACTTCAAAGAGGACCCTCCAGCTCACGCCTACGTAACCGTAGACAGCGGCATAGGCGACGAAGGCAAACTGCCGGCGCACCAGGCCCCAGGCGAGAGATGCGCCACATGCGATCAGCAGAGCGAGGAGCCAAACACCGTAGCCCTCGCGATTGAACACGCCGGAGAGTAGCGTCCAAAACAGAACGTTGGCGACGATGTTCAGATATGTGGCGAAGAAATGCGGTTTCAGGCCGCGGCGCTGGAGAAGCGTCCCGCCGATGCCGACCAGCAGGCAGTAGAGAAGGGCATATTGTCGATACGCCGCATCCTGATGGGGCGACCAGCGCGAGATAGCGATCCCGAACCATCCGGCGAGTGCGGACAAGCCCAGCGAGAGCACGAAGCGATTGTCGAAACGATAGGCAAAGAAGAAGAAGAGGGCGGCGGTCGCCAGGAGATAGAAATCCAATTGTCCGGAGAGCACGTGGAAACGTTTCTCCAGGTACCCGAGTTCCAATGACCAGACGAGGCTTCCGAGGTAAACGACATAATCGAAGATCGGGGCGGGGACGGGCGTTTCGGCGGGCGACCAAGCGGGGGCGCGGGAAAAACAGTACCAGAAACAAGAAGCGAGGAGTATGGAGAGTATGGTCAATATAAGGACGTCACCGAGTTGTTGCGACCAGGTGCTGACAGTCCAGCCGAGTCCGGCAACGAACGCAAGCACCCCGGCGTAGAGGAGAATGTTCAGCTCAAGGAAAAGGGAGAACGGTTCTCCACGGGAGAGGCCTGCCAGAAGAGCGTGCTGCTCCGGCGATATTTTGCTCTGCTCCTTCCACCGTTCGAGTCGGGCGAGGATGGTCATGCAGCCTTCGTTCTCCGGAATGGCTCGGCAATCTCGCTCGCGGCAGCGGTCTGCACAGTGCCAGCGCTACTTCCTCTGGCGGATGGCGGCGCGGAGTTCCTCAACTATTTCCTGCGAGGCTTTGATCGCCGCGGCGTGCTGGTCCACGTTGAAGGAGATAGCACCGACACGGGCATGGCCGCCTCCGCCGTAGCGCTCGCAAATGCGAGCCAGATTCACTTCGGGCTCCTGCGGAGCCCAAGGGTTTGATCCCACCGAAACCTTCACGCGAAAGCTACTTTTGCTAAGCCCGACACTGTAAACCGACTCGGGATGCAGATAATACGGGATGAATTTGTTGTAACCCTCGAGATCGTGATCAGTGACGTCGAAGAAGATCGTGCCGTCTTTGCACTCGGTGCGCTGCTCAAGAATTCCGATGGAGAGTTCGTGGCGCTTGAGCAGAGGCGGAAGCAGTGGCGCGACGAAGGGCTCTTTGAGGATATCCGCGAGAGACTTTGTTGCCAGCAGTGGAATTAAGTTGGGAACGAAGCCGTGATCGGGGGCCGACTCGATGACCATGGTTAGCTTCATAGCGGGAGCTTCCATCTCGACCGCGGTCTTTGCGTCGGGATAGAGGGCGCCGTCGATGATGTCGGTCCAGTGCACCAGGTCCGCGACAGAAGACGGATCAAAACCGAAGCGCTGCTGCGCAATCATGGCGATGAAGCTGGTGCAGGATTTGAAATCGGGATCGTAGAACTTGCGGTTGCTCTGGTCCTGCTCAAAGTGCTCGGCGTCGGCGGGCGAGAGGAAGGCGCTCTCGTGATGATCAAACCACCAGGTGATCTTGGGCGAACTGGAGTACTTGAAATCGACGATAGCGTTCTCGTCGCCGTCAAACTCCTTCTCGTCGAAAAGCGCGCCCGCACGATGGACCAGGCCGGTGAAGATGAATTCGGCGTCCTCGCGAATGCGCTCGCGATAAAAACGAGAGAACAACGCGGCGGAGGAAGCTCCGTCAAAGCATTTGTCGTGATAGAAGACCCGTACTCGCAAATGAATTCCCCGATCGCCCAGCAGATTTCCCGCCGGCGAAACACCGCGCGCATGGCGCGGGATTGCGATGCGGGTAAAAGCTAATAGGATTGACAGCTTACAGGAAGAAAGTCAAGCGCGGGGGCAGATTGAGTAACAGATCGGTGTCATCGAAGGAAGCGAGTAACCGGGTGCCCGAGATCCCTGCGCCTGCGCTCGAGGCAAGCTCTTCCCTTCGCCTGAAAAACGACCCCGGTCAGGATGACTTCATCGAACGGACGAAAATACTACATCGCGTTGGCTTGCTTCTCCGCCATATCGCCAATCATGGGAAGTTTAAACATCTGCCCCTGATTCGCCTTGAGCAACAGGATGACCCAGATGATTAGACCCGCGAGTAAAATTAGTGGCCATATGAGAATGCTGAGCCAGCCAAGCAGGGGAATGTGCGCGAAGATGCTGAGCGCAATCCATAGTGCTGTCCACGCTACCGCGAAGAAGATGGATTGAAAAGCATGGAAGCGGATGAATTTATTTCGGTTGTACGGTTCCATCACCAGAAAAATGATGGCCGGAATGATGGTAACGTAGGCGAGCATGCCCGCGATGTTGTCGGCCATTCCGCCAGCCGAAGCGACCGGCGTGGCCGGAACGGTTGCCGCTCTGCCCGCGCACGCTGCACAAGTGGAGGTACCGTCTGCGATCTGAGTGCCGCACATACTGCAAAAGGCCATGGAGGTGTCTCCTTGTTTGCTTGGAGAGGATGCGGTCCACAGAATACGACTGGCCGCCGCCAAGCGACGCTGCGGCAAGGTACCAAAAAGTTTCCCGAAAATCAACGAACAATTTTCCGCGGGCGGCCTGAAAAGCCTAGGGAATCATGGCATAGTGGACGGCAAACTCACCGAGGACCGGCAGCCTGAACATGAATCCCTGAAAAGCCTTCACGACCAGAACCAGCCAGATCACGGCGGCGGCAAGCGCGACCACGATGGAGACCAGCACCATTAACAACGGTCCAAGCACCGGAATGATGAATAGCACGACGCTGGCCAGTTTAAGGGCGACCCCGGCTAGGATCGAAGCGCCGCACAAAAACAAACATTGCAGAGAATGAAACCGTACAAAGCGGTTCTTGTTGTACGGATCCAGCACCAGGAAAATAATTGCGGGAATGAAGGTGAAGTAGGCCAGCGTTCCTGCAATGTTTTCAGTCAGGGAACCAACCTTGCCGCGGGCCGGCTGCTCGACCTCCATGGAGCGCCCGCATCCTGGACAGAATCCCGCCGTCTCCGGCATTTGAGCAGCGCAATGCGGGCAAGCAACCAAGGGAGCGCTAGGCGCGGCTTCGTTTGGAATATCGGTCGAATCCATTGTCGGGACCATATCAAAACCCGCCGCGTGCGGCAAATGGCGGAATCAATCTAGCGGATTGACGAGAGGGAGCGAGGATAGTATGGTTCGTGCCAATTTAGACCTGCAGCAGCCGACACTCTGGGAGGATACATAGGCGGGTGGCCCGTCCTTCCTCCTCTGTTTTTTCTTTCCCGTTCCGGAACGGTGGGTGCCCCGCTCTTGCGATCTTTGCAAGGGCGGGTACGATGCTGCTTGTAGCATGGGCTTGTCATGCCCAGCAGCCTGCATCGTACCTACGGCGCTCATCACCTGCACTTTATCACTGCTTCGTGTTATCGGCGATTGCCTTTGCTGAACTCCGCGCGGGCGCGGGACCGGTTTCTTTCAATTCTTGAACAGACGCGCGTTCGCTACCGCTTTGTTGTGGTCGGATATGTTGTCATGCCGGAACATGTTCATCTGTTGGTGAGTGAGCCTGAAATTGGGAATCCGTCGACCGTAATGCAAGTGTTGAAGCAGCGCACGGCTCAGGCGCTGTTGCCGAAGAAAAGGCGGAGAGATGCCCGGCAGCGCCACCTGTTCGGCGAGGAACGGTTGCGCAGGTCGTTCTGGCAGGCTCGCTTCTACGACTTCAACGTATGGACGACCAAGAAGCGCGTGGAGAAGTTAAGGTACATACATCGGAATCCAGTGAAGCGGGGGCTCGTGCCGTCACCCGAGCAATGGCGGTGGAGCAGCTATCGATCTTATCGGTTGGACGAAGTCGGGGCGGTGCACGTAAACGTTGGATGGACCGAGATTTCGTTTCGGGATCAAGTGGCGTAGCTTCGCCCTGTAAACGGTCTGTTTCCCCGCCCCTTCGCACGGAACGAACGGGGCACCCGCTGTCCGGTGGTACACGCGAAGGTCAAGGCCGGGCCACCCCGCCCTACCCAAATCTCCCCGAGAAATACCCCCTTAACCCCTTCAGGCTCAATATTTTGCCCCTAAGTGACTGAGCCCCATGGATTTTTGTGCCGTTCTCCCCTAAACCCATGATTCCAATAGATCGAGGGGGAAGGGGGGTACCCTATGTAACCAAGTAGTAACCCCCACCCCAAATTAGGAATCGGATCAGTTGACTGGCGTCAACATAAACGCATGGTTGTGTCCGTTCTTCGTCCCGTACCCGGTGATCTGACCAATGTTGTTGATCGAGTTCGCGTTGATCAACACCCAACCCGAACCCGCAGGAATCAGCGAGTTTAGATCTTCCATCCCTCCGCTCGAAGTCCATCTCATCGCATGCGCGGCATTGTTGAACAGATTTCCGTATCCAACCACCACGCTCGAATCGTTGACCGCATACGCGATGCTGTAATTTCCTCCAGGAATCACGCCCAGATCCTGAATCTTCTGCGACGTATTCCACAGCACCGCATGCCAATGCCCTTGTGTGTTGCTTCCATCCGATTGCCCCACGATTACTCCAGTGTTGTTGATGGAGTTCGCGATGCTCGTCACGCCGCCCGAAAGCGTACCCAGATCTTTCATCCAGGAACCATTCCACAAAAACCCGTGCGACTTGAAAGGCGGACCGTAGTTAAACACCGATTCACCCACAATCTGCCCGCTGTCGTTGATGTCGAGTCCGGCCGTAAAAATTGCCTTCGGAAGCGCTCCCAGATTCTTGATGTTCTTGTTCGTCCAGCTCGTGGCATTCACGAGCCCGCTGCTCAGGAACGAATCGCCTGCGATCACTCCTGAGGAATTGATTTCGAACGCAGCACTGGAAGAGCCTCCCGAAAGCGTACCCAAACTCGTGATCGCGCCCGTCGATGACCACTGCACCGCGACGAAGTTGGTCGCAGGCTTACCCTTCACGTTGGAATAGCCCACGATCGTCCCGGCATCATTGAGCCCGATTGCGCCGCTCACCGTCGCTCCGGAAAGCGTACCGAGATCTTTGATGCCGCCGCTCTTCGTCCACGAGAACGCATGCTGCCCCGCAACCACGCCAGTGCACGGATAGCCTTCCGAGGTCTGCGTATCCGAGCAACCCACGACCTCTCCGAGATTGTTAATCCAAAAGCCGCTGCTCTCGTTATCACCCTTGAGCACGCCGATATCGATGATGGTATACGTTTGCGCCGTCGCGACAACAGCCGTTGTCAAGACGAGCGTCGCCCACACTCCAGCGATCATGCTTTTCATAGAAGCCCCCAAACTGATTGATGTGGCGTCAGTATGCCACCAAGCAAAGGGTTGTAAACACTCATTAGTGCAATTTTCAGCTAGAGGACCCTCGCGCTCTGACCAATGAGCTCTGCTCGCTCAACTCAAGTCGCTTGAAATGCGTTGAAATCAGAGAAGAGTTGATGTAGGGTGTGAAGTCCACGCAGGCCCTGCGCTTGCCAAAAGAGACGAGCGGATTCCTTCCTTCCTTCCTTCCGATCATCTCGAGTGGGCGTCGTCTATCTCGAATACAGGTGTCTCTGCCATGCGAGCGATCCCAGCGTCGTATGTTTCAGGTTCTTGTCGCGCCCTTCGTTTCACGGTTCTCCTAACCATCATTACGGCTCTTATGCTTGTCACATCCATGCGAGCGCAGAATGTCGCATCGAGCACGGCAACAAGTGTCCGCTCACTAATCACCCAAACCATCGACGAAACAAGGCTCACACAGTTGCGAGGAAACACACATCCGCTGGCGCGTCCGGAATTCGATCTCGGTACGGCCGAAGCAAGCCTGCCCATGCAGCGCATGCTTTTAGTGCTGAAGCGTAGTCTCGACCAGGAACATCAGCTGCGTAAGTTAATCGACGACCAGCAGGACAAAGCCTCCCCGAACTATCACAAGTGGGTCACGCCGCAGCAATACGGCGAGCAGTTCGGCCCCTCCGAGAGCGACCTGCAGACGATCACCTCGTGGCTGCAATCTCACGGATTCCAGGTCGGCACCACCAAGGGCCGAACAGTATTGGAATTCTCTGGCACCGCGGGACAAGTCCAGGAAACCTTCCACACCACGATGCACAAATACCTCGTCAACGGTGAGCAGCACTGGGGCAACGCCAGCGACCCCATGATTCCGACGGCGCTGACACCCGCCGTCACGGGCGTGCTGACGCTGCATAACTTCCTGAAGAAGCCCAATCTGCACTCCTTAGGACAGCCAGTCGCGGCCAAGGTGCTTTCGGGCAAGAAGCCGCAGGTCACTTTCCCCGAGAGCACGGGAGACATTCATGCGCTTTCTCCGCAGGACTTCGCGGTGATCTACAACATGAATTCCCTCAACCCGCCCTCGTACGCAACGATCGCTGTCGTCGGGCGCAGCAATCTATACAACGGCGGGCAAGACGTCAGCAACTTCCTGGGGCTTTTTGGTGGAGCCTCGTTCTTCATTACGCTCAACGGCCCGGATCCCGGCGATTTGGGCGGAGGTGAGGAAGGCGAAGCTACTTTAGACGCCAGTTGGTCGGCGGCTATGGCCCCAGGCGGGATCGTCATCCTTGTTGTCTCCGCCAGTACCGACACGACCGATGGTGTCGATTTGTCGGAGACCTACATCGTAGAAAACAATCTCGCCGGAATCATGACAGAGAGTTTTAGCGCTTGTGAACTCTACGCCTCTGACTCGGAGCTCGCTTTCGCCAGCGCGATGGCGGAGCAAGCTGCGGCGCAAGGGATTAGCTACATCGTCTCGACGGGTGACGACGGCGCCTCAGGGTGTGATAATCCGAACGTCGCCCCAGCCTCGTATCCGGTCTCGGTCAACTATCTCGCCTCCACCGCATTCAATGTCGCTGTCGGAGGCACGATGTTCAACGAAAACGGGCAAGACAGCAAATACTGGTCGACTACGGCTCCGATTTCCGAGAGCGCCCTTTCGTACATTCCAGAGAACGTGTGGAATGAAAGCAGCCTGACCAACGGCTTGTGGGCGGGCAGCGGAGGAACCAGCGCGGGAAACATCGCTTCTGGAATTGGCTCGACTGGGGGCGTGCCGAAGCCAAGCTGGCAGTCGGGCCTTTCCTCGATCCCTGCGGATGGAGTGCGGGACCTGCCGGACGTCTCACTCACGGCTGCCTCTCACGATCCGTATTTGCTCTGCCTGGAAGGCTCGTGTGTACCGGATAGCCAAAACAACATTTACATCTACTTCGCGAGCGGTACTTCCGCGTCAGCACCTGCATTCGCGGGAATCATGGCGTATATCGACGAGCAGAATACGATTGCCACAGGAAGTCCTCGCGTCGGAGCCCCCAACTACGTTCTCTACCGGCTGGCAGCAACGCAGGCGTCGTACCCTTCCCAGTGCGACGCGTCCAGTACAACAGCGCCTCCTTCTGCAACCTGCATTTTCAATGACGTGACCGTCGGCAGTAACGTGGTTCCGGGCGAATTGGGAACGGAATATCAGTCGGGCGCGGGCTACGATTTAGCCACAGGAATTGGGTCGATCAACGTCTCGAACCTGGTGTCGAACTGGAACAGCGTCACATTCAATCCGACGACCACCACATTTTCGATGAATTCAACGACGAGCATCTCGCACGGGACACCCGTGAGTTTCAACGTTACAGTCGCGCCTAACACCGGAACCGGCATTCCAACTGGCGATATATCGCTGGAGGCCCCCGCCGTTCTCAGTCAGCAGGGAGCTTCGGGCCTGATGCTCGTCGGAAATTACAAACTTGCTCAAGGTGCCGTCACATCGTCAACGGCGCAACTTCCAGGCGGAGGACCGTACTGGGTGACTGCGAATTACTCGGGCGATGAAACCTATGCTCCGAGTCAGTCTTCTGCGGTGTCTGTCACAGTTACTCCCGAGGTGAGCACAACGACCGTGTCGGTTTTGACGCCCGATCAATATGGAAATGGCATCGCCTTCACGGGCGGACCCTTCGGAAGTTTCGTGTACTTGCGTGCCGATGTCGTAGGCCAATCTCAACAGGGTTTCGCGACCGGCACCGTGACTTTCACTGACAGCTTCGGGGCGATCCCAGGCGGCGGAACTTTCTCTTTGAATGGCCAAGGCAATACGGCTACTCCCAATGGAGTTCTTAATTTCGACACCGGAACACACACCATCTCAGCTAGCTACAGCGGGGATGCCAGCTTCAATGCGAGTACTTCGGCGCAGTCGCAATCGTTCACGATCACGCCGGGATTTTTTGCGGCAATTCCATTGGGGCAGACCGTATTGATTTCAGCTCCTGGTGGTACGGGATCTACTTCCGTCAGCGTTTCCAACTCCAGCGGGTTCAGTGGCAACATCAGTCTGGCCTGCTCAGGGCTTCCGTCGGAGGCCGCTTGCATGTTTGCGCCAACGTCGATCACAGCGAACGGGACGGCGACTACAACGAGTGTATCGATCACCGTAACCACCAAAGCGGCTACCGCGGCGGCGCGTTCGCAACACACAAGGAATTGGCTAGCGGGACAGTGGATCGTTGGCCTGGGGCTACTGTTTTCCAGTTTGCTAGTCGCCGGAAAGCAGCAGCCGGCTCGAGGATTATTTTTGCTGCTTACTTTGGCCCTCATCGTAGGGGCCCTTGGTTGTGGAGGTGGGAGTCACACACCCCCGCCTCCTCCTCCGGATCCTGGCACCCCAAGCGGGGCCTCGACCGTAGTTGTGACTGCTACCAGCGGATCGATTGTAAGCACGAGCAGTTTCACACTAGTAGTGCAGTAGCAGTGCGATTCAATTTGTGTCACTTGATGGCGGACATAGTGCTCGAACCGCCGCTCCCGTGCGGCGGTTGAGCGCGAGTGGTGTACGATTCATTCGTACTCACTTCATCACCATGAAACTTTCTGCAATTGCTTCGGCTCTCGACGTGCGCCTCGAAAACGGTTCTCCGGAAACTGAAATCACCGGGCTCAGCGGAATTGAACACGCCCGGCCCGGGGAGCTCACGTTTGTGTCGAATCCCAAATACTCGCCCGCGGCGCGGACTACCAAGGCTTCAGCCGTTATCGTCGGGGAAGACTTCCCTGCTATCCCTACCGCTATGCTGCGGGCAAAGGATCCTTACTTAACGTTTGCGCGAGCGCTCGAGCTTTTTCATAAACCTGTGCGTTACGCTCCGGGCATCCACGCGACCGCGGTGGTTGCTGCCAGCGCAAAAATCGGCCCGAATGCTCATATTGGGCCCTATGTTGTCATCGCAGAGGATGTCGAGATCGGGAGCAATTCTGTGCTTTTGGCGCACGCGGTAATTTATCGCGGCGTGAAGATCGGCAACAATTTTTTCGCGCACGCCCATTCCGTGGTCCGCGAGAATTGTCGGATTGGAAACAACGTCCTCCTGCAAAACGGGGTCGTGATTGGAGCGGATGGGTTCGGTTTCGCGAAAACTTCCGAAGGACGCTGGCACAAGATTCCACAGCCCGCACCGGTGGTCATCGACGACGATGTGGAAGTGCAAGCCAACTCGTGTATCGACCGCGCCAGTGTGGGCGAGACCCACATTAAGCGCGGGGTTAAGGTCGACAACCTGGTGCAAGTCGGTCACGGATCGACAGTCGGTGAAGATGTATTGCTATGCTCTCAGGTGGGGCTTGCCGGATCCACCGAAATCGGAAACCGCGTCATCCTCACCGGACAAGTCGGAGTCGTTGGCCACTGCAAAGTCGGGGACAATGCGATCGTGACGCCGCAAAGCGGCGTGGCTCACGACATTGATGCCGGCGCGCTGGTGAGCGGAGCGCCCGCAGTGGATCACAAGCTGTGGCTGAAGTATTCCGCTATTCTGCCGCGACTGCCGGAGATTGCTCGGGCGGTGCGGAGTAAGAAAAGCCAAGGCCTCACCGCAGAGGATACAGAGATCACAGAGAAGAGCTAGGCGAAGGCTGTGCCGCCTCGCTCCTTTTCGACCGGAACAGTCGCAGGCGTGAACTGCCGGCACTCTTCCGGCAAGCCACTGTCGATGGCGGCGCGGACTTTCTCCATCAGGGCATCACGATCGCCGAAATCTTTCGGTTCAATTGGCGGATGGAAAATCACCGTCACCAGACCTGGCTTAATCGCGAACCGCGCCTTGGGCATGGTGTAGTGTGTCCCGACGATCGTCACGGGGACCACTGGAACGTCGCACTCAACCGCAAGGTAGAACGGGCCCTTTTTGAAAGGCAAGAGCTTGCCGTCGAACGATCGCTTGCCCTCCACGTAGATCGTCATATTGAGGCCTTGCTCGACAACAGCTCTCGCCGAGCGCACCGCTTCAATACCGGCATCGCGATTGCCACGGTCGACCGGAACGAGAGATCCCATCCGCATGGCCCGGCCGAGAATCGGGAACTTGAAAAGTTCTTTCTTCACCATGACCGAAGTGCGCTTGGGAATCAGCGGGATTTGAATCGGCGGATCAAGGTTCGATATGTGATTCGTCATGAAGATATAACTGCGGGAGTGGTCGAATCGGTCGAGCCCGACAGTTTGAACGCGCACCCCGGTAATCCATACGCCAGCCCACGCGCCCCACATAAAAAGACGATAGAGAACCCGGACATCGCCCATGATGTAGCTGGCGGGAAAGCCGATCAGTGCGGCCACCGGCGCTGCCAACGTCCAGAAGATCAACATGAGGATGGTGCGGATCATTTCCCATTATCCCTCGCTGCTGAGGGGGCAGCCTGAGCTTCACCCTTCAGCCAGGCAGAGCGACGCGCGTGTTGTTGCTCCGTGACCTGATCGAGACTCTTCACATCGTAGGAAACTTCCTGACGGCTTCCGATCGTCCACTTGAGTTCGCGCTCTGCCCCACGGCGCGGTCGGACCTTTACGGTAAGCGCATCGCCAGGAATCATCCGCGCCAACTCCTGCCGCGATTCCTGCCCCGCCGGCTTCCCCTGCAACTCAACAATCGTATCGCCGACGTGCAGTCCCGCGTGCTCGGCCTCGCCGCCGGGAGTCACGGCTACAACAGACATCGGTCCATCGAAGTTGCGGGATGCGGCAAAACCTGCATCGGGCAAGGTATTCATCGTGGTCTCTACGCGCAACCCGACGGAGCGAAAGAAATCATCCCAGGGAATCTCCTCCGTCCCAGCCACGTACTTTACGAAGAACGAGGCTAGATCGGCATGACTGACCGCCTCAGCCGCCTCGCGCACTCCTTGGGAATCGTCAAAATAACGGCCCTTTTTGGCGTAATTCACGTTCATCCATTGCATGACTTCCCGCAGAGACGTCTGCCCGTGACTCTGGTCCCGCACAGCAAGGTCGAGCATGAGACCCAGGAGCTCGCCAATGTTGTAGTAGGAAACACTGCGCTCGGGACGGCGGTAGTATCCGTTCCCTTCGAGCCAGGCGTCAAGGCTTGAGTCCTCGGCCGACTGGGTGAGGTGAGCAGGCCGGCGCTCAAACTCCGTGATCTGTTCCCCGAGCCGAGCCAGATATTGCTTTT
>Ga0070711_100000154_pt1 | contig 36893 bp, 32 predicted proteins | sample LARL53metaG_FD_65452 | JGI IMG/M metagenome (GOLD analysis project Ga0070711, IMG submission 65452) | Corn, switchgrass and miscanthus rhizosphere microbial communities from Kellogg Biological Station, Michigan, USA - LAR L5-3 metaG | ecosystem: Host-associated > Plants > Roots > Rhizosphere ... | reverse complement strand
TTTTTCCCTCTTGGGCATTTGGATGGCCCATTAAATTCTCAGAAACCTAGACGCCGTTTACGGGAACCGGCACGGACAGTGAGAAGAATTCTCGCACGCGTTGGTTGACCAACTCCCCGTCGCGGGTTAACAACGTTTCTCGAATGATTTCATCCTCAAGCTCTAGCCGCACCTTCCCATCCTTGACTAGGTGTAGCAGAAACGCAGTGATATTCCTGGCATACATCTGGCTTGCGTGATAGGGCACTCCGCTCGAAACATTGATTCGGCCGACGATAGTGACGCCGTGCGCAATCACGGTTTGCCCAGGGATCGTCAGTTCGCAATTTCCTCCGCGTTCCCCTGCCAAATCGACAATCACAGAACCCGGCGGCATTGCCTTCACCATCTCCTCGGTAATCAGTACCGGAGGTTTTTTCCCAGGGATCACGGCGGCCGAGATCACAACATCACTCTGCGCCACGACACGGCCAAGGAGTTCGCGCTGGCGCCGGTAAAAAGATTCATCCTGCTGAGTGCCGTAGCCCCGCGCATCCTGGGCATCCTTGGCCTCAATCGGAAGCTCGACAAATCGTCCTCCGAGACTCTGCACCTGTTCTTTAGCTGCGGGCCGCAGGTCATACGCTGAGGCCACAGCTCCCAATCGTCGGGCCGTAGAAATCGCCTGTAATCCGGCGACACCGGCCCCGATCACGAACACTCGTGCGGGCGTGATCGTCCCCGCTGCCGTTGTGAGCATGGGAAAGAACCTTGGAAGCGTATCAGCCGCGATAAGTACCGCTTTGTAACCACACACCGTGCCCATCGACGAGAGGGCGTCCATGCTCTGGGCGCGCGTTGTCCGAGGAATCAGTTCGATCGCGAATGAGGTAACACCGGTAGCGGCTATCTGCTGGAGCATCTCTACGGATCCTAGCGGCCGCAAGAATCCGATGAGTGCCTGTCCGGGACGGAGATGAAGAAGATCGGCCTCGCCATTCACGTCGTTGGAACCGTAGCAGAGAACCTGAACGATAATGTCGGCGGCGTTGAACACAGAGGCTCGGTCGGAAAGAATCTTGGCGCCCTTTTCGACGTACTGCGTGTCCGGGTAACCCGCCTCAATTCCTGCATTACCCTCAACCACAACTTCGAAGCCTGCTTTAGTCAAAGCTGGGACGACGGCGGGAACCAATCCTACCCGCCTCTCGCCGGGATAATTTTCTTTGGGAACGCCAACGATCACGAAATCATTTCCTTAGGAGCTGAAGTCCTCTGCTTTGAGAACTCTGCGAACCATCACGCCGAGCGATGCGAGCGGCACAAAATTATTGTACAGCTTTCATCTTTGGACAGAGAATGAAGGGTAAGCCGACGCTTTTCGTGGTCGCATCAGACATCACCCTGTTGAGGAGACATTCGCTGAATGCTGACAAGCGCAGGGTGCCGCGCGACGCGTAGTCGCGCGGCAAGAACCTCGCGCATTCACTCGGTGGCGCCCTAACACACAGGGAGCGCATTCTCTCAGCCGGCATTTCTAGCGGCGATCTGATCGCGCACAAACTTCAGATTGCGCCGCATGTCAGCATCGAGCGCTACGGGGCTTTCGGTTTCGAGTTGCGCCCAACCATCAAAACCGATGTCGGCGAGGGCGCCGATCACCGCTTTAAAGTCGATCGTACCTTCTCCAAGATAATGAGGGTTATCCTTCAGATGAACCTCGCAAATGCGCTTTCGCCCCAACCAGCGAATCTCCTCCACCACGTTAAATCCACCCTTGGTAGAGTTGCCAACATCGTAATAGGTTAGAACGGCTGAGGATTTGGTCCTCTCCATGATTCGGACATTGTCCCGAGCCGAAATCGTGTCCTCGAGGCCAAGGATGACGCCGGATCTCTCGGCAGCGGGAGCGATTTCCTTGAGAATATCGCCAACTTTGTCCATCTCGCCGCCGGTTTCCAAGGCGCCCTTGCCGAAGAAAGGCAGGAGAACCACACGCACGCCCATAGCTTTCGCGATCGGTATGCAGTCGTCCACCCAGCGTTGGCCGAGAGGGTCCGATTTCAGATAATTCCGGTGCAGCATCTCAAGACACAGAGACTCAATGGGGAAGTTCAGTCGCTTGGACTCAGAGAGAAAAATTCTCTGCAAGGCGGGATCCGAAAGAGGCAACTTGTCTTCAGTCACCTTTCCGATGCTTACTTGTACCCCGTCAAACCCGAGAGATTTGGCCAAGGCGACGGACTCGACCTTGCCTTCCTGGTGCAGGTTCCAGTCGGTGACACCCACCTTGAACTTGACCCCTGCCTTTTCGGCAAACGCCGGCAACACTGACACTGCCAGCACTGTCGATACAGTGCGTCCGATGAAATCGCGCCGATTGATCGCTTTCATATTTTCATTATCCCATCAGTGTCATGACTCGATGCGGCCTCACTCCATTTTTACGGGCTCTGTCTACCGACACCCGAAATCTTTGAAAAATCCGACTCAGTTGAGATTTACTTCCGATCGGGCCTTCGTTTCAAGAGCTTCGAGTCGGAGCAGCATCCTAGAGAGCTGCGCAACGATGGATTACGATGTGTGCCTCCCATTCCGGGCGTTTAGGGCGATTGCGTCGAGATCGGCAATCACTTCCGAAGGAATTTTGAGTCTCGAGGCCTGAAGATTCTCGCGAAGATGCTCGAGGGAAGATGTTCCAGGGATCACCAGGATATTGGGCGATTGCTGGAGAAGCCACGCGAGCGCAATCTGCATCGGAGTGGCAGCGAGTCGCGCGGCAACGTCAGACAAAGTAGCCGACTGCAGTGGAGTGAACCCGCCCAGTGGAAAGAATGGCACATAGGCGATGCCATCACGGGCCAGATCGGCTACGAGTCCATCGTCGGTTCGATGCGCGAGGTTGTACTGGTTCTGCACGCAGACGATCGGAGCGATCCGTCGGGCTTCGGCGATCTGCGCGGGCGTGACGTTGCTAAGCCCGATATGACGCACCAAACCCTTTCGCTGGAGTTCAGCTAGAACCGTGAGTGGTGCCTCGATCGAGCCCGCCGCGGGTTCATGAATGCTAAACATACTGCGCAGGTTGACCACGTCGAGCACATCCACACCCAGATTGCGGAGGTTGTCGTGAACCGCTGCCGTCAGCTCTTCGCGTGAGAAGGCAGGAATCCAAGATCCATCATCACCACGGCGAACGCTGACTTTGGTTACGATCGCCAGACCGTCGGGATACGGGGCCAGCGCCTTTCGTATTAGCTGGTTCGTAACGTGGGGACCATAAAAATCGGATGTATCGATGTGGTTCACGCCACTCGCGACGGCCTCGCGCAGAACAGCGATCGCTGCATCGACATCGCGAGGAGGCCCCCATACCAACTTGTTCCCATCTCGCCCGGCGAGCTGCATGGCCCCGTAACCCATGCGGTTCAAGGTCATTGCTGAGCCAGGCAGCGTGAAACTACCAGCGAGATCAATTTGTCTAATCATTGGCTCCTCCTGAAACGGTATGTTGTTTGCAGTCAAGAGAACTAAAAAGACTCTCCCACTAGTTCTTCACTTTTCTTCCAGAGCGCCTCAGCGGTATTTGGGTCGAGCGCGTATCCGCGCACTCCGTCGCTTACACCTGTGATCGGCACCTGCTCCGGCACTATCGGGCCGACGTGGCAATTCGCGCAATATCGACCCCCGATCTCGTCAGAGCGAGCAACCAGACCGGCCCATACCGATGTTGCGGCACCCTGGGAAATCGATTTCCATTGGAAAGACCCCTTACCCTCCGCTGCAAGCTGTTCATTCATCAGCTCAATCAAGCTTTTAATCTGGCTCGGGTCGGCGTAACGGCTTAGTTCCGTCTGAATGACTCCCGGATGGACCGCTGCCGCACGCATGCCGCGCTCCTGATGCCGCTGGTCAAATGCTACGGCAAAAAGGATGTTCGCTGTTTTCGAGCGGCCATAGGCAGCGAAGGGATCATAGGGCGTCCGTTCAAAGTTGGGATCCTGCAGGTCAACGTTCGAGACGCGATGGCCGGCAGAAGACAGGCTGATCAGCCGCCCTCCTTTGCGAATAAGAGACGCAATCCGGTTAACCAGGACAAAGTGCCCGAGATGATTCGTGCCGAACTGCGTTTCGAAGCCGTCCGCCGTCCGTCCGAACGGTGTGGCCATCACTCCGGCGTTGGCGATGACCACATCCAACGGCTCCCCTCTCGCCAGCAGCCGGTCGGCGCAGGCACGCACACTTTTCAGGTTAGCAAGATCGAGCTCGACCAGTTCGAAACCTCCGCCATTGGCTGCGGCGTCCTTTCGCACCTGCTCGGTTGCAACTTCGGCCTTGTTCAAATCCCGTGCCGAGCCTACAACCTGAGCGCCGTGGGCGGCCAAGGAGCGCGCCGTTTCCACGCCGATTCCGGCTGAAACACCCGTCACGAGGATCCGCTTGCCCTTCAGACTCACGCCCGACAAAACGTCATCTGTGGTTGAAGTTGCACCAAATGAAGTCGACTCAATTACATTCATCATTTTTTCTACCTCCTGTACTAATTCTCTAACTAACTGTTCGTTATCGCCCACGCGTTAGCCGTGCAAAAGGACGGCGTCCGCAGGGTGCTCGAAATAGTGCTCCGCGTTCAGATCGGCAATGAGCCCGGGCTGAACCGGTCGCCATCCCATCCGTTCCTGCGTTTGCACGCTGGAAGCTGGGCAGTCGACACCAAAGAAGTGAGCGATCCAGCCAAAATGATCGGATGCTTCCTCGCGAGACTGGCTGACAACCGGTACGTTCAAATGCCGACCGACGATCTCTGCGATCTCGCGAGTCGGTACGCCCTCGTCGGCAATGCCGTGATACCGTTCTCCCACAGAACTCTTCTCAAGCGCGAGTCTGTAGAGATGAGCAGCATCGAGCCGATGCACCGCGGGCCAGCGGTTGAGCCCGTCGCCTACAAATGCGGAAATACCCTTTTCCCGCGCGATGCTAATCAGGCGTGGCACAAAACCATGATCGCCAGTGCCGTGGACAGATGGGGGAAGCCGCAGCACGGATGCGCGGACTCCGCGTGCCGCCATCGCAAGCGCCGCCTCCTCCGACTTGCGAGGAACATTGGGAAGTGTTGCATCGTCTTCCGTTGCCAGGGGGCCCTGGCGTTGAAGCAACAAGGTTCCGGAAGTGACGACCAAGGAACGATCTGAGCCCGCGAGAGCGCCACCGAGAGTCTCGATGGCACGCCTATCCGCCTCGGCGGCAGACCCATAGTTTGAGAAATCGTGGATAAAAGCGGTGTGGATCACTCCGTCGGCAGCCGCGGCGCCGCTGCGCAGGCTTTCGAGATCTTCGAGCGAACCGCGATGCACGTCGGCTCCCGCTGCGACAAGGGATTTGGCCGCCGAGTCCGAGCGAGCGAGGCCGAGCACCTGATGACCAGCGTTGATCAGGTCTCGGGTGACCGCGGAACCGATGAAACCTGTAGCTCCAGTGACAAAAACACGCATATTATTTCCTCCTAAGCGTTTATGAGTTCGGTTGATCGGGACGAAGCGTTCACTCCACTTGGGAGCCGAGTCGAAATCTTTGCAGTGATCAATCTCCATTCGCGGGCTGAAGCGGGCAGGCCATCGATCTCGATCAACTCCTGCAGCCAGTCTTCTGCTGAGAGCTCCGCCTGTTCTAACCCGAATGACTGGGAGACTGCCTTGAAGAATGCTGACAACTCTCGCTCCGCCATCATCATGAGGTCGGCGCACCGGGGGGCGGGATTTGTGGACGGTTTGTAGCCAGTGAGTGGATTCATATTCCTCTTTTCTCGAAGCGGACAGAACTGGGATTCGCTATTGACAGGATGTCAGGTTCCAACTAAAACGGAGAGTGTCTCCGAATCAGTAGATAAGATAACCGGAGACGGTCTCCGGTTGCAACTTTTTTTAACCATGCCGACGAAAAATCCAAAAAAAGCTGCGCGAAAGCCGCGCACTGATGCGCAGTTGAATCGTGAGCGGATTCTGGAGGTTGCAAAAGAGGCGTTTACGCGCTCTGGGCCGAATGCCAGCCTCGACGACATGGCCAAAGAGGCCGGGGTGGGAGCGGGAACTCTGTATCGCCACTTCCCCACCAGGGGTGCATTGATCGAGGCGGTCTATCGGACTGAGGTGGAAAAGTTAGCCGCAGCCGAACGGAGATTCGCTGCGGCCATGGCGCCGATCGAAGCACTGCGAGCGTGGATGCTCCTGTTCGTGGACTACATTGCAACCAAGCAGATCATCGCCCCTGCGCTGAATGCATACGTCGGGGGCCCCTCGAAGCTATATGAAGGATCACGCGCTCAGATTCAGGGAGCGATTGATGGGTTGGTGAAGCGCGCGATCAAGAGCGGCGATATGCGTAGAGATCTGGAACCATTCGATCTGCTTCGAGCTCTCATTGGCGTCTCCCACGTGGCGTCCGGCCCGGACTGGCAGCAAAGCGCGCGAAGGCTCGTGGATATCCTCATTACCGGTTCGCGACCGATCGAATAGTTGCCAAGCGGCCCTCGAATCCGTTTTCGATCCCCAGTCAGTATGAAATTGCTATTGTTCGGATAATCGTGCCGAACACTTGCAAGCCAAAAATCTTCGAGTCGGCTAATCGACTCGTCCCCTGAGCACGGTCATGGATGCGGCAGGCAGTTCGAAGTGACCTGTGCCTGCCGGAAGTACGGACTGCGCGGCGGGACCGTCCGGGTCGGCGTAACCGTCCCTCAGGGCCTGATGCCATGTGTACTGCTCTTTTCCAAAGGTAATCCGTGCGACCGGACCCGCGAAGGACCGGTCTTTCTTCGCGTCATCATCGTGGAACTGAATGCTCACCGTATGAGCATTGTCGTAGTCCTTGTTGATCAACATCAGCGACCATTGGCCATCAGGCCGCAACACGGCATACACAGTCACCAGAGTGTGCCCATCCTTATCTTTGATATCGCTCGCGGCGTGGAACAGGCGATGTTCCCCATCCTTCGGTTCTGCCCACTCGCGCGTCAGCATCTGCGCGGCAAAAAACTGCGAAGTGCGTTGTTTGATTAGCCAGTTATGATTAGTGGTAAACATGTGATAGGTTCCCCAGCTATTCGAACAAGCAGGATGGGGTGTGGAATACGGCATCGCGTGATGGTAATAGGAGGCCTTTCCGCCCGCCGTCAGGAATGCGGGGAAGGTCTCACCCAGCCACAACGCTCCGAACACATCCACGGCGGCATCTCCACCCGGGGCATTCGTTTCGGTGTTAAACATCGGAATGCCATCCGGTAACCCGTCATCACGCCAGACCTGCACGATGTGCGTGAGCATGTCGGGCTCCTTGAAAAGATTGCTCCAGGGGCCCTGGCAGGTGCCATCGTAATAAGGATAGTGCTCGTAAGACATGAACGACAGATCCGAGAGCCGTCCATGCGACTTTAAATAGGCGAGAAAGCGTTTGAACCACGAAGTCTCGCCTTCTGCATTCGGCCAGAACTTAATGTCTTCACTCACTCCTTCGAATACCGGTCCACCAAGCTTGAGCTTGGGGTCAACCTGATGTAGCGCTTTGGCCCATTGCAGGTACAGGGCCGCGTAGTCCTCCGGCGCGAAGTATTGGCCATCCGGCTCTTCCCCCATCTCGATATACGAGATCGGATATCCACGCTTCTCCAGATATGCGATCTGAGCGGCTGCATCCTCAGGTATTCCATAGAGCAGAGAAACAGGAATCATGGCGGGCAGCCCGCGCGTGAGTCCGCTAGTGTAGAAAAGATCAAGGCCCACCTGATCTCCCGATTCCATGCGATCGGGAATCACGTACAGATCAGTTGGTCGATGCCACGGATCGATCGACGAACTGTAGGTGAAAGTCTGTTCCTGGCCCGGCGCATGGTACAGCAGGTCGTGGAATGATCCGTTCCGCATGGTTCCCAGATAGACCTCTTTGATCGCGTATCCCGCGCAATTCCGGCGGTCACTTTTGCCGTGAGTGTCACAGGTGTTGGAAGACTCGGTCATCAGTACCCGCACATATTTTGCAGCCACGGGTGACGGTGAAAGTTGAAGGGTTACGGTTCCACCCTGCCCATTGGAAATGGTTCCTGTAGGAAAGTCCTTCCACTCGCCATTCTCCGGATCATCAATCGCATCTTCGCCACCCAGCCAGTACTGCACTTTGTAGATTCGCGCATACGGCTCAGCCCACGCGATGCGAATCGTGGTGACGATCTGTCTCTCCGCCAATTTGATCGCGATCCACTGCGGGTGCGCGTTATCTTCCTCGCCAGTGAACGTTTTCGTCAGATAAGGATTGCTTTTCCAGTAGGTGTTGAGGTTCCCATCATCGAGTCGCGAGTACCCGTCAAACTCCGCCCCGCTGTTACGCGTTACCCCACGATGCGGCAGGGAGTAGCCGAAAGAATGACGAATCATTTCCTGGGTCGGAGTCGCGTTACCGACAAAATAACCCTTGCCGGCCGGATCGCTCCACTTCCCTTTAGGGTTCCAATGCCAGGCCTGAACAAATAGTTCCGTATTCTGGCGATAGCTGATCGGCCCCCATCCCGCCTCAAGAATTTGCTTGATCTGGTCCGGCCGGAAAAATATGTCAGTCGTATTGCTCGGTATGCGATCGAGAGTTGCACCCAGAGCCTGAAGCGGACTGAATGTATTGGCCACATGGTTGGGAGTGACATCGATCTTTACCGTTTGCGAATGCGCTGGCGCGTAGATTGCCAGAGTCACGATGAGAACTGCCCACTGCATCAGGCGAATGTTCTCGAAACCAGAAGCAAGACACGGCATTCGTGGTCCTCTCACAGTGATTACTTTGTGACGCTGAGGTGGCCGAGAACTCTGTCTTGCGGTCTCGGAGCGTAGCACATTTTAGCGGGAACGCAACCGGGACCAAGGCGGCGGGATGGCGGACGAAGCGCCCAAGACGGAATTGCAACCCCCGTCATTGCGAATCGGGCATGCCATCGTACCGGGTCAGTCCACCCTGAGGTCATTAGCGATGCGCCAGCGCCCGTCAAGTCGAAGAGCACACCCGCGAAGCCCCACTCCTTCAGTCGGGGGAACCGCGGAATGACTAACGCGACCGCACCGAGCAGTTTCCAAATCCGCTAGGATGACCCTGAAAGATAAAAGATAGAGGATAGCCCAACCGTTCGATGAGGCCGCGAACCGGGGCACTCGCAGAATATCCTATACGCCTCCCAAAGCCAGTTCGAAGACGATCAGCGCGGTGGTGACCCAATAAGCTAAGGACGTGATAGGGCGATCTGAAGGTGGAACTGGCAAGCTCAGTCATGGGTTGCTCTCCAAGTCATGAAGGGCCCGGCCTCATTCCTCAATATTATATTGACGAAGCACGAAACACCGTTGACGGCCACGAACAGTCGAAGGGCATTCGGTCCATCCCCAGACCACGTAGTTGAGGGTTTTTAATCGGGTGCGAAGGCGATGGAGCTTGCGGCGCCTCTCCACCGTGGCAAGTGATCTACCATTAGCGGTATGTTGAAAAATAATCATCAGCTTGGCCGGATCTGGTGCAGGATTTTTCCACGCGGTTGTCGGCGAGATGCTGCTCCAGAGCTTCACGCCTGACGATATCGGCAAAGTCGGCGGCGGAAACTACTGCCGCGTCTTCGGTAAGATCACGGTCGGCCACACCTAATCGGCTAGAAGTCATACGAGGTTCTGCTGTCGGTTGTCTGTCTTCAATGATCAGTATTGAACCGTCAATTGGTGTTGCTGCTCACCAGCTTGCCGCAACATTCCGGTCGCTCGGGCAGACTCGATTTTTCCCATCCGCCGCCGAGGGCCTGGACGAGCAAGACTGTGTTTGCCATCCGACGTCCGAGGATATTGACAGCCGTCACCTGATCCGAAAGTGCGGCGCTTTGCGCGGTGATAACTTCGAGATAGCTTGTGACTCCCCCTTTGTAACGCGTGACGGACAGATCCAGCGAGCGCTCCGCCGCCGCGACCGCTTCATCTTGAACTTTGGCCTCATTCTCCAAAATTCTCACCGCCGCCAGATTGTCTTCTACCTGCTGGAATCCAGCTAGCACGCTCTGGCGGTAGGAAGCCACTTGAGAGTCATACGCCGCACGCGCCTGGTCGGTAACGGCATGTCGTCTCCCTCCATCGAAGATTGTCCCTACTGCAGATAATCCAACCGACCAGAGCCCGCTCGGCCCTTGGAGCAGAGTTGTGATGCTCGAGCTTTCAAATCCCCCCGTGGAGCCCAGACTGATCATCGGGAAGTAGGCCGACTTGGCCACGCCGATCTGAGCATTCGCGGACGCCACTAGCCTCTCGGCCGCCGCGATGTCCGGACGCCTCTCCAAAAGGTCGGAGGGCACACTGATAGGAATGTGCGGCGGCGGTGCAGTTAGAGGCAGCGGGGGAAGGTTGAACTCTGCCGGAGGTTTTCCAATAAGAATCGCCACGGCGTGTTCGTACTGCGCTCGCAGGACGCCGACATCAATCGCTGCTGCGCGGGTAGTTTGCAGTTGAGTCTTTGCTTGCTCAACATCCACTTCGGAAGCAATCCCTCCTTCGAAACGGCTCTGATTCAGTTCCAGTGCCTGCTCGTATTGCTTGACCGTAGAATTCAGAAGCTGTTCCTCTGCGTCGAGGCTGCGGGCTTGAAAGTACGCGATAGCCAAATCCGCGTGCATGCTCAGATTCACGGTAGCCAGGTCTGCCGCACTCGCTTGGGCTTGTTCTCGAGAGGACTCCACGCTTTTTCGAATTCGGCCCCAGACGTCAGCCTGGTAGGATAAGTCGAACGGCAGAACAAAGTCGTTGAAGGTGGCTCCACGCAGGGATGAATTCGTAGGAGCGTTTGCAGACACACGCGTCCGACTCGCCGACAACCCGGCGGTCACAGTCGGATAATAGTCAGCCCGGTTGTACCGAAGAGCAGCCCGCGCCTGCCGGAACTGCGCCTCTGCTGCTTTGAGATTCTGATTCGACACGTTGACTTGAGCCTCTAGCGAGTCCAGTTGCGGATCCTGGAAAATCTTCCACCACTCACCGCCAAGATTCTGGTCATTCGGTTGAGCAGGCTTCCAGTCCCCTACCTCTTTGTATGCAGGCGGAGCTTGTACTGTTGGCGGGTGGTACTTGGGCCCAATCGTGCATCCGCTCAATTGCAGCACTGCTATCCCGAGCAGAATTCCCAGCCAGGGTGATTGCAGCCGGTTCCGAAACAGAGACAATTTGCTGTTGCGTTTCACTTGGTGTCCCCCGGCAACGTTGCCTGAACAATTTGCACCTGCTGTCCGGAAACGATGGAGTCAGGCGGGTTGATGATGACCTGATCATCCAGCTTAAGGCCGGAGACGACCTCGATTTGATTGCCGAAATCGTGCCCCGGAGCCACCGCTGTGAGCACGACTTTCCTGTCTTTCACAACTGCGGCACGCAATCCCTCAGAACGGAAGAGCAGAGCGTTAACCGGGAGCAGCAACGTGGAAGCCTGCGTCGGGACGTTCAAATGGACCTCGGCATACGAGCCGGTGAGCAACGTGCCAGTCGGATTGTCAACTTCAATCTCGATCAGCAACGTCCGGGTTGTCACGTTGATGTCGTCAGCGGTGCGCACCAGCTTTCCCTGAAACTTCCGCCCGGGAAATTCAGCCAGGCTGAGGTTGGCAGTCATACCGACTGTGATCCCTTGCGAATATTCCTCTGGAACGTTTACGTAAACCCGCAGTTTGTCGGGTTGGGAGATGTGAAAGAGATCGGTTTTCACAGTGCCACTACTACCGGAACTAATAAGGTCCCCAATATCGGTGTTTCGGGCAGTGATGACTCCGTCGTACGGAGCGTAAATCCTTTCGAAAGACCGCAGGGCCTGGAGCTGCTTGACGTTTGCCTGATTGGCGTCAACGATTGCCTTGTTTGCGTTGTAGGTGCCCACGGCGTTGTCCACGTCCTGTTGAGCGACGGCATTCTTCGTCAGCAAACCCTGGTAGCGGTTCTTGGTAATCTCGGCGAGCGTAAGATTTGCCTTGGCAGTGTTGAGGTTGCTGAGCGATTGCTCCAGTTGCTGGTCGACCTCCGGGGTGTCGATGACGGCAAGCAGTTGGCCTCGCTTTACGTGCGCTCCAATGTCGAAGTACCACTTCTTCAGGTATCCATTCGTGCGCGAATATATGGGTGAAGTAATGAATGGCTGCACATTTCCAGGAAGGATGATCTCCTGGGCGGAAACAGTTGGTTTTGGTGATACGACCGACACTGCGGGAAGGGCCACTTGCGCGGTCTCTGCGCTTAGGGTGGTGCGAGCCTTGACCCGGGACAAGATGCCCGAGGCCAGGAGAGCGATGATTGCGATCGCCGCAATTGCCACGCCGAGCCAGCTTTTGTGCAAACGTGTCCCGTCTGCCACGCCGTGGGATGGAAGGGTTGGGCTGCCTGGCGGTCGTATATTTTCAGTTTGAATCGACATAGATAACTCCGTATTCGGGTGCCTATTGCTCCTCTCCAGTTTCGACGGCATGAGGTTTTGACCCCTGCAGGACGCTGAAGAATGCCGGGACAAAAAATAGTGTTGACACCGTAGCGAAAAGCAATCCCCCGATGACTGCACGGCCGAGAGGAGCATTTTGCTCCCCGCCGTCGCCGAGTCCGAGCGCCATCGGGACCATGCCGATGATCATTGCCAGAGCCGTCATCAGCACGGGGCGAAAACGCGTGAAGCCTGCCTCCAGTGCGGCGCTGATGGAATCACTTCCGCCCACCATTTTTTCCGTGGCAAAGCTCACGACCAGGATGCTGTTTGCCGTGGCGACGCCCATGCACATGATTGTTCCCATCAGCGCGGGCACGCTCAGAGTCGTATGCGTGATAAACAAGAACCAGGCAATGCCGGCGAGTGCTGCGGGCAGCGCGGAAATCATGATGAAAGGATCCAACCAGGACTGAAAGTTGACTACGATCAGCAGGTAGATGAGTACGATTGAGAATGCCAGCCCACTCAGAAGGCCAATGTAGGACGATCGCATCGTCTGAACCTGTCCGCGGATAACGACTTGAGAACCTCGCGGCAATTGTGACCGGGTGTCATCGATGATCTTCGTGATGTCGCCGGCAACGCCGCCCAGATCCCGTCCCGCGGCCGCGCCAAAGATGTCAATCACCGGCGCCACGTTATAGTGAGAAACCACTGCCATCCCGGTGCCACGCTCGGTTGAGACCAGACTGGCCATGAGTGACGGAGGCGCTGTTGGATCTGTCCCTGTGATGGGAATATTTTGCAGATCCTGCAATGTGTCAGTGCGGTACTGCGGGGTCTGGGTTGCGATTGAGTAACTGACATGGTTCTTTGGGTCTACCCAGAATGTGGGTGACGTCTGGAAACTGCCGCTCAGTGATACCAGCAGATTTTGCGCGATGTCGTGCGCGGAGAACCCTAGTTGTTCAGTTTTGGTACGTTCCACTCTGAGATTAAGATATGGCTGATCGAAGGGCTGCTGGATTCGCAAGTCAGCTGTTCCTGATACGAATCTCATCTTCGCCAGCAGGGTGTCCGCGTAACGACGATTTCCCTCCAGGTCGTTCCCGACCACCTGGACGTCGATGGGAGCCGGCAAACCGAAATTCAGAATCTGGCTCACCATGTCGGCGGGCAAGAAAGCGAATGTTACGCCCGGAAACTGTTTCGGAAGAGCCAGACGAAGCTGGTGTACGTAGTTGTCCGTGGGATGGTGATTACCGGACAGGGTCACAAGAATGTCGGCGTCCGACGTGCCCACCGGTGCCGAATTGCTGTAAGACAGATTGATACCGCTGTAGGGCAAGCCAATGTTGTCAATGACGCTCTGGACTTCGCTGGCTGGTATCTGGTTTCGTATCGACTGCTCAACCAGGTCACACAGGTCGGCCGTTTCCTCAATACGCATTCCGGTCGGAGCCCGTAAATGAAGTTTGAAAGTGCCGCTGTCAACACTGGGGAAGAAATCACGGCCCAGCCAGGGAACCAGAATCACCAGGGAGCCAAGACAGAACGTAAAGAACGTAATCAGGAAGGCCCGCCTGTGATGGAGAGAGATCTCAAGCAGGCTGCGATAGCTCTGACGAAACTTCTCGAAGCTCTCTTCAAAACGTTTCTGTAGGCGCACCAGCGGATTGCGGTTAGCGGTATTTCCAGCTTCCCTTTTTTCTCCCCGCAACAAATACTTGGCCATCGTCGGAACGATGGTCCGGGAGAGAAAATAAGATGCCAACATGGCGAAAACCACTGCTTCCGCGAGCGGTACAAAGAGGTAACGGGCCACGCCGGTTAGCAGCAACATCGGCGCAAACACAATACAAATGGCAAGCGTGGATACGAAGGCGGGTGTCGCGATCTGCGACGCACTATCCAGCACGACCTCGTCCATCGCTTTGTCTGGTTCTGCCTCACGATTCCGATTGATATTCTCGACCTCCACCGTGGCGTCATCCACCAGGATGCCGACCGCCAGGGCGAGCCCTCCAAGCGTCATGATGTTGATCGTCTGCCCAATCGCGCTGAGCACAATAATGGACGTCAGGATCGCCAGAGGGATCGAGGTCGCAATGATCACGGTGCTTCGCCAGCTACCGAGAAACGTGAGAATCATGAAAGCGGTCAGGCATGCTGCAATCAGAGTTTCCCTGACAACGCCGTTGATCGCGCCACGAACAAAAATCGACTGATCCGCCAGCGGCGAGATCTGCAATTGAGGTGGCACGGTCATCTTGATTTGAGGCAGGAGTGCCTTAATGGCCGAGATCACGTTCAACGTGGATGCGTTCCCCGCTTTTTGGATCGTCAGCAACACTGAACGCTGCCCGTTTACACGCACGATATTAGTCTGTGGAGGAAACCCGTCGCGCACCCAGGCAACGTCTTTCATGTAAATAGTCGTGCCGCCAATCGTCTTGATCGGGATTCGGTTCAGGTCCGCAATCGTCTGCGGGGCTGCGTTGGGAATCGTGACATCGTATTCTCGCGAACCAATCTTGGACGTGCCGGTAGGCAGGATCAGATTTTGAACGCTGATCGCATTGACCACATCCAGCGCCGACAAGCCTTTCGACTGCAGGGCAGTGGTATTCAGATCCACCTGTACCTGGCGCTGTTTACCACCATAGGGATATGGAACAGATGCCCCGGGCACGGTGATGAGCTGCGTCCGAATGAAATTAAGGCCGTAGTCGTTGAGTTCTTGTTCGGACAGATTTTGCCCCGAGAGGGCCAGCTGGAGCACAGGCACACTCGATGCGCTATAGGCAAGAATGAGCGGCGGCGTCGATCCCGCTGGCAACTGTCTAAGCTGGGTCTGAGAAACCGCCGTGACCTGCGCAATGCCTTGCTGAATATTCGCGGTCGGCTGAAGGAACACTTTCACTACGGCTATTCCGTACAGCGACTGCGATTCGATGTGCTCGATGTTATCCACTGTAGTGGTAAGGGCGCGTTCGGTGACGCTGACCACGCGGTCGCTCATGTCCTGAGGGACGAGACCGTTGTAGTTCCAGATAATGCTGACCACCGGAATATCAATGGTAGGAAAAATGTCGGTTGGCGTGCGAACAATCGCCAGCCCCCCCATGATCAGAATGAGGATCGACATCACCACAAAGGTGTAAGGCCGCCGCAATGCTAGTCGAACAATCCACATAAAATCTTCTCTGATTTCTTAGTCGACGACGGTAGTCGGGTTTGCCAGAGGTAATTGTGTTTAACCCTCCGGTCGGGACATCAAAATGCACGCCCGAGTCCAAACCACCGGGAGGCCATTTCGTCGAGCATTTTCAGCAGCATGAATCGGCTGGGCAGTTGACGAGGCCCTGCTGGCAATCGGATGAGCGTCCCGCAGTTGACACCACGTCCGCAGGCGGACTTGGCTCGCGTTCCCTGATTCGGCTAAAAGCGGCAATATCAGCGCAGGCGCCGGTCAAACTGAAGTGCCAGTGTGTTAATCAAGCCCACCTTCACGTTCGGGGCGATCACATCATTTATGTTTTGGAACGGGAAATGCATTCAGTAGTTCTCAGTCGGGGCCCTCGACACAGGAGGGCTATCAATTCGAAGCAAGCTATCACCCTGTAGGGGGACAGCGGAGAGATTATGGAACTTCTTACAGCAGATAACGTGAAACTTGGATTTATTGGCCTGGGCAATATGGGTAGCCGAATCGCACAACGCCTGATTGATCACGGATACGAAGTCTTCGTTTACGACAGGAACATCTCTAAAGCGGATAAAATCGCTGCCCGGGGCGGTATCGTTGCGAAGAATATTCTCGAACTGCCAGGCAGGGCCGACGTGATTCTCTCCTGTCTGACCAACGATGAAGCAGTTGAGAGCGTTTTTGCCGGGCCCGCAGGAATGCTTGCGAAGGCACGGCCAGGAACCGTCGTGTTGGAGATGAGCACGATCTCGCCAGAACGTTCGCGGGAGTTGCACAGGCTTGGCGCCAAACATGGCATCGAGGTATTGGATGTGGCCATCTCAGGCAGCACTCCTGCCGCGGAACGAGGTATTCTGACACTATTAGCGGGCGGCAACCAAGACTTGTTCCGCGCCGCTGAACCGATATTCCAGGCGATGGCAAAGCAATACTTTTTTCTGGGCGGTCCTGGATCCGGCACAGCGATGAAGTTGGTGGTCAACGCACTGTTAGGGGTTGGCATGCAGGCTATCGCTGAGGCCGTGGTCCTCGGGGAGACAGTTGGTCTCAATCGCGAACGCTTGCTTGAGGTTTTGTCAAAGACGACTGTGATTGCACCGGCTCATGTGGGAAAACTGGCAAGGATAGCTTCCTACGACTACAGTCCGCAATTTCCGCTTCGCCTGATGAACAAGGACTTCCAGCTGATTCTGAATGCCGCAGCCGAAGCGCATCTTTCCATGCCTGCGACTGAAGCAGCGTTTCGCGTCAATTCAGAGGAGTTGGCACACCATGATGGAGAGGACTTCTCGGCAGTCCTGCGGCGAACGGAAGAAGCCACCGGTATCGACTCCGCCTGCCTCGATGACGAGCTGAGCCGGCGGACGCGCAAGTGATTTCCTGGAGTGGCATCGCGTACTACGGCGCCATGGCGGCTCACGGCTTGTCTTCGGGAGGGATCGGGAGCTTTTCCTCGATCTTCCGGATTTTCTTCGGCGCATGCTTCCGGAAAAGACGCTTCATATCCGGCGTAAACTCGCGCAGAAGATCCGTGATCGCATCCGAGCCCAGCGCACCGCCAAAACGATTCATCGTGTCTCCGAAAGTCCGATTATCTGTTGGGTAGTAGCCATTTTGCAGCGCACTGCTGAGCAGAGCTCCCAGGAACTCGGACGAGTTGAACGTGTTGTCGCCGTTGTCGTTCTTGGTGACCACAACTCTTGTGGTGGAATACCAGACGCGGGCAATGAAGGCTCGCTTGCGCGACGAAAAATAGCGAGGATCCTGATGCAGGACCGTCGATAGAGCATAAGTCTGGATGAATCTCCGCGATTCCGTGTCCGCCAGAGTTGCGCCAAATCGCTTTCCCCAACCCTGCATACCTCCACCATAATGCGGCCATTGGCCCATAGCCTGGGCCCAGGTCGCCTGAAAACCTGCTGACACGAATGTGTAAGGCGAATAGGTTTGCTTCAGAAACAGGTTGAGTTTGCAGCGGGCGGTCAAGGGAGTGTAGCCCACGCTTCCGATCGTCGCCGAAGATTGAGGAAATGGGTCTCGCAGCAGCATGCGACACGGACTGGCCGACACCTGGTCCGACGACCGGCCGATCGCTGTTGACTGGTTGCCATTGGATTCATCGTGAGCCATGGTCGAAGAAGATTCGGTCGCTTCCGGTGAGGCGGCGGTCGCCTGGGCGAAGCCGACGCCGTTCATCATCGCAATCGAAATCGTTATCAGTAACACATGAGTGATAAACCGTAGTTTTTCATCCGCACTCAGACTACACAGATCCAAGAGCCCGATAGAACGGTTGCATTCGAGCGCTAGCATTCCCCTGCTGATGTTTTTTTGACGGATGTCATCCTCCTGATTCGTTCTCATGCCAGGTTCAATCGGGACCATGGGTGTTTTGTAGTTTCCAAACCAGCCTCTTTTACTTACTTATGCATCCAGGCCTCCAAACGTCGCCTCGGTAGTAAAGGGTTTAGCGCTAGCGAGTTTCGCAGGGCAGAAGAAATCGCTCATCGCGATGTCCACAGGCAGACACGCCGTCGGCATATCGACGGTCCAGCCTTGCGTGCTGCGAGAATTCTCGGTGAGAACAGAAGTAAACCATTAGCCAGGACACATCAGAGGGATTCGTTCGTCAGGGATGTTTGGAATGCCACTTGCATTCTTGGAAAAGTGGAGCAAACACACGTGAAGGTTTGTAAATCGAACAGGGCTCCGCACAATATTTTTCTTGGCCCTGCTGGGATCTGCATTCGCCGAGAAAGACCAACCCGATCTTGGACCACCAAGCCAATTCCTCGCAGTGCAAAACCTAGCGTAGGGAAAAGCTGCCATGAGTCCGGGTTGCTGTTGAAAGGAGAATAAAGTGAAACGCAGTCTTCAGAAAATAAACCTTGCCTCCACATCTATTCAGCTCTTTGCCCTCGTCTTGTTGATAACCGCAGTGGCCTTGCCGGCCGGAGCACAGACGGGGGCGGACCAAACGATCATCCAGAAGGCGACAGAACAGTTTGACAATAGCCCGTTGAAGACGATCTCGCTCGGCAACGGTCTGTTCCTATTTTCCGGTGATGGAGGAAACGTTGTGGCCGTGGTCGACGACGGTAGCACGTTGTTGATCGACAGCGGAATGGAAACGCGAGCTCCTGAGTTGAACGACGCGGTATTCAAAGCGACGATGCGCCCCGTAACCCGACTGGTGAATACACATTGGCACTTTGACCATACTGGCGGGAATGTGTTTCTGGGCTCCTCAGGCGTAATTATCGTTGCGCAAGAGAACGTAAAGAAACAGCTCTCGTCGGTACACGATGTCCCCTTTGTTGGCTTGCGCGACGGCCATTATCCTGAGCAGGCGCTTCCAACAGTAACTTATCCAGGCAGCATGGCGTTGCGTCAAGGTCCTTACCGGCTGACGTTGGCCAACTATGGATCTGCGCATACGGATGGGGACACGATCATCTATATCGCCCCGGCGAATGTCGCAGTGTTAGGCGACATTTTTTCGAATCATGTTTATCCCATCATCGATCTCACGTCAGGAGGATCCATCGATGGCCTGATTCTTTCGGTCGATCGCATTCTGGGCCAAACTGGCGAGCAGACAAAGATCGTCCCCGGGCATGGGCCGGTTGCCTTGCGAGCGGATCTACAAGCCTATCGCGATATGCTGGCTCAGGTTCGGAAGCGCATCCAACAGTTAGTAGCGGCAGGAAAGACGATGGACGAGGCAGTGGCTGCCGCACCCACCAAAGACTTCGATGCCAAGTGGGGTAGTGGTTACGTAACTCCGGATGTGTTTACTAAGATGGTATTCAGCAGCTTGGCTGGGAGCAGCGCGAGGTAGCCCGATTACGTAAATCTGGGCTTCTTCAAGATCGATTTGAAGTGATGAATCACGTTCTCGTTATTGATGACGATCATGACCTGGTTGACCTTCTGCGGGAGTTTCTGGCAACGGAAGGGTTTACTGTTGACGCCGCTTACGACTACGCTTCCGGCCTGGCCGTTGCCCTGGACGGAAAACACGAATTGGTCGTGCTCGATGTCATGCTGCCTGGTGGATCAGGATTGGACCTTCTGAAAACACTGCGTGCGTCGTCCAAAGTGCCACTCGTTCTTCTGAGCGCGGTGGGTGAGACGGTGGATCGCATTATCGGTCTGCAAAGTGGAGCGGACGACTATCTTGCAAAACCGTTCGAACCTCGGGAACTGGCAGCTCGCATCCATGCAATTCTGCGGCGTACCCGTGACGTACCCATCAATGGCAACGAACTCAAGGTCGGCGATGTCGCTCTCTCGGTCAGCCGAAGAGTGGTTAGCCGTGCGGAAGTACCGCTTGAGCTAACGGCGGTTGAATTCAACGTGCTGGAATGTCTACTGCGTCATGCAGGCAGCGTCGTCACTAGAGAAACTCTTGCCGAGAGGGCGCTAGGCAGGCCGTTGGCCCCGTTTGACCGTAGTGTCGACGTACACGTCCACAATTTACGAAAAAAAATCTCAACCCCGCCCGAGGAGCGGATCAAAACCATCCGGGGTGGCGGCTACATGTACGCGCCCCCCTTAGAAGATGTCTCATAGCGTACCAACCTTGAAGACACTTCTTACCTCGTGTTGACTAAGTCCTCGGGTTAGTCTCCTCCTCCCATCGTCTTGACGCAGATTTTCTCTTCTTAACCATTCTTAACCCGCAGCCGCCCAGCTAACGAATCTAACTAACTGACAGCTGGTATGCAGCCGTCTAAGGAGAATAACAAGTGACATTTTCAAAGCTCAGCATAATCGCAGGTTTCATGATCGCGTTTGCTCTTATTTTCGAATTGGCCGCTCACGCAGACGAAGCCAATCAGTCGACGAAGCTCACGTTCAGCCAGCCGGTACAAGTACCGGGCCGAATTCTGCCCGCGGGCACCTACGAGTTTGTCTTACAGGACAGTCCAGCTAACCGCAACATCGTTGAGATTCTCAACGCGGACGGTACCGAGCTCTTGGCAAACATTCAGACAATCCCGACCGAGCGGACAAAGGAGACCGATGGCACATCAATCACGCTTGCCCATGCACAGCCGGCGGCTCTTTTGACCTGGTTTTATCCCGGCCTGGAAACGGGGCACGAATTCATCTATTCCAAACCAGTGGAAACACAACTATCTCAAGATGCGAAGGAAACCCTCGTAGACGAGCACGGAAGTATGGTCAATTCTGAAGCAAACGGAGCGGGCAACTAAGACCACAGCATGATGGCCGGCATTTGCCCGTGTCAAATACGAACCGGCGTGAATGCCAGGCCATGCAGCACACATCGAAAGGAAATCCATGAAACTCGACAAGCATATATTCACATGGTTTTTTGTGATCGTAATCCTGACAACAGCTAGCTTCGCGTCCCAGGTCTCGACTGACTATGACCATGCCGCAAAGTTCAGCGGCTACAAGACATATTCCTGGACCAAGATAGCAACCGTTAATTCCATTTGGGACGCGCGAGTCAAGAATGCCGTCAACAAGGAGCTGGCGGCAAAAGGCTGGACTCAAGTGCCCTCTGGCGGAGATGTTTCGGTAGTGGCGGTCGCAAGCACGAGGACGGAACAGCAGTTGTATACAAATTACAACGGATTCGGAGGCCGACGCTTCGGCGGATTCGGAGGTGCCACCACGACGGTCGACAATTATAAGGTGGGAACATTAGTAGTCGATATGTTTGATGCGGGCTCCAAGAACTTGATTTGGCGCGCATCGGCCAGCGACACTCTGTCAGATAACCCGGAGAAAAACACCAAGAACCTGGACAAAGGTGTGCAGAAAATGTTCTCGCACTTTCCGCCCTCGGTTTCGAAGGGTTAGTTAGGCCCACGTGAGACTCGCGGAAGACTGCGTGCAACACTCAATCACGAGTCTATGTTCAGAGATGGCGAAGGTTGAGTTTTTCCGCCTTCGCCTTAATTCGTGAACAGGATCTTGGCCATCATGCCCTTGTCCTCGTGATTTAGCAAATGACAATGGAATACCGACATACCTTTGATCACCGGGTTAGTGAAGTCAAGGATGACATCCACGGTGCCGCGATAAGGAACATTCACGGTGTCGAGCCACGCAGGATGTGGGACCGGAACACCGTTTTCTGCGTAGACCAGGAAGTGGACCTGGTGTATGTGAAAGGGATGGAGTTCAGCCGTCTCGTTGACAATACGCCAATGCTGATACGTACCTACGCGAACGCTCGTCATCGGACTTGCATCCGGCGCGAACTTGCGGCCATTGATGTAGAAGCCATTTTTGTCCTCTGTAAAGGTGACGGTGAAATCCGGCGCGGTCTTCTTCAATGGCTCAACGTCGCGCCGCTTGTAGACCGGGGGGCGACCGTCGAGAGTGGGCGCTTGCTTAGGCATTGAATTTGAATCAGACCGATCAGAACTGGGCGGCGTCAGATCTGCGAGCACCATCCCCGGATTGGGATCTCCGTCCGGACCGGTATCCACACAAAGCGTGCGCAGAGCACGGAGGGTTCCAGACGGTGGGCCAGTGACAATCGCTTCGAGTCGTCCTGCAGGCGCCAGCAGTAAGTGATCGGTGGTGAGCGTCGGGGCATTGGGTCTGCGGTACGCGAGTGGCATCCCGTCCAGGGCCACGACTTCAAAAGTCTGCCCATCGAGCTGCAGGTCCAGATAGCGGTCCGGGGAGGCATTCACGATACGCCAGAACTGCTGCTCTTTCGGCGCGATCTCGATTCGCGGGCGAACCACGCCATTCACAGTAAAGATCTCTTCAACTCCCTCCGCTGCCGCGCCACATCCCTTGAATGGGATTTCAACTTCGCGCCGTAATTCGGACGCATTCGGATCACTCTCAATGGAACGGCCACGCACAACTATCACCCGCTCACGAAGTCGTCTCACTTGGGAAGCATAACGTTCCATCCCTTCGATAACGATGGCGCCTGACATTCCGTCCAATACCTGCCGATCGCTCTCGCCGTGGGGATGGGTGTGGTACCAGAACAGACCTGGGGGATGATCGCGCGGAATCTGCACCGAGTAATGCAATGCCTGGCCGGGCTTGGCCAGCATTGTTAGCACGTCATCTTGCGGGGCATGCGGCGAGACGCTGAGCCCATGGAAATGCAAGTTCGTCATGTTCATGCATGGGTTCACCGCGCAAGTCTCGCTGGACTTGACGGGCAGATCGTTGACCAAGGTGATTCTGAGAACGTCGCCGGGGGATGCCCGAATCACAGGTGCGATGTTTGCGCCGTCGAAAGCAAAGGCATCCCGCCCATTGTCGTTCACCGCATGCAGCGTGAGCGATTCAACGTGATTCTTCGCTCTCACCTGCGGAGGCTCGGGTAACAGAACAGTCTGCGTGCGGCCCAAAGGTGAGAGACAAATCTGCGCACCCATTAGGAATAGGACGCGCACCGCCTGTTGCTTCTTTCCCAATAATTTCATGGCCCCAGCCCCGCCCGTGGTTTGTGCCAGAGTCGTTCGGCAGGCCGTAATATTCAGCCGGAGTGATCGAGGCCCGGTTCAGGAAGCCAATTCAGCAATCCCAGTTAGCTCCATGTAGTCGTTCTCAGACAATTGCACCAGCGCCGCCTGAAGGTTTTCCTCGAGATGAGCAATCGAGGAAGTCCCAGGGATGGGTAACATAACCGGGGATCGCTTCAACAGCCACGCCAGCGCAATCTGGATGGGTTTTACCTGGCGAACCTTCGCAATCCGTTCCAACAGCTTGCCTGCCACGCGCCCCGCTCCCAGCGGGAACCACGGAATGAACGCAATCCCGTTGGAGTCGCAATAGTCGACTACATTGTCCCATTCGCGGTCGGCGAAACTGTAGCGGTTCTGGACCGACACGATCGGCACGATTTTCCGCGCACGTTCGATGTGCTCCACGGTGACATTGGACAGCCCGATCAATCGGATCTTTCCTTCCGATTGCATGTTAGCCAGAGTCTCCATCGACGCCGCGAGGGGCACCAACGGATCGGGAACGTGCAACTGGTATACGTCGATGCGGTCGAGGCGCAGTCGCTTCAGGCTGCCTTCCACCGCCTCGCGTAAATGCGCGGGGCTGGCATCGTGGGTCCACTGGTTCGGGCCAGGGCGATTCCACCCCCCCTTCGTCGCGATGACTAGGTCCTTCGGGTAAGGCGCCAGCGCTTCCGCGATCAACTCTTCGCTGACGTTGGGACCATAAGAATCAGCCGTGTCGATGAAGTTGACCCCCAACTCGACGGCTCGGCGAAGAACGGCGATTGCTGTCGCGGGATGCTTAGGTGGCCCCCAAATTCCGTCGCCCGTAAGGCGCATGGCCCCGAAACCAAGACGGTTTACGGCAAGTTCGCCACCTAGAGAAATTGTTCTGCTGCCCGCGGCCGACCGACTCGTGGTTTTCTCGCTCATGTTAATTCTCCAGAGATGTGCTTTGTCAGATATCGCTTAGTTTACTCCGCGACGTGCCAGCTCGAATCCGGCCCGCGCTTTGCGACTTGGGCGAATGTCATTGTCTTCGACCCGAGATCCTTTTCGTACACCTTACCGTTGTTGGTGACCATGAAAGTCATGACCCCGGACGACCGGTAATCCGCCGGGTACGCTACCAGCGCCGCAGCGTCGGCCGCAGAACTTCCTGTCACGATTCTAAAGTAGTATCCGTGAAAAGGAGCCGCCTGGTTACCCGTGTCGCGAGCCGTGTTGTCAGTGTTCGAAGTACCGCCACTGAGGAGACTTTGGGCATACTCTGTGGCCGGGTCGACGGCGATGGTTCTCGGGCCGTTGCGCTCTTTTCCTTTTGCCAGTACATGACAGACCTGAAGTGCCGTAGTCTCGTTCTCCCCGACTGTCCGGAAGAGAATTTCCTCTTTACCAGTGTCGGAGTCGAAGTACCATGCGCCATTCTTTGAAACCAGCGGAATGGGAAAAGGCCAGTTTTCCGCACCGATGTACAGCACCGTAGTCCCGTCCGGTTCCCGGACCAGACGATGCATCTCCTGATATTTATGACTAAACCGCTCGCGTTCGAGTTTGTCCTCGATTTCGTCGCCCGACGACGTCACTTGCCTGCCGGCTCCGAGGATCCTTTCCAAAGCTTCCTCGTCGCTATTTTGGACCGCCTGGAAGAGAGCGCTGCTCGCTTTCCCCGCCGATGAAAAAGTCTCTGGTCCCGATTTCTGAGCCAGACTCGATTGAGAGGTGCCTACTACCAGCAACGCAAGAACGCTTAGCGCAGCCACCCAGTTGAGTCTCGAAGATGTTTTGCTGATTAGATTCATCGCGCTCATGATTTCGTTCTCCATTTCGTAATTTTCTTTCCAGAAATCAGATGGGTTACCGATGACCTCCGCCCCCACCGTGGAATCCTCCTCCGCCGTGAAAGCCGCCGAAACTCGACTGCCCACGAGAGGAAAATCCTCGCGAAAGTCCTCCATGATTAAAGCCGCCGAACGCGCTCGCGTGACCACCGGCGTGAGGTGTCGCCAATCCTCGCGGAGCTACGAATCCATGCTCCGCTCCATGGAACCCCGGATTCCCCCCCGGGCCGCGACTTGGAAATCCGCTTCCGCCATGAAATGCGCCACCGTGATTGAAGTTCGCGCGGGCGTGATTGAAGCTGTCGTGATTGGCGAAAATTCTGCTGTGGGAGATATAGGCGCTGTGATTGAAAATAATTCCATGGTGATGCCAGTCATATCCCCAGTGGTGCCAACCCCAGCCAAATCCGCCAAAGAACCCGACGCCAAAGCCGAGGCCAAACGCGATTCCCGGTCCGGTCAGGTACAGCCCTGGATACCAATACCATCCCGGCCAAACTCCGAGAGGCTCACCATAGACCAGCCATGGATCGAATGCCGGGACGTAAACGACCCGTGCATCGGCCGGCTCGATCACGATCGTTTGCCCCTGCTGGGAGACGGTTTGCTGTGAAGTACTGTTTAAATTCCCTGCCTGCTTCGCCCGTTGGCGCATGACTTGAACAGCATTCATTACTTCCTGCTGTTGGTTGACATACGCATCGCCTAGCGATGAAGTCCAGGAAAGATTCTTATCCATGTTGGCGAGCACCGAAGGAAATTCCGTCAGGGCCTTCACGCTGGGATCCCAAGGCTGTTTATCGACTTCCTGACCCAGTTGTTCTCCGTTAAGGTCGGAGTGTTGTTGCACCCATCGGTCAGCTTCGACAATCTGGTCAGGATAGGTTGCGGCTGCGAGCACCTGTGCCACCAAAGCATCCGCATACAATGCGATGGGCGCTACAAGCTGCTGCAGTTGTGCAGGAGTCTGTTTTGCCTCCTGAACCAGTGGTTCTGCGGCAGACTGGTCCGCTTGGGCGAATGCTCCCGGCACAGTGGTCAACAAAAGGCACCCGGAAAGAAAAAGGGACAGACTCTGTTTCACTAACATCACAATCAAACCTCCTGAGACGGTAATGCCTTCAAATGGTCACCGCCAGATTTCTCGTTATTAGTTGGCCAAGTCAGCGACAGTGCGAGACGCAAAATACCGAATCGTGAGCGGGCATGCGGTGTGGTCGCATTGACACGCGATCTCGACGTCGTCGCTGCCCGCATCGCGACATGAGTCTGAGCAGTACTCGATTCCCCTGGGTACATCGCACAGACAAGGGATGTGAGCGCACTTTCTGATTTCTTGATTCGCCATCATGAATTCATCCTTTCCAAGTCTCGAACTATTCCTGACCCAACGCGATTTCCCACTTAGCGCCTCCTGGTGTTCCAGCCCGACGGAGTGCGAGGGGAAGTCACTCCGGGTCGCCCAGTATCGGCGCTACGTCACCTCGCCTGATTGCATGCTGGTCTCCAAACATCCCTTTGCGCTAAGTCGATGCATTCCAAGGTTGTGTTGTCAGCAACACAGAATGGGCACCGTCAGGATGTCCACATGCGGATAACCGCGTCCGCATCTCGACGTTGGGCCCCTTGGTAAATCAGGAATGAATGAACGTGACCGCGCGACGACGCGTGTCGGAGGAAGGACGCAATCTCATCGACAGCTCACGAGAATCACGCCACATAGCTGGAGATTCAACAAGGACCGATAGCGAGATGACGATTCGCATCGGGATTTGGACGGAGCTGTCGACCAACACGCGATGGGATACGAATTGTCGCTGTTTTATCCGGTCTCAGGCGAATGTCTTCTAGCACCGTCTATTTCTCGCTCTTAAGTGACCACCACATGTGGAAGTCCACGTGCTTCGTTGGAGACGAAGGTGGAAAAAAACAGTGAGGCACGAAACAATTCTTTACATATCCGACCACGCAGCCAGCAGCGATTCGGTGATGGTCGAACTCGAGGCGAAGGGCTACCAAATTGTGAGCACCGACAACACAAGCCAAGGCAGTGCTCTGTTGTACATCATGCATTCAGTTGCTGCCGTTGTGCTCCAGTATCAACCGGAAGACAGGACCTGGTTTGAATTGGCACATAGCCTGCGGACCATTCGTCCCGATGTTCCTATAATCCTGCTGAGCCGTGACCCGATTCTCTACTTGCCGCCGTGGGTGGATGCGTGCGTGGGGACGGAACAACCGCTCGAAAAGGTCGCTTCTGCGGTGCACAGTCTGTTGACCGGAGAGCGCTTCGAAGCGCACAGCGCACAATGCTCCTCTAGGGCTTAGGATCGCCAGTGCCTATGCCCGGCAATGTTGCTCCTGCCAAACCGCCTGATTTCTCGTTATTATGCTATTTGCAAATCTGCTCGCTCAGCCCACTCTTGATGCTGCCCACACGGGGCAAGTCATGGCGGATCAGGATTCTCCATCGCGGACGCCGATAGTAGCTGTGAGCACACAGTACGGCCTAGCCATTCTGCCGGTCGTGGAATCACACGGCAGAGGGTGGCGGGATAGGCGCGACTCTCCGCGTGGCGTAATTTTGTGCCTCCGCCTGCCCATCAACGACGAGGCGGACGAATGACGTCCGCAGCCGCTCCTGTGGTGTTCGTGATTGACGACGACGGCTTAGTCCGGGCTGCGATCCAGGGCATGCTGAGGTCAGTTGGATTGCGTTGCGAAACCTTTGGAAAGCCACAAGAGTTCTTGCGGAGCAAGCGGCCGGACGTTCCGAGTTGCCTGATTCTAGACGTCAGGCTGCCGGGAATGAGCGGCCTGGATTTTCAGCGCGAATTGGCCGACGCGGGCATTCGCATTCCGATCATTTTCATCACCGGGCATGGCGATATTCCGATGACCGTGAAGGCCATGAAATCCGGCGCGGTGGAGTTCCTGACCAAGCCTTTCCGAGACCAGGAGTTGCTGGATGCGATCCACCTGGCTTTGGATCGCGACCGGGTCTTGGGCCAACAGCAGAGCGAGTTAGGCGAGCTGCGAACGCGCTACGATTCGCTGACCGTACGTGAGCGTGAGGTCATGGGCATGGTGGCTTCGGGCATGCTCAATAAACAAATAGCTTCCGAGCTCGGGACCAGCGAAATCACGGTCAAGATCCAACGCGGGCACGTCATGCGGAAGATGCAGGCAGACTCCCTGGCGGAATTAGTAAGGATGGCGGCGAAGCTTGAACCGACGGGCAGTCGCGAGTGAACATCCTAGCCAAAAATTCAAGGGCACTGTCTGCAGTACTCTTCAGGCGGCGCCGCGGTGGCCGCGGCCCGACCTGTCGATGCCCACCCGGTGGGCGGCTTAGCGGCGCGAGACGTCGGGGCTCGCGACCGGGCTCAATTCCTGGGCCTCTGCGCTGGGAAGTGTGAAGCTAAAAGTGGCGCCACCTCCAGAGTTGGATGTGGCCCACAAACGGCCGCCGTGGGACTCGACGATCGACCGGCTGATCGAGAGCCCCATACCAGTGCCTTGAGGCTTGGTGGTGAAGAACGCATTAAAGATCTGGTCTGCCTGCTCCCGGGGAATGCCCACTCCTGTATCACTAACCGAAATCAGCAGCTGACCACGCTCGGCCATCAGGGATCTGATAGTAAGTTGGCCCTCGCTCGTTGTGTCCTGCATGGCTTCGATACCGTTGAGCATGAGATTCATGAGAATTTGCTGCAATTGCACTCGGTCAGCCACGACTTGCGGTAAGTTCTCCGACAATTCCGTAAGAATCGAAACGGAATGTCTAGAGGCTTCACTGCGCAACAGGACAACCATCTCCTGGATGACCTCGCTCACATCCACCAAATTGGTTTGTGGCGCGCCCTTCTTGAATAGCTGTCGAAGCCGGCTGATGATATCAGCCGCCCGCGTTACCGCGTTGACCACCCGTGCCGCGGATTCACGAGCCTCTCCTATATCCGGCTGCTCGCGCGCCAGCCACCGCAAGCAAGTTCGGGCATCGGTCGCCGCGGCCGCAATCGGCTGGTTGATCTCATGGGCCAGCGATGCAGTCAATTCGCCCATCGTAGTCACCCGATTGATGTGCGCCAGATCGGCCTGAACCTGACGTAGTCTTTCGCGCTCTTCCTCTGCTTGCCTTCGTTCCGTGACGTCCACGCCCGTACCTACGAATTCGACCAATTCGCCGGAGGCGCTGAAAACAGGATGACCGATCGACCGGATGTATTTGGTCGAGCTGTCTGGGAGAACCGTGCGGAAGTCAACCTCGAAATCCGATCTCTCACGAACTGCTCGCTCGATCACCTTATTGAAGGTAGCCCGATCCTCAGGATGAATACGCTGATAAGCTGCATCGAACGACATGGAATCCTTTTCAGGATCAAGTCCAAACAAACGATAGTGTTCCTGTGACCAATGGACGTTCTCTCTGCGAGCCACGTTCCAAGCCCAGCTGCCGGTGTGGGTCAGCCTTTGCGCTTCCTCTAAGTACGCCTCGGTTTTTCGCAGGGCTGCTTCAGCGAGTTTGCGTTCGGTAATGTCCGTGATCGCTCCAACCAATTCGGTTTTGCCCGGTTGACCTGTCTCCAGACGATGTCCCACAACGTGGACGTGCTTGACCGATCCATCAGGCATAAGCAACCGGTGTTCGATATCAAAATCCTTAGCGTTTTCAGATGCGCGATCGATTACCCGTTGAACACGGACTCTGTCCTCGGGATGGGTTCGATCCAGAACCTTCTCAATACCAGGTTTTGTTTCACCGCCGTATTCAAAAATTCGAAATGTTTCTTCCGACCAGTGGATTTCACCGCCGAAAACATTCCAGCCGAAACTGCCCGTCTTACTCAGTTTCTGCGCTTCCGCCAGGTAAGCTTCATTGCGCCGCAATTCTTTCGTCCGTTCCATGACCTTGATCTCGAGAGAATCACGAGCCTGGCGCAGTTCCAGTTCCTGGTCCTTAAGGGCCTGCTCCACCCGCTTCCGATCGCTGATGTCAGTGCACGTTCCGAACCATTTCACGATCGTTCCGTCACTGTCCCGGATCGGTGTTCCACGCGTCTTAAACCAACCGTAACTCTCGTCATTCCGGCGAATACGGTATTCCACGTCATAAGGCTGGCGCCCCGCGATCGATTCCATCCAGAATTGCCGGGTGGGCTGGCGATCATCCGGATGCAGTGTGTCCATCCACCGCCAGCCGAGCAAGTCGCTCTCGCTGACGCCGGTATAGTTTGTCCACTGTGTGCTGAAGTAGTCGCACCAGCCATCCGGGCGGGCACCCCAAACCAACTGCGGCAACGCTTCGGTAAGACTTCGCCAGCGTTGTTGGCTTTCCCGCAGTGCCTCCTCCGCCCTCCGTCGCGTGGCAGTGAGCCAGCACACGATCAGCCCCAATAATGTAAAGAACGTCAGAGAGAGGACACGATAGGGAAAACGAATTCCCGCGAGCTCGAGATAAGGAACCAACGGCTGGAAGAAATAGCCGAGGCCGAGAAGTGAAAGGAATAAGGCAGTGAGGCCTGGGACCACCCCACCAAACCAGGCGGTTAGAGCGACAGCAGTGAGGAAAAGTGCGCCGCGAACATCGAAACCTCTTCCAAGCAGCAGCGCCACCGCGAGTGCGACTCCAACGGAAAGAATTGCGAGCCCGTAGCGCCAAACTGCTTGTCGAAGGATCAGAGGGGGGGTCTTCCAGCCCGTCATGGCTTATCTGTCCGCTGCGTAGTGTGCGACAGCACCGGAAAATATTGTATTTAAATTGAGCTGCCGCTGTGAAATTGTTAATTTCTCACGCATCAATTCGTTCTTCAGACAAAACCCAACGGAGTGGTGTAGCCCTTCGGATCAGCCGCTCGATCGCTGGAATCGCATGGCGGCCGAATGTGTTTGGCGAGTTTCTCTGTACCCACGAATGACATCTGTGGGTGATGTTCCGGGCCTATACCAAAGTATGATTGCGCCGCAACCTAGGCATGATTGTGCCCTCGTTGGTTGCGCTGCTAAGGTCACATCATGGACGTTCGAAAGAAGGGGAATATGGTGGCAATTGTTGATGACGATGATCTGATGCGCAGCGCACTGCAGGGCCTGCTGAAATCAGTCGGCCTGCCGGCGACAGTGTTTGCTTCTGCGGAGGAGTTCCTGAATTCTGGCCAACAGCACCAGGTTGGATGTCTGGTCGCGGATATCCGCATGCCGGGAATGTCGGGTCTGGAATTGCAAGCGAAGCTCAATGCCGATCATTGCAGAATTCCGACCATTTTCATCACGGCACACGGCGACGAGAAAATGCGGATGCAGGCCTTAAGAGCAGGCGCGGTGGAGTTCATGGCAAAACCATTCGATGATGAATGCCTGCTTGAGAGTGTCCGGGCGGCTCTGGAGAGTTGAGCCCAACAAAGCGTGCACGTACTACGAGGGGGTTGTCTGTGGCAGCTACTGTGACATTTCAGACTAGTGATCGAGATTCTTACGCGCGCAGATTCGAGCAGGTCATCGGCAATAGTCCCGCGCTCGAAGCGGTGCTTGAACAAGTCGAACGAGTCGCACCCACTGGTTCTACTGTGTTGATCCAGGGAGAAACAGGCACCGGCAAGGAGCTCATCGCCCACGCGATCCACAAAATCAGCTCGCGCTGCGGACGTTCTTTCGTAAGATTAAATTGCGCCGCCATTCCGTTGGATCTGCTGGAAAGCGAGCTCTTTGGCCACGAGAAGGGGGCATTCACCGGAGCTATAGCGCAAAAAATTGGCCGTTTTGAATTGGCTGACAAAGGTACGCTCTTCCTCGACGAGGTGGGTGACATTCCGCCGGCGCTGCAGCCCAAGCTGCTGCGCGTACTGCAGGAACAGGAATTCGAACGTCTGGGCAGCACTCGAACTCACCAGGTGGACGTGCGCCTGGTAGCTGCAACGAATCGAGACCTGGCTGAAATGGTGAAGCGAGGCGAATTTCGCAGCGACCTCTACTATCGTCTGAATGTGTTCCCTGTCCTTCTGCCACCATTGCGGGAGCGCCGCGAAGACATTCCGGCCTTAGTCACGCATTTTGTGGAGATCTTAGGTCACCGGATGGGTAGGGAGATCGAACATATTCCTTCAGAAACGATGGCTGCTCTCAGTTCATACCAGTGGCCGGGGAATATCCGTGAGCTGCAGAACCTCCTCGAACGTGCTGTAATCCTTTCCAACGATGGTGTGCTTCCTAATCCTCTGCCCACCCCAGAAGCTGATCAGCTCGCGCCTATCTCTCGGGGCACGACCACACTGCGCGACTCCGAACGGACTCTGATTCTGCAGACCCTGGAATCGGTCCACTGGGTGATTGGTGGTCCGAAAGGCGCAGCCGCCAAACTTGGATTGGCACGCACGACTCTGATTCACAAGATGCAGAAATTGGGGGTTTCCCGGCCGGGGCTCCAAAGCAGCCAGAATGTGACTGAGCCGGCACCGCGTGGCACCCCCTCGCTCCCGCAATTGCAGTAACGCCTTTGCTGGCTCTCAGCTGGACCACCATCCTTTGGACCGAAAACCTTGTCGCTCAATGTACCGGAAGGGCCACGTTCGACCCGCATCGGTTTTTGCAGTTCACCTCATGCGGCTGAGATCCGGGCTCCTCTCGTCTCGACAACGTGGTGCGCTGACGCCGCCGACGAGAACAGCGATATGAGTCCTTCGACCAGTGTTGGGTGAGTCAGGACCGCGTCGCGTAGCGCCGTGTAGGGCAGCCCTGCGATCATCGCAATCTGGACGGCGGCCAGGATCTCGCCCGCACCGACTCCGAAGGCCGTGAACCCGAGGATGCGATCGCTCTTAGCCTCCACGAGAGCCTTCAAAAAGCCGCGCGTTTCAGAAAGCGTGCGGGCACGCAGGTTGGCCTGCATTGGGACCTTGAATAGTCGATAGGGGATTCCCTTGATTTTTGCTTCTGCTTCACTCAGACCGATACGCGCAAGTTCGGGATCCGTAAACAGGCAATATGGGACTTGCCGGCCCGTGGTCACACGGTTGCCGCCGCTTATATTGGCATGGACTACGCGGAAATCGTCGATGCTGATGTGCGTAAACTGCGGGCTACCTGCGACTTCGCCGATCGCCCAGACGCCGGTCGCGGTGGTCTGCAGGCGCTCGTTGACCTTGATGTATCCCCGGTCGGTAAGCTCAACGCCGGCTGATTCCAGGCCGAGTCCCTCGCTGTTCGGAGTGCGCCCTGTGGCGACAAGCAGGTGAGTACCCGTCAGTGTCTCCTCGGTGCCATTCTGTTCGCACACAATGGTCACTGCGTCGCCCGATTTTCCAGAAACGAGTTTGACACGTGTATTCAGATGAACATCGATGCCTTCGTCTTTAAGCAGGTCGTTAAGAGCCACGCACACGTCTTCGTCTTCTTTGGACATCAACCGTCCATTGCGATCTATCACAGTCACTCTGCTGCCGAATCGCCGCATGGCCTGCGAAAGTTCTACCCCTACGTAGCCGGCGCCGACAACCAGCAGGTGTTCGGGCACGTGACCTAACTCGAGCGCCTCGATGTGGGTGAGCGGTTGTGCTTCAGCAAGACCAGGAATCGCTTCCAATGAAGCGCGTGTGCCTGTGCTGACGATCACATTGGTACCGCGGAGTTGACGAGTGCTCCCGTCGGGCAGGACGGCCTCCACAGTTCTCGGAGCGACGAACCGGCCGGTGGCTAAAATGAACTCGGCGCCCGTATTGCGGTAATTCTCCATATACATGTCGTTCAGGCCGACGACCATCTTGCGCTTGCGGTCTCGGACGCCCGACATCTCAATCGTGAAGCCATCGTGAGCAATGCCAAACTCTTTGCTTCGGCGAAAGTAGTCCACAACCTTCGCACTATGGATAATGTTCTTGCTCGGAAGGCACGCAATGTTAGGGCAAGACCCGCCAATATACTTGCGATCGACCACTGCGACACGCTTGCCTTCGCCAGCAAACGTCCACGCAGCGACGGTCGAGCCCGTGCCCCCACCAAGAATCACGAGATCAATTTCTTCCGGTTGCGACTTCTTAAGAAGATGGGCGGATGGAGAGCTCTCAGTACTCCTCATGCGATCTTCCTTTCTGGGCGACGCGCTCACTCTTGACTTACATCGATTTGACGAGATGGGCTGTCGACGCTCCTTCCAGCGACAGTCCGTTCCACCGGGCCTCGGCGCTGGTTTCATGGTGTGGCTGACCGCGATGGGCCAGGCCCCGGCGGGCTCGATTCTGGCCCGCTGGCGTGGAGGTTCTTTTCATGTGCGGTTCCAACTCTCGCACCTAATTTAGCGTAAGCTGCAAGCTCCCACCTAGCCAAATCAGTGTCTTCTAGTCCCCGGGTGGTGCGTTTATTCGCGGGATTGATTTCGATACTCTCATCTGGCCCCACTTTGATCATCTGATTTGGCCCCACCCCAAACGTGGAGATCGCCTACCCTTGACTGCGAAGCACGACGGGGAGGCCGATGGACAGGAGACGCAAGGTGGAGCTATTCGAAGAGATCCGGCGAGAGCATGGGTACGGGGCAGGCACGGTCCGGTCAGTAGCGAAGAAGTTAAGGGTACATCGTCGAACCGTGCGCCAGGCATTGAGTAGTGCGATACCGCCAGAGCGCAAAGTGCCGGTTCGAGCCCAGCCTCGATTGGGGCGGGTGAAGGAGTTCATTGATGAGATGTTGCGAGCGGATCAGCAAGCGCCGCGGAAACAGCGACACACCGCCCACCGTATTTGGGGGCGCCTCCGGCAAGAACATCCCGAGTACGAGGTGTCGGAGATAACGGTACGGCGCTACGTACGGCGAAGGAAAGAGCAGATGGGTCTGGAGAAGCGAGAAACCTTCGTGCCGCAAGTGTACGACTGGGGCGGGGAGGCGCAAGTGGATTGGTACGAAGCGATGGCAGACCTGGCGGGGGAGCGGCGGACGGTGTTCATCTTTGCCATGCGCTCCATGGCGAGCGGGGGAGCGGTGCACGTGGCCTACTTTCATGCCACGCAACAAGCTTTTCTGGAGGCCCACGAGGTGGCCTTTGGCTACTTCGGGGGAGTGTTTCGATTGCTGCGCTACGACAACCTGAAGAGCGCGGTGAAAAAGATTTTGCGGGGATACCAGCGGATCGAAACCGACCGATTGATTGCCTTCCGTTCCCACTGGGGATTTCGCACCGAGTTTTGTAATCCGGCGCGGGGCAACGAGAAAGGCGGGGTGGAAGGCGAAGTGGGCTACTTTCGACGTAATCACCTGGTGCCGATTCCCTGCGTGGAGAACCTGGAAGAGCTGAACCGACAGTTGCTGGTGGGCTGCCGTGCGGACCAACAACGGCGGATTACGGGCAAGCTGCAGGTCGTGGGCGAAGCGATGCAGGTGGAGCGGGAACATCTGCTGCCGATGGTCGAAGAAGGCTTCGAGTTGGCCGAGACCAGCTTTCCCAGGGTGGATAGCAAAGGCTGTGTGAAGGTGCGGACGAACTGCTACTCGACCCCGTTGCGGCCGGGCACGTGCCCGCAGGTGAAGTTGCTTCCCGCCTACGTAGAAGTGTGGCAGGAACAACAGTGCGTGGCGCGGCATGAGCGCAGCTTCGCACGCCACGAGCAAGTCCTCGACTTGGAACATTACCTGGAGGTGTTGCAGCAAAAGCCGGGAGCGCTGGCGGGATCGCGACCTCTGCAACAGTGGCGGGAGCGAGGGCGATGGCCGCAGAGCCTCGATCGTTTATGGCAGAGCTTACAGACCAGGCACGGCAAAGCCAACGGCAATCGCGAGATGATCGAGTTATTGCTTTGCGGAAAGCAACACGGCTGGACGCGACTACTGCAAGCGGTCGATCAGGCACTGGCGTTGGGATGTACGGATGCCGCCGCCGTGCGCCATCTCCTGATCGCCTCTGAACTCACGCATGCACCTGTCCCAGTGCTTGACCTGGGAGGACTGGAACGCTACCAGCGCCCGTTGCCGGTGATGAAAGAGTACGACTTGCTGCTGAGCGCTGCGGAGGTGACACGATGAAAGTCGCCAGCGAACCTCTGGACCAGGCCAGCGTGAGGCAGTACTGCAAGGCCCTACGCATGCCGGTGGTGGGAGCAAACTTCATCACGCTGGCGGAGCAAGCGGTAAAGGAGAAACGTAACCACGTCGGATATCTGGAAGCGTTGCTGGCGATGGAGGGTGAAGAACGGGACCGGCACGCGATTCAGAATCGAGTTCGCGATGCCAAACTACCTCGCCTGAAAACACTGGAAGAGTTCGACTTCCAGCAGGCGCCACAAATTCCTGCGGCCAAGGTACGTGAACTATCCGAAGGCGGCTACATCGAACGCGCCGAGCCGGTAGTGCTGATGGGCGAGTGCGGCACCGGTAAGACCCATCTGGCCACGGGTTTGTGCGTGGCCGCTTGCCGGCAAAAAAGGCGGGTGCGCTTCATCACCGCCGCCAACCTGGTCAATGAGTTGGTGGAAGCACGGCAGCACAACGCAGTGAAGCGTGTGCTGGCTCGCTGGATGCGCTTCGATGTCATTGCATTGGACGAAGTAGGCTATGTCCCGCTGGCCGAGATCGGCGCCGAGTTCTTATTCCAGGTGATTGCCGAACGAGCCGAACGAGCTTCACTGATCGTCACCACCAACCTACCCTTCTCGGAATGGACGCAGGTGTTTCCTAATCCGCGATTGTGCAAAGCATTGCTGGATCGCATTACCGATCGAGCGCACATTATCGAAACCGGGACAGACTCCTACCGCTTCCGGAGAACCATGGAGGTACGGCAGAAGAAGAAAGCTTCGTAATCCTTACTATATAGATGAGCAAGGGAAGGAACTCAAACGCCGTTCCTTCCCCTGCACCCCATCCTGGCTCTGGTTCAACACATCATTAACCAAAGCCGTGGTCAACCGAGGTGGGGCCAAATCAAATGATCAAAGTGGGGCCAAGTCAGGTTGACGAAAGCA